>ERZ791773.62-NODE-62-length-71912-cov-17.494955_pt1 | contig 71912 bp, 54 predicted proteins | sample MGYA00509948_ERZ791773 | MGnify/ENA primary metagenome ERZ791773 (study PRJEB30046, sample SAMN00791987) | human gut metagenome | study: EMG produced TPA metagenomics assembly of the A metagenome-wide association study of gut microbiota in type 2... | reverse complement strand
CAGAAGAGAATTCCACTGTATAAATGGATGGCGGAATTAAACTTTGCAATTTTCAAATTTTTTTATAATGCATCAAAAATATTGACATGGATATAATAATCTCATATAATAAAAGTGCGAAAAAACATACGATTTTTAGTACGGAAAGGAGCGTTTTGTATGTTAGCTGTAAAGAGCATGGATGTGAGAGATAATTTTAAAAGTTTATGCGATAAGGTTTTTAGTGGCGAAACATTGATTATATCAAGACCAAAGAATGAAAATGTTGTTATGCTTTCCGAGTATGAATATAACGAAATGATGAAAGCAAAAAGAAACGCTGATTATCTTGCTATGATTGATAAGTCTATGGCAGAAGCCGAAGCAGGCGGATTTATTACAAAGAGCATTGCAGAATTGGAGTCTTTTGAGTAAATGAATATCGTATTTACACCTACTGCATGGGAACAATATACCGATTGGCAGAGGGAAGATAAAAAGATGGTAAAGCGTATCAATGAACTTATAAAGGATATTGACCGCAACGGACTTTTAAATGGTATTGGTAAGCCCGAACCATTAAAACACCGTAAAGCGTGTAGCAGACGTATTGCAGACGAGCATAGATTAGTCTACAATATGGATAGTAACCAGAATTTGATTATATATTCATGCAAATACCATTATGAAGAATAGCATCCTAACCGATGCTATTCTTTTTTGAAAAGTTCGTATAATGTATAGATTATACGAACTAAAATTTGTTGTATTTTCGTTGTTTCCTGCTATAATGAGCGGCAGACACATCGATATTATCCGGCTGATGATGAAATATGTCCACGCAGTGAAAGACAGGTTCCGGCAGTTTCAACGGCCTCTCCGTGGAATCAGCGCAATTCATTTTGGATATCGGTAAGTTCTGCAACTGAATATCCTTCTTTTTGGCAGATGGACAGCATCTGTCTTTTTGGCATACCTGTTTTTGGGCTTTTTGAGTTCAAAATATCGGATATTTGGCAACAACTGGGTTATCGAACAAAACTTCGAACAATCGGCTTAATGGCATTGCCCCTTGTTTCTCATTCTGATGTGTTTGTCAACCATTTTTTATAAAAATGGTTAGACCCCTTATTTGGAATCTAACCATTTTAGATACACGATGCTAACTAAATGACATTGGCTCCTGAATAGTTACCATGTATTTATGAATTAAATTTTGATGCTTTTTTTAATTTTGATTGTAATTAGTTCTACTAGGTTGTCTGGTTTGTCACTTATTACATTACACCACTCATTTTTCTGAAGTTCTTCATAAAAACTTGTTTTTAGAGTGCTTTCTGTAAAAATAGTTATATTGGAATTTTTGTTTTTTATAATTGTATTAATAAACGTATTTAATTTTTTCATATTTACACCTCAATGTCTACAGATATGTCATTTAATACTATATTGATGTCATCAATGCTGATCATATCAATATTATTGTTACGCTTTAAGTTTTCTACTAATTGTTCATATTTCTTTTTAGATTCATCAATATTGAAATCAGAATAAAAATTTCTAACCTTCGATAATTCAATGATTTGGTTTTGAAAAATTACTTTATCAAATTTTTTTATTCTATTGAGCTGAAGAAGAGATGTTATATAATAGTAGCCGGATCTTATAACGTAGTACATATCGTGATTATACTTATTATGTTCATTCAAACATTTCTGAAATTCTTGTTTTTCGATAGATATTTTATCTTTAAATCTTCTGATAAGAAAGTCTCTATCAAAGAGGATATTTTTAGTAATATTTTGCAGCCATTGAAAATAGCCTTCAGGACCTTTTATTAATTTACCACCTGTAATGACACTGTTTTCGTAGGGCATTCCTGCTGATGCTGCAAATAAGAAGGAAAGATAGTCTCTAAAAACAATATCAACTTGATCTTTGTTTGATTCATTTGATTCGTCACTAATAGTTCCTTTGTTATGCATATATCTATTTTCTTTATCAGGATATCCAAGCATCAATACAATAAAATCATAATCACTAGGAAGTTTACTATCTGGGGTAACAGAAGAACCATATTGAATTAGTAGATAATCCTTGTATTTTGGGAAGTGAGTAGCCATTGTATCCTTAATTTGTAAAGCCTTGTCTAGTTCCTCTTTCCAGTTTTTATTATTGTAATTGACATTATTTAGAATTTCGTTAATATTTCGTGGAGTGTTTTTAAGATTTTTCCATATACCTGCGATTATTGCAACAATAGCAGTTGCAATAATTCCAGAAATTATTCCGTTTTGGTATTCATTCCATAATTCTATAAGTTTACTTATTATCGCTTGAATTTTCATTTTATTGTTTTGTGAAACAGTATCATACAGGAATATACTGTTACTTTATCTCCTTCAGTTTTTCTACACGCTCCGCATCATCATGCGATTCATGTTTCATCTCAATAATCTTGAAAAATTTTATTGTGTCTGGCACCTCTTGGGGAATGTCTGGTGGGAGCCCGGAGATCGTTTTTTGTTGCAGGACTGACAGAGTAACCTGTCAAGTATCATTTCAACAAGGTTGTTTGTCTCGTTGGATACAATGTACTTGAGCGGATGAGATTTAGTACTCGAAAAATCAACGATGCCTCTTTCCGCAAGCGAAGACAGCATACGCATAACGCGCAGTTGGAATCGATGATATTCCCTGCATATCTCACCAGAAGAGCACCTTGTATCAAGATTGTCCTTGTAGGAATCCATCAACCCTGGACTGTAGGAATCAACCTGTAATGACTGTGCAAAGCGTACTATCGAGTTACAAACAATCTGATACTGTTCTAAAGACACTTCCAGTATCCCGTAGGCTCTAATCTCCTCTATGAGCTGAGCAGTTAATGGTTTTAGTAGCGGGTAGGCTTTTATCATACACGGCCTCCTTTCTATAATGGTGACTGGTTACACCTCTATAGTAATAAATGCCGATATATTTATAAAGCTCTATAAATCCAATATTTCAGAAAGTCAAAAATCGGCATTTCTAAAATATCGGCATATGGGGCATTGAAGTTTCTTTCCGCTATCTCAAACATGCGGCCGGGCTTCTGTACTTTCATTCAAAACAGCCAGAATTTCTAAAACAGGAAATCTATTCCCGCCTGATTCTGTACAATTTCGGCATTTTTATCGCAAACGAAACGGCAGAAGAAAACCGGAAAAAGAAACGGGATGGCAGCAACAAGTATCTCTATGAACTTGACTTTTCTTCAGCATTAAAAACAGCCAGAAAGTTCTTCATGCGCAGGGATTCCGGCAGACACATCGATATTATCCGGCTGATGATGAAATATGTCCACGCAGTGAAAGACAGGTTCCGGCAGTTTCAACGGCCTCTCCGTGGAATCAGCGCAATTCATTTTGGATATCGGTAAGTTCTGCAACTGAATATCCTTCTTTTTGGCAGATGGACAGCATCTGTCTTTTTGGCATACCTGTTTTTGGGCTTTTTGAGTTCAAAATATCGGATATTTGGCAACAACTGGGTTATCGAACAAAACTTCGAACAACCGGCTTAATGGCATTGCCTCTTGCTCTTAATTCTTCTATTTAGTTCAACTCGTTCATGATATCTCTTCCCAAATCCGTCAATCGAATCATTTCGATATCATCTTTTCCAAGGTAACTTTCTATCAAGCCTGACTGTTCAAATTTGTTTCTTACTCGCAATGCATCTTGTTCATCAACAAAATATCCTGGTTGATAGCTACTCACTGCATCTCTAAATTCTGATACTTTCTTAACACCAGTAATTCTCAATGAAACAAATTTAAAGATTTCATCTAATGTAGTTTTAACTATTTTTTTATTTACTGTCGTATTAGATGTAAAAACTAAAACCTTTTCAGTGAAATGCAATACAATTTCCTTACCATAAAAGTCTTGCTCCATTTTTTGTTTCTGAGTGTCTGCAGAAACTCCAACTGTATACTTCTTTAACTCTTCATTTTCTTTGCGCAGATATTCAATTTCTTTTTGCAGTCTTTCCTTTTCCTCATCATTCCCTCTATGCCATCCAGGTCTTTTTATCTCATTTTTTGCCTGCATTATTGAAATGGCGACTTTTCCCATCAAATCAGATTGATCTCGCCAAATACTTGCTAATCTATTTCCCATTGCCCTACTTTTAAACTCTGCCAATTTTCCTCTTTTGATATCATCCTTTTCAACTTTTTCATCATCTAATTCTACTGAATCATCTAACGCAAAAACAAGAACAGGAATACCTTTGTCTATTGCATAATTATATTCCATCTCGGTATAACTTATTCCTGTCTTTTCATTAACAGAACCATACCTCTTTCCTAAAATCAAAACATAATAATCACACATATCTATAACTTTTTTTATAACATTAAATTGCTCATCATCAGTTGCAACAAAATTTTCCATTCCTGCTGGAATACAATCTGCCATTAATAAAATATCCAACACTCGTTTTCTCTCTTTTGACAAATCGGAATATGTTGAACTGATAAACACTTGATATTTTATATTGTCCATTTCACTTTTCTCCTTATAAATTTGCTTTTTCTATAGTGGTTCAGTTGTCAAGACAAAAATCTAAGATTTTTGTCTTGACAACTGAACCACTATAAAAACTCCGACTCCCTATCTTCATGTACATGTTCTTTAAAACAGACATATTTATCATCCATGTAGGCTGACATTACGATCAGAATAGGAAGTATTGTTTTCCTTGTTCCAAGTAAATAGATAATCTTCCGTACCTTGATTTTCAAAACGAGCCGTCCACAGGGCGACTTATTCTATTTCTGATATTTCGACAAGAATTTTTCTCCACCACTCTTTAGCACTTGATATTTACGTCCTCATCACGGTCATATATCTTTTCCCAGCATTGTAGATTGTATAATAGAACAGTTGCCTGTTCTTTTTTAGGAAATGAATTTCCCTTACACTTAAACTAAAAAACAAACACCAAAAATCAGAATTGGCATTAAAATTATTACCCCATAAAGAATATTGTTACACAATATTTTCAATTCTTGCAAATATGGATTATCTTCACTCAAATAATTATTCAACTTATCTAATTGTTTTTTTCGGCTTTCATTTACAGTTAACTTATTTTTCTCTATATCTTCTTTATAATAATACCATCTTATATTGTATTCTTTACATCGTTGCTTAAGTGTGTTAAAAAAGTCCACTTCTGCTCGATACTCCATTCTGTCAATTATCTTATTGTATTCGTCATTTTTTGCTGGAAGATTCTCGTCCGTGAGTTCTCTTTTCAATGATTTAATAGCATTCAGGGTTGCTTCTGTTACTTTTATTCTTTCAGAATATTTTGAATTTCCATTTATAATGGAAAATACTAGAATTACAATAGAAATAATTATACTAAAATATTCAGACAACTCACTATTGTAATATTTTGGAAAATATATAACAGTTAATGCGTAAATAATCAAAACAATACTATAATAAATAAGCACAAAGTTTGAAAATTTCGAAATTCTATCAAGCCTTTTTAGCATATTAGCCTGATTGCATTGTGTCATGTCCATAATTTCATACATTTTATCTTTTGTATATTGTTCCATAATTATCCTTTTAGACGTTTCTATAAATTTTCAACTACATTTTATTTACATAATACTCCTGTTCATATCGTTTATCAAGCGATTTTCACGCAAATTACAATTCGCATTTCAATTCCTCAAAAACATAATATTAAGAAAAAGATATATCAAACAAGCCGGCGCACCAGCGCCGGCTTCCCTTACCATCTCACTATTCTATTCCATTCTACTCCACCGCAAGCCCTTTCTCCCGGATCACCTGCACCATCTCATCCACATACTTCGCGCACAACTCATCACTCTGTGCCTCAACCATCACACGAATCACCGGCTCCGTACCGCTCTCACGCAGAAGAATTCTTCCATCCTCACCCAAAGCGGTGCTGATCCGATCCTTCTCCGCCTGCACACGCGCATTGCCGGTAACCGCAGCCTTGTCCCCAACCTTCACATTCTTCAAAAGCTGCGGGTACATCTGCATCCCCTTACACAGTGTGCCGAGGCTCTGCTTCTTCTCCAGGATCACCTCCATCAGCATCAATGCCGTAAGGATTCCATCTCCGGTCGTCGCATGCTTACTGAAAATGATATGTCCGGACTGCTCTCCGCCGAGCACATATCCGTTGGCAACCATCGCCTCATTGACATACTTATCGCCAACCGTGGTCACACATACCCCAATGCCCTCGCGCTTCATCGCTTTGAACAATCCCATGTTGGACATGATCGTGGCAACCACCGTATTATTCTGCAGACGGCCACATTCCTTCAGATACTTCCCACAGACATACAGGATATAATCCCCGTGTACTTCCATGCCGTTCTCATCCACGGCAATACACCGGTCAGCATCTCCGTCAAACGCAAATCCGCAATCCAGATTCTTCTCCCGGACAAGTCTCTGCAGATTCTCGATATGTGTCGATCCACATCCCATATTGATGTTGGTACCGTCCGGCTCATTGCCAACCACATATGTTTTGGCGCCAAGCGCATCAAACACACTCTTTGCAATATTAAACGTACTTCCGTTGGAACAATCCAGCCCCACGCGCATGCCATCGTAAGATCTGGTAGCCAGAGAAATCAGATAGCCGATGTAACGGTTCCGTCCGATCGCATAGTCCCGCGCCACACCAACCTTGTCACGCAGTGCAAAAGGCAGTTCTCCCATCTCACCATCTATGTATTTCTCCAGTGCAGCTTCCACCTCTGCCGAAATCTTGTGTCCATTTCCATCCATGACCTTGATTCCATTGTCATAATATGGATTGTGACTGGCAGAAACCATAATGCCACAATCGAAATTTTCCGTACGAACTACATATGCCACACTTGGCGTAGTGGTAACATGTAACAAAAATGCATCTGCTCCGGATGCCGTAATACCGGCAACCAGCGCATACTCAAACATATAGCTGCTGCGACGCGTGTCCTTTCCGATAATAATCCGTCCCCTGTGATTCTGGTTGTAATACCAGCCCAGGTAACGTCCAATTTTATATGCATGATCCGCGGTCAATACTTTGTTTGCCTCACCGCGAAAACCGTCTGTTCCCAAATATTTTCCCATTGTTCTTTATTCCACTCCTACACATCCAATGACATCAACATTCCAGTCTTTTAACATGCGAAGTTCCTTTTCAATCTCCTGATAGATCGATGTATCCGTAATCTCCACTAACACGACATGGCCAGCTTCCGAAGCTTCACGCATCGCTGCGGAATCATAACAGATATTCTCCCCATATACCACCTGAATACCACTTGCTTTCAGATGTTCGGTTAGCTTTGTGATCCATTCTTTCTTCATTCGCTCAATCTCTGAACCTGTCAGGAAAAGCTTTGTAATTCCTTCATTCTTACAATACAGTTCAATATTTGAAGAAGCCATCTGCAGGGATGCCTCCGGAGAAAGCATCTTCTGATTCCGATACTTGATGCGCAGTAAAAATCCAGTAATTCCCTTTGTGCGCTGCTCCCTGGTGATAATACCAAACTGACGCATCTTATAGTATCGCACCAACTCCTCTGCTGCCTGCAGCTTGTTTGATAATACAGCAATACAAACCAAATACAATGCGGCAAGAAATACTCCCATCACAAAACCAAGTACCACATATTTCTTGCTCAAAGCCGGAGCAGCAACCTGTACCGCTGCAGACTCTTCCTTGTCATCCGACTCCAGATTTTCCTCTCGCTCCAGTTCACTCAACTGATCCTCTGACATAGCAGACTTAAGAGTAGTAATCTGATCCCTGTAGGATTTGATCAGATTCGAAACATTCCCCTGAGAAGTTGCAAGATCCGAATCGGTACATATCTGATAATTTTCTGATACTAATACGAGCTTATGTCCGCCTATACGTTTACTGAATTCCGGTTGCTTCTTTTCCAGTTCATTCTGTATCTGCTTTGCCACACTTTCCAGGCCCTTTTTATCTGTATACTTAATAATTACAGAAAAGGTATTATCCGAATTACTATATGCAGACACAAGTTCTGCCAGATACTTATCTTCCGACTTGGTAGAAACATCTTTCCATATCGTTTTCTGATCCACGCCGTTATTGGCATAATCCACATAGGCATTCGCAATCGCGGATGTATAATCTTTCTTGCTGTCTTTCGTGTAATTCATCACAAAATCAGAATCTATGTAATACTGTAATTCCATTCTGTGCTCCTGATAGGGATCAATGTTCATCATAATCGAATTCTGCATATAATTGCTGTTTTTTTCAATTAAGAGATTTAAACTCTTTACATCATCGATCTGTTGTTGCTCGTCATCCGTAAGAACAACTGTCAGTTCCTGCTTCTCATCCTTTGGTTGCAGTGCTGCATGGTATGCCCGCACATCCTTTGCATACTTCACTCCCGGAAGTAAAATTGCAAACAACACCGCACATACCATCCATAACTTCCATCCCATCATCACTTTCCAGAATAACTGGCGAAGTGAAATCTCCCTTACCTGATTTTCCATTTGTAATTTCTCCAATTCTTATTTTTGTGTACTTAATTGAGTGTACTTCTTTTTCATCTCAAATGCAAGCTTTTACTGCCTTGTAATATACAGCAACAAATTTCCCCTGTTCTCACTCATAAATTTCATTATTTTTTCCAATTTCCAAATATTTTTTTTATAATCTTTTCCTTAAAAAATTTAGTAATTATATCCCCTACTCTATTCCAAATCGTGTTTTCTTCATATGTTACTTCTTTGTTTTCCGAGATATCTCCATTTCCTATATTTTCGATATTCCCATATACGGTTATATAATTGGTCACATTCACCCCACTCACATTTTTCAGAATAGGACTGTCATAATTAATAATACTAAATTTCTTACTCTTCGCAATTGTGCTCTCTAACTCTTGCTTTTTCAAATGTGTTTTTTTTATTTTAAGCCTAGTAAAACTCACACGAATTGGTACATCTGACAATATACATGCATCTTCTTCTTTTCCCTCATAATCTAATTTAAAATAAACTCGGTTGATATCTTTTATACCGTTTCTTACATTCGCAGTTAGCGGTACAACAATTGCTGATGTAGCTTCTTTTTTAATAACCGCACACAACCATGTTTTGGCTTTAATCTTTGAATCTATACTTCTATCAAAATATACTTTGTAAACATCACCTAATCTTATCTCATTCATCTTCCACTTCTCCTCTCTTTCTCTTCAAAGATTATTATCCTTGTTAAAAACTAGAATCAATAAAAACTTCTGTGCCACTGACTAAAATGATTTCTTTAACCATTGTTACTTTATTTACCGAACATCATCTTACATCTCACTCTCCAAACTCAACGTAACTGTCTTGATCTCACTTCTACATACCTCATCCTTTTCATAATTCAAATCGAGGAAATAATGCAATTGATACCGATACTCGCATTCTCCAATAATTCCTCGTATCACAATTTCAATTGTAGTCTCAATAGAAAGACTCGCCTCTTTTTCATATACCCATTCCTTTGCCTTGGGATAAGCCACATATAATACAATCTTCCCATTTATCGGAATAAATTGAAAAAAGCCATCTCCCAGAATACAGGCATCATTCTTTATAACATACAAATCATCTTCTGATGCCGTAAATAAACGAATCTCCGTCATATCAATACTGCAATTAACGATTTCGCCCCGGCCAACATTCTCTAATTCGATTTGTTGACTGCAAAATTCCATATCGTTATCATCAAACAACGGATGTCCAAACAAATATGTGATTTCACTACACAAAGTCGTTTTCTCTGCATATGGAACAATACGTTCTGTTAAAACAGGCATATATTGAAGTGTCAGATCCTCTCTTCTTTGTCTGTTATTGGCAACAATCGTAATATATACTCCTGCCAATGTGATACCGCCACCGATAATACTTCCTGCATATGTAATTATTGTACTCGCAAATGCCGTATTGTCAAAATATGCTCCAATCCCCCATACAATCATCGGAAAAATGCAAAGACCTACAACAAAAAGTACCACTCCTATACTAACTATATTCTTTTTTGAATCCACAATCACCTTCTGATCTTCATCCCCTGATGCATTCTGTGCTTCACCATATACACATTGCTCGGCCAGGTAATATTTGTAATCATTGCATACTCTGTCATATAAATAATCAACAGCTATTTTTTCTGCCACTTTAGGTATATATGCTCCCAAATATTGAATTACCAAAAAGCCGATAAAAAATAATGTAACCCATCGAGAGTCTACATCATGCACACCTGGATATATGTATGTAATCAAAGAAAATAGTATCGTGAGCAAAAATGCTACCGTTTTATTAATTATCTTTGATAACAAATACCCCCAAGATTTACTATAATCTCTTTTAAACAATTCAATACATTTTTCCTTACAATACAAATTTTTCGGATGCCATTTATCATTAAACGTCTTATCAATTGCCTGTAAGCTTTTTTCTAACAATTTCTTTTTATAATCTTTGCATACATTTTTTGACTCACCAATCGCCAAAATAATACCCGCTATTATATAAGCTGCAAGTTCCACATACACCAAATGTATGCTTGCCTTCTCAATTACAATGTACAAAAAATTTAAAAGCAATCCAACCATAGAAAAAAATAATGCCCCTGCCAATAACGCAGTATATAGTCTTGATTTCTTTATCGGTGCGCTCTCATTATAGTATTCATAATATTTATCTCTAAATTTTTTTCTAAAATCTCTCTTTTGTATTTTCAAAATGCCTTCTTTCTGCTCAAACCTCTTTAATCTGCTCTATCAGTTCAGCTTCGTCTACTCTCTCTGGCAGATAGTCAATAAACTGTCCTCTTCCAGTAATCAAATACCGATACCATCCATACAAACAATATTTATAACTGTCATCCAAAGCATAAAGCTTAGAATATTTCCCAACATAATTATTTCCGGCATTCCATTCTTCAATATATACCGGATACAGATAAGCTCTCTCTTCATCTGAAATAATCCTTGCATAGCCATTCTCATCAATAACAAGCCTGTTATGATGCCTGTCATCTGCATTCCTCATCAGAGTCTCAATCTCAGTTTTTGTAAATAAATGCTCTGGAGTTCCATCTCTTCCTATGCTGATTTCAAAATACTGATGATAATCCTCTATTTCTTCAAGTCCTGCCTTGCTCAGATAATCCTCAAAAATCCTGTTGATGTTTTCCAAAATTGTTATAGCCTGCTTACGATCATGCACAACAGCACACTCCCTCAAATCATCAGTTGAAATTTCTTTAATAAAACCATCATGGCATATACATCTACGTTCATTGTTTATCATTTCAAACAGATTCCCTGTAAATGATCTGGTAAACTCAAAAAAGAAGTCTATAGGTTCTGTCTGAGCATTACCAGACACGGAAAATGCATCAGAGAAATCCCACTCTGTATAATTTTCTTTTATATATGCATGTTTTTTAACAATCAGATTTTCCTCTGCGTGTGCTCTTTTGACTTCCTCATCATCACTCTCTTCGCCCTCATCGTAAGCAGATATTTCAAAAGGATTTTTATTAAACAATGGAATTCTTAATATCCTGTCATCTAATTCTTCCTTTGACAAATCTGTATATCTTTCATCATGTGCTGCTCTCTCATTTATTGCCAGATACATTTTCATCAGATACTCTGTATACTCTCTGAACTCATCATTAGATACCATACCATGACGTCCATCATAAGTGCCGGATATTCCATTATAAGGTCCTTTTTTCAAGGCAAACAGGAACACTCCATCCAGATACCTTTTCAAAAGATGGTACCCCTCTGGCAGTGGTTCTCCCGAATCATAATCATATACTCCATACTGGGCGCAAGAAGCGTCCACATAATGTCCCGGTGTATCTTCAACTAAATACTCATAATCTATGTAATCATATCGTCCAATAATCGGTGACAGATTCTGCAAATCCAGGCGAAAGTAACTCCATCTGTAATCTTCTGTAAAGCTTTCATAATATAAAGCCTTTGGTTTTACGAGATAGCACATCCCCATCGTATCGTAAAGATAAATACAATTCTCTTCTGATGCTCTCTTGGCATATGCAAAATCTGTTCCACCACGATCCGACAACAACATATGATTGTATGCCGGTGTGCTGCCTACAATATTCAAAACATCAATGATTGCATCAACCTCTCTCCATATAGAAGATCCCGGCACATTTTTCCCGAACAGTTGTTTTGTCAAAAACTTCCAGTCACTATTTTGGGATTTATCAAAATCATCTGCTATCTCACGCCAAAGTAAAAGCTTTTTAGTAAATTCATGGATATCCGGTCTTAAATCCGGATTATTTTCTGTTGCATCTTTCAACAGTTCATCAATTTCAACCAAATGTTCCTTTTTAAATCTAGACACATACCTCAGGCTATGGCTCTGATCCAGATAATCATAAACTCCATCAAATCCCTTTTCATCGTCACTCAAAAACATCCACAGTGTTTTCGCAAGAGAAAATACATCAGCTTTACTTGCATCCGCCAGTTTTGGATTTCTCTTCATCTCTGGTGCAATCGTAAATATCGCACCCAACCCTCTGTCCGACTTGGTGAAATCATCATTATCTGGGAAATCCACCAGCCCAAAATCTCCAAACGAAAATCTTCCATCATAATAATAAATATTGCTTGGCTTAATATCCCTATGATGTATCCCTTTTTCATGCAATCTTCCAAGTGTCTCACACAGCTGCAAAACTCCATCGATGATTTCATCAAGAGACATTCCATTTACGCAACCCATTATCTGCTGTGCAATCGGCATTGTATACCAGTAATCTTCCATAGAATAATCTATTACTGGAATAATACCAGGTATTATAGTACAGTTATCTCTAGCAATCTGAATCTCACTGACAAATCTGGACTTTTTCTCTTCACTTCTATTGCTACTACGAAGTTCTTTTAATGCATATCTTTTTCCTGACTTGCTGTTCTCCACAAGGTAGACATCTGCATTGCCGCCTTCTCCTAATTTACTAATTTCTGTATATAATAAAGTCCATTTCTTTGCTTTCAGCTTACTCATAAGCCCCCTCTCCCCAACACAAATCCTTCCATATTTTTCTTTAATTATACTAGCAAACGCATGTTCCCGCAATATTTATTATATTCTCTCAACATTTAAAAATTGTAAAGCCTAATTTCAAGTATCACATGAACAAAGAAATTCACTTTTTCTTTTCCAGCTTACATTTTTGTCGTTTAAATTCACACTCCATTGCATTTTTGTTTATTTTATGATACTATACAAACAGTTATTAGCACTATTTTGTTATTATAAATAACTTTTTCATTATTATAGCCATAGAAAGGAAATCACCATGAAAAAACTCTCCACCGCCATCCTGGCGAACCTTATAACCACGAACCGTAAAAAACTCTCCATGACACAGCAATCTCTTGCTGATGCAACCGGAATCAACCGTTCCCTAATCTCTCGTATGGAAAAAGAAGACTTTCTTCCTTCCATTCCTCAACTGGAACAGTTAGGAGAAGTCCTCGGTTTCGAACTCACTGACGTATTTACAAATGGAATACATGAGAAAAAAAAGAATGTACCATCACCTATGAACATTGCTGTGGCCGGAACCGGATATGTTGGTCTGTCAATCGCTACTCTATTGGCACAAAACAATCACGTCACAGCTGTAGATATTATCCCGGAAAAAGTTGATATGATTAATAAGCGTCAGTCTCCCATCCAGGATGAATACATCGAAAAATATCTAACTACTAAAGAACTGGATCTAACTGCTACATTGGACGGTGAAGCCGCATACAAAAATGCTGATTATGTCGTTGTAGCAACTCCAACCAACTATGACAGCCAGAAGAATTATTTCGATACCTCCGCAGTAGAAGCAGCAATTGAACTTGTTCTGAAAGTTAATCCGGATGCAATCATTGTAATTAAATCCACCATTCCTGTCGGATACACCGCATCTGTTCGAGAAAAATATCACAGTTCCAATATCATTTTCAGCCCTGAATTTCTACGTGAATCCAAGGCACTGTACGACAATCTCTATCCCAGCCGTATCATTGTATCTACTGATCCGGAAGATTCACATCTGGTCGAAGCTGCCCACACTTTTGCAGCATTACTGCAGGATGGAGCAATCAAGGAAAACATCGATACACTGTTTATGGGATTCACCGAAGCAGAGGCTGTAAAATTATTTGCCAATACCTATCTGGCACTTCGCGTATCGTATTTTAATGAATTGGATACTTATGCAGAAATGAAAGGATTAAATACAAGAGATATTATCGATGGTGTGTGTCTTGATCCGCGAATCGGAACCCATTACAACAACCCATCTTTCGGTTATGGCGGTTACTGCCTCCCGAAAGATACCAAACAGCTTCTGGCCAACTATAATGATGTGCCACAAAATATGATGTCCGCTATTGTAGAAAGTAACCGAACAAGAAAAGATTTTATTGCAGACCGTGTTCTTCAATTGGCAGGTGCCTATGAAGCCAACAGTCAATGGGATGTTTCCAAAGAGAAAGAAATCATTATAGGTGTCTACCGACTTACCATGAAAAGCAATTCCGACAACTTCCGCCAGAGCAGTATTCAAGGTGTCATGAAGCGTATCAAGGCGAAGGGCGCAACTGTTATCATTTACGAACCAACTCTCGAAGATGGTGTCACCTTTTTCGGAAGTAAAGTTGTAAATAATCTGGATCAGTTCAAAAAAATGAGTCACAGCATTATTGCAAACCGCTATGACTCAAATTTGGATGATGTACATGATAAAGTATACACTCGTGATTTATTTCAACGTGATTAATTTTTAAGATTTCAGGAATCACTTTGATTCCTGAAACTTTTCTAAACAAAATACCATATTTTGCAAATGCGTAACAGCTTCCCCATTATCATTTTCAGAACATTTTTCTAACGTCACCTTCTCATCAGGCAAATTTACTTTTGTCATTTGTTCTGTTCCCCTTTATATTATTACAATTCTTCCAATGGCTTATATAATTGTTCGTAAATTCGTTCTGTATTTTTGCTCACATCCACAGCATCAAACATCTTTCCATTTTTCTCCATAAGATAAAAATTTCCACTTTCCAACATTTGATTTGATGCCAGTTTCACTTCCAATGCACGAATAAAATATGCACTGTGTGATGATACGATAACATTAATATTCATTTCCTTTTTCATCAAAACTAAAATCTCAGCCATCTTAATATGCCATTCCGGATGCAAATTCGTTTCCGGTTCGTCAATCAAAAGCCAAGATCCTGAAGTCAATGATCCATTCTCTACCAATCTTTGTATAATCAGTAAAGATTTCATACCTGATGCGACATTTCGTAAATTAATCAGTTCATCTATCTGATCATCATGATATTTTATAACATCATAATCCTTCATCAGTTTTCCATGCAAAACCACCTTAAATATATCGTTTAATGCTTTCTTATTCTGTTCAAGCGTATCATATTGCTCGAGGGCTTCAATCTTCGGCTCCTTATATAGATATCTTCTCAAACTATCAAACGGCTGCCTGGATCTGGTTCCCAAATCATCCAGCAAATTTCGAGTTTCCATATAAATAATATTACCTGATGGAATTCCATCGCCTTCTACATGCAAACTATTTCCCTCAAATACAATTTTTCGTTCTCGATGACTTCCACTTGAAATCATTGATGCTTTATGGTTTATTAAATTAACCAATGCTCCACTAAACTCACTTCGCAAATCCATCAAAGTATGGTAGTTCCAATAGTTCTGTAGAGGTCGACTCTTAATTTCATCTATTCCATCGTAAAGTTCCTTTATAAATGAATCTGAACATAATTTCTTTTCATCTATAGAACCTTCTCCATACTGAAGATACTCCCGAATAACTTTCAAATAAACATCTTTAAAATACGAATATTCAATTTTATCAACGCATATATTTTTATTTAATTTTTCACATAGAACATAAACCGATCGTCCCAGCCCAACCTGAGGGTTTATTTGGTCAAGAAGTTCTTGCTTCTGCACCAACAACTGAAAAATACTATTCCATCTTTCTGCTTCAATATTTTCTTTCTTTTTTCCAAAAGTTTTCAAAAAAACATCTATTGATTTCAAAATAGTAGACTTTCCGGTATCATTATAACCGGCGATAACGGTAATTCCATTCGCAGTAATGTCAGCCTTGTTCACTTTACATACATTGTTAATATTAAATTCCACAGGTTCCTCCTATCACATATTTCCTACATGATATTATCATTTTAATCACTGTTTTATCCATTTATACAAATATACTACTATTTCATCCATTCGTATACTATTATCTTTGTAAAGAATACTTTCTAACTATAAAACTCCTTATACCACTCCGCAAACTTTCGTAACCCGGTCCGCAAATCCGTACTCGGCTTAAATCCAAAATCACGCTCCAACGCCGATGTATCCGCATAAGTAACCGGCACATCGCCCGGCTGCATCGGCACCAGCTCCTTATGACTGTCAAAATCATAATCCTCCGGCAAAACGCCCGCCCGGATCAGTTCCTGCTGCAGGATATCTACAAACTCAAGCAAATTCTCCGGATGATTATTTCCGATATTGTATACCGCATACGGTGGAATCGGCAGTCCATCCTCTCCTGTCTTCTTTTCCGGTGGAGCCTGCATCACACGCATCACGCCTTCTACAATATCATCAATATAAGTAAAATCACGCATGCAGTTTCCATAATTAAAAATCTGAATCTTTTCATTCTTTTTAAGCTTATTCGTAAATCCGAAATATGCCATATCCGGTCTGCCCGCTGGTCCATACACCGTGAAGAAACGAAGTCCGGTAGACGGAATATTATAAAGCTTACTATACGCATGCGCCATCAGCTCATTTGATTTCTTAGTCGCAGCATAAAGGGAAACCGGATTGTCCACCTTATCCTCCGTAGAATACGGCACCTTCTTATTAGATCCGTACACGCTGGATGAACTTGCATAAACCAGATGCTGTACTCCGGATTGTCCATTATCATAAGAATGACGGCATGCTTCCAAAATATTGTAAAACCCAATCAGGTTGCTCTCAATATACGCGTCCGGATTGGTGATGGAATAACGTACTCCGGCCTGAGCTGCAAGATTAACTACAATATCCGGCTTATATGTAGCAAATAACTTATCGATACAATTCTTATCTGCTATGTTGCCCTCGATAAAATTCCATTCAGAACCATTCACACCTGCTTTTTCGGCAGCACGTTCAATTTCAGATAATCTCCATTTCTTAATATTCACATCATAATAGGCATTCATATTATCAATACCTATAATATAAATATTTTCATAATTTTCAAATAACTTCAGGCACAGATTTGAACCAATAAAACCAGCTGCGCCTGTAACTAAAATTGTTTTCTTATCCATCATATTCCTTTCTAAATACGTCTAATTTTCCCATTTTACAAAATTAATAATAGTTTTAACTAGCATTAGTTAATATGATCAATTCCTTCTTTTTCTGTTCTAAGAGATCTATTAAAGAAAGATATGTAACTACATATTAACTTAATTCTCTCAAGCAGTTTGATGTTACATCATTTGTATATTATTATATTTAGTCTCAAAAAATCCATCATCTTCATTTTCGAATTTTATCAATTCGACCTTTGTAATATCTATTTTTTCTTCACAAACATGCTAATAAATTAAACTCTAATATTTGATTATTGAATTCATTTTCTTAACTTTCAAAATCATGTAATTGCTTTCGAAATTCATTTAGTTCAAATGAAAATTCTTGCATTATGATTCTAGTGTAACGGAAACCTACATGTTTGATACAGAAACCGCCAAACCACCTTTAATCGACTTAAACTACTATTCATAAGAAAGCAACCAATAGCAAACTCTGAGCCACTTTGCGAGACGTTAACCAGCTTTACTTTAATGAAATTTCTTGTATTCTAAATAATTGCCAAAATTACTCCTAATCACCGACAATATAAATATCAAGACAGAAATATTCATCAAAAATTTTCACCAAACATTTATGTTACATATAAAGTTTCTAGCAAGAAGTTTCAAACAACTTATTAATCTGTCCTTTCAAACTTACACTCTCTCACATTGTTCAAAATTTGTCAATTGTCCCAAATATCATATATTTTTTTCATATTTTCCTCTTCATTAGAAAAACAATTTAATTTCAAATTGTTAGTCAAATTATTAACTAACAATTTATTATTTATTATTTCTTCAATTTTTTCTGTTATAGATTCGGAACTAATTTCAGCTATTAATCCATTAAACTCATCTTTTATTTGATCACTAGCAGAAGAATAATTTGTTATAATAATTGGTTTTTCCAACAACTTTGCCTCCTCAACCGCCATACTTTTCCCTTCAGCATAACTAGTCAACATAAACAAATTTGCCCATCTAATATATTGATAAGGATTGCTTTGTTCATGCATTAAAACAACCTCATTCTCAATTCCCACTTCACGGATAATACTTAATATCTTATCTTCATCAGGGCCTGTTCCAATTATTATCCATCTAAAATTATATCCTTTCATCTTTATATTTTTCAATGCTTCTGCTGAAATATCATACCCCTTTCGCATATATAATCCCGCCACTGTAACTATTACAAAAATGTTTTTTCGATTTTGAAACATTTGCTCATATGGGTCTAATTGTCCTGCCATAGATATTAAATTTTCTTTTTTTACTATGTTTTCTACAACTCTAATTTTATCAGAATATTCGGGAAATATTTTTTTCAGTTGCAATGCACACGTATTAGACACTGTAATTATATAATCCAAAGCATTATAATATTTTCTATCAAGATTAGGTTTATATGTAAGACTATTTGAATAGTCGATGTGATTATAACCAATTTTCTTTTTAGCTTTTATACAATCTACCAAATAATATAGTTCAATTCCATCATTATACGATATTGCTACATCATATTCATTATTATTTTTTTGATATAACCTTTTATTATATTTCCAAAAATTTAACCATTTTTCTTCTATACTTTGATATTTTTTCTTGGCATTTATTGTAGCCATTATAACTTCGTATATTTTTCCATCTAGTAAATGTTCTCTTAGTCGTTTGTTTTCATCTAACACATTAACTTCTTTTGGAATTTGACTTAGAAACATCCCCTTTTTTTCAAACAAAAAAAGATCAACATTATATAATGAATAATCGATACAATTTAAAAGATTTGCAAGACTTTTTGACACTCCTCCTTTCCCCATATTGCAGCATATAAACAATATTCTTTTTTTTTTCACAAATATCCCCCCTTAATATGGATAATCTACACTAATTACTCGCTTTAAATTTCTATATAAAATACCCTTATCAGCCTTTATACAATCTTTCACCAAACCATGAATATATTCTTTTTTCTTTTCTAGCCATTTTTCTTTTAATTTATCTATATATCCAATTTCTATCAAACATTCCTCACATTCTTTCATATACATCCTATATATTTTTTTCATTTCCAAATAACTAACATGCCTTTTTTTAATACCATAATGTGCACACTCTCTTTTATCAGAATAACACATTTTTTTTAATATCAATTGTCTCTTAAAATAATCAATAATATTAATCACTAATTTTTCTTTTTCTTCTAATGTTAATTCAAATTTATTCTGATCTAATATATGTCTCACAACACTTTTCATAAAAGCACAAATTCTATCTGGTTCAAAATATAATCCTCCTTTATAGACCGATCCTGATTTAAGCTTTAATTTTATTTTGCTATTTCTTTCATTCCAGCATCCAATATCATACTTTGCCGATTTTTCAAATCTAACCAATTCCCTCATTAAAAATGAATATGTAAATGTATCATCAACATATTTTAGATAATCTTTTGGATTTAAGTTTGCCTTCATAAGACCTACATTAAAGATCATACCAGTTGGATGTGAAGAATAGTTCTGATTAATTAACGAGTCAAATCCTTTATCAAAAATTTCCACCTTATTTGTTTTCATTCCATATGTTCTAGATGTTTGAATAAAAGAAAAATCATTTCTTTCTAAAAAATCGATCAATTTCTCTATTTTAGATATATCAATATAATCTCTATCATTACAATGAATAACATACTTTCCATCCGCATTAAACAACCCCAAAATCATATTGTAATATCCTGGAACAGCCTCATTATTAAAACAAACTTTTAATCTATTATCTTTTATCGTTTTTAAATATTCTCTGGTTCCATCTGTAGATTTATTATCTGTAATAACGACTTGCAATTTGCCATTTTTTAATGATAATAAATTTTCTACTAATTCCTTCAATTCAGCTTTCCTATTGAATGTTGGAACACTAATACTCAAAATATATTTATCCATATCCACCCTCACAAATTATTAGAAATTCTTCTTTGATATTCGTCAAAGCTCATCAGATTACGATCTTTTTCACTTATAATTATATTTTCTTTCCCTCCAACCAATTCAAACGGCCACTGTATTCCAATATCTGAATCATCATATTTTATTCCAGAATCACCTTTTTCATAAAATACTTCTCCACACTTATATACAACAACAGAATCTTCTATGACCAAATAACCATGGCCAAAAAATTGTGGAATGTATAAAGTAACACAATTTTCTTCAGTTAAATCAAACCCTCTCCACTGCCCATAAGTTGGCGAGTTTTTTCGTAAGTCAACAATAACATCATATACATGCCCAGATATACAACGGACAAGCTTAGCCTGTTGCTTAACTAATTGAAAATGTATTGCTCTAATTGTCCCCTTTTTTGATACAGTATAAAATTCTTCTTTCACCTCATGTTTAATACCATTTTCTCTAAATATATCTATATTATAATCTTTTATAAATCCTCCTCTTTCATCCTTTGCATAAAAAGGTCTGATTTTATATGCTCCTTTTAAATCTAATTCTTCAAATTCAAACTTACTTATCACCATTATTATTTCTCCATTTCTTCAAACTGTTTAAGTGCATGTGAAACAACTTGATCCATATTATAATATTTAAATTCTGCCAATCTGCCGCATAATGTCAAATTCACAATTTTTTTGGCATACTTGCTATATTTTTCATACATTTTTTTACTTTGTTCTGTCAATACTGGATAATATGGTTCATTTCCAATTTCAATATTTTTTTCATACGCAACTGGAAACTCATATGCCACACTTGTCCATCCATTACAATGTTGTCTTGGCATCTTAGTATACTCAGTTACTCTTGTATATCCTTCTACCTGTGGATAAGCAACAATTGCCACATTTTGGAAATTTTCTCTTGGGAATGATTTAAATTCAAAATATAATGATCTATATGGTAGAGTACCATATTTGTAATCAAACAATTCATCTATCGCGCCTGTGTATATCAGCTGTACTTTTTCACCATCATATAAAATTTTATTATTTATTTCATCAATTGCAATATGATCTAAAGCATCTTCTCCTAATTGAATTGTAATGTTTGGATGACTAACTATTTTTTTGTACATTTTAGTAAAACCGCCTCGAGGCATAAACTCATATTCATCAGAAAAATAGGAATCACAATACGACAAAACTATTGGTACACGCTTTAAAACGGAGGGATCTATCTCTTCTGGGTTTAAGTTCCACTGCTTTGCAGTATATAACTTATAATCTTTTTCAAATAGGAATTCTGCATATGTTTTTATGTCTTTATCTTTAGATTCAAGCATTTCTACAATAGTAACAGATGATTTATAGTTGTAATATTCAAGTAATTTCTTTTTCAAAGCTTTTCCCATTTCACAATCATAGAATTGATCTATAGTTCGGAAATTAAAAGGAGATGGTGTACTAATCCCATCTATCACTACTTCACATCTTGTTCTGTATTTTATTGGCTCACAAAACTGACAAAGATAATCATATACTTTTTGAATATTAGTATGAAAAACATGTGGTCCATATTTCTGAACTTTTATTCCACGTTCATCCTCAAAATCAAATGTATTGCCCGCTATATGATTTCTACGTTCTACAATTTTTACCTTCTTACCTCGTTTTTCAGCAAGCTCTCTAGCTAATATTCCACCTGTAAGACCAGCCCCTACTATAATATAATCATAATGCATAGCTTCACACTCTTTCCTAATTATTTTATATCAATAATTGTCTATTGTATATTTAATCCCTTCTGTGAAAGATTTTGAAATATAGTTTCCTATATCTTGTTTTAATTCGCTTGGATCAAACATCTCTAAGTTATATCTAATACCATCATCTTCACGTATTCCTAATTTAATCAAATCTTTTCTCCCAAACACTCTCCCAATTTCAATCAAATATTCCTTAAGTAACCTAGGTTCTCCAGAACCAATAAAATAAAAATTTTTAGTTGGTTTTATAACTAATAATCTAAATATAGCCTCAACCAAATCATCTGCTAATAAGAAATCATACGGTTGTAACGCCGGACCAAAAGTAGCTTTCTCCCCCTTAAAAAGCTTATCCAATGTATAACTAACAAGATTACCTGTTCTATTAGTAGGACCATAAATATTTGAAAACTGCATCCACACAAAATCTAAACCGATATTTTTACAATAGCATTCAATCATAAGGCGTGTACAATACTTACCAATGCCATATATAATTCCCCCACTTGTTTTTTTTATATGATCCAAACTTTCCGAAGCTCGTTCCGCTATGGTTCCTGCACAATAAAAATTTTTACACCCAATATTTTTAGCTATAGTAGCACATTTTATCGCTAATTCTGCATTTTTTAATTGTACAATAGGGTCTGCCTTCTCCGGACCATTTACGCCACGCCAAGCTAAATGGCAAAATGTATCACAATCATAAGACAGAATCTCAGAATATTTCTCATCGATTTGCAATAAATCCATTTCGACTTGTACAATCAAATTACTTTTTGGAAGACGCGATTCCGCAAATGAAACATCTATCGCAATTACTTTATTATTATTATTTATTAACTTTTTTACTAGACTACTCCCAATAAAACCATTAGCCCCAGTAACTATTATACTTTTCATAATTTTTTATCCTAATTATCCACTTCTAAAAATTCATCAATTTCCTTATCCATGCAAGCCCTTATATCTCCAGCTTCCTGCCAACATTTATTCCATTCAACCACTTTTTCTATTGCCTTGTCCAAATTCCAATGTGGTTTCCAATCAAATGCAGATTTTAATTTACTACAATCAAGTTTTAGATATTTTGCTTCATGAGGACCATCATCAGATTTAGCGATCCACTTTACTCCTTCTCCCCAATATTTCACAAAAATATCTACTAATGAACCTGTCTGAAAACAATCTTTATCATCCGGTCCCACATTATAACAATCTGCATACCTAACGTCTTCATATTGCTTAGCCGCAATCATTAAATATACATAAAGTGGTTCAAGCACATGTTGATAAGGGCGCGTCGAACATATGTTTCTTACAACAATACACTCACCATTAATAGCAGCCTTTACACAATCTGGAATAATTCTATTCTTTGCAAAATCACCACCGCCAATTACATTACCTGCTCTAGCTGTAGAAATGGCTACATGATTATCTTCAAAAAAACTTCTTTTATATGAATGTGTTACTAATTCAGAACATGACTTCGAATTTGAATACGGATCATATCCATCCAACTTCTCATTTTCTCTATATCCCCACTCCCACTCTCTATTAAAGTATACCTTATCTGTTGTAACATTCAAAAAAGATTTAACACAATTGCTATTTCTTATGCATTCAAGAATATTGACCGTTCCCATTACGTTTGTCTCATAAGTATATAATGGTTCCTTATAACTATCCCGTACAATAGGTTGAGCTGCTAGATGAAATACTATTTCCGGTTGAGTTTCATCAAAGGCAGCCTTCAAAGATTTATAGTCTCTAATATCTCCAATTATTGATTTGATGTCCTTTTCAATACTAGCGATCTCAAACAATGACGGCTCTGTTGGAGGATCAAGAGCATATCCTGTCACCTCAGCCCCTACTTTTGAGAGCATTTTGCAAAGCCATGAACCTTTAAAGCCTGTATGACCGGTTATAAATACTTTTTTCCCATTATAAAAATTTATATCGAACACATTAATCCTCCCATATTTTCCAAGGTGCTTTTCCTAAAGACCATAATTCTTCTAATTTTTGTTTTTCTCTAAGTGTATCCATACATTGCCAATATCCTTTGTGTATATAAGAAACCAATTCACCATCTTCCACAAGGCTATTCAAAGGTTGTTGTTCAAATACCGAAAAATCTCCCTCTATTCTATTAAACACCTCAGGGTTCATAACCATATAGCCAATATTAATCAAATCACCATCAAAATCTGATTTTTCTCTAAAAGACTTAACAATTCCATCTTTACCAATATCCAAAACTCCCTTATTTTGTCCGAAATTGTATACAGAGATAGTACCTATTTTTCCATGTTCTCTATGCGTTTTTAGTAATTCGTTAATATCTATATTACCAACAGCATCACCATACGTTAACATAAAAGTTTCATCTCCAATATAATCACGAATTCTTTTTATTCTCCCCCCTGTCATAGTATTAAGACCAGTATCTACAATAGTAACTTTCCAAGATTCTGTACGTTTATTATGAACAATCATCTTATTTTTATTGTCTGTAAAATCAAAAGTTACATCTGAAGTATGTAAAAAATAATCGGCAAACCACTCTTTAATAATATGCTGTTTATATCCAGCACATATTATAAACTCATTATAACCTTGAGCTGAATATCCTTTCATAATATGCCATAAAATCGGCATTTCACCAATTTCAATCATCGGTTTTGGTTTAAATGCTGATTCTTCGGAAATTCTTGTTCCAAATCCCCCTGCCAAAATTACGACCTTCATAAACACATCTCCCGTTCTCAAAGTATATTTATTTTATATATCTTTTAAATTTTAAAATACATATATTAAATTCTTGATGTCTTTATTATTAAATATATGTTATTTTCCTAAGTTCTTAATCAGCCCATTATAAGTGACATTTTTTCCATTCAATTATTTTTCTAAAAAATAAATAAACTTTAGGTAAATAAATTGCTAACCTAAATTGCTGCCTTATCATCCCCGATGTCAATTTCATAATATTTTTCTTATTACCTCGCATTATTTTTAAATAATAAAATTCCTGTTTCATTTTGTTAACTGCACATTTCCAAAATAATGTAAGCACTATATAGTAATATTGACGTAATGCCATTACCATAAGTTCATCATCTTTAGATCTTTCAAAATATTCTATTCTTGCTGCATACTGCTTTTCTAAGAAAAGATCTTTTTCACCAAATTTACTATTAATTATGCTAGCTTTATTTGTATATAAATGATTATATAGTCCTTCTCTTATCAGTCCAACTTTTTTCGATTCGTAAAAAGCTTCACATGTCAACATATAATCTTCATGTATTTTTCCTTCAGGGAAACGCCTATTCTTCCAAAAGTCGGCCTCAAACAGCTTCGACCATACAGCTATTCTAGGAAATATGTTATTACCAACCTGTTTAAGCTGAAGTTTAATCGCATCACGCCCATTCATAATAATATCTTCTTTTTTATCAAAAATTTCTACTGACTCTCCATAAACATTATTCACTGCACATTCTACAACTGAACATTTGTTTATTTTTAAAAAATCATATAAGCGTTTATACATATTAGGTTCTATCCAATCATCACTGTCTACAAACCCAATATATTTCCCGGTAACAATCTCTAATCCATCATTTCTTGCTGAACTCAAACCTCCATTTACCTTATGAATTACCACAATTCGACCATCAAGTTTTGCAAATTCATCACATATAACTCCAGAATTATCTGTAGAGCCATCATCAACAAGAATAATTTCTAAATTCTTATAACTTTGTCGAAGTATTGAATAAACACATTTTCTTAAATATCTTTCAACATTATATATTGGAACAATAACACTAATTTTATCATTATCCATAAAATATAATCTCCGTTCTGTCTTAGCATATCTCGATCGTTCCACAGTATCATGTCTCAAAGAAAAGGAAATCTTCGATTCTCAACTGCAGAGGAATTTGACTTTCAAATATACTTGACATTTTATCCTTTAATATCCTTCCAATGTTTTTTTAATTCGTACACACCAAAAAATAATAATACAAAAGCAAAGACTAATCTTAAATAAAAATACGGATATATAACCTCACATATGGCCACAAATAACACACCTCCAAAACTAACAAGGAAAATGCTCTTAAAATCAAAAATAGCTTCGATTTCAGTATTTTTCTTTAAAATTTGTTTTACCATAAGCCAATGGAATATTGCTAAAATAATGTAACATACAAGTGTAGTATATCCGGCAGCAAGATATCCAAATAGATTAATAAATACAAAATTTAACAATATATTAATAACAGCGACCGCTCCTGAAAGAACTGAAACCATAAAAGTCTTTTCAAAATAAAATTCAACATTAGAAAAAACAACATATAAAAAAATAAAATAAACTGACATTGCAACTGGTGGAACAATCCACATCGCTTCTAAATATTCTGATGTTGCAAAAAGTTTAATTATTTCTGGAGCAAATAAAGAACTTCCACAACATGCAATCATAACAATAAACAATAATCTCGTTGTCGCACTAGCTACCCCCTCGACATTTTTTTCATTTATCTTTTTATATATAAATGGACAAAATGATTTGTTTATAGCATCCGTAAGTATATTCATTAAAAGTCCAATTGTATATGCAATACTATATTTTCCAGTTTCCTCAACACCAACCATATTTGAAATCATTACCCTATCGGCTTGCGCGAGAATTTTCATAGATAATGTATGAGGAATTAACGGCAAACTAATTTTTAATGCATAATTCCAATACGAAATATTAATTTTTCCCTTAGCAGATACAAGTGTTTTTACAAATAGAATTATGGCAATTATAAAGCTTACCAACACACTTGAAAAAATTCTAGCTTCATACTTATGTTCAAAAATAGAGACACCTATTATGCCTAGACATAATGAAAAAAAAGTATTAATAAGGGTTACTATAACAAGATTTCTATATCTGTATTTATATCTTTCTCCCGCTGACCAGAAATCAAATATTGGAAGCGACAAAAATTGAATAAACATTACCAACATCATCACTGTTGATATTTTAAAATATTTATTCCAAATATTTCTAGCAATAAAATAAATTACAAACCAAATTGCAGATATTAATGATGTAAATATCATCATAGATAATTTTGCACACTGATGATCATTTTCATTTTTAGCCAAAATATTATTGTATGCAGCACCTGTATTTCCAAGTGTTACAAAAATAAAAAGTAAATCGTACCAAGAATTATAATTAGCAATCTGTCCATACTGATACGATGTCAATAATCGAGTAAATATTGGCGTAGAAATCAAAGAAAATCCTTTCACCAATATACTACAAATCAAAAACCATGCAGAAGCCTTTACGGGTACAGATACCCTTTCATATTTGCGTTTTATAATTAATAATTGATTTTTTATCACTTAATTTAACCTACTTATTTTTAAATATTTTTACTATTTTTCTGTATTGGCAAATTATTGAAATAAGAAAATGATCCAACGAAAAAGACATATAATACTCCGTAATGTGACATATATGGTTCTTTTATCTCTGCAATCGCAATTGAAATTGCCAAAAGTATCATAATGAACTTAATATTTTTATCATGAATATTATTAATCGCATTATACATACCATAAAATATACTTAAATAAAATAAACTAGCCATTACTAGTCCATATCCAAAATATGTCTGTACATATCCAAAATCCGATGTGCACATTATTCCAGTTGCAGATATTCCTCTATAAATTCCAGTTCCCCAAAATGTATTCAAAGATATTGGAGCAATAACTTGTGATGATATATCTTTCATTGTTCTACTATTTGCAAAGTTGCCACTAAACAAACTATATATTTTACTCAAAATATAACTATTTTCCACTTCACTTAATATACTTGGATTTATAAATATGCATAATGGAATAGCCAAAACAATGATAACTGTAAGTAGGATTGCTGTACGCTTTTTCATTACAACAAATTGAAATATGTAATACATAAAAAACACAAAAGCAGTTAACATCATTCCAATACTACCAGTAATTGCCGTCCCATACAAAAAAAGCATATATAATATTAAATATTTAATTGTGTTTTTAGTTTTATACATAAAATAAACACTTGAAACAGCACCTAAAAAGATATCAATTGACAATAACGAATCACCCGCTCCAAGCCCAACGGCTCTCCTCATATTATTTTGTGCCTTGTAAGCATCTAAATATGTAGTATGCGCATCAAGTTCAAAATGTCCATCTAAAAATATTGCAAAACCCTTTACATGGTACTGTAAAATTACAATAATAACCTGTATAAAAGTTGCAATAAGCAATGCCCTCATAAATTCATCATAATCATCATAATAATCTTTTGCCAAAATCCAAATAACCGGACCAAACAAAACAAAATAAACTGCCCTCGGTAGAATTGCTGTACCATTAGCACTTCCTATAACATTATTTATAAGCGTAATAATCAACACATATCCAACTATTACTATACCAAATACAAACAAATAGACCACATTCTTGAAGTGTGTATTTTTAATAGAAACCCTACCATAAATTCCATTTTTCAAAACAAATAACATAAAAAGAAAAAATAATATAACTTTTCTTGATGTAAGCATTGTAGACGTTCCTTTTAGTTGTACTTCATAAATCACACAGAATGCTATCATGATTTGAAAAGCAAATTTAAGTAAATTATTTTTTTTTACTTGCATTTACGCTCCTCTTCTTTACGTAATGTTCTTATAAATTCTATCCAACTATCACCAATACACTGTATACTAAATACATTGCGAACTTTCTCAGCACATTTTCCCATTTTACAAGCATCATATGGATGTTCTATCATCCATATGATGGCAGATGCCATGCTCTTCTTGTTACCTACCGGCACCAGTAGACCATTTTCTTTATTATTAATAACAGAAGCAGGCCCGCCACATGGACAATCTGTTGAAATACAAGGCAAACCAATCGCCATTGCCTCAAGCAAAGCATTAGGTATCCCTTCAAAATCAGATGACAAAACAAACATTCCATAAGTAGCTTCTATTTCAAGTATATTGTTTGATGTTCCTTTTAAGCAAACATTCTCTTGCAAATTCATGTCTACAATCAGGTTTTTTAACTTTTTAAACAATTGACCCTCACCATATATATCCAAATGAACATTCGGATACTTTTTTCTCACATCTTGAATTGCTTCAATTAATAATCTTTGATTTTTCTGCGGTGCATATCTTCCAACCGAAATAATATTAGATATTATTGTTTCTGTTTTTTTCTTCGGTATGTGTGCGCTATCTACTGGATTTGAAATTATTCTATAAGGTTTTTTTATTTTGTAATAATTTTTAGCTTCCTTAGTTTGAAAGATATAGCCATCAGCAAATTTCATCATAAATGTCATAATCCACTTAGTAATTTGCTTACCATCAAAATTCTCAGGAGAATTTCTCTCTGAAATAATACACTTTGTTTTCGTTCTAAGGCATGCTGGTATTATATAACACCCTTGAGGCAATCCCATAATAATACCCATGGAAATGTGAATTTTTTTTAACAGCTTGATATAGCCAACTACCAATTTCAATAAATTTTTTTCTTTAATACCAACGCATATCCTACTAACACCGTACGGAACTTTATACTCTCCATCACAAGGATTATTCGTAGTAATAATCGCAACTTTCATTCCTTTCTTTTGCATATATTCAGAAAGTCTAATTGTTACCCTCTCTGCTCCACCTCTCTTTAACGTATCAGGAAAGAATGCAACATCATAATATTCTTTTTGCATAATAAAAAAACTCCTAAAACTAATTATCTTCTTTTCTCATTTTTCTTAATATTGGTTGTGGAATCAACCCCACAATTAATGGCTTTAATACATATATAAATGCTCTAGGATATAATTTCAAACTGGCAAATCCAATCAATCTTATATATGCCTCCTTAATTCTAAATTTATATGATCTTCTACTATACGCATCCTCATCCTCACGAAATTTGTACAAACACACTGGTATATTTCCTGCACTAAACCCTTTAGCATACAGTCTCATAAACAATTCATAATCTTCTGCTCTTGTTGTCCCCCATCCTGTTTTATAACAGCCACTTTCTTGCAACACTTGTCGTTTTATCATTAATGTAGGATGTATAACTGTAGGTCCAAACAGTAAATCTTGTTTCGTTGGATGTATAGGCCTTTTACGAACTCCCCAAACGCCAGAATCATCGAACAGTTCAGCCCACGTTCCACAAAAAGAAATGGTTTCATTTTTCTTCATATATTCCAGTTGCTTTTCAAATCTCTCCGGATAAGAATAATCATCAATATCCATTCTTGCAATATACTCTCCACTCGCATATTTAAGGCAATGATTTAATGTAAAAGCCAATCCTTTATTAGTTTCATTTTTTATAAATTTTACCCTTGTATCATCTTTTACAATTTTTTTGATTACATTTTCAGTATCATTATCAGAACCGTCATCGCAAATAATAAATTCAAAATCTCTAAAAGTCTGATTTAAAACTGATAAAATTGACATTTCAGCCATTTCTTCACTTTTTACATTATACACCCCCATTATAACAGATATAACAGGCATATTGATCACATCCTCCTTTTGCTAATTCAACCAAATATAATTTTAAGTTAAAATAAAATTTTAGTTTCCACTTAAAATATATTTATCATACCATACTTGAAAAACATAGAAACACCATAATTTAGAATAATTATTTTCTTTGTGCTTTAAATGCGCATTCCAAATATCACAAATATAAGATTCATTAAATATCCCTTGCTCCTGTAAAAAATCTTTTTTTAAATATTGTCCAAAATCATATTTAAGTTCTTTTTCCAACCATTCTCCTATAGGTACACTAAACCCTTTTTTTGATGCTCTATTAATTTCCTTAGGTATAAAATCACGAAAAGTATCTCTCAGTATAATTTTTCTTTGTGTTTTATCTATCTTAAATTTCGAAGGCAAATTAAATGCGGTTTCAACTATTTCAGTATCCAAAAAAGGGACTCTAGTTTCCAAAGATGCTAACATACTAGCTCGATCTACCTTACATAACATGTCCCCTTCGAGTACAACATTTAAATCCGTGTACTGTGCTCTAATTTGCTCGTCAATATCATCCCATTCGTCATAATATTCTTTTATAAAAAATAGATCGTTTTTCGAATGGTTTTTAAACAAATCAATAGTTTCTTCTTCTTTAAACGCTAGAGACATCATTCGTTTTCTTTGTTCGAATAAATTCATATTAGATACAGAGATAACTTTTTCCGCCTTACGACGAATCGAACTTTTGACCGGTAAAAATTTAACCCCTAGTTCAATTACCCCTTTTCTCACGAGCAAGGGAAGATTATTATATTTATCACTGTAATAACCAATCAAATATTTATCATATCCTGCAAATATTTCATCCCCTGCATCCCCCGTAAGAACAACATCAACATATTGTTTTGCTAATTTCGAAACCGCAAATGTTGCAATATATGATGGATCTGCAAACGGTTCATCCATATTATCCAATACATAATCTAAATCCTTTAAAACTTCCGCCCAATCTAATTCTAATACATGATGATTAGTATTATTTTTTTTTGCCACAATCTCCGCCAGATTACGTTCATCGAATTGTGCCTCTTTAAAACCAATTGTAAAAGTATCAATCTTTTTATCCGACACCTCCGACATTGCTCCAACAATAACAGTTGAATCAATTCCACCACTCAAAAAGGCGCCCAAAGGAACATCACTACGCATCCTCTTATCAACAGAATCAAGTACCATCTCCCGTATTTTTCTTTTACTGATCTCATAATCAGCTTCATGTATAGCTTGATTTGATATTTCCAAAGTCCAATATCTTTTTATGTTTTTTTCTCCATCAAAAGTAATTTCCATATATGAACCTTGCTGCAATTTATACACGTTTGAAATTATTGATTTTGGAGCTGGTATATAGGTCAATTGAAAATAAATATCTAATGCCTCTTTATCAATCTGCCTAGGGACTTTCTGAGTACCTAGCAAACTTTTAAGTTCAGAAGAAAATAACAAAAAATTTTCATTACAATAATAATATAATGGTTTTTCGCCAATTTTATCTCTCGCAATAATCCACTTAGCTTTTTTAAGATCATATATACAAAATGCAAACATTCCTTCTAATTTTTCAAAGCATTTCTCTCCGTACTCCTCATATAAATGAAGTACTGTCTCTGTATCTGTGTTTGTACTGAAAATATGTCCCAAAGAAATGAGTCGGTCACGAAGCTCTTTATAATTATAGATTTCACCATTAAATATAATTAATTTATCTTTACATTCATTCCAAATAGGCTGCGTACCCCCTTCAACATCTATAATGGACAATCTTCTCATACCTAAAGAACATTTATCATCCGAATATAGACCTTCGCTATTAGGTCCTCTATGAACAATTTTATCATTCATTTTGTGAACGATCTCTCTCCAGTTCACATTTTTATTTTGATTTTTAAATACAATCGCACCATTAATTCCACACATGATTTTTCTTATTCCTATATTTTATACATTTCTTTCATATAAGCATTCACTATAATTTGACGATCAAAACATTTTTCTACTTTTTTTCTTCCAGCTAATCCTCGTTTTTTTTGTTCCATTGCTGATAAATTCAAAAATTTTTCAATAGTCTTAACCAATTCTTCGCTATTTTTTTGAGGAATCATATATCCATTCACACCATCATCCACAACTTCCCTACACCCGGATCTGTCTGTAGTAATAATCGGTCTTCCAGAAGCACATGCCTCCAACAAAACATTACTTATTCCTTCTGGATAATAGGTCGGATGAACTACACAATGTATATTGGTCAAAAAATCTGACACATTCCGTATCATTCCATGATATATCACGGTTCCATTATTATTCAGTTCTTCAAGTTGCCCCTCATACTCTTTCTCACAAAACCCACAAATGTGAAATTCTGTGTTTGGATATTTTTCTTTTATTTTCTTAGCAGCCTCAAGATATTGATCAATTCCCTTTTCCTTCATAATACGTGAAATAAAAGCAAAACGTATTATCTTATCATCTTCTGGATATTTTAATAAAGGAAATCTCTTCAAATTTACTCCTGAGCCTGGCAATAGTGCATGTTTTCCTATTGCAATCCCATTATCAACAAAAAATTTTCTGTTTTCTTCATTTTGAAAAAATACTCTTTGCACCTTTCGAAACGCAAGCTTGTACAACTGAATCAAGATCTTTTGTTTTAATCCTGCATTTTCAACAGCAGTTCCTAATCCGGTTATATTTGCCACAAAAGGAATATTTTTTCTTTGTGCTGCTATTGCACCATATATATTAGGCTTGATAGTATATCCTAATATAATATCTGGTTGAATCAATTTGATCAACTTGCGATAATCATTCAATAATTTTGTTTCCTTTAATGGATTCATTCCATGACGATCAATAACAATTTCATAATAATGGCAACCTAATTTAATGAGATCGTCTATCCGTTCGCCATACGGCGATGATATATAGACATCATAACCTTCTTCAATAAGTTTTTCTACTAATTCCAAGCGAAAATTGTAAATTACGACATCATGATTAACTAAAAATAAAACTTTCTTCTTCATACTACTATGAATTCATCTCCATAACGCTCTGTTTCATACTTATATTTTGATATTTAATCCCATTATAGTTAGATACAGCGAACATATAACAATTATTTCCAAATGCTTTATTAACAAGCCCACCTATTTTCCCCGGCATTTTACTACCTATCTTGACTGCCGGCGCAAAACATTTTAACTCTACTATCTTTTTTCCACTAGCCTGTGCAATCGCTTTTACCATATCTGATGTTTTTGTCCACTCTCCATTTTGAGGCAACAATACAACCGAATTTCTATGATATGGTTTGAGCAACATGATCTGACATAAGAACTCGCACAAATTCTCGATATAAAGCATGCTTCTCTCATTATCTACATCTGGGAATATCGGTAATTTCTTTGCAAGTTTAGCTAAAGTATGATAGTTTCCTTTGCTATCTTTTCCATAGATCATCGGCGGACGTAAAACAATGACTTTATAAGTATCATCCGCTAATTCTCGAACTGCCACATCAGCCTGCAGCTTACTATCACCATAAAAGTTTGCCGGCTGTGGAACTGTTGTAGCATTAATCACTTTTTTCTCTCCATATGGTGCAGATTCTCCATAAACAATCATAGAAGACATAAAGATAAATATCTTTACCCCTTCTCGTTTTGCTTTTTCCGCTACTGCAACAGCTAATCCGGTATTTACCTCATAATATTTTCTCTTTGTTTCTTCCGAAACGTTTCCAACATCCGCATGCGCAATGCCAGCCACATGATAGATAATATCATAGTTCGAAAAATCTTTTTCTTTCCATGATTCATCCTTCAAATCCAGTTCTTCAATTTCAAAGTTGTCATGATAATGCTTCTGTGCATATTCTATAAACGACTGTCCAATATACGATCCAGCTCCGGTAATCAGCACTTTCTTCTTTGTGTCGAAATCCACCTCTACAGTCTCACCAAATCCAATATTTCCAATCAGTTCTTCGTCTGTTTTTCCTTCTGAATAATTGTAACTATTTTTTTTCATTTCTCCGGTTCCACCCTCAACAACACTATCATCATGGGAAACCTTAGAAATGGTTCCTAAAAAGCATCTCAGATCGAATAAGAATGACTGTTTCTGCACATATTCGCCGTCCAGTTTTGCTTTCACCGGAATCTCCAGTTCGTCTCTTCCGTTAATCTGTGCCCACCCAGTCAATCCCGGTTTCACATCATTCGCACCATACTTATCTCTCTCTGCAGTAAGCAGATCCTGATTCCATAATCCCGGTCTCGGTCCGATGATACTCATATTTCCCACAAAAATATCCCAGATCTGCGGTAATTCATCTAAACTATGCGCACGAATAAATTTACCAACCTTGGTTATGTACTGATCCGGATTGTCCAACTGATGTGTTGGCACATCATGAGGGGTAGATACTTTCATGCTTCTGAATTTATGTAATTTGAAATACTCCTTGTTTTTTCCTAACCGTTTCTGAGTGAAAAGTACAGGTCCCGGATCCTCAATTTTAATCGCAAGTGCAATAGCTGCATATACCGGGGACAGAACAAGTAATCCTCCAAACGAAAGACCTACATCTAATGCCCTCTTGGCATATTTACTATATAATGATTCCTTTGTGAAAATCACACCTGACTCTTCCAAATGTCCTCTGACTCCATCTGCATTTTCAGCATCATTGTCATTTTTTACAAAAACAACCTTCTTACCTTCAAACGGATTCTGTTCTTCTGGTTCATTCTTGTATGTATAGTCAGCCTTTTTCTTTTTTGCGACAAGCTGCATTCCAACAAATGCAATCCCAGCCGCTCCTGCTAATATTTTAAGGGTTTTACAAAGCTTCTTGTGTGCCATTGCAACTCTCCTTCTGTTCATAACCACGTTATGCTCATTTTCTTAAACTAATTTATTATAGCATATATATGCGTATATAGCTACTTTTTTCCGCTTTCATCCATCTTTTTTCATTTCCAACTCATCTCCATACCTTTGAATCGACTTTATCGTTTCTTACAAAATAAAATGTAAACAGTGTAACCCGATTACCTTTTCTGTACCACGCAATCCTGCAATAATAGTCATAAATACTACAACCGTATAAAAAGTTAAGTCTCAACTTTTTGTACTCACTATGATTAGGATCATAATTATGACTACACAAACAAACCGAATGTCCCGTACACTTTCTACTCATCCACCACCGTTTTTTCAATATAATCCATAAATCGCATCTCTCTATGATTTTCCCAATCACACACATATCCATCCATCATTCCAAAGTCACGGCAATTCTCCTGTGCCAGAATTACAAGCATAGGACTAGAGGTTCCATATAACATAACCTCTGCCACGAGCCTGTCCCCTGTCCATGTAATGATTACTGTATGTCTCCAGACTCCAAAGCCTTTTGCATTTCCTAAACTGTCTAGAACTTCCGTGTGTTTTTTATCTCTCTCTTGAAAGAATACTACATGATTAATCTCTTCTCCTGTTAATATAGCCTCACGTATAGAATCAAATTTCGGTTGCATAACGTAGTCTCTGCCACGGACTTCTGCAAGACAATTAAATGCAATCTTTGCGACGACGCGCTTATAGGCATTCATATCAATCATTTGGTGCATATTGGAAGTTACCTGACTCTTTTCTACACACAAATTTCCAAAACCGTCAATGCCAGATGGTATCTTCTCTTCCTCACTTGTTGCAGACTGATTTAACATTTCCTGTTCACATGCTAATGCTAGCAACCGGATTTCCTTTGCTGTCTCTGACTTCAGCTTTTCCTCATCCATTTCCGGGCGAGCTGCCAGATACCATCGATTTCCCGCTTGTCCCAGTATAATTTCATTCTCGGCCAGCCCTTCTTCTCTTATTATCACACAAGTCTGTCCATCAAACGACTTCACCTCCGGCATCCATTCTGTCACCTTTTCCAGATAATGCTCCTTATCCACTTCTTCTGTGTCAAAGCAAAACGAAACCTGATGTTTTCCGTTCTCCATCTGTGTAATATGAATCTGGTCAATGGTAATAGGCGTTCCCATTCGGATATATCCAAGACTATACATACCATTTTCATTCGATTTCATCACGGAGACAATCTTACTGGCTCCTCCGCGTCTCTTGGGATTATGACTTCCACGTTTTCCCGGACCTACAAACATACGTGGAAGTGTAATTGGTGAATTTCTCGCCAATTTCAGTTCTAATGCCGAAAACAAAGTATTCACTTCATCTGAGACATATCCTTTCGGCAATTTTTGCATCCCACCAATGCATGCCGGAATAATGTGCTCCTGATTTCTAAAATGTGCTTCTGTATCATTTTCTTTTGTATAAATACATAAATTTTCTTCTTGTGTCATATACCTTCTCCTCTTTGTACCTCTCTCTATTCACATATAAATAGAGGGCCCGGCTTTCACCAGACTCTCAAATGATTTTATAATCCCAAATTCTTGACTCTAATGACCTTCAAAGCCATTTTCTTATTGTATTTTGCCATATTCCCCAATTAACTTCAAAAAGGTTGTCCTTTTTGGACAACCTTTCTTTATCTTTTGATGCTGATTTTTCTGTTGTCTGCCAACTGTTCGCCTCTCTATATGCGCCCTAACTGTGGAGTTTTTCTGTTGCTCCCCAACCTGCCAGCCTACGAACCGGCTAAAATGTCAGATTTTTATGGTGTCAGCTCACCCAGACAAACTAATCTGTCCTTGTACCATTATTATATGAATTTGCTTCTTGTATACCAAGAACGTAGTTTCATTAATTTTCTACTTTCCACCTATATGGAAGTCTCACTTTCATCCTCCATATACCAGAAATCGTCCCTGCTAAGTTGTGGAAAGTTATCCACATCCACTCCATGATGCTCCGGTAATCTAATCAATTGCTCTCGAATGGCATTTATTTCGGAGATAATGTATGTTGCTGTACTGTAACGCAGGCAGCCTATGATCTGTCTAAACTGTCTTTGGTAATATTTATTCATTAAAACAGCATTCTTCATGAGCCAGATCATGAAAGGATGATCTAGAGTAATTCCTTTCCGATAATCCAACTCTGCACCGCAAAGATAACTCCGACTCTCATCATTTGCAGCTTTGCAAAATCTCATCGGTGGAAAAAGATCCATGACTGCTTCTAATTCCTCTTGATCTCTCTCATAGAATAAAATAGATTGCCCTTTTTCGAAATCGATTTCCATCCGATTATGTTCTTGTAAGCACATATCCTGATACAGATTCACTAAAACCCTATCACTATAATACTGTATATAAATATTAATCCTATAGCCTTTTGATAAAGTAGATTCTTTCAAGAAACTTATTCTTTTCTCAAAATAATCCTTCATACTATTTTCCATCCATTGTTGCAGCGGCAGATTTTCGACCGTTTTCCAGTCCTTTCGCGTAAAATCTGCAACAGATCCGCTCCACACATATTGTCCTTCTAAAAGATCTAACATCTTATATTTATTTGCAACGCCCCAAATATATAATCCTACTTCTATCGGCAATTGCGTCACTTTTGCACGACTGGCCTGTGTCACTGGCTGCCACTTATTTTCCAGGAAAAATATTCCCATACAAGAATAATTTGAAGGATGCATCCCCGTCAATGCGCCCACAGAAACGCCTTGATATGCACACCTGATCAATTCGTCTCGAGAATTTGATTTCTGATGAACAATATCCGGGCATCCACATTTTTCAAGTAAAACTTTCATTCTACGACGTTGTGTGTAATTATGATAGCTTCTCCAGATTTCAAATAAACTAACGGATGATTCAAACGGGCTCCATACCTCTCCCAGCTGTTCTTCTGATTTTGGACACACATCACATTTTTCAAATGTTTCTGCAAGTGGCTCTATAGCTTTCGTACCATATTTCTCCTTGACTTCCTCCCATGCGTAGACATAACTTATATGACTTCCCGTACAGCTACTATATAACAGCATTTGAAGCGAATTATCATTTTTTTCAACATGACCTTCTATTTGATATGTTAAATCTTTCACCTGCCAGCAGGGAGTTTTTTCAAAACGTAAGGCATATTTTACAAGTGCACCAGATACTCCTGGCAGTACACGATCCTCTTCTGTATCCAAAGGAATGGTTGTCATTGCAATTTTCGGATACTGCCCACGAACCTCTGGGAACACCTGATCAAACTGCTTTTTCATTTCATCTGTCAGTTCATAAATTTTCTCCCCCTCTACGTCATGAGCTGCTTTCATCATCTCATCATAAGTTTGTCCAATTCTCTCATCATTGTAATACACAGGCACTCTAGAACCACACAAATATTTTTCCACTGTATTCTTCAAATTTAAAGTTCCTAATTTTCCCGGATTCAAACGTATCGCAATCGAAGTTCCGGCATTCTTCCGATATCCGTTTCTTTCCTGCTGATAAGAAGTCTCTGTAACAAAATCACCCGGATTTGGCATTGGCTCATTTGTGAAGTGGTTTTGTGATTGATTCAACAAAGTATAATATCCGCTGAGTCCCGTCACCAGCAATCGCAATCCATAATGTTTGTTCATGTTCGAGTTCGTGGTCTCCTCTTCTCGCCGGTTTTTATCAGAATCAAAATAAAGAGTCGACACCTCCACATAATCACCATTAAGAAAACATGACAGAAAACCGATTCCAAAGCGACTGATACCATAATACTTTTCTGTTTGATGGTGATCTCTTAAGTCTCTTTCGATTTCCTTGGAAGAGTAATATGAATTTCCCACTTTCAGAAAATATCTTTGCAGCATTCCCATGGTCATTCCAGTTCCCTCATCATCAATACGGAACCAGATATTTCCATCCTTGTCATTCCACTCCCAGAAATCAATACGGGACTTTTCCGGCATAAAATCAGAATCCATTTTTCCTCGAAGTAAAGTGGCATCGATCGCATTCTGAAGCAATTCTCTCACGAAAACATCCCGGTTATCATACAAATTTTCTCCCGTCAGCAATTCCAGAATCTTTGTCTGAGCCATCGTGATGCAAAAATCTCCGCTCATATATCCATCGGATTCAATTTCATTGCGTAAAATAGTCCGGGGAAAAGGAAAGTTCTGTTGCCAGCTTTTTCTACAAGACTTCTGCAACCTTATGCAATTTCCAAGTTCAACCTCGACCCAGTCCAGAAAATCACGGATCGCATGCTCCACACCTGGATGGGTACAATGGGCTTTATACGGCAAAGCTTCAGTCGAAGGAGATGCCGGATAAAAAAATCCGGCAGAAGCCTGATGTTTCTTCCACTCTTCAATACTTTTTTCGTTGTCTCCTACATAGCTGTACAATACCTTTGGTGCCCTGGTATCATCGAAGTCCAATAAATCGCCCAACCGTAGCAGTAGTGCACAAAACAATGGACTGACATCATTTGCATTTAAGTAATCCAAATCATGATTACCATCCATGTCTGAAGGATTGTAACCATGTACCTCACAAACGGACACAATGCACTGCAATGGCACAACATCCCTTGGGCGCTGACTGATCAATTCCTTCCATGCCTCATTATGCAGCACCTCAGCCACACGTTCAGAATGCAAGCTGCGGAGATACCACTGCCGCATATCTTCTGTCCACTCTTCTGCCGCACTCCCCATAAATTCCGGGTAATGTTCTCTCAAGAATCTTTTACACGCTTCTGTATCCTCGTATTGTGCCTTCTGTTCCTCATCTGTGTAAACCATGCCCACATCATGCAAACTTGCAACTAAAATCAGCAGTTCCAGTTCCCCCACAGTGAGATTACTAATCTGATCTCCCAGCAATCCTCCCATGGCATCCAATACATTTAAGATATGTGTTTCGTCATGCAACGTATAATTTCCAAAGATTCTGCGAACATCCTTCAAATAATTCGCAGCATATTCATAAACTTTTTTTACCCATATACATCTTTCGCTTCCTGCATCAGCTTTTTTCTTATATTCTTTCCATAATGCAGTTTCGTCTAATTTTTCTGAATGAACCATGGCATTTCCTTCCTTTGTTTTTTGTATGAACTTTTTCGATATTATATAGTTTTATTTCATCCTAATCCTCCAAAAGATCCTCCCCTTCTCCGCCTTGCGCGATTAGAAAAGCTCCTACATAAAATTCTGAATTTCTCTCTTTCATATCTTTTAGGCACAACACTGCATATTCTTCATCTGCTTCAAATCCCCCACCGTTGTGAATAACAGAATATAGTTCTTTTCCGCTAGCAGTTAATAAATAAGCATCTCTACGGAATAACTCAGGAACATCAGCGTAACTCATGACAATACCACATATTTTATCATTGTGCATCTCCAAATTTGTACCTTTAGAAATATATAAAGCCATATCATGATCCTGGCTAAGTGCGCCTGCCTCTAACAATGGCACAATATGTCTCTCATAAGACAATCCCCTGTTTCTTATAAACTCCCGACATTCTTCATCTCCATCTTCCTCACAAAAAAATCCAGCCGCATCAATATAATAAATATTCCCACTCTGCATAACATATCTACATAAATCCGAAAATATATTTGCTTCTTCAGATGACATATTCCGAATCATGTCTAATGTACGGAGTGAGCAAGCCTTTGGCTTCGCAATCTCATTGGCCAAAACTTTCCCCCACAACTGTTGCAAATTCTCGTTGCTAATATTTCCAACAGCATCGAAAAAACGCATCAGCCAGTCAAAGCTAAATGTAGTCTGATCTACGTTCTCTTCTACTTCCATTTCAGGCTGCCTTTCTTGATTAGATGCGATCATTTCATCTGCCCGTTTTGCAATTTTCAAGAAATTTCGGCACTTATACAGTTCTACATAGGAAAGCCTTCCCTCTCCAAGTAATTCCTCCAGAACTTTTTCAAATTCCTTCTTTTTTAATGCTTCCATAACTTTAATGTTTTCTCCTTTTCGGAAAAACAAAGTTGTAATTAAAGATGAAACCACACCTTGCACTGCTGGAGAAGCAATCAAAGCTTGTCCAGCATTAGCTAGTGTATCAATTATTTCTGGTTTAACTACTTCTGGACTCATGTTTTCTTCCTCGCTCTCTGATATTTCTTTTGTTAAATTGTACCAAGTCGCTAGCGCGACGGCTAGCCCCCCAATACATGAAACCACTACTTTTTCGAAAAAAATAGCAGTTTTTGTGTATATGTTGTATTGTTGAGATACCCCTACCTTAACAGTAAACAATACACACAAACTCCTATGCTTATGTTACCATGGATTTTTTAACTCAACAACTACATATCTGTTTTTTTATCCGTCCACCTCCCCTTTTTGAAATGTTTCTATTTTCTATTACATTTCAAAGGAGATTTTATCATGGACAATTATTTAAATTCTTTTCGGGAAATGATTTCCCTCCGTGGTCTTACTGACCGTACCATAAACTGTGCTATTTCACAGCTGCGCTTTTTTACCCTGTATGTCCTTCACAAACCGTGGGATGATACCCAGCTTCCTATGCGCAGATTTGACGAATATCTTCCCTTTGTCCCTTCCAAACAGGAAGTTTCCATCCTTATTGATTCCATGCCGGATTTGAAGCAGAAGGCTATGGTCGCACTCATGTATTCTTCCGGTCTGCGTATTGGCGAAGTTTGTCATCTTCGTTATGAAGATATCCAACGCAAAAACATGCGCATCCATATCAGGCATGGCAAAAACCGTTCTGACCGCTATGCGATTCTGTCCAAACGTGCTTTGGACGTTCTATTTATCCCACCGCATTGCCATTACCAACTCCCGCATTGTCTCTATTACGGAAAATGAGGTTTCCTTCCGGGCAAAAGACTACAGATCCGGAGACAAAATCCTTGTCCGCATAACACCGGTGGAGTTTATCCGCCGTCTGATGATGCATGTGCTCCCGGCCGGGTTCCAGAAAATCCGGTACTATGGTTTCTTAAACAATCGCCGGAAGAAGAAAAACCTCCACATCATCTTCCGGATTCAGGGACACCGGAAATTTATATCCCGCTTCACCGGCTCTTCTGTTGCAGAAGTAATGAAGACCGTTTGGAAGTATGGCATCAGCCTGTGCCCATGCTGTGGAAAAAACAGCATGCGGCATATTGGCAGGAGCTTTGCCCTCCAGAATTAAACATCTGTTCCCATATGTTTTTCTAAGCCCCCCGGCAGAGGGCTTGTTTGCCATGTCTCTTTTTATTCCGGCAGGATAATATACCTTATAAATTAACGTAAGACCCTGTCATGACGTTATTTTTGTGGGAAGGACAGGCGTATTCAATCCCCATAATGTACTGGCTAAAATTCCGCAACCTGGTACAATCATGAAGAATCACATTTTGAGCAACTGTAGTTTATGCACAGTTGTTCTTTTTTGATTGCTCAAACTGTGATACTTCACTTAAGAATTATACCATTTACGAATAGAGCATGCAGTAAAATTAAAGAGAGCAGCCGCTCCGACTGCTCCCCATTCTACTTCTAATTATTTGCTTTTTTCCACCTGATACGAAGGCACTAACCGTTTCACCACCAGCTTCATCTGTGGATCATCTTCATATGCCGTCTTCTTCAGATCCTTCAAATGTTCAAAAAACTCTTCCCTGTCAAATTCAATCGGTTTTCCGATAAAAATCAGATCATTCTCCGTTTTCTGAAGTCCTTCCTCTTCTTTCAGACACTCTTCAAACATCTTTTCCCCCGGTCGAAGCCCTGTATACACAATCGGGATATCCACATCCGGTTCAAATCCGGATAACTTGATCAGATTTCTTGCCATATCATCAATCTTTACCGGCTCTCCCATATCCAGCACAAAGATTTCTCCGCCCTTTGCGTAAGCACCTGCCTGTAAGACAAGCGATACTGCTTCCGGAATCGTCATAAAATAACGAATAATATTCTTATCGGTAACGGTAACCGGTCCGCCCTCTGCAATCTGCTTTTTGAAAAGAGGAATCACACTTCCGTTACTTCCCAGTACATTTCCGAAGCGAACCGCTACATAATTGGTTTTCGGAAAACGATGCTGCATTCCCTGAATAATCATCTCACAGATACGTTTGGATGCTCCCATGATATTGGTCGGATTTACGGCTTTATCCGTAGAAATCAATACCATGCGCTCCGTTCCGTTTCTTCCTGCTGCCATAGCCACATTATAAGTACCGAATACATTGTTTTTAATTGCCTCATTCGGACTGTCCTCCATGAGTGGCACATGCTTATGTGCAGCTGCATGAAAAACAATCGCCGGTTTATAATCCGAAAATACGGTATCCACACGATGGGTATTTCTCACAGATCCAATCAGCACAACCAGATTCAGATTCGGAAATTTCTTTTTCAGTTCCTGCTGAAGGTCATACGTGGTATTTTCATAAATATCAAATATTACCAGCTGCGAAGGATGATGTGCCGCGATCTGGCGGCAGAGTTCACTTCCGATGGAACCACCGCCACCGGTTACAAGTACAACCTTTCCAGCAATGTATCCCATGACCTCATCCAGATTTGTCTTCACCGGCTCCCGTCCCAGTAAATCTTCAATTTCCACCTCACGGAAATTTGAGACACTTACTTCGTCATTCACAATCTGCGCCATACTAGGCAGAATCTTAATTTTGCATCCTGTGTTTTTACACAATTCCAGGATCTTTTTCTTTCGATCTCCCGGCAGATTCGGGATGGCAATAAAGATTTCCTGCACTTCGTATTTTTCTGCTGCCCATGGAATCTTGCTGTCATTTCCCACAATCGGAGCTCCCAGAATGGTGCTTCCTATCTTATTCTTGTCTGCATCAATCACGCATACCACACGATTGCGGATCAGCGGACTGTTCTCCATATTTTTTATCAGGAAATTTGCACTGTCTCCTGCTCCAATCACCATGGTAGCAATGGCATGTCTGGATGCATCTCCCAGATAACTGTGTCGTATGATACGCAGTCCCCGGTATACAAAGCGGCTTCCGGACACCAGAGCCAGCAAAAAGAAAAAATACAATATATAATAAGAACGCGGCATATTCCATTGGAACATATGCATCCCCAGACTCTGTATTGCCGCACTGAGCAGACACGCAATCACTACATTTAACAGTTCCTGTACACTCGCATATTCCCACAGACTATTGTACAGATGCATAATAAAAAATATCACGATGGTTACAATCATATTTACCCAGAAATATTGCAGTGCTGTCTCTAAAAAAGGAATTCCCTGCTCACTCTTTAAACTGAAATCAAAACGTGTCCAGATAGAAAGAATTTCTGCCAGAAAGATTGCCAATATATCGTAAATTACCAACAATACGATTCGTATATATTTTGCCGTTTCTCCCCGAAACCGGTTTTTCATTTGTTGCATGCCAAAATTACTCCCTATAATGTGCTCATTTTCATGACTTGTTTGATTTTCTCTGTTTTCTTGACTGTTTCTTTCCGGACTGCTTCTTTGCAGAAGTTTCTGTTGTCACTGCTTTTTCCGTTTTAAGGTCGTTCTGTTCCACGACAACATCATTTTTCTCAGAAACCGGTTCCTTTGCGAAAAAATTTTCTTTCTTAACCAGCATCCGGTTCACTGCAAGCCCCAGACCAAGCATACCCCAGAATACCGGAGCGGTACATACATTGGAATCATTTGCGATACCTGCAATCATATACACCAGCACTGCCGCAAATAATCCAAATCCAACCCAGCTGATACTCTCGTGCAGATCCACTCTGCGGTAAATGCGTATCGACTGTACCAGATACCAGAACAGAAATACCAGAAGTGCCAGGGTACCGAGTAATCCGGTTTCTACCCACTGCTGCAGATACCAGCTATGGGCTTTTACGTCATAGCTGTTTGCGCCGTAGACATAGTTCTGACTGATATAATCATTCTGTGGCACTTCAAACATGTAAGTATTTGCCCCGCTCCCCATAAAAGCATGCCTTCCCAGAAGCGGAATTGTTTTATTCCAGATATGTCCTCGATTACTCATTGCATCATCCAAAAATACTTTTGAAACCTTCGGATTCTCAAACTTCACTAATTTTCCTGCTGGATTCAGATACTCATATCCATTCTCATCGGTATTTATGAAGTTCCACTGCACATCATCAATCGTTGCACAAATTCCGGGCAAGCTATCTCCAAAAGATACCGGTTGCAGCTGTACCCCAGAAAAACGGCTGTCATCCATCGTTGTCACCTGGTTATCTGCATCCACTATCGTCTGACTCAACTCATTTCCATCCGAATCTTTGCAACTGATCTGTGTTGTTCCATCCTCTCCCACGGTATAAGAAACACTCAGTTTATTCCCGTGAATGTCAAGCACAACATCATCCGTATTGGTTTCTACTCCATTCAGAGCCCATCTGTCACTCATCCGGTATGTACCAACAATTGTATTTTTTATATTTTCACCTGCTGAGGTGGTATTTCCAAGTACGATTGCTGCTATAATCCCAATTACCACTACAACAGCACCCACAACAAACAGTTTTTTCTTCCGGCTCAAAAGCACAAGTATAAGTACCACTGCTGCCAATGCAAGAGCCATCCATCCACTCGCACTGCCGCTTCCTTTCAAGCAGATGGCACAGCATCCCACCGCTACTGCCAGCACTATCCGATGCCATATCTTTTTTGACGCAATAAACAGGCATACCGCCAGCACAATGAGCATACCAAAATAAAACGATAAAAAGTTCGGATTGTATAATGTCGTATAAGAAGTTTTCGGTACAAAATTAAACGTCAGCTCTTTTAAATTCTTCCACCATCCAGGATTTGTGATCAAATGTTTTCCAAAATTTGACTGAAAGAAGTCCAGTCCAAAATACTGAAATACGCCGATCACTGTAACAATAGCCATGCCAATGCCCGAAATTTTCAAAATGAATTCCACATGTTTTTCTTCATTCACAAAATTATATACATAATAACACAGCAGCATATACGCAAAAACTACCCACACAGACTCAAAAAGTTCATAAGTTCCACCGGATACCCAATGCTTATACTTTGAAAAAAGTGCTGACATCAGAACAAAAAGTCCATATACCATCAGAAAATAAAAAGAATTTTCAAACTGCAGGGTCTCTTTCTTCACATAATGCCGATACAACAGAATTGCAGCCATCACCACTCCAATGATTACGATCGCAATCATCTTCCATGCAAAAAAGAAATCTGTCTGTGTATCTGAATTGGCCGGAAACCAGTCAAACTGCGACAGATTTGAATTATAGGAATACATATGTACAAGCAATGGCACAAACCCCATCATCAAAATGACGGGAATCATCAGCTTGTTCGTCTTTTTTAAATTTCGATATCCATTCTCACTCAAAGTTTTCTCTCCTTAGTAAACAATTTTTCTAGAATATAATACCCCTAAACCTTCGTTTTTTCAACACGTAAAATATATATAATAGGTAAAAACACTTTTTTGTTACTTGTGTGTTACTTAAAAATTTTACAAATAAATGTGTATGATTGACACGATAATATAAATTTTTACACACGAAAGGAAGAAAAATGAGATTACCAAACGGATACGGCGGAGTCGTAAAACTCTCCGGCAACAGAAGAAGACCCTACGCAGCGCGCATCACTACGGGCTGGCACATCAATGACATCACGGGAAAGCGCATCCAGCACTACCAGATTCTGGGGTACGCTCCTACCCGGTCGGAAGCTCTGCAGATTCTGGCACGTTACAACAATTATCCCATCGATGGGGAAACGCTGAAATTAACCTTCCGGGAAATTTATCTCCGATGGTCCGAAGAAAAGTTTCCTACCATTTCCCACTCCAACATCAAAGGCTATCGGGCGGCCTTTGCCACTTGTGAAAACATTGCTGATATGCCATTTCACAATTTGAGACTCAATGATTTACAGCAGGTGATTGATCACAGCGGCAAGAACTATCCTACCCTGAAAAAAATCCGTGTTCTCTTTAACCAGCTCTATTCTTATGCCATGAAGCACGAAATTGTCTCAAAAGATTATTCTGCCTATGTAAATATCTCGAAATACAAAGACCGGAATCCTAATAAAAACATACGAAGCTGTTTTTCCACTTCTGAGATTACTCTCCTGTGGAAACACAAAAACGATCCCTATTGCCAGACAGTCCTCATGCTGATATACAATGGGGTCCGCGTCTCAGAGCTTTTGGATCTGAAAAAAGAAAATGTTCATCTGTCCGAACAATATTTTGATGTCATTGACAGCAAAACCGAAAACGGCATTCGAAAAGTTCCGATTGCTGACAAAGTACTCCCCTTTTACCAGCGCTGGCTTCATGACTGTTCCGATTGTGAATATCTCATCCATACTCTGGACAGCCAGCATTTTACCTATTATATGTATTACCACAATGTTTTCCAGCCTCTGATGTTTCGTCTGCACATCGATCATACACCTCACTGCTGCCGGCACACCACGATTTCCCTGCTCGCCGAAGCTCATGTCGATCAGACTACCATCAAAAAAATTGTCGGTCATTCCGGCGCTATGTCCCTGACAGAACGGATTTACACGCATCTGGATGTGCCTGCGCTGGTCGAAGCCATAAATCAGATTTAATCGCTTCTTGTATGTTGCTTGCGTGTTACTTGTAGAAGTGATTTTGCCCCAAACTCTGTTTATAAATCCGCTATTTCCAATACTTCCGCGGAAAATACCATGCATATTTCCGGTTAAGGTAACTTACAAGACTTCTACAAAGAAGAGTGCTAAAACAAAGACAAAGAAACTTACTTACACAATGAAAGTTGCTAAGGCAAGCGTTGCTTTATCTGGAGATTCAGCAGTAGCAGTTGGAAGCACAACTAAGTTAACAACAACTAAGAAGGCTTCATCAAGAGCTAAGATCACTTACACATCCAGTGATGAAACAATCGCAACAGTTTCTGAAGACGGAACTGTAAAGGGCGTTAAGGCTGGTAAGGCTACAATCAAAGCTACACTTACAATTGGTAAGGATACAGCTACAGCTACTCAGGAAGTAGAAGTAAAGAAATTTATCCTTAACAGTGTAACACAGTCAAAACTTAGAGAGCTTACTGTAGATGTTGCGGGAGATACAAAAGCTCTTAAGGCAACTGATTTTACAGTAGTAAATCCTAAGACAAATGTTAAGTACCCGGTATCAAAGATTGCTGTTGATTCCAAGAACACAACAAAAGTTACCCTGACTATGTTCGCTGACCTCAGCGATGCTGCTGATTATGATGTAACACTTGATGGTATTACAAAGTCTTTCAAGGCTACTGATGGAAAGGTTGCATCTATTTCAGTTGATCCACTGACAATTCCATATGCTACAGAAAAGGAAATTAAATTAGTTTCCAAGGATGCTAATGGTGTAATTGTCAAAGAACTTCCTTACGGAAAGGCTGATTCTTCTTATACATTTACCATCAATACAAATGGAAATGGTTACACAAGTGGAAGCAACCTTTATCTGAACAAGGCTGGAGATACTGCAGTTGCAGAAATCTCATACAAGTCTGGAAAATATGACAAAGATGGTAAGCCAGTTGATAATATCGCTGCACAGAAAGTAACCATTACAGCAGTAGATCAGTCTGCAGTCAGCGAATTTGCTGTAAAGATTGATAAAGCAGGTAAGTCATTTGACAAGGCTAAGGATTCAAACAAGATTGCTGTAGAAGATACAACTCGTACAACAGCATACTTTAAGATCAAAGATGCTGATGGAAAAGAAGTTTCCGATTCTGTATATAACAAATATACTGTTGAATCTTCTGACAAGAGCGTTCTGATGCTTGACAGTAACACAATCACTGTAGATAGCAATAAGACAAGATCCGTAGTTCTTAAGGGTGTTAAAGTCGGTACTGCTTATTTGTTATTTAAAGACAGAGACAACAAGATTGTTGGATCTGTAGCTATCGATGTTGTTGCTAAGAGAGAAGTTGCTTCTATCACATTAGATAAGAACTACCTTACAATCTCTAATACAGCAAACACAACAAGAACAGTTAAAGCAACATTAAAGGATCAGTATGGCGATGACTGGACATTAGGTACTGACTATATCCAGCCTGAGTATAAAGATTCCTCAAACGGCGAGAAACTTGCTTCTATTAGTGCAACTGGTAACAAAGTAACCGTTAATGTTGCTTCTGCTAAGATTGGTACTTATAATTACTACATCCAGTATTGGAAAGATGGAAAAAATCCAGTATCCCAGGTACTTACCATTGTTGTTTCAGAGCCAACGGATAAAAATGATATTTCTAAAATTGACAGCTACCGAGTAAGCTTTGATAATGAAACTGTAGATACTACTGTTAAAGAAGGAAATCTTGATAAGACTTCAGATCAAGCTGACATTAAAGCTAGCCTGATTGGTGTTGCTGGCGGCGTTGATAAAACAGTTGTAAATTCTGGTGTAATTTACACAGTTAAAAAAGCCGATGGAACGGTTATCTTTGGTTATGAAGGTAATGAAGCTGCACCTGTTACAGGAACAGTAAAAACAAATGCCGCAATTAACGTTGATGGTGTTACTGCTACATCTTCTCTTAGTTCTGTAACTGGTAAGGATTTGAACATTAGTGTAGTTTCAGGTGGTGCCTATAAGACAAAAAGTCTTGGTGCTGGATCTTATACAGTAATTGCAAGATATAACGGAAAGGTATATACTTCTAACTTCGTAATCTCCGATAATCAGGGTAAAGCATCTGTTACTTTCACTCCTGAGTATTCTTCATCAAATGTATTACAGTTTGGTGCTCCTGCAACTGTAATACAGGCTCTTGAAAAGGCTATTCAGGAAGTAGATTATAATGGTTACAAGATTAATAGTTCTGCATTAGCTAGCAATATTGTCAAGGTTGAAGGAACAATTAACAATGTACCTGGTAAGGTAAATGTAGATATTACAAACGAGACAATTGCTCGTCAGAATAACTTTACAGTTACAAAACTGGTTGTAAAGGTTCAGGTTCCTGACACAAATGTTTATACAGATGTTGAGGTAGATTTACCAAATACTGTAATTACTATTCAGTAATTTGAAATCTGATAACAGGAACCTTATACAGATTCGTTTTCTTTAAAGAAAATATTAAACTGTAAACAAAACAACTCCGGGAAACTTAGATTTCTCGGAGTTGTTGTTTTTTATAAACTAAAATACCCCCAGACGAAAACCGTCTGGGGGTTGAATTTTGAACCAGTAATTATTTAATTACTTTCCTGTAAGAGTAAGTGATACATTGACTTCTTTATCAACCCAACCCTTAACATTTCCACTCGCATCGTGGAATGCAACTCTAACAGTAACTTTTGTTACATCAACTGTTGCTCCTGCTGCTAAAGGAGTATTCATGTTATCTTTATTAACTTTACCGTAAGAACCTATTGGGGTTACAATACCAGTTGTGTTTGAATATCCTTCTACCGCAACGATATTAGCTGACTGATCGCCATCTGCACCATACTTAACTCCATCATAAGAGAACTGAATTTGTGAAGCAAGTGCAGCAGAAATAGCAGTACCAGTTGTTACAGAAGCACTAGACTCTTTTAACTTCATACCAGTGATTGCATCATTAGAAGAATCTTTAATAACAAATGACTTTGTAACTACAGTCTTTGTATCCGTTACAGTAACACCCCTGACATGCTTTGGAGTAACTACAACAGTAGCAGTAACTGTATAGGTTCCATCAGCAAGTTTTTCATAAAGATCCTTTGCAGGACTTCCAAATGTGCCATTCGTTTTTACTACATCAACTTTTAACTTACCAGCTGTAGCGGAAAATGCTGTTCCTGTTTTAGCAGTTGCACCAGGAACATCATTATATACAACTTCTCCCTTTGCATTCCTTACAGTATAATAAATACCCTGAACCTTACTTGCTACTTTTCCAGCAGCGCTTTCTGTAGCTGTCAAATCATCTAAAACACTAGTAGAACTTAATTTCTGGGCTTCAACGCCTTTCAATAATTCAGACACAGAAATATCAAAATGACGAGCTGTCATATTATCAGCATTTACAACCGCATCTTCTTCTGTCTGTGCAGCGCCTGTTGAATTATTAATGTTCAGATTATAAGAGATAGAATCCCCAGCTACACCAGGTGTCTGTACATTAACAGTAACAATCTGAGCACATACTTCTTTGTCGTCTTTCACGAATGTGAATTTAAATGTGTATGTTCCCTTTGTAGAATAATTGCTACCAGTAAATGTGGCTTTTACCTTGCTGCCAACCTTAGTAATAAAAGGTGAAGTAACAGAATTCTTTGTAACACCATCTGGAGCTCCTTCACAGCTTGTTAAAACCTTTCCATCTTTTGGATCATCAAAAGCAAATTCATTTCCATACTGATCCTTTGTTGTAAATGTAACGACCTCAGCATTTGCGCCAGATGCATTAGATACAATTACGCTAGTCTTATCAGCGCTCATTGTAACGACTTTTCTAGCTGCAACAACGGTTACTGGTACAGAAGCAACAATCTTGTCATCTTTCTTAATAAAGATATAAGCAGTTCCTTCTTTTGCCGGAATAAGCTGAACCTGATGATTTGATCCCATTGTATTTCCAGCAATCATTAATGTGCCCTTGTCACTGGACTCAACAGTGTAATCATTGTAATTAGAGATTTCTTTTCCGTTTGTATCCTTAATCTCAAAATATGCCCATGTAGCCTTTGTCTCATCTACAGCAATCTTATCGTTGTCCTTTAAAGTGCTGTATTTCTTATTGTTTTCTCCAATTCTTACCTTGAAAGAACTTACAGTAGCCTGATCAGCAGCTGTAATTGTAACCTTATTTGGTCCAATATTTCCATCTGGCTTACCATCTGCTGTATACTTGTTTGTCTTATATGTAATCTCTGCTGTTGCAGTGTCACCAACTTTATTTAAGTAAAGTTTAGAACCATTTACATATCCGTTTGCTGTTGTAAGTGAGAAATCATAGTTTACATCAGGTGTTCCGTAAGGAAGCTCTTTTAAGATTACTCCGTTAGCATCCTTTGCAACTAACTTAATCTCTGTTTCAGTTTTTGCTGGAATAGTAAGGTTATTAACATTGATAGAAGCAACCTTGTTGTCAGTAGCAACAAAGTTTACAGTTGTTCCATCTAATGTGACTGTATACTCTTTACCATCTTTCATCTCTGAGAATGTTGTAAGAGTAACCTTTGTAGCATCCTTATCATCTACAGAAACAGACTTAACAGGAAGAACTACATTGTCAGGAGTTTTGATAGTTACCTCAGAAGCCTTAATATTCTTTGTAGCACCATCGATAGTTGCAACAAGCTCATTTGTCTTGTTCTGTGCTACACTCTTAAGAACATAGTTCTTTACTTCTACATCCTTAGTAGTTTCAGCTGAATCCTTACCAACGGTAATCTTAGCTGTGATTGTTGCCTTACCAGCCTTAACACCAGTTACTGTACCGTCAGCTGCTACTGTTGCAATAGAATCATCGCTTGATGTGTAAGTAATCTTAGCTCTTGAAGAATTTTTCTTAGTATTTGTTAACTTAGTTGTGCTTCCAATAGCTACTACTGAATCTCCAGATAAAGCAACGCCTACCTTAGCAACTTTCAGTGTGTAAGTAAGTTTCTTTGTCTTTGCCTTAGCATTCTTCTTTGTAGAAGTCTTGTAAGTTACCTTAACCGGAAATATGGATGGTATTTTGCGTGGAAGTGTTGGAAATACTGGATTTGTAAATAGATTTTGGGCCAAAATTATTGCTACAAGTAACACGTAATCAACATATAAGAGACTGGCAAGTGACAAAAATGAGGAACCACTTATAACGTAGAATATCAAATTTCGGCAACAGTACAAAACGGAATATGTAATACAAAAAGTGCCAGCATTCAGCAATAAATCGAATACTGACACTTTTGAGTGATCGCAAGTAAAGTTTTCCGTTCCTCGGAATATTCTTTTTTAGTTCTTCCGCAAGACCTTCCTTTATATCTCTACCGGGATTTGATATCCGACCGCAAACATTTCTTTTTCAAATTCTTCTACGGAAAGATTCAGTTTCTGGGCTCCCCGTGCAACTCCATAATCCCCCTCCTGTACGGACACAAATACCTCTGTTTTACGACCTTTTGCAAGACCCTTTTCAAGACCTTCCGCAAGTCCTTCCTCCCGGCCTTCCTCCCGGAGAACATCTTCATATTTCTTTTCATCAAATTCAGTAAGACACATATCACACACCTATTTACCGCATTATACAGACTCAGGGCATTTTCCCTGTTTTCGCCAAACAGTTTCCGAAATACGGTATCCTTGTATTTTTTATTTACATGAATGTCATCATTTGTTTTTCCATGTTTTTTCAGAATTCCTTCCTTTATAATCTTTGGTCTATATAAAACATGGGTTATTACGGATTACAGAAGGTTTCTTAGCATGATAGCAGAATCCACAGATTCTTTCTCCATTCCATCTTCAACTAACTGTTCTGGAGTTTTTCCCTCTTTCAACTTTTGAACGATTTCAAGCAAGGTTTTCCGTTCTTCAGAACGACCTTCTTCTCGACCTTCCTCCCGGCCTTCCTCCCGGAGAACATCTTCATATTTCTTTTCATCAAATTCCGTAAGACACATATCACACACCTCCCTGCGATGCTGTTCCAAAAAATCTCTGAGTATATTTTCCTCGATGCATTCCCTGACGGTAAGATCAATGGCTTCTTTTAATTCCATGGAATCCCGGTATCTTTTGATCTTTGCAACAAAGACCGCGTATTCATATAAAACGTGGCAGCTGTCCATGATGGACTCATTTTTCCCGCTGTTTATGTTAATCATTGTGGCTGTCCATTCATATTCACCAGCTCCGGTATCTGTTTCAAAGGCATCCGATAACCACAGAGTCCTTCTTTCTTCTTCCATATCTTTTTCGCTTCCGTTGTAAAATACAATGTAATGAGGACGCGGAAAATGGAATTAAATTTTCTGATTATACGTCAACTCTTAAGTATATTTTGGTTTTTAATATTTTCTGTCTCCTTATCTTCGTTATAACATCAACCTTAAAAAATCACTGGGTAAATAATGCAAAATATCTGCTGGATATTTTGGAAGATGAATAAAATGGACTATCCGCTGTTTAAACGATGCTCATCTACAGATTCTCTCTTCATTTCATATGCCACTAACTGTTTCAAAATTTTCCGTTATACCTCTACTGGGATTTGATATTCTGCTGATACTAAATTTTAGTTTGCACTATTTCTCTTTTACATAAAATATTTTTAGTTGTCGCAAATCATAAATTAAATCATCATATATTCCGTACATTATCCCTTCAATGAATGGAATCAAGGTATAAACTGCAACAAATATAAATATACAATACACCAATAATAATATAGCATTACTAGCTCCTACATTAGATGAAGTAAATAGTTGTTGAATAATGTATATTGTGATTGATACAATTAATACACTGAGAGCTTTAACAGGTTTTTTGATTGGCAAAAACAGATTAGCATCCTGTTTGGCTTGCTTAGCTTCATCAATCAATAAGTCAATTTTTTGAGTGGTGATTGGCAAATTATTTTCTTTAAATAAATCAAGTAAAATATTCATTCTGTCTGTTGAATATTCTTTACTGTTTTGTATTAATACAGACAGGTATCTGGTATCTGACAAACTTTTGTGTAGAAAAATTATTATGAATATGCTACCAATAAGTAATGTAATTCCAAATGCCAACTCACATTTTGCTATTTTAAAACAACAACCTGTTATAATCATCAAAAAACCTATTATTACAATTATTTTTTGATAAAACGATAACTTTCGAAAAGTAATGGTTGATTTTAACTGTTTATGTTTCTTCTTGTAACTAAGCATAAACGTACTGAATCTCATGTTGTGTCCACCTCATAAAAAAAAAGAGGTTGCTTCGACAGCCTCTTTTTATAAAATGTAATTATTTTAATGTAATTGCCCGAGAATTAGAGTTTCCGGGTTTATGGGGTCAGCCCCATAAATTCTAAACTTACATGGTCTTATTTCAAAAGCAGGTAATCTTTCTCCTAAAATAAGACTACAACATCGTGCGGTCGCGCTGCTGAGAATCCGCGGTTAATTCCGATTCGGCACAATCGGGTAGGCGGATACATCAAAAATAAAATGCGGTTAGTACCTACCATAATGTGCCGTTGGACAAAAATTTACCTTATACATTCAATTTTACACCTCTATCGGGATTTGATATCCGGCCGCAGACATTTCTTTTTCAAATTCTTCTACAGAAAGATTCAGTTTCTGGGCTCCACGCACAATTCCATAATCACCTTCCTGTACGGACATAAATACTTCTTTTTTACGACCTTCTACAAGTCCTTCCTCCCGGCCTTCCTCGCGGAGAACATCTTCATATTTCTTTTCATCAAATTCAGTAAGACACATATAACACACCTCCCTGCGATGCTGTTCCAAAAAATCCCTGAGAATATTTTCCTCTATGCATTCCCTGACGGCAAGATCAATGGCTTCTTTTAATTCCATGGACTCCCGGTATCTTTTGATCTTTGCAACAAAGACCGCGTATTCATATAAAACGTGGCAGCTGTCCATGATAGACTGATTTTTCCCGCTGTTTATGTTGATCATTGTGGCTGTTCATTCATATTCACCAGCTCCGGTATCTGTTTCAAAGGCATCCGATAACCGCAGAGTCCTTCGTTCTTCCGCCATGTCCTTTTCACTTCCATTGTAAAAGACAATGTAGTGGGGGTGTGGGATTTTCAACAGATGCTTGCTGTACAGCCGCTCGGAACGGTGAATCAGTTTCCGGTACAGATCCGCATAATACAAAAATCCACGGAGCGGCATATTCGGGTTATAAGAACTCTGATGTTCATAAAGGCTCAATGTTTTGTCAACAAGAAATGAAACATCATTTTTGTATTTCATGTAAATGACATCTTCCAGAGTTGTGTATTCCAGATCATCCGGATTGGTATATGAGGTATGGTTTACCGCATTATAAAGACTCAGGTCATTTTCTTTGTTTTCGCCAAACAGTTTCCGGAATACGGAGTCCTTGTATTTTTTATTTACATGAATGTCATCATTTGTTTTTGTCATTGACTGTCGGGATTCCTTTCGTTAAAATCCTTTGTTTATCTACCTATATTATAGCATATGGCACAAGGATTAGAACTGAAACAATTTGTCACTTATCTGTCTCTTATGTGTTAATTGTGTGTTACTTGTAGTGCTAATATTGCATCAAACCTTTTTCACAAATCCGGTATTTCCAACACTTCCGCGGAAAATACCATGCGTATTTCCGGTTAAGAAAAATTCTATTTCTGGTGGAAAGGCGGATTTAAGAAATACGAATATTGAAATTTCCGGTGAACGAGTAAAATTATAATTGGGATTTTATAGAAAAACCCCAGACGAAAATCGTCTGGGGTTTTAAAGTTAGATGAATAAAATTTAATTCAATCTAAACTATTTAGCAGTAATAGCACCTGGTACAGATACTGAAACGAATGTATATACACCATCAGCAACCTGAACTTTTACTGTTAACTTAGTAACGTTGAAGTAGTCTCCAGAAGCAACAGAAATATCAGCGCCTGTAAGCTCTGTACTTCCAGTTGAATTCTTCTTAACTTTTACTTCACCAATTTCTAATGCACCATCTTTATCAGTAATACCTGAAACAGATGTGTAAGTCTTACCATCAAATGTTACAATAATGGCATCTGCTAACATGCTACCAACAGTATTGGCATCTACTTTTTCATTCTTTACTTCAACTTCGGCCTTAGCCTGAGAATCAGAAAGTGTAAACTGTGTAGAAATTGTAACTGTCTTAGTACTTGTATTCTCTGTAACTTCTTTTTCAGCAATAACAGTATATGTTCCTGCATCAAGCTGTTTTTTAGCAATTGCAGAACCACTGGTAGTAGTAACCTTAACTGGAGTAACCGCTAAAACACCATCGGCATTAACAGTAATAGCATCATTTGTTGTAGTTTTAGCATCTTTTGTTCCTGCGAAGATTACAGTTCCATCAGCTTTCTTTACAGTATACTTAGCATCTGAAACAACTGTCTTATCTACACCGTCAGCAACTCCGATCATTTTGACGTTAATTGTCTTTGTATCCTTGTTGTCGTTGTCAACTTTCATATCAACATTGCTATTATCAACATCAAGACGATATGCAGAAATCTTAGTAGAATCTGTCTGCTTTACAGCTACGCTTACAGTCTTTGCAGCGATTTCCTTATTATCTTTCTTGTAAGAGATCTTATATACATAATTTCCCTTTGCAGCACTGTTAACAAATGTTACTTTCTTGTCTGTCTTAGCTACTGTATTGTAATAGGTAACACCATTAACATCTTTTGCAGCTAAAGTTTTATTATTAGAATCTTTTGCATCAGTAGAAAGGCACTCAATGTTGAGGTTATAATCCCCTGACCATTTATCACCATACTGATCTTTTAATGTAACATTTACAGTTTTGGAATCTGATGCTAAATTTTTAGAAAGTGTTACATCATACTTATCTAACTCGAGAGTTGCAACAGCTCTTTCAGCTACAATGTCAATTGCAACAGAACCAACAACTTTGTCATCCTTTTTAACGAGGATATATGCTGTACCATTCTTTAATGCTGTAATTCTGATAGAATTATAAGTAGCACTTACTTTGTTATCAGCAAGCATTAATACAGACTTGTCAGATGACTCAAATGTATACTTGCTGTAGTCTGAAATTTCCTGATTATCAGCATTCTGAATCTTGAACATTGCAGCCTTTGTCTCATTTACAGCAATCTTATTTGTATCTTTAGCCTTGTCAAACTTCTTTGCAGAATCATCAATTCTTACAGCAAAGTTGTTGATCTCAGACTGAGCAGAAGCAGTAATTGTAACCTTGTTTGGTCCAATGTTTCCTTCTGGCTTACCATTCTGGTCATACTTACCTGTCTTGTATGTGATCTCAGCTGTAGCTGTATCGCCAACTTTGTTTAAGTATAACTTAGAACCGTTTGTATAACCGTTTCCGTTTGTATTGATTGTAAAATCATAGCTAGCATCAGGATCGCCATACTTAAGCTCTTTTACAACAACACCATTAGCATCCTTAGATACTAACTTAATTTCTGTCTCAGTAGCATATGGGATTGTAGCTTTATCAAGTGCGATAGAAGCAACCTTTCCATCAGAAGCTACGAATGTCTTTGTGATTCCATCAAGAGTCACATCATATGTAGCTGCATCCTTTAACTCACTGAACAGAGTTAATGTAACCTTAGAAGCGTCCTTAGAATCAACTGTTACCTTAGATACTGGGTAAACAACGTTTGTTGCTTCACTCTTTACTGTGAAATTAGAAGCCTTAAGGTTCTTTGTATCACCAGCGACAGTAGCTGTAAGCTCTGTTAACTTGTTCTGTGCTACTGTAGAAAGAACATAGTTCTTTACTTCTACTTCCTGAGTAGCTGTAGCTGTATCTTTACCAATTGTAAGCTTAGCTGTGATAGTAGCCTTACCAGCCTTAACACCCTTTACAGTTCCGTCTTCAGAAACTGTTGCGATTGTCTCATCACTGGATGTGTAAGTGATCTTAGCTCTTGAAGAAGCTTTCTTAGTTGTTGTTAACTTAGTTGTGCTTCCAACTGCTACTGCTGAATTTCCAGATAAAGCAACGCTTGCCTTAGCAACTTTCATTGTGTAAGTAAGTTTCTTTGTCTTTGCCTTAGCATTTTTCTTTGTAGAAGTCTTGTAAGTTACCTTAACCGTAACTTTAGCGGTACCTGGCTTAACACCTGTAACCTTGATCTTCTTTGCTGCTGTCTTCTTAACTTTTGCAACAGACTTCTTGTTGCTTGTTGCAGTTACTTTAACAGACTTCCAAGACTTTGGAGTTTTAACTGTAACTGTCTTGTAGCCCTCAGAATAAACTGTGGCTTTTTTTGCGCTAAGCTTTGCTGTAGAAGCTGCCTGTGCGTTTGTAGCAGGAACTGCTGTTACAACCATAGCTGCAGCGAGAGCAAAAGCTAACACTTTTTTGCTTGATTTCATGTTTTTTCCTCTCTTTCTTTTTGACTAACTTCCATCTCTTCTACTCGTTTAACCCTGCACGTTTAAGTTCCTTCATCTTCTCTTCCAAACCGCTGCGGACGATTTTTCCAATCCAATGTTCTCGCTAATTGCCTCCACTGACCTTCCTCGGTCTTACTGTTAAGTCCATCGTCAGTTTCATCTGCAGACACACAAATCATAAATGACCAGAAACTTTCGCACATCAGACGTCGGCGTAGAGTGTGATATCAACGTTGATTGTCCAGCATCAAGATCAGCAAGCTGAGGTTCCGATGACTTATATTTCTAATATGTATCTGTAATTGTAAGGTCTGTCTGGAACAAGTTCCAGTTTCCATAGCCTCGATAGTAGTTCATCACTTGTCGTACTATTTATAGTACTCTTTTAACTACTCTACGTGACAATCATACACCAAGTATTGTATCTTTGCAACACCAAAATTACATTTTATTGAAAAAATTCTTTAATATTTTCTTAAGCATTTAAGAGTTTTTTCACTTTTTTCTATTATTAAAACTATTTCACGCGTAGTTCGAGTGAAACTACGCGTGAAGATAAACAATTCTATTTAAAGTAAGCAACTCCGGATTCGAAGATCTTCATATCCTGCTCTCCGTAGATGTTCATGGCAACGGCCTCACCGCGGCGCTCGCTGTGTGCCATCTTTCCGAGTACACGTCCATCCGGACTGGTGATACCCTCGATTGCCATGTACGAACCATTGACATTCCACTCTTCATCCATGGTTGGCTCGCCGGCTTCATTGACATACTGGGTGGCAACCTGTCCGTTTGCAAAAAGCTTGTCCAGCCATTCCTTCGGAGCTACGAAACGTCCCTCTCCATGGGATGCCGGGTTGCAGTATGTTGCACCAAGCTTTGCCTGCTGCAGCCATGGGGATTTGTTTGTCACGACCTTGGTATATACCATCTTGCTGATGTGGCGGTTGATGGTGTTGTAGGTCAGTGTCGGGGAATCCGCACTCTGCGCCTGAATCTGTCCGTAAGGAACAAGTCCCAGTTTGATCAGTGCCTGGAATCCGTTGCAGATACCCAGTGCCAGTCCGTCACGTTCTGACAGCAGTCTGCTTACTGCCTCGGTCATCTTTGCATTCCGGAATGCCGTTGCAAAGAACTTTGCAGATCCTTCCGGTTCATCTCCTGCGGAAAAGCCGCCCGGGAACATGATGATCTGTGACTGATCGATTGCCTTGACAAATTCATCGACAGAATCACGGATGTCTGCTGCACTCAGATTCTTGAATACTTTTACAATTGTATTGGCACCTGCACGCTCAAACGCTTTCGCACTGTCGTACTCACAGTTTGTTCCAGGGAATACCGGAATGAATACGGTCGGCTTTGCGACTTTGTTTCTGCATACATAGATGTTCTTCGTATCGTATACGTCACTCTGTACTTTTTCTTTATCCTCGGTTGCGCGGGTTGGGAATACACGCTCGAGTGTTCCCTGCCATGCATCAAGTGCCTCATCCATGGAAAGAGCCAGGTCTTTGTATACGAATTTCTGTGCATCGTTGACTTCTCCGACAACGACTGCGGATGCTTCTTTTATAATAGGAAGAAACTCTTCTTTTACTTCTGCTACGATATTACCAAATCCCGGTGCAAATAAGGTTTCTGCAGTGACATCATCGGCAATTGTTACACCTAATTTGTTACCGAATGCCATCTTGCTGACTGCTGCTGCCAGACCTTTTCCGTCAAGTGCATAGGCACTGCGGATTGCTCCCTTGCCGATCAGCTCATGAATCTTGTCGTACAGTTTCATCACCTGCTCATATACCGGCAGATCGTATGCGTTCTTTTCGATCGTAAAGAGTACCAGCTTATCTCCTGCTTCTTTCAGTTCCGGTGTGATCACGTCTTTTTCTCTTGCCACATCGACTGCGAAAGAAACAAGTGTCGGAGGTACGTCAATCTCGTTAAAGGTTCCGGACATGGAATCTTTTCCACCGATGGACGGCAGGCCAAAACCGATCTGTGCATCAAATGCACCGAGCAGTGCTGCAAACGGCTGACTCCATCTCTTTGGATCTTCACTCATTCTGCGGAAATACTCCTGGAAGGTGAAGCGTACTTTCCTGTAGTCACCACCGGCGGTCACGATACGGGAAAGGGATTCCAGTACGGCATATACCGATCCGTGGTATGGACTCCAGGAGGATAAGTACGGATCAAATCCGTAGGACATCATGGTTACGGTATCGCATTTTCCTTTCAGAACCGGAAGTTTGGCAACCATGCTCTGTGTCTCGGTCAGCTGATAGCGGCCGCCGTATGGCATGTAGACACTTCCAGCTCCGATGGAACCGTCAAACATTTCGACAAGTCCCTTCTGGGAACATACGTTAAGATCCGCAAGCATTGCAAGCCATGCCGCTTTGTTATCATTTTTCTGTAATGCATCTGCCACTTTCGGAAGCTCCATCTTCTTAAAGAAGTTATCTTCCTCTTTTGGCATCTCGACTTCGACATCTGCTTCCTGATGCGCACCGTTGGTATCGAGGAATGCACGGGAAATATTGACAATGTCTTTTCCTCTCCACTCTAAGATCAGTCTCGGCTCCTCGGTAACAACTGCCACCTCGGTTGCTTCAAGGTTTTCTTCTTTTGCATAAGCAAGGAACTGCTCGACATCTTCCGGAGCAACAACGACTGCCATACGCTCCTGGGACTCGGAGATTGCAATCTCCGTTCCATCCAGACCAGCATATTTCTTCGGTACTTTATCCAGATTCACGCGCAGTCCGTCTGCAAGCTCACCGATGGCTACCGATACACCGCCGGCACCGAAATCGTTACATTTTTTGATAATATGACTGACTTCTTCTCTGCGGAACAGGCGCTGCAGTTTACGCTCAGTCGGTGCATTACCTTTCTGTACCTCGGCACCACATACAGACGTAGACTGTGTGTTATGTGCCTTGGAAGATCCGGTTGCTCCACCGATACCGTCACGTCCGGTACGTCCGCCCAGAAGGATAATCTTATCTCCCGGATCAGAGGTCAGTCTCTGTACGGCACGTCTCGGTGCGGCACCCATGACAGCACCGATCTCCATACGTTTTGCTACATAATCCGGATGGTAAACTTCTTTGACATATCCGGTTGCCAGTCCGATCTGGTTTCCATAAGAGCTGTAACCTCTGGCTGCCTCGCGCACGATCTTCTTCTGTGGCAGCTTACCCTCAATCGTATCTTTTACGGATACGGTTGGATCTGCGGCTCCGGTCACACGCATTGCCTGATACACATAAGTTCTTCCGGAAAGCGGATCACGGATGGCTCCGCCTAAACAGGTAGCAGCACCACCGAACGGCTCAATCTCGGTCGGATGGTTATGTGTCTCGTTCTTAAAGTTTACAAGCCACTCCTCTGTCTTTCCATCTACTTCCACCGGTACCACGATGGAACATGCATTGATCTCGTCAGATTCTTCCTGGTCTGCAAGTTTTCCTTCTTTTTTCAGACGTTTCATGGCAAGCAGTGCCAGATCCATCAGGCAGACAAACTTGTCATCGCGTCCCGCATACAGTTTCTTGTGGGTATCAAGATATTCTTCATAAGTCTTTTTGATTGGTGCCTGGTAAAATCCTTCATCAAACTTCACATTTTTCAGTTCTGTCGAGAAGGTGGTATGACGGCAATGGTCACTCCAGTAAGTATCAAGCACGCGGATCTCTGTCACGGACGGATTCCGCTTCTCGGTATTTTTGAAGTAATTCTGGATATGTAAGAAATCCTTAAAGGTCATGGCAAGATTTAAAGAGCTGTACAGTTCCTTTAAGTGTGCTTCTGCCATGTCGATAAATCCGTCGAAAACTGCCACGTCTGCCGGCTCATCGAAATTCTGTACGAGGGTATCCGGCTTGTCCATACCGGTCTCACGGGAATCTACCGGATTGATACAATACTTTTTGATCGCCTCTAACTCATCCTCTGTGATGTCACCCTTGATCACATAGGTCGTCGCGCTGCGGATGATCGGCTCCTCATCCTCATTTAAAAGCTTCACGCACTGCTCTGCGGAATCCGCTCTCTGGTCGAACTGTCCCGGCAGGAATTCTACGGAAAATACGTTTCCGCCTTCTGCGTCAAAGTTCTCCTCATAAATATCATCCACTGGTGGCTCGGAAAATACCGTCTGCAATGCCTTCTGGTAAGTGGCATCCGATACATTTTCCACATCATAACGGATCAGAACACGCACCTGATCTGCAGCGATTCCGAGATAATGCTTTACCTCATGTTTTAATTCTTTTGCCTTTACGGCAAAATCCGGTTTCTTTTCTACGTACACACGACGTACATTGCCCATTGGATTTACCTCCTTCTTTTGCGAAACGGAATGCCCCCTGCATTTGGGGGCATTCTATTGATCTTTATGTTATTGTATCATGGGTTGACAATTAAGTAAAATTAATATCGCTTACGATATCTATTACCTGTTCTTATGAAATTACTGTACGGTAATTGCACTGTCCGTTACAACGCCCGGAGTGTCCGGTTCCGGCTGATCCGGCTGATCGGTACCCGGGTTTGGATTTACAAAATTAATCTTTACTTTCAGCTTTCTGGATTTATTTCCTGCCGTATCTTTGACATATACGGTCACGCTATAAGTTCCATAGGTTTCTCTTTCCATAGCGGTAACTGCCTTATGTGCTTCTCTGGCATCCACGAAAACATATTTTGACGCAAGTTTTTTGCCCAGATCTTTTGCCACTACATCTGCCTTAATTGCAGAAACCAGTTTTTCTTTGGAAACGGCTTTATTGTAGGTCAGTGTCTTTCGCTTCAGGCTGATGGATGGTGCTTTCGTATCTTTTACGGTAATTACGATGCTCTTTTGGGTCTTGTTTCCTTTGGCATCTTTTGCGGTGTATGTAATCTTATATTTTCCGGTCTTTGCCGCATTGACTTTTCCGGAAACGGTAAATTTAAGTGTCTTACCTCTGTAATCGGTAGCTTTCACACCCTTTTTCAGATCTACTTTGCTGTTTGTTCTCTCGATGGTTTTATTCTTGATTCCCTTAATCGTCGGGCGAAGTTTCAGCCATGGATTTCTCGGATCCGGATCGGTCGGATCCCATCCGCGGTACGGACTGTTTACATCGATGCGGACCGGAGTTGGCTTTCCGAGTGGTCCCGGATCTTTGCTGTCATAGATGGTTACTTTGGTTCCTACCGGGCAGTTGTCATAGATCCACTTGGCATCTTCCACATTCAGACGGACACATCCGTGGGATGCCGTCTGTCCCAGACGGTTATAAGAATTGTATGCCAGCCTGCTCGGGTCCTGTGAACTGTAAAACACAGAGTGGAACAGCACACCACCGTGAATACGGCTGCAATACTGTCCGTACACACCGCCCATAAGTGTATGCCAGCGGTATTTTGCCGGAATCGAAAATGTTCCTGTCGGGGTGGCATTGTTGACACCGACAGAGCAGGCAAATGCTTTGACCGGTTTGGTATATTTGCCTTTGGAATCAAGTGCATATACGGTCACACAGTTCTGCTGACGATTGATTTTAATGTAATATGGCAGTTTTGCTGCCTGAGTTGTAACGGGTGTTCCTGCGAACACAAGCAGCATGAGTGCCGCCATCAATCCGCATAAGGTTTTCAAAATTCCCTTTTTCATGATAATCTCCTTTTCTCTCCTTTGTGAAAGGTATATAATATATCCTATACTATACTATACTACTGAGGATATGATCGATGGATATCAATTATGAATTATACAAGGTTTTCTATTATGTTGCAAGCTCTCTCTCATTTTCGGATGCAAGTAAGAAGCTGTTTATCTCCCAGTCAGCGGTAAGCCAGTCTATCAAAACATTAGAGCGCAAGCTGGGACAGCCGCTTTTTATCCGCAGCACAAAAAAAGTGCAGCTGACTCCTGCCGGTGCTCTGCTTCTGAAACATGTGGAACCTGCCATGAATCTGATCTCACGCGGCGAAAGCCAGCTTTTAGAATCCGGCTCTCTTGGTTTAGGACAGCTGCATATCGGTGCCAGCGACACGATCTGCCGCTATTTTCTTCTGCCGTATCTGCAGAAATTCCATCGGAAATTCCCGGATGTTCCGATTAAAATCACCAATGCCAGCTCGATGGGCTGTGTAGACCTGTTAGAGCAGCGCCGGGTAGATCTGATTATCACAAATTTTCCAAACCCGCATCTGAATCCTTCCTATATTCAGAAAACGGTTGGCTCTTTCTCGGATGTGTTCGTCGCCAATCCGGCATATTTTGATCTGGCGGACCGCATCGTTCCTTTCTCGGAGCTTGGCACCTATCCGCTCATGATGTTAGACCGCAAGAGCACAACGAGTGAGTTTCTGCACCACATTTTCCTGCAGCACCAGCTGGAACTGCTGCCTCAGGTAGAGCTCAGCAGCAACGATCTGCTCATTGACATGGCTCGCATCGGTCTTGGAATTGCTTTTATCCCGGATTTTTGTCTGAAACACAAGCCGGAGGATCTCTTTCTCGTCCGCACGCAGGAAACGATCCCGCAGCGGCAGCTGGTGGCTTCGTTAAACCCTACCCTTCCGGTTTCTGCCTCCACCGAAGAGTTTTTAAAGCTCCTCCCGGACGTCTGACCAGAACCGGCTCACTTCTTCCCGCAGCTGCGGCAGACCACAGACGCTTCTCTTTTCCCATTCTCTCGGAAAAAGCGCTCCGTATTCGCGCTGCAGGAAACGTTCATCCAGCAGAAGGATCACGCCGCGGTCCTCGCTGGTCCGGATCACACGTCCTGCCGCCTGCAGGACTTTATTCATTCCCGGATAGCGGAACGCATAGTCAAATCCGGACAATCCCCGCTCATCATAATAATTCTTTAAAATTTCACGTTCATCGCTGACCTGCGGAAGTCCGGTTCCCACGATGATGGCACCGATCAGCCGGTCGTTTTTCAGATCAATGCCTTCCCCGAAAATTCCACCCATCACACAGAACGCAACGAGTGTCCCCTGGCGCTCTTTTTCAAATTCTTCCAAAAACGCTTCTCTTTCGTGTTCTTTCATATTACTATGCTGCATCAGAATCTCGCACGAATCGGCCACCTTCCCGGCAAAGACCTCATATACATCCTGCATCAGCCGGTAAGACGGGAAAAACACCATGTAATTTCCCTGCTGTGCTTCTGTGACTGCACCGATATAGTCCGCGATTTTTTCGTATTCTTTTCTGTTCCTCCGCGTATATTTTGTGCTCACATCCCGGCCAAATGCGAGAAGTCTCTGTGTCTGGGCAAACGTACTCTGCGCATAAATGGCATAGTTATCCTCGTCCGTGGAAAGTAGCCGCTTGTAGTATCCGATCGGCAGGAGCGTTGCGGAGAAAAAGATCGTGGAATTGCTTTTATCGATGCATTTCTGCAGATTGACCGACGGATCTACGCAAAAGAGCCGGATCCGGAACTGGCCTTCCTCCGTCATCTGGCTGTAGATCACGTAATGGTCATCCACCAGATCATAGATATTCAGGAAATTGCGCAGCGCAAAGTAAAAATCCAGCACCGTTTTCTTCTCCGGAAATTCCCGCGGTTTTTCCAAAAATTCATCCATCTGGGAGGCCAGCCGCATAAGGTGGAAGGTCAACGTTCCCACACTGTCCAGAATCTGGTAGTGCTCACACTCACGTTTCATTTCCAGCATGGCTTTGTTGCATTTGTCCAGGATACGGCAGATCGTACGGCTGTGCGCTTTCATGATCCGCTTCACTGCAAGCACGTCTTCTTTGTACAGATCGGCACTGTACATCTCCCTGCTGCGATCCACGAGGTTATGTGCCTCATCCACCAGGAACAGATAGTCTCCCTTTATCCCCTCCTGAAAAAAGCGTTTCAGATATACATTCGGATCGAATACGTAATTGTAATCACAGACAATATTGTCTGCCCAGGTTGCCACATCCAGACTCATCTCAAACGGGCACACCTGATATTCTTTCGCCTGCGCTAAAACCTCCTCTCTGGTAAACAGGTTGGATTTCTGCAAGAGATCAAACACCGCATCGTTCACCCGGTCAAAATGTCCCTTTGCATATGGACAGTTTACCGGGTTACAGTCCATCTCCTCACACAGGCAGAGTTTTTCTTTGGCTGTGATCTGGATGACTTTGGCACGGTATCCCTGTTCTTCCAGCAGTGCGAACGTTTCTTTTGCCACAGTTGCTGTGATGGTCTTTGCCGTGAGATAAAAGATCCGGTCTGCCAGCCCTTCTCCCACTGCTTTTACCGCCGGAAAAATTGTGGAAATTGTTTTGCCCACTCCGGTCGGTGCCTCGATAAACAGGTTCTTCCCCCGCAGAATGGTGCGGTAAACATCGGCAACCAGCTTCTTTTGTCCCTGCCGGTAGGGAAATGGAAACTCGAGTGTATGAATACTCTCCTGCCGCTGTTTTTTCCATGCGATCTGCCAGTCTGCCCATTTCCGGTAATCTCCGATCAGATGCGTAAACCACACGGTCAGCGTCTCAAATGTATAAATCTCCCGGAAATACCGGATTTCCTCGGTATCCAGATTGCAGTAGGTCATCTGCACGCCGATCCGCTCCAGACGGTTCTGTTTCGCATAGATATACGCATAGCACATTGCCTGGGCTTTATGCACGTAGACCGGCTGTTCCATTGCCGCAACGTTTCTATATACACCCTTGATCTCATCGATGAAGCTGATTTCTTCTTCCGGAGGGATTTCCGCCGCAAACTCCATCTCCGGTTGCAGCACAGACTCCGTCGCAGCCGGCAGATCCTGCTGAAATTTTCCATAGGCGATTCCGTCTGCACGTCCTTCCACGACCAGTACGTAATCGTTGGCTTTCCATTCAATTTTCAGCGGTACTTCCGCCTGGTAGGAGGTGTCCATGCTTTTTTGAATTTTCCGGTGGATACGGCTGCCTTCCATCATGGCCTCTGCACTCGCCAGCTTTCCGGCACGATTATCGATATCTCCTGCCCGGAAAATAAACTCTACCAGATTTCTCACAGAGATATGTAATTCCTGCATGTACACCTCCTTTCTCCCGCGGGTATTTTCCTGTTGTATGAAGCGGGTTTTTATTTGTTCCATTATTTTACAATAAAAAGCCCCGCTCCGGAATACGGAGCGGGACTTAAAGTTCCATAGTCACGATATAATAATTGTATTATGCCACTGCAAATTTAGCAACTACGTTTTCGAAATTTTCATTCTTTCCACCGTAGCAAACCTGAAGATTCTTTTTTACGCCAAGTCCAATCATACCAAGCAATGACTTTGCATCAATGAATGTTCTGTCGCATTTTACATCAATATCAAAATCACAACCACCTGCTGCGCGTACAAAATCCTTAACTTCATCCATATCTGATAACCGAATTACTTTAACAGTTTCATACATAATCCAACACCTCTTTCTACCTTTAAACAACATACTTTTATTATCATCCCCAAGTTTAGAAAAGATTATGCCACTTTTTTTCTCATCTGTCAAAGTTATGCAAACTTCGCATTTCTCCGGTTTTTCCTGCATAATGACGGTAATCGCGCAACCGTTTCCATCAGATTCTTACCGTTTTTTTTCGTGTATTTATATTTATACCTGCTATCTTATGCAATTTCTCCAAAAAATTGCCTTTCCAATCACCAAAACAAGCATTTTTTGATGAAAACTATTTTTATCAAAGTGGTTTCCCACTTTTTTTCAGAATATCCACATATAATTCTCCGATCGGACTGACCTTTATCCCCTTGTGCCGGATATAGCCAATCCGCATCTTTTCGCTCTCTGCCAGCGGCACTGCCGCATAATCATTTCCGTTTAATTCTTCACAGATAATCCCGGAACAGAGCGTATAACCATTCAGCCCAACCATCAGATTCAGCATGGTCGCCCGGTCATCCGCATGGATCATCTTCTTATATTCATAGGTACTTTTCATCTCTTCGGCAAAATAAAAGGAATTATTTTTCCCCTGTTCGAACACAAGACATGGATATTCCTGCAGTTCTTTCATGGAAATTACATCCCTTTGTGCCAGCGGATGTCCTTTCCACAGATATACATAGGTGTCACAGGTAAACAGTTCTTCAAAAATCACATCATTTTCCTTGAAAAGTTTCTGGAGTACTGCTTCATTAAATTTGCTCAGGAAAAGAATCCCCAGCTCACTTTTCATGTTACGCACATTTTCGATTACCTGATTCGTCTGTGTCTCATGCACGGCAAATTCATATTCTTCCATTCCGACAGCCTTTACGACTTCCACAAATGCCTTGACCGCAAAGGTATAATGCTGCATAGACACGGAAAATTTCTTTTTGGATGTAGACGAAATATAACGGGATTCCAGTAAATGATACTGCTCCACGACCTGCTTGGCATATCCGATAAATTCCTCTCCCTCTGGTGTAAGCACGATTCCCCGGTTGGACCGGATAAAAATGGTGATTCCTGCTTCTTCTTCCAGTTCGCGCACAACCGCAGACAGATTGGGCTGTGAGACAAACAATTTTCGGGATGCTTCGTTCATGGAACGGCTTTCTGCAATCGTAATTACCTGATGTAACTGCTGTAGGGTCATATGTCTTACCTCTTTTCCTTAAGCAAATGATCTGTTATATACCGGACAAGGATCTGAAGTATCCATGCAATCACAATGGAACTGCATACCAGCACCAGTTCGTAACGCAGATGGCATGTATGAAATGCTGCTCCCTTCATAAATTTTCGTATGGTAACATGTACCAGATACAATTCCAGCGAATGAGCACCAAACCATTCCAGTATTCTTATAACTGGGCGCATAGATAACCGGGAAAAGATCCAGGCAATTCCCGCACAACATGAGATATTAAAAATTCCGGTCACATACCTTGCAAAAATAGGAGATCCACTTGGAAGCATGGTGAGCAAATAGCCGGATAACGCAAAAAGAATCAACCATTTCCAATAACTTTCCCTTTTTTCATAACTGGATCTGCCATAAAAACAGCCCGCTATAAAAACAGGCAGACGAAGCAAAGCAATATTCACATTTCCAAACATATCTTTCTCATATAATGCAATTACAAGTGCTAATACTGTAATAGCACTTACCATGGAAATCAGCCGGATCTCTCCATCTATTGCGTCCTGTGCGCTATCCACAATCTGAAAGATATAGGGATAAATCAGATAGCATAACAGCATAAGTCCAATATACCAGTAAAGCCTATCTCCATCACTGAAAAATGTGATAAATGTGAAGTCTTTTATGGCTTCTCCCCATCCTGTTTTATCCACACAGACATCTAATAAAATATAAGAGGGTACGGCTACGATGCAATAAGGAATCAGGATTCTTTTTAATCTTCTTATGTAAAAGCTTCTAACATCTGATCTTTTTTTCATGGAATAATATAATCCCAGACCAGAAAAGAATAAAAATGCATCCACACTCGATGATGAAATATATCTCCAAAAGAAGGAAATCCAGCCACTAAAATGATAGGAGTAATAATGACAGTCATCCGTAAAATGAAAAACTATAATCAATATGATGGATATTCCCATTAACGCACCCCGATATTGCGAAAGCACGCTATTACTTGTTTTTCTCATATATATTCTCCTCTATAAAAATTTAATTTAAATTACTATAAATAAAAAAACACCTAAACAGGTGTTTTTAAAGAACAGGGGATGAGAGAATCGAACTCCCACCAAAGGTTTTGGAGACCCCTATCATACCATTTGACCAATCCCCTATATGAGAAAACAACGTAGACAAAGTACGTTGCTAACTTTCTATCAAATTATTTGTACTTTCAAAACTTCATACAGATTTAACCGCTTTTTTAATCAAGCCCTCGACCTA
>ERZ791773.58-NODE-58-length-74451-cov-3.082262_pt1 | contig 74451 bp, 73 predicted proteins | sample MGYA00509948_ERZ791773 | MGnify/ENA primary metagenome ERZ791773 (study PRJEB30046, sample SAMN00791987) | human gut metagenome | study: EMG produced TPA metagenomics assembly of the A metagenome-wide association study of gut microbiota in type 2... | reverse complement strand
TTTCTTCTGAGGGCATCCAGTTCGCTCACTCGAATTCCCTCGTTAATCTTTTCATTCACCTTGCTCATAATTCGAAAGGAAGCCAGATATCTTTTCCCGGCCGGGGCTTCCGCCTCCTTTCATTTTTTATTTAAATGGCTCCTCGGATTCCGTTTTCTTTCCATACATCCTAATACCATTATTTTTAGTCATTCTCACAACCGGAATTCCTCTGTACATCGCCAATGGCTCTCCAATGCCACGAAGCCTATGTAAAATATCAAAAGCCCGGAATTCGTTTTTGCCCAGACAAATGACATCCGGTTTTTCTGGTTGCGAATCATATTCCAACCTTATTCTTTCCTCTACGCCATGCGCATACTGCAATAACGGAACTAAAGCATCTGCAATAAGGCATCCCCAGTCATTCTTGCCACACAAATGCAGAACACCGTCAGGCATAATTAAATCCATATCAATATACGCTCCCCTGTCAGAATAACAAGCGCTTTCAAATGGCTTTTGCATATTCTCGGGCGATGAAAAATTAACCTTTTTCACCATTACATCAAATTCTGCGTTCATATAAAAATCTCCTCCAAATTTCAGTTTTCTTCATCACGGATATATACACCAATCTGTTCTCCAAGCCAGTCAAGTCCGTTTCTATTAAACCAATAAGTTTTGAACTTTTCCCCGTGAGCTATATCTTCGCAACATTCCATGTATCCGGCATCAACCAATTTATCCAAATCAGTATCTTTTCCACAAAAATAATTTCTAAATGGCTTATAATACCTCTTTCCATGACGGGTGTATAATCTCCGACCCACATGACCGGAGTTATATCCGATTGTATGCAATGCTTTCTGACGCATAGTGCAGTAGGTTACGGTTCTCCCATTTTCCTCGACTTTTACATATTCTTCTTTCGGTAGTTTCAATTCTCTCACTCCTCTAAATCTTAATTTTCTGATTTTATTTTTGCCTTCCGCTTAATCCTTGACAGTCTGTCTTGCGTATTTCAGCAAATCCTCTAAACCCTGCTGATATCCATTGTAAAAGCTTTGCGCCTTTAGAACCTCGGAATTGCATTTAATGCACGCATTCTTCTCTAAAAAATCAGCATTCTTTTCCATTTTTTCGTATTCTTCCTTGTTCACTGTCCGCCTCCAAATCTTAATTTTAGTTACGGCATCAGCTCTGGAAAGTCCGTTATGTACATTTGACCCGGAATTTCGTTTTCATCCTTTTCTTTCCGTCTGCGAATCTCTTTGTAAGCATTGTATTTCTTTCGGTATTCATAACTTTTACCAAATACGTTCCATACTGCTTTAACCAGATTTGGCTCGTATGGACGAATCTTTTCCAGATCATCCACAGCCTTATATGATATAGGGCAACCGCAGCATCCAGTTCTTGTAAGGCCATAAACCTCGTAAGCGTCTGAGTAACGGATACCGTAATAGTCCTTATACCACGCCTTATCCTTATCAGATACGTAATAAAGCGGGCGTAATCTAAACTGACCACTTGCAGTTTCTGTAAAACAAAGAGACGCATTATCCTTTCGCGGAACGGATCTCATTCCACCCTCGTCTCTACGTTCTCCAGTAATAACCATTTCGAAGCCTTTCTGGACTCTGTGTGCCAACTGTTTTTTGCAATAATCACAGCATTTTGCGCTGATTTTGAAATCCGGTGGGCACTCTGCAATAAAATCTCTCATATACTTACTAGAATTAATCACAAGCTGGATATTCGGTCTCGGCTCGCCAGCCGCATTGCAGCAGCACAGGAAATTGATTAAACTCTCACATTTAGGATATCGTTCTTTCAGCTCCTTACGCTTTGCGGCTTTATCTTCTGCCTGATCGTACTCTTGCGCAATCGACAGTGGAACACCTTTCTTTTGCCATTCGCTTAATCCCCCAGACATAATCTTTGAAACGAACGGGATTCCATGCAATCTCGATGCCTGCACGATGTTAACCTTAGGGCGCTGCGTATCGATGTCTACTCCATACTTTTCAGCTGTTGCTTTCACATGTTCCTTCGTAGCTCTCATTTCAAGTCCGGTGTCAAAAAATACGTATTTCACCTGAGGAAGCGAGAACGCCTCTCTTGTCCGCTCAATAAGGTCAATCATAATGTCGCTATCTGCACCGCCAGAATATGAGCATATTGCGTTCGGATGCTCTTTTAAATGCTTTGCAACGATGCTCTGGATAGCAACAAATTTTGCCGGTGAATCAAAATCAGCATAGGACGGTCTGTCTGTGTATACTCTGCTTCTGTATTCTTCTTTCATTTCTATATTGGAGTAAAGGATCCTTTATTGCTGGCCAGCAAACCTCTTACTCCTTTCTTCTAAATCTTAATTTTAGCGAAGCTCCTCGAACCGATATTTCTGCGCGCAGTCCGGATATTTTTCATGATCCACCTCACTGGCAAACATGTCGTAAGGCCGTGCATATGTCTCACGACTCCCGTAAAGAGCCAGATAAATAACCAACTTTTCACCAGTCTCTGAGTGGATTGCCAGATTCTCAACTTGATAAAGCTTGCCCTTGAAATGCCTGTAAACTCTTCCAACTTTAATTTCTCTTCCCATCTTCGCCTCCAATTTCTAGTCCACCGTTTCTACTATTCTTTCAATCAGATATTTTACAATTTCTGCCTGCGTGTGAGGTTCTCCTGCGTATTGTAAAATTTTGTCCGTCAGAAAAGCTGAATCAACGCTATTCATAAACGTCCGGGCCATACTTTCCCGTTCTTCCTTATCAAACGGAATAAATTCTACCTGGCGCTGGAATCTTCTAAGAAGTGCCTTATCCAAACGATCACATCGGTTAGTCGCCGCTACCACAATTTGGCCATCCACAAGTCCATCCAGCGCCTGCATCATGGCAATCGTAGTTCTGCCGAGTTCTCCGTCAGCACCTGTATCGTTTCCTCTTTCCAGCCCGATGCAGTCGATCTCATCAAGCATAAGTACACATTTTTGGCCCTTGCAATAATCAAAGACACGTTGCAGGTTCTGTGCTGTCTTACCCATATAAGACTCAATCAAATAAGAAAAGTTCAGATATGCATATGGCAACCCCAGCTTAAAAGCCACATATCGGGCAAATTCCGTTTTTCCCGTTCCTGGAATCCCATATATCAAAGTACTGTTCGTGTATGGAATGCCATATTCCAACATTTTCGTTGTCACGCTGACACCTTTTTTAATCTGCTCAAACAAGTTTTTTTGCTGATTGCCGAGATAATACCGATTTTCGCGGAAATCAGAAACATCCTGCATATGAATCAAACCTTTTAAGTTCGACGGTAATTCAAAAAGATTTACAGAACCATTCGTTAACAGTTTTTTGTAATATTCTGTTTTTGACCGATTCTTCTTCGTGGTATCATTGGCGCAACAACAAATTGCTTCATTCTTGGCATCCTGTATCCGATTTTCGGCCAGAGCTCTTATACAAGCCAGCATATGATCATCCAATCCCATCTAGGCTTCCTCCCTTTTCTCCAAATCTTATGGGCATACAGATAGTGAAACAAGCCATGTACCGTACGTAGCACCACCGACGCAATCTTGTTTCAACAATCGGTCACCCTGTACTCGTCTATCGGTTACCCTTTATACTGCCCATATCCTTAATTTGTGAATGCACGCCTTATGCAATTACGGCATCTGCTGCGTGCTTATCCTCATCATTAATTAACCCTAATTTACAATATCTCCCCAGTCCAACTTCTGCCCACACTTCCAGCAGTATGTAAATTTTTCTTTCACTGGCGATCCGTCTGTGTTAAAAAATTCAACCTTCACCTGATCGGCTTCACAGACCGGACATAACAAGGGCGTACCATACCGCTGCTTTCTGTGCAGAATCTTTTTCGGTTTCTGAGCCTCCGGAATGTCTTTGTTTTCACTGGAAATATTTTCCTTTAATTTAGAGCTATTCCACGCCGAAATTCGGTCACAAAACCGTCTTTCTTTCCGCATAATCTGGTCATAATCAACCATCAATCCAAGTTCTGTTGCACACTGCCAAACGTCTGTATACCCCTCAATCAGGTGCTTTTCAGCTTCTTCCTTTGTTACTGGAGTAGGATTCTCGCCGCGCTCAATTCTGGCAGCCTTTAAGGCAGCCTGAGCAAGTTCCGCGGCCTCTTCGGCAAATTGCTCCAACATAGCTGCCTTGCCAATAGCTTCTAACATCACCATAACTAGTCTCCTAATCTAATTACATAAAATCAAACAGCGTAGGCATCGAAATTTCATTTTCTGCTGCATGCAGATACCCTACACCATCACGGAAGTAGTCCGGATTCAGTTCAATTCCGTAACCTTTCCGGCCCATCTTCACCGCGGTCATCGGTACAGTCATCAGCCCGCCGAACGGATCCAGTACCAGGTCACCCTTGTTACTGTACCGGTTAATGATCCGCTCCACGATATCCAGCTGCAACGGACAGACGTGCATCTGCGCCCGGCGGCGGCTCTGTGTGGTGTTGAGGGTGCGCATACGGTTGATGTCGTCCCACACATCCAGAGTGTTCCAGGAGCCCGGAGCCACCACCATGAAGGTAGCCGGAAGCTTTCCGTTCTCATCCAGCTTTTTCGCCAGTTCCACATGTTCCTCATAATCATAGACATGTTCCCGGCTATATTCCCGGTAAACTGCCTGAAGGTTGTCCACAGAGATATTTTCCAGTTCTTCCTTGCTGACCAGCCGGTCCCCTGATGATCTCCAGTATCCATGCGCGTCAATCTGCCACTGGGCGCGGGTGTAATCTTCCTTGCTCTTGGTCACCGGAGTATCCGCATAAGCCGTGGAGCGGTCCGTTGGGAGCTTGCGGAACAGCAGAATGTATTCCGGGCAGCCTACGCCCATCTTGGAACCGTCCTTGCACTGCTCTGTCCATCCCAGTCGGTAGGTCTGGTTGTTTTCCCTGACCACATCTGTCACCACCGTGATCATGCCAAAATACTGGAAACCATGTTTCATATAGTGGCTGATGCATTGCGCATGGAACGGTTCGATGGTCGGCATTCCGGTCCCTGTGGCATTGCCAAACAAAACACGGTCTTTCACATGGATGGCCGCCATACGGCCAGGCTTTAACACTCTCAGAAGCTCCGGTGTCAGATAGTCCATCTGCTCAAAGAACCGGTCCGTATTCTGGTTATGGCCGAAGTCGTTATAATTGGCGCTGTACTCATAATGATTACCGAACGGAATGGAAGTATGGATCAGATCCACGCTGTTGCTTTCCATGGCCCGCGTCTCTTCCACACAGTCACCGTATACCGCGGTGTAATAAGTTCCCTTTACCGTCCGTTCTTCTCTGCTTCCGTCCACACCCATTTTTCTTTTCAACCTCTCTGTCTTATTGGAATCGTTCAATCCGTATTTCTTTACAATCTCGACCATCTTCTGGACCATATGGTTATGATTGTCCCACTTTTCCATCAGTGCCTCTTTGATCTGGCGTTCATTCTCCATGTAAATGATGTCGATCACAACCGGCTCCTGCTGCAGGAAACGATAACACCGATGCACCGCCTGGATAAAATCATTAAATTCATAATCAATACCCAGAAAAATCTCCCGGTGGCAATATCTCTGGAAGTTACAGCCGGATCCGGATAATGATTTCTTTGTCGCGAACAATCTCGTTTTGCCATTTGAGAAATCAATCACCCGCTGCTCACGCAGGTCATAATCCATAGAACCATAAATATCTACCGTATCCGGCAATGCCTTTTTAATGGCGTGCCGCTCATTTTCCAGATCATGCCATAAAAGAAAATGATCTTCTGGCGAAGCTTCTACAATCCTCCGCATCTCTTCCACGCGCTTGTCAATACTGTCCCGCTTAACTGCTGCCGCTTCTTTCAGTCCTTCCGCCGCTTCCTGGAAGAGCTGAATCTGGCCATTTTTGTCTGCCGTATCTCCGTAGTGAATCGGCAGCTCATGCCACCTCACTTCCAGCGGTGGCAGATCATAGCCATTATCCGAATAATCCGAATTCAAATCTGACGGCCTGGTGATAAATAGCGCCCAGCTGCTCACCCACATCCAAAATTCATCTTCCATGTTCGGATACAGGGTCAGGTTATTGGCCTTGGTGCTGTCCCGCTGGAAGAACCGTGTCAACGCCTGTCCTGTATCCATCACTTCCAGATATCCGGCATAATGGATCAGTTCCTTGTACCGGTTCGGTGACGGTGTGGCCGTGGCCACCAGCTTATACGGGACATTTTTGAACTTATCCAAGAACGTCTGATAGGTCTTGCTTCCAAACGATCTCAACACGCTGGCTTCATCCAGGGATGTCGCGGTGAAAAACTCCGGCTGAATATCTCCATCCCGGACACGCTCATAGTTTGTTAAGACAATCTCGCTGCTGCTCTGATGCACCTCATCCATTGTCCGGCAGTAGACCGGCTTTTCATATCCCAGGACCTCAACCGCGTCCCGTGTGAACTCCTGTTTTACGCCCAGCGGTAGCACGATCAGCGCACGGCCGCCATTGTGTTTCACGGCCAGATGACAAAATTCTAGTTCCTGCACCGTCTTACCAAGGCCAAAGCTTTCAAACAGTGCCCGTCTGCCGCCCTTCAGCGCCCACATCACAGCATCTCTCTGGTGCGGTTTCAGCACCGGATTTACTTCTGCGGGATTTATCACCGTCCCGCTCTCTGTTGCAAGTTCAATTTTGGTTTCCAAAAATTCTTTGTATGTCATATTCTCAGGAGCCTGATATATCGTTACCCCGGCCGGAGGCTCGGCTCCTTTCTGTAACCTCAATACTGATTCAAATTGATTGTCACCAACTCTCCTACTCTAATCTCATCACATCCAGATCCCGTGCCGGGATATCTCTGTACTCACCATTGTCCATCAGCACGCCACATATTCCGTCATAGCTGCCGATTACTTCTCCGCAAACCAGCTTGCCGCCGGTCAGGGCGAATTTAAGCCGCACACGCATAATGGAAATATCACTTCTCAGTCTCATCATCATTCTCACCGTCCTTATTTACTCCATCATTCTTAACGACATATCTCACGCCGCATAAACCATAAGTTTCTTCCACATATCTTTTTAAATCAGACTCTTCGCCGTCACAGACCCGATTAACCTCTTTCACAACTGCCTCGCAAAACTGCATCAGTCTCGACCTTCGGTCATTTTCATCTTTGATAGGCTGCCAGTGAAATTTTTCAACCAGGATTCTCGTTGGTACCGACATCAGAAGTGCAAGAGCTCTTTTCATGCGCTCGTCTTCATCTTCTGCTTCGCGGCTCTCCCACTTTTCTTTAACAAGCTGCTCCATCTCATCCTTAAGCCGCTCTCTGATTCTGTCTTCTTCCGCTTTTACCGCCTGCCGTTTCATCATCTCAATCTGGCTGGCCGTATACTGGTAATAGACCGGCTTCTGTGCCAACGCTTTTTCCTGGCGCCGGCGCTCTGCCCTTGTCAATGCTCCCATGTTGTTCATTACCTCCGCATAATTCAATGACTGCCAGCAGATTCAGTCTGCCATGATCATCGCAGCATTTACTCCGCCGAACCAGATAATCTCTTGCAGTCATGATTCTTCTGCTCCAATCTCACAGCCTTATCTTCTTCCCGCCAAACAAGCATCCCCGATCGGAACAAGTCCTGCTTCACGCTCTTGTCCATCAAGTTAAATTCCCGGTACAACCTCTGAAATTCTGTCATGACCCGAAGATCACCAGATTCAAATGCCTGCCGTCCAATGGTGACAAAGGCATACTGCCCAGCGTAATCCACTTCTTTCGGCTTGGCGCCGCTCTGCAACTTGTTCCAAGCTACCGACCAGTCATTACCAGCCGCGATATTGACATAGCGCCGCAGATCCGCAATGGTCGGCGGGAATGTCTCGCACTTAATATATTTCTTCACAGCTGCTGCCAGCTGATTGTATGGGATATCCTTCAACAACTCATACCAGACCGACACTGTTTCCAAGTCTGCCATAAATCCGTTCCTCTGATATGCCGCTTTCATAGCCGCCGCCAACTGCGCAAATTCGCGTTCTGTCACTCTTTATCACCCGCCTTTTCCAAAAACTCTTTGATGGCCGAATACTTATCGTTCGGCTGGCTTTTGCGCCTCTTATGCTTTTCATCGTCATCATGGAGCGGGAATAATCCCTTCCAACCATTCACAATGGACTGCTCAATGATCTGCCGCTGTACTAGAGGATCCGGCGCAAGTTTGTTAAGCTTATTAACAGCCAACTCGATTGCCCTGTCAGTCATCGGCGAACGGATCTGTTTGCGAAATTTTATGAACTCAATAAATGCTGCATTGAGCTCGGGGTCGCAAAAGAAATCTTTTTCTTTTGCTGTTCCGTTAGGAACAGTTTTCTTTTTAATATTATTCTTGTTAAACCCTTCTTGGTTGTGGTCATTTATTTGGTCATTTATCTGGTCATTTATTTGGTCACTTTGCTCTTTTGATGCCCCGCAAGCCTTTGTTTTATCAGCATTTCCAGACTTTTGAGGTTGATCATTTATTTGGTCATTTTGTTGGTCATTTATCTGGTCAAACACACGTTCCGACTGATACTCTTTCCATGCCAAAATACTTATTAAGCTCCCTGCCTTTGCTCCCTCAATAGAAATCTGACCATTTTCCTGAAACAGCTTCAGAATACGTTTCACCTTTATTTCGTTGATGTTTAATCTCTCACCTATAACCCTTCGCCCGGTTATTAGTTGCCCTGGACGCAGCTCTACGGTTTTACCACCATAGAGCTGAGAATGGGCATTATGCGAAGCGTTGAGCAATAGGTACATCCAAACAGCCATGTGATCCGCATCCTTACACACAACCCGGTTGTCAAGAATCTTTCTGTGAATCTTTATCCAACCATTCACTATTCTTCGCCTTTTTCAAGTAATTTTAAAATTTTTGCACCGGCTTCTTCCGGTTTACAAAAAAGGAATGTCACACCATATTTGGTCTGCATTGTTAAGCAGGCTTTGGCGATTTGCTGGCCCTTCATAGCATCTGGATACTTCTGTACCCTCTTATACTTTGGGCGGCCGGTACGATAGTACCCGATTACTTCATTCGTGGTTTTCCAGTAATCCAGACGCTTATTTCTCCAATAAAACAGGTCATTGATACTTTCGACTCCATCATCATTCTCGACCAGCACATACAGCTTCACACCGCTGTTCTGGGCCCGCTTAAGGCCCCGGTGGAAGAACCCATGCCGCTTAACGTAAAGCTGCTGAAAAGCAGCTATCTGACCCTCTGGCACATTGTTCTGGAAACACAGGTCATTGATTTCTTTTTCCGCATAACGATCAGCGTCATCATCGCAGACTGCGTGAAAAATCTTATCTGCCAGTGCTTCGCTGATAATGCCCTGTTCTGCCACGGCAAATACCTCAGCCTTAATATCTGTTTTCGACATCTGCTTAACCTGAATATCTCCGATTAGTTCATAAATATCCTTTTTGGTATCAATGCAAACGCTCTGATCAGTCGGCAGCGTATAATCTCCGCAGTACAACGCCGTCCGATTCCAGCTAACGCCTACAGAGCGGAAATAATCATGCTTTGCATTATGCCGTCGCTCTTGCTGCCGGGTGTCTTCTAAGATCAGCACTCAATCACCCCCTAGTTAAACGGCAGTCCTTCGTCTTCCACACCATCCGGGATATTCATGAAGCCATCACCAATTGCGCCAGATGGTGCCTGTCTACCATCCTGCTGATTTCCGCCTGCAGAACTCTTGCCGTCCGCAAACTCCTGATCCTCTGCGATAACATCCGTGGTGTGAACCTTCTGACCCTCTTTATTTGTGTAACTGCCAGTCTGGATACGTCCAGACACCAACACACGCAGGCCCTGACGGAAATACTTCTCTACAAACTCACCGGCCTTGTCGAATGCTACGATGTTAATAAAATCAGCGACTGGCTCATTATCCTTTCCTCTGGCACGCCCTCTACGGTCCACTGCAAGAGTGTATCTCGCAACGGCCATAGAACGCTCGCCACTGGTGTAGCGAATCTCTGGATCCCGCACCAGGCGGCCCATCAAAATCACTCGATTCATGTTTTCAAATCCTACCTTTCACATTTTGTTCCGTTTATTTCAAAGTCACCGGATATACCGATTACCAGGCATTTTCTGCCATCAACCATCTTGACCTCAACATCACCGGTACAGGTCTCATCAACCTTAACAGATACTCCAGGCAATTCTACATTCAGAAGTCCATTACCGACCAGATTGGAAAGCATCAGATTCTCGTCACCAAAAAGGTTCTCGTAAACTGCATCGAATTCCTTCTGATTCAGTTCTCCCTCAGACTGCTCACTGATAATGTCAAAAATCTCTTCACGTTCAAGCATCTTGATATCCGGTAAATCTCTGCTTTCTTCTGCCAGATCCAGGAGTTCTTCATGAATAGCTTTAATGATGTCACTGGTGCATTCCTCGCCCAAAGTGCTTTCGATCAACTCCGAAAAACCATCTTTCTGATAATCAGAAGGCAGCGGCACCGCAGCGCCCAGAACTTTCTCAACAAAGCCCCCTCGCAAATCTTTCTTCGCATACATTAACGCCGCATGTACATCCGCGGATCTGTCGTTGAATGCCGGGAACAAAAATGCTGTATCCGTCATTCCTACCACTCTGTCACGAATCCGGTTCTGAAATTCTCCGGCCATCTCATCATAGCTGAGACCAGGCTTAGAAAGTTCTACAGGGCAGATACAGCACATGATGTATCTGTAAACCTCATCGGAAGCATCGTCCATTTCGATATTGTCAGATCCTTTCCCCGGAACATCGTATGCATCGTAGACAAGCAAAATCAGATAGTTCCCCACATAGTCGTAGTTCTCAATAACTTTGGAATAAAACTCCTGCAGCAAGTCATCATCTTTTAACTGGCTGTTTCTTAATTCCAGCAAAAACATCTGCTCTCCATTTTCAGCAAACTGTCCACCGCGGAAATCCAGGTTGAACAGATTCTTTCCAACCTTTCCAGACAGGCCTTTACGGAAGATTTCAAAATACTTGAAAATTTCATCTTCCGGCAGTGATAAAAACGCTTCCCGGAAATCTGCCTTGATGTTCTTCTCCGCATCCACATAACAGCCGCAAATGCGTGCGATGGAACAGTTTGCCGCGGTGAACTGCCGCTTAATCTCTGCAATCTCTTTCTTATTCATCTGCTACTCCTTTGCCAGATCGTAAAAGACCAGTTCTTCATTCTCTGGGAGCGGGCATTCATCCTCACGCCACTGTAAGCTCTCGACTTTGCTCCAATGATCTGTGAAACCCACTCCGATAATGGAAAACAATGCTTCTGGATAACATCTTGAATCAATCAGAAGCCGATCAGAACGTTTATGAGTCCGGTTATCCAGATTCTCAAAAATGAAATCACTCAGCTTTCTGGCATCTCTCAAATCATTTACTGATGGCTTAAAATGAACCGCGTAAGTGACTCCGTCCACCTCTTTTAACACTGCCTTGTCTGCCCATCTGGAAACCTTCACACTAGAAGAATACAACCAGATTTTTCCAGTAAAACCATTCGCCCGCAGGCGGTGGATCATCTCCACCACCCTCGGTGCTAACAGCATCGGTTCACCGCCGGTAATCACAACCTCTTCATATTTCAGAAGGTCCTCAAACTTGACCTGCGGAACATCACCGATATGTTTGTTACAGCAGTTCTGGCAGTCTCTAGGGCAATCATATGTAACAATTACTCTCGCTGTCTTTTTCATAGCCCCTCCTACTGCATCCATGCAGGCTGTTCTTCCTCTGTCTGAACGGTTTCTGCTGCTTCTTTCTCAGGTTCGTAGTCAACAACATGACCATCTGCCGGATCCGGTGCTTCATCGAAATCCACGGAGTTTGCATTCTGCTGAATATCATAGGCAACATTCTCAGCCACAACATCTACATTCTCAAACTCATCATCCTTTTCTACGCTGTCAACCACGATAGCATCACCGTACTGCTGAACTATCTGCCGGCAAGCCCTTGCGGTCACAGTTTTCTTCGCCATCATATCTGTGAAATCTTTATGGGTACCTGAATTTTCCTTGTATCCAAATCCCTTGCGCCAGGAAGTCTTAATCTGATTGATGTTCATTACCTCGATGTACCGGCTGCCATCATTCAGGGTAATCACGCAGTAAGCGCCCTTGATCTTGTCTGTGTCAATATTCATGAAATCCTGTTCATGCTTGTCCAGAATCTTCCGGCCATTCTCCAGATGGTACTGAAATACATCACCATCGTAGATGCACTCAGAATCAATGGTCTTCACACCATACCGGTGCGCCATAGCTTTCCAGCCGTGATAGGAGACCTGGCACTGAAGTTTGCCGCCATACGCAATTGGATAACACTGCTTTTTCTGCATATTCAGGCCCTTGGTCACCATGTCCATCAGACAGTTTGCGATACTGGCCTGAGAACAGGTTTCAAGAACGCATTTGCCATTCTTATCATTGGTCTCCTTCAGCTGCAGGTATGCGCCCATAAGAGCATTGGTTGGATTATAATCTGCTGGGAAAGAAAGGCCATACTCTTCTTTCTGTCTTAACTGTTTGGAAAGCTCATCAATGAACTTGTTATTTACGATCAGCGCCGCACCCTGCTGACTTGCGGTCGCAATTGCCTGTTTCTCTGCCATAATTACTTATCCCCTTTCTTACGGAACATATTTTTCATCATCTGTGCCACGCTGAATCTCATTTTGCCACGGGTCTGCTTGGCAATGGATGTATTCGCCATAGACTGAATCGCTGCTCCCATAGTCTTATGATTTTTCTGATAACTTCTGCTGCTTCTCTGTTTATGTTTTAATGCTGTTGCCATACCTCTAATCCTTCTCGAAAAGTTTTTTAAGAATAGATGCCAATCCTGGCTCCATTTTCTCCAATTCCTCAAGATCATCCAAGACACTTTGTTCCTGAGTTTTCTTTGCATTTGCGCAAATTCTGTCAACAAAATCAGTTGCGTTTTCCTGATCTGTGTTCTTTACAAGCATCTGATAAAACGCACGCAAAGCATTTTCCAGTTCGCACGCAAGCTGTCCAACTGTTCCCGCCATTTCAAGTTTATCGCCTTCAAATTTAATCATCTTATTTCCCCTCCATATTTAATCTCTTGTAATATCCCGGATAAGCCGCCTCAGCTTCCGGCGCTACATCTTCCGGATAAATCCGGTATCTAGATCCAGTAACCGTAACAATCACCTTATAATCTCCGTAGTCCAGAATCTCTACGGTCGGACTGGTTGTCCGCAAATATCCATCTTTGAGAGTCGGATGTCCATAGATGCTACCACGGAAATATTTCGGAATCAGTTCTGGCGGCTGAATCTGCTGACTTACTGCATTGACCACACACCAGTTTTTGAGAATGATATCGGCTTCGATAATGCCCTGAATGCTCTTAATCTTGTCAGCAAAGGCAACTACTTCTTCCTCCGGAACATCTACCGCCGTAACAACACCTTTCGCGCTGGAATTAATCTGAACCAGATCTCCCACTTTTACCGGGCCATCTGAGCGGTATGTATACTCACGGCCGGCCGGTACATTTTCTTTCAGAAATTTGCATTTAATCAGCATCATCTCACCTCAATTCTAAAATCCTTGTCATCGGATACGGACAGGATAATCATCTGGGTATCCAATTCTGGCATATTGCCCTCTGAGACGCGCTCTCCGTTGTCGATAATCACCGGAGCCTTAACGCCAATGATGTTGGAAAGCACATTAACGATTTCCAAACCGATAACCAGCTTCTCTGCGCTTGATGTAGTGTTTTCACCATATGGGCTGCCGTTCTTCGTATAAACATCACAGACACGCTCAACACCGCCATTCTTCTGCTTGCGGAACATTTGAAAGCGGACCGTCTTGAAATGCTTGTTGATTTCGTCCGTCAGGTAGGAATCTTTCAGCGTCTGGAATTCTTCGCACTGAATCAGAATATTTTCTTCATTGGCAATCATCTGTACCTTAGCCTTAAACTCAGTTTCCAGATCTGCCACACGATCTTTCGCATCAGAAGCTTTATCGTAAGCGGCAAATTTCTTGTTCACCTCTTCCAGTTCCTGCTCCCATTTGACTTTCTGGCCCTTCAGCTGCTCACGGTAATCAGCACCAGTATTCATAGATCTCAGGCCATCCTCACAGGTCTTGATCTCCAGAACCAGTTTTTCATAAAGCTGATTCTCAGATAAATCCGGTTCCGCCGGAATCTTTTCAAGCGCTTCCATAGCCTCAGTCTTTTCCTTATTGGCAGAAATCTTCCGACTCTTAGCAGCTTCCAACTTAGTTGCAACCTCAACTTTGTTGGCTTCGTATTCCTTGATCTTGGCTGCACATTCACTGCCAGTAGCATTAATATCTGAAATACGTTTCTTCTTTGATTCTTCAAATTCTTTTCTGCCAGAATCGTACTGGGCACGGTGAACAGCTTCCGACTCATCATGACCTGCAAGCAATTCTTCCTTCTTTTCTGCCGGAAGCAGCTGTCCGCATGTCGGGCAAACAAAATCATCTGCCTTTAATTCCGGCAACGGCTCATATGCATGGAACTGAGCCCCCTTTACCTCGCTGTACTCCTCCATAAGCTTATCCCGCTGCGCTTTACTTTCTGCGATAACACGGTCCAGCCGCTCAAGTTCTAACTCGCATTCTTTCTGTGCCTGCATTGCAGTACGGAAATCATCTTCTGCCAGGTCAATGCGCTTCTGCGCTTCCCGTCGCTGTTTGTTAAGTGTCTCGATGGCCGCATTCTCAATGGTGGACTGCTTCGCTTTTAACTCCATAATATGACGCTGTTTCTCGGAATACTCGTCAACCGCCGCGGTGGTGCTTTCCATCTTCTGATTAATCTCATCCAGATTTCTTTTTATATCGTTGCGCTGCAGTTCCAGTTCAGCCACATCAACCTCAACAATGTCTCGCTGACGTTCTGCGATGGATGCCGAAATCTTGTCACGCTCCTTAGTCATATCTGTAATGGAGCGCTTGGAGGTAGCCCGGATCTCTTCCAGCGTCTTTCCGCCGCGGATCATCTCCAGAAGTTTGCCATACTTGTTATCTGTATTGGCCTTTTCCAGAATCTCTTCCTCGGAAATTCCATTCACCAGAGACATAATCAGATCCAGTTTCTCGGCCTTGGTCAGCCGGAAGAATGCGGTCGGGTCTGTAATCAACATGAAGTTTTTCTCTGATACGATATCAGCGATTCTGGCCTTGAACTCTGTCTCGGAAATTTCTACGTTGTTCCAGGAATAGATGTTTCGGTCTCCTTCATGGACCTCAGTCTCAGTGCCACGCTTCCGCACCCAGTTCTGACGCTGTGCTTTGCGGAGAACAACCTCGGTTCCGTCATTCTCCATCGTCAGTTCCACCACAACATCAATATGGTCGATGTCAATGCCTGCGGCATCGTACGGTCTCGGACGGAACTCTTTGCCCTCACTCTTCCCGGTACTGGACTTTCCGAACAGCACCCAGAAGATGCCATCTGCGATACTGGATTTTCCTGTCCAGTTCTGCGCCGAAATCTCTGTCCGGCTGCCAAATTCAATTTCAATGTTATTCAGCTTTTTAAAATTCTCGAATCTGGCTTTTTTAATTCTAATTTCCTTTGCCATCTTGCATTTCCTCCCGAACCTCTATATAATTAGAGGTGAAAATTTATTTTTCAATTGTTTGAGTACCATACATGTTTACATCATTCTCAAACTCGATTCCCTTGTGGCTCCACCCACTTGGGAATTTTTTTATAATCCCTACAGGGATAATCCCGGCTCCGCTCCATACAGCGATACCAGTAATAACAATCCCGGCAGCCCATCATCAGCACCTCGCAAGCATCAGCATTGCTAATGAAGCGCAAAGCGTACAGCCACTTCCGAAAACTGCCATGCCAAACATAGCCGTCTTTCTTCTAATCATCACTCTCACCTTTCCCTTCCCATACATAGCCTGTCAACTCCCAGAGGAGCCGCGGACTGATGTAATAATTTGTCTTCTTATTCCGATCCAACTGCTTCATATCAGTCATCAGCTCATCCCCTTGTGTAGCCTTTCCGATAGGCAACCATCCAGAAATGATTCCGGCCTGCACCCAACCAGGATTCTTTCCAAAGATCTTTGCAGCCGTAGCAACCGGAACACTTCCCGCCGGAAAGTTCGGCATACTGCCTGCACCGATAAGGATCCGGCTCACATGCTCCGCAATTTCTTTTGATCTGGTAAGATCAACTACATTGTTATCCATAGTTCACACCCCCTTTAAACGAAGTATCTTGTTCAGTCTGCCCCGAGAACGCTTCCCGATATACTGGCCAATCAGGAACAACTCTTCCGGGCTTAACCGTCTTATCGGATGAGGCCCCAGGCAAGCGTGAATCGCTGGATAGGAAACCCCTGATCCTTCCGCTAGTCGTTCCAGGGTAATGCCCTCTTTTTTAAGAAACTCAAGAAGTTCGTTTTCCATGCGCTTCACATCCTTCCTATTGATTTCTTCACCAAAAACTCATATAATCTGCTCACAGGCTCCGACAAGCCGAGTAAGTCAGAAAGGAGATTTCACAATGTCGTTGGCTGATATCGTGCCTAAAATTGACGGTCTTCATTTTTCCGGCGAAAATCAAGAATGTAACGCTGTTTTTTATTGCTCTCAGTGTCAATCAAAAAGAACCGTCAGGGCAGGAAAAGTAATTTCATAATGTTCAAAGTGCAACGACTACACCTATTGGATAAAATCCATTAGCCTGTAATTAGCGGTTCGAACATTTCCTCTGGGTGGAATCTTTCATGTTTGACACCACCAATGACTGATTCCACCTTAAAGCAAATTGTGCTGTAATCTTTCGTGTTCACCAGAACCAGATATTTCTCTCCGTCTTTAGAATAGGTGATGTACTGAATGCCCGATTTTGTTTTATAGGCAATGGCAGCCATCAGCGCTTTCCACGCTTTCTTATTTCCCGATGCTGAAAGGATTTTTTCCTGCAACTCATGAATGTCATGGTAAAGATGTTTGATTCTGATTAGTTCTTTGGAGACATCTTTCAGATTTTCTAACAATTTCAATTTCTCACCCCTTCCTACTCCAGCAAATCTACTTTTTCTTCCTCTGCGAAATACTCCACTGGCACGTCAAAGTATTTCGCAAGAATCAGAAGTTTGTCGAACTTTGGATTACTGCGGCCATTTTTCCAATCAGAAAGAACCGATTGAGCAATTCCCGTTTCTTTGGCAACCGCATATGCTGTTTTGTTATTTTTATCTAATAACTCAGCAAATTTTTCGTACAAAACTCACACCTCCTTATTTTCATGATACTATTGAAACTACTACGGAAATGTGATATACTTCGGTTGTAAGTAAAAGCAATCATATTTCCGTAGCATACATTAGAAACCGTTGCACCGGTTTTCTTGTGTATGCTCATACTATACTACGGTAATCCGTTTTAGTCAATGGATTTTTAACGGTTTTCTTTAGTATTGCTTATCTTTGTGAAAGGTGAACATATTATGTATGAGATTTTTAGTGAATTACTACAGAAATACGGTGTAACGCCGTATAAGGTGAGTAAAGAAACCGGAGTATCTCAGTCAACTTTAAGTGACTGGAAACGTGGCATCAGCACTCCGAAGCCAGACAAGCTGCAAAAAATAGCTGATTACTTCGGCGTATCCCTCACATATTTACTAACAGGGAATACCACTGAACCTGAAAAGGAAAAAGCTCCGGAACTAAATGCCAGAGACGAAAGGGATATAAAGAAAGACCTCGATTCTCTCCGTGAGAAACTGGCCAACAAAGAGTTTGGTCCGGCGGCATATGACGGTCAGGAAATTCCAGATGAAGATATTGACCTTTTCCTCGGTCAGGTAGATTTAATGCTGCGCCGGGTAAAAGTTAAGAACAAAGAGAAGTACAATCCGAATAAGAACAAAAAGTAGGTGATGTAGGTTTGAATGATTTTGTCAGAAAGAAAGTTCTATATTATAAAAGAAAATTTGATACCTCTGACCCATTTAAACTTGCCGATCTTCTCGGTATCGAAGTTATGACCTGCGATATCGGCTCCAGACTTGGGTGTTATATGTATATGAAACGATCTAAGTGTATATGGATAAACGAATGCTTAGAGGGCAATGAGCGGCTCTTTGTCATGGCCCATGAACTTGGGCATGCCATATTGCACCCGAAGGAGAACTGCTATTTTTTAAGAAACCAAACCTTTCTAAATACAAAAATCGAACAGGAGGCAAATGCTTTTGCCGCGGAGTTTCTGATCCCAGACGAAGCTATTCTGGAAGCTATGGAAAATGGGTATACCATTGACCAATTTGCACGTATTCTGGGATATGAAAAGGAATTGGTTGAATTAAGAATGAAACGGATTTCATAAGCGCAACACTATTGCAGAAAGGAAGTGTTCACATGCCATTATTGAAAAATCATTATACATCAGAAGATTACTGGAACCTGCCAGAGGGCGATCGTGCTGAGCTGATTGATGGAAAATTATACGACATGGCACCGCCGAGCCGAATCCATCAGCAGCTTGTCATGGAACTATCCGGAAGCGTTCGGGACTACATTAAAAGTAATCATGGAAAATGCCTGGTTTACCCTGCCCCATTTGCCGTTAACCTCGATGCGGATGACAAAGACTGGGTAGAGCCGGATATTTCCGTGATCTGCGACCCTAACAAGCTGACTGACCGCGGCTGCTCCGGAGCTCCGGACCTTATCTTTGAAATCGTGTCTCCATCCAGCCGAAGAATGGACTATAACCGGAAAAATACTCTCTATTCTGATGCTGGTGTCCGTGAATATTGGATTGTAGACCCAGCCAAAGAGCGTGTTACCGTTTATCATTATGAAGACGATGCAGCTCCGGTAATCTATCCCTTTGCGCAGGATATTCCTGTCGGAATCTATCCGGGACTGACAATCAAAATAAATGATTTACTGGAAAACTACTAAAATCTCATGAAATGAAAAACCGCCCGGTATTGGCGTACCGAACGGCTTTACATAGATTTTCTCTTACCAGATTTGCTCTGGATTGATTAATCAGCTTAGACACCTGAATTATATCATTTCTGGAGCATCCTGGCAAGGGTGTTATTTTTATACTCATTTTTAAAGGAGGATGCCCTATGGCACTGATAAAATGCCCAGAATGTGAACTGCAGGTAAGTGATAAAGCCATATCCTGCCCGCACTGCGGATATCCGTTGGATAAATCCACGGTACGGAAAAATACCAGAAATACAAAGAAACGAATGCGCTTGCCGAACGGCTTCGGGTCCATTACGGAAGTAAAAAACAAAAATCTTCGCAACCCATTCCTGGCCCGCGTTTGTGTTGGCCGGGATGAGCTTGGCAATTTCATTCTCAAATCTCTAAAGCCAAAATCATATTTTCCCACCTACAATGACGCCTACACGGCCCTTGTGGACTATAACCGCAATCCTTATGATCTGGACGATGATATTACAGTTCAGCAGCTGTATGACCGATGGACGGAAGAATATTTTGAAAACGTTTCAGATGCCTACCAGCGCACTATTACTTCCTGCTGGGCCTACTGCTCTTCCATCTACAACATGCGTGCAAAAGATCTGCGGGCCCGCCATATTAAGGGCTGTATGGAAGAAGGATTCCGAATTGAGGACCGGGGAAAGCAAAAAGGTCAGCAGGTCTTTGCCACGGCCGGAACCAAGGCACGGATGAAATCCATGTTCAATCTCATGTTGGATTATGCTCTGGAATATGAAATCGTAGAGAAAAACTATGCCAGAACCTTTGAAATATCTGATGATATTGTAAAAGAAAAAGAAGAAGCCAAGGTTCCGCATATTATCTTCACTGAAGATGAAATGAAAGTGCTGTGGGAGAATGTTGGAAAGGTCCAGTTCGTTGACTGGATCCTGATGCAATGTTATATGGGCTGGCGTCCTCAGGAACTTGCTACGCTTCGCCTGGATGAAATCAATCTGGAGCAGTGGTACATGCAAGCCGGCATGAAAACTCCGGCCGGAAAACAGCGCATAGTTCCCATCCATACCAAAGTGCGCGATCTACTTAAAAAAAATTATGACTTTGCCCTCTCAATCGGAAGTGAATACCTACTCAATGATAAAGGCCAGACCCATGCAGGTTCATGGAAACTCACCTATGACAAATACTCAAATCGCTTTGCTAAGGTCATTGCTCAGCTCCAGTTGAACCCGAAGCACCGCGCTCACGATCCGCGCATAACATTCATCACACGCTGCAAAAAAGCTGGTGTGGATGAATACGCTCTAAAAGAAATGGTCGGGCACTCAATCCAGGACATCACCGAATCCGTTTATACGGTCCGGGACGTAGAATGGTTAAGAAGTGATCTTGAAAAAATGCAATAGAAAAAAGGGGCCGAAATCGACCCCTTTTTGAATACCATTCGGTATACAAGTACGGTATACAAGTAATCTACAATTAATCGACAAGTGTACCGTTTTTACCTGTCTTTTCTGGTTAATACCCATTAAGAAAAATGGCTTAAAACCGTCATTTTTTAGAATTTGCCAGCGGTTGCTGCTTCCTCAACAGCTACAGCTACAGCTACAGTCATACCAACCATCGGGTTGTTACCTGCACCGATCAGACCCATCATCTCTACGTGAGCCGGAACGGAAGAAGAACCTGCGAACTGTGCATCGGAATGCATACGGCCAAGGGTATCGGTCATACCATAGGAAGCCGGGCCTGCTGCCATGTTATCCGGATGCAGGGTACGTCCGGTACCGCCGCCGGAAGCTACAGAGAAGTACTTCTTTCCTGCTTCCAGTCTCTCCTTCTTGTAGGTACCTGCTACCGGATGCTGGAAACGGGTCGGGTTGGTAGAGTTACCGGTGATGGAAACGTCTACGTTCTCTTTCCACATGATTGCAACACCTTCCGGAACGCTGTTTGCGCCGTAGCAGTTAACCTTTGCGCGAAGACCCTCGGAGTAGGATTTGCGGAATACTTCCTTAACCTCGTTGGTGTATGGATTGTATTCAGTCTCGATGTAGGTGAAGCCATTGATACGTGCGATGATCTGAGCAGCGTCTTTTCCAAGACCGTTTAAGATAACGCGCAGCGGTTTCTGACGAACTTTGTTTGCTTTCTCAGCGATACCGATTGCGCCCTCTGCTGCTGCGAAGGACTCGTGGCCAGCCAGGAATGCGAAGCACTCGGTCTCCTCTTCCAGAAGCATCTTGCCAAGGTTACCATGGCCAAGACCTACCTTACGGGTATCTGCAACAGAACCCGGGATACAGAATGCCTGCAGGCCCTCGCCAATTGCTGCTGCTGCCTCTGCTGCTTTTCTGCAGCCTTTCTTGATTGCGATTGCTGCGCCTACGGTGTATGCCCATTTAGCGTTCTCAAAGCAGATCGGCTGAATACCCTCAATCATCTTGTATACATCAAGACCTGCGTCTTTGGTGATCTTCTCTGCCTCTTCAATGGAAGCGATGCCATAGCTGTTTAATGCTTCATTGATCTGTTTGATACGTCTCTCATATGATTCAAATAATGCCATGATTATAGTCCTCCTTCTTTACGCCTGTCTCGGGTCGATGATCTTAACTGCATCAGCAACACGGCCGTACTGACCTTTTGCCTTTTCCCAAGCGGTGTTCGGGTCATCACCCTTCTTGATGAAGTCAGTCATCTTGCCAAGGCTTACGAACTGATAACCAATGATCTGATCGTCTGCATCCAGAGCGATACCGGTTACATAGCCCTCAGCCATCTCCAGGTAACGAGGACCTTTCTTTAAGGTTCCGTACATGGTACCAACCTGGGAACGAAGACCTTTACCGAGATCCTCCAGGCCGGCACCGATCGGCAGTCCATCCTCAGAGAATGCGCTCTGGGTTCTGCCGTATGCGATCTGTAAGAACAGTTCTCTCATTGCGGTGTTGATTGCGTCACATACCAGGTCGGTGTTCAGAGCCTCCAGAACGGTTAAGCCCGGAAGAATCTCTGCTGCCATTGCTGCGGAGTGAGTCATGCCGGAGCAGCCGATGGTCTCAACCAGAGCCTCCTGGATGATACCCTCTTTTACGTTCAGGGTCAGTTTGCAGGCACCCTGCTGCGGAGCACACCAGCCCACACCATGGGTCAAACCGGAAATGTCGGAAACCTGTTTGGACTGTACCCATTTTGCTTCTTCCGGAATCGGAGCAGCGCCATGATGAACGCCCTGTGCAACTGTGCACATCTCTTCTACTTCATGTGAATAAATCATGTTAAAACTCCTTTCAACTATGTAATGTCCTGAAAGTACGTGCTGCACGATATTTCTTCCAACCTGAATATGCCCTGTACCCGGCAAATCAAAGATTGTCAAAAACATCACACCATACTTGATTACATTTTCTCACAAAAGTGACAAATAGTCCATAGTTTTTTTGTAGAAATTTAAGAGCAGATACCTCAAATGTATGTGGTACCTGCTCTTTTTTTCATTATTTTATGTTTGATTATTTATTACTTAAGTACTCGTGGATACCCTTTGCACCGTGCTTTCCTGCTTCCATAGCCAGGATTACGGTTGCAGCACCGGTTACGGCATCACCGCCTGCGAACACTCCGGCACGGGAGGTCTGTCCGTTCTCCGGCTCCGCAACGATGCATTTACGCTTATTGATCTCAAGTCCCTCCGTGGTAGAGGAAATAAGCGGGTTCGGAGAGGTACCAAGTGACATGATGACGGTATCTACATCCATCACATACTCGGAGCCTGCGATCTCTACCGGGCGGCGTCTTCCGGATGCATCCGGCTCGCCAAGCTCCATCTTCACAACCTTAATGCCCTTAACCCAGTCATTCTCATCGGTCAGGATTTCTACCGGGTTGGTCAGAAGATCGAAAATTACGCCCTCTTCTTTTGCGTGGTGAACTTCCTCCACACGTGCCGGAAGCTCTGCCTCGCTTCGGCGGTACACGATGTGTACCTCAGCGCCGAGACGCAGTGCGGTTCTTGCAGCATCCATAGCTACGTTTCCGCCGCCGACTACAGCAACCTTCTTGCCTGCTACGATCGGGGTGTCATAATCCTCGCGGAATGCTTTCATCAGGTTGTTTCTGGTTAAGTACTCGTTTGCGGAGAATACGCCGTTTGCGTTCTCGCCCGGGATGCCCATGAACTTCGGAAGGCCTGCGCCGGAACCGATAAATACTGCCTCAAAGCCCTCTTCATCCATCAGCTCGTCGATGGTAACGGACTTGCCGATGATCACGTCAGTCTCAATCTTAACGCCCAGCTTCTTCACGTTCTCAATCTCAGAGCGGACAACGGTCTCTTTCGGGAGACGGAACTCCGGGATACCGTAGGTTAAAACTCCGCCTGGCTCATGAAGTGCCTCGAAGATAGTAACGTCGTAACCCAGCTTTGCCAGGTCGCCTGCGCAGGTCAGGCCTGCAGGGCCGGAACCAACCACAGCAACCTTCTTGCCATTCTTCTCTTCTGCTGCTTTCGGAACAAAGCCGTTCTCTCTGGACCAGTCAGCCACGAAACGCTCCAGCTTACCGATGGAGATCGGCTCACCCTTGATGCCGCGGATGCACTTACCCTCACACTGGCTCTCCTGCGGGCATACACGGCCGCAGACTGCCGGAAGTGCGGAAGACTCAGCAATCACATTCGCTGCAGCCTCGAAGTTTCCGGCTTCTACTTCTTTAATGAATCCCGGAATATTGATGGAAACTGGGCATCCGCCCATACATTTTGCGTTGTTCTTACATTTCAAGCATCTGGAAGCCTCTTCCATAGCCTCTTCTTTGTTATATCCATAGCACACTTCCTCAAAGTTGGTAGCGCGCACCTTTGCGTCCTGCTCTCTGACAGGAGTCTTCTTTAATACGTCCATTCTTAATTATCCTCCGATCACAGACAGCTTCCCGCTGTCTTGCCTAATGAATCCAAATGAGTGAACCTGCAGCCCGGATTAACCGTTGCACTGGCCGCAGCCGCCGTGATGGGTATCACCCTCGACAGCCTTTAACATGGCTCTGCCCTCTTCGGTCTTGTACATCTGCTGACGCTTCATAGCCTCGTCAAAGTTTACGAGATGGCCGTCAAACTCCGGTCCGTCTACACATGCGAACTTCACTTCATCACCAACGGTTAAGCGGCATGCTCCGCACATACCGGTTCCGTCTACCATGATCGGGTTCATGCTGACGATAGTCGGGATATTCAACTCCTTGGTCAGTTTGCATACAAATTTCATCATGATCATCGGTCCGATGGCTACGCACACATCGTACTGCTTGCCCTGGTTCTCTACCAGGTCTTTGATCACTTCGGTTACCATGCCCTTGCGCACATAGGAACCGTCATCGGTGGTAATGTAAAGATTTCCAGCCTGCTCCTTCATCATCTCTTCCAGGATCAAAAGGTCTTTGTTCTTTGCACCTACAATAACATCCACATCAATGCCGTGCTGTTTCATCCACTTTACCTGCGGGTAAACCGGTGCAGTACCAACACCGCCTGCTACGAATAAGTACTTGCGGCCCTTTACCTCTTCGAAATCTTCCTTGACGAACTCGGACGGCTGACCAAGCGGTCCTACGAAGTCCTGGAATGCGTCACCTGCCTGTAACTCAGACATCTTTAAGGTAGATGCGCCTACAATCTGGAACACGATGGTTACGGTGCCCTTCTCACGATCAAAATCACAGATGGTAAGTGGGATACGCTCTCCCTTCTCGTCCATCTTTACAATGACAAATTCACCTGGCTGGCAGGATCTTGCCACTCTCGGAGCTTCTACATCCATCAGGAAAATCTTCTCCGCAAGCTTTTCCGCTTTTAAAATCTTATACATTTCCTTCCTCCTGTTTTGCAATCTGCAAATTATACATGCCATCAAAAATCTTTTTAGATATGCTGAAAGTATTTTAGCACTTCTTTGTTTAAATGACAATACATTATTGTTAATAACATAACATATATTATACAGCTTTATTTCTTTTTGTACAGCCGATATTCGTAACAAAGATCAAAATATGTCTGTTCATCGCTCTCCTGGACCATTTCCCAGGCCGCATCCTGGTCCAGATTCGGGAAATGGGTATCTGCCGCGTAGGCAAAATCAATCCAGGTGATCTGCGCCTCGTCACAGTAAGGCAGGAACTGCCGGTACACGCTTTCCCCTCCGATGATGTAAACATCGTCCGTATGATAAGCCTTCAGCAGCTCCATCACCTCTTCCACACTGCCGCATACAGTGGCTCCCTTAACTTTATAATCCGGGTCGGCGGTAAGCACAATGTTGGTCCGGCCATAAAGCGGCTGCGCGCCCGGCATGCCTTCCAGTGTTTTTCGTCCCATGACAATCACTTTTCCCATAGTCTCGTTCCGGAACATTTTCTGATCCTGAGGAATGGACACCAGAAGCTGCCCTTTGTTTCCGATGGCCCAGTTTTTATCTACTGCCGCAATCAGTTTCATTTAATTTTCCTCTTCCTCTGCCAGGATCAGTTCCTTTGCGTAAGGCAGACCCTTAATCCAGTCACAGAAGGTGTGCCACTCATCCAGCTTGTGGTTCTTTCTTGCGAAATAAATATTGATCAGAGTTTCATAATTTAAGGTGCAGGTGCGCATCTGGTTGTAGCTGGAAGGCAGAAGCTGGATCATATCGTACCAGTATGCCTTATCTTTGGTTTCCACATAATTTAAACGGATTTTCTCCAGCTGGTCTACGATGGTCTGCATATAGGCTTCACTCTCCGGCGTCAGATGATCATGACTGAAATCATCCAGTTCAAAGGGTTTGCTGTGAATTTTGTGCATGGTGCTGGTGGAGTTGGCTACCGTTGCCACTTTGTAAGTGTCATACTCCTTCCACCAGTACATCGGCGCGGTGATATCTGCAGACACAAATACCTGGCGGATATATTTGCGGTGGTCGCTTCCGGCCCGGCGCAGGCGTTTTGCCAGTCCAAGATCATTCGGACCAAGTACATAGTTTCCATCCTCATCGTAAAAGCTGTCCATCCGGTCCCAGCTGTTCATGGGGTTTCTGGCCCCGCGCATAGCATTTTCCAAATTCATGACACTGGTACGTTCTAATTTAATCATGTTCTATTCCTTCCTTATGGGTACATGTCAAAACAGTCGCTGTGACCTGCCCACTTCTCAGATTGGCCGCAGGTCAATCGTTCTGATTATAGCAAAGCTGGAATTTCTCGTCAACATCAGCCAGTTCCTGAGGATTTTTCGCCAAAAAGCGTGTCACTTCCTCCGGATGCGCCAGAAGAACCTTCTTTCCGCCCACGTCTCCGCTCAAAGCAAGCAGTTCATTCCGGTACTCCGGTGCAAAAACAACCGGATTTCCGTCCACACCGTCGCAGGTCACGCAGGCCATGCCTTTGTTGTTTTTCCGGAATGCCGTCACAAGCCCCTGGATGGTTTCGCGGGTCAGCCATGGCTGGTCACTGACGGAAAAGCAGACCGCGTAATGCTCCGGGATCTGGTCCAGAGCAAGATGGACGGAATGGGAAATGCCCAGAGCACTGTCGTTGTTTTTCACCGTCTCAAATCCGGCCTTTCCCAGATCTTTCAGAATCTCATCATACTGGCTCACTACGATTTTTTTCGCGAAGCAGGCCTCCGGCATGGCATTTACCTCATCTGTCACATGGCGGTACATGAGGCGGCCATCCACCTCTGTGAGGAGCTTGTTTTCTCCAAAACGGCGGCTGTCCCCCGCTGCCAGAAGCACGATGGCCACCGGCATATGGTCATGAGGCTGAAAGCGGTGGTTCAGGATTGCCTCCAGCACGCCTCCGCCGATGGAGGATGCCTTATCGGACACGGTAAAGCAATGAGCCACATCGCAGCGCGGATCCACATCACCGGATTTCATACCGGCAGTCACCTCCACGCCATCCTGCAAAAGACCGCGCACAACACCGTCAATCTGTGCCAGAACCGGAACACCGTTCACATGGCCCACTACATCGCCTTTTTTTACCTCAGCGCCGATCTTTACGTCTCCTTTGAAAATACCATCCACCGGAGCCTTGATCAGACGTTCCAGTCCGTATCCGCCAATCAGGCCCGGAATACCGGTATTTGGGATAGCACTGCCTTTCCAGATACAACGTCCCAGATAATGACCGCGCTTGGTCTCTACGACGCAGTGGCAGTCTTCCCCAGCCGTAAAGCCTGGTCCAACGCCTACAACAAACGGTGCATCGGTAATCTTCGTTCCAAGATTACGTTTTGCCAGAATGGCATCCACAACCACATCCGGCTGAAATTCGTGAATACATTCTGCTTTTTCATCCACCATGATGGCAATATTGCCTTTCTGGATCTCTGTCTCCGCCACTTTTACAGAATCGCACAGAACACCAGTCACATCTTCCACCTGCATGCGGCCCTGGTAAACCGCCGGGGAAAATGCTACTGTGCGGCGCACGGTGGTGGGCACTGCGATGTCCGTCATCAGGATCCGGAATCCCGCCCGGTGCAGGCGCAGCGCAATGCCGCTGGCCAGGTCTCCTGAGCCTTTGATCAGTACACGGCCCATGCCATCTGCTGCTTCCGTCTGCTTTATTTCAACATTTGTTTCGATATGATTCATGGTAATCCCTCTCCTTTTTCTGTCTGTATTTTTCGTTTCTGCCCTCTCAATATTCCAATTTCTGTTCTTTGTCACTGCCCAGGCATTCTTCCTGTGTCAGACTCCGTCAGCGCGTTCTTGTCGTCCGCACACATCCCGTCTGCAAATTAAGCGGCAGCATACCAGCAATTTTTTCTGCCAGTCTCTGTTCTTTTTCCGTATCTGCCTGATTTAACAGCACCCGGTAATACCGGCCATTCACACCTTTCCGGCTTCCCCGCTCATCCATCAGGATTAGTGCCATATCTTCCGCGCCAATCGCATCATCCACATTCCGGTGCAGCCAGCTTCCATGGGAAGAAAACCGGAAACAGGTATCTCCAAACTGATTTCCGGCCGCTGTCAGTCCCGCGCAGGCAATAATCAGCCCGGTCTGCGGGATCAGTACCGGTTCCGTTTCCGACGGGACCTTTAGCGGCAGACGTTTGGAACCATCCGCCTCAATGAGAATCACATCAAACTGTTTGAGCAGTTTCTGCATCACACTTTCCTCACCCAGATCCTCCGGCATGGTAAGCTTCCACGTACTGTTCGGCCCCTCTGCCTGTTTTCCGGCTGCCAGAATCCGGCCGCCATTCTTTCGGATCTCACCTGAATTTCCATCTGCATAGTCCCCGGCTTCTGCCACATTCCTGTCCGGCGAGGTATTATTCCCACTGCGCATCCATACATCTAAATCTGCCAGCTTTGGCATCACTGCCAGATCATACTGTTTCGGCTTCGCAATGTGTGTACTGGTCGTGATCAGTACCCGTGCGCCCTTTTTCGCAAGTTCTTCTGCCAGATCGTACATGGTACTGGTCTTTCCGCCTGCTCCTACAATGGAAATAATCCGCGGCAGAGCGGTCCAGTCCGCAAACCCAAGCGACTCCAGAAGGCCTTCTGTATGTTCAAAGGATTGTGTTTCCCGTTTCCAGCGCTCCGCTTTCACCGGACCCGTAATTTGTTTCTGCTCCATCCTTGTTCTTTCCCCCTCATCGTGCTATACTGTTTTCCGCAACCGGAAAACCATTTTTATATCTGCATCGTGTTTGTCACAATCATCATGAAATTATTATACCATTTTCGTTCTCTTACGGATAGGACATATGACCGGATTCTCTTTTTCTGCGGTTTCTTCCTGCTCCTGACGGAGAGCTATAAACAATGCTTTTTATATTTTATCATTGACCAGAAACATTACGACTGGTGGTATTTTCCCTTTCAGCTATGCAGCCTTCCCATGTATCTGTGCCTTCTGCTTCCGTTCTTAAAACGCGGACACAGTAAAACCGCCATCTACACCTTTTTGCAGGATTTCAATCTGCTTGGCGGGGTGGCCGCCCTCATCGTATCTGAGGGTTTTCGCGGTATCCACTGGAGCCTGACCCTGCATGGTTATCTCTGGCATCTGCTCCTGGTGCTCATTGGACTGTTTGTCTTTGCCGGAGGGCGTTCCGACTTAAGCCGGATGGGATATCTCAGGACACTCCCCGTATTCTTCTGCAGCTGCATGATTGCTTTTCTCATCAATATTCTGGCTCCGGGGCACGGGCAGGCCGATATGTTCTACATATCTCCCTACTACCCCAGCACTCAGCCGGTCTTTCATGAGATTGCGCTGGTCATTGGCATTCTTCCGGCCAATCTACTGTACCTGTTCACCATCTGCCTGGGTGCCGCCCTGCTGCATTTGCTGTTTTCTGTACTGAAAAAACATGATACCTGAACGACAAATAAGCTATAATGCAAAGAGACTGTCACAAAAGCCCCTTCTTTTGTGACAGTCTCTTTTTGCAATTTAATCCCGCGGCTTTCTGCGCACCGCAATCCGTTTCCGGATCACGATATAGCAAATGATGTGCGCTGTAAATGTAATGATCCAGCTCACCGGGTAAGAAATATAAAGCGTTGTCAGTGTCCGGTGCATCGCGAATACAGAAAAAATCCATACCACCCGGAACAGGCAGGCGCCCGTCAGGGATACCAGCATGGGAACAACCGAATATCCCAGGCCGCGCAGACCACCTACCATGGTATCCATGATACCGCACAGGAAATAGCTTCCGTTGATAATGCGCATACGCATCATACCATAGGAAATGACCTCCGGGTCAGAGGAATAAATCTGCAGTAATTTCGGACCGATCAGCACCGCACCGCCGCCCATCACAGCACCCACCATGACCACCAGACCAAGACAGTACAAAAGAATTTTTGTCACACGGTTCATCTTTCCCGCTCCATAATTCTGGCTGGTAAAGCTGAGGGCAGTCTGGTAAACCGCGTTCATGGCATTGTATACAAAACCCTCCACATTGGCTGAAGCTGTGCTTCCTGCCATGGCAATGGAACCAAAAGAATTGATAGAAGACTGGATCAGCACGTTGGACACAGAAAAGATGGCACCCTGAAATCCCGCCGGCAGTCCGATCTTCATGATCAGCTTCACCTTGGACTCTGTCAAATGCATCTTCTCCCTGTAAAGCCGGTACGCAGAATTGGAACGAGCCAGGCAACGCACGATCAGCACCGCGGAAATGCACTCTGACACCACAGTTGCCGTTGCAACACCTGCTACACCCATGGAAAAACCGATGACAAAAACAAGGTTTAACACCACATTGACCGCACCTGCAAAGAGCAGGAAATACAGCGGTCTTCTGGTATCACCAACGGCCCGCAGAATCGCGGCACCAAAGTTGTACGTCAAAGTTGCCGGCATGCCGACAAAATAAATCTTCAGGTACAGTGCCGCCAACGGCAGCACATCATCCGGCGTTCCCATCAGGCTCAACATCGGACCGGAAAAGAACACACCCACAAAGATCAGAAGAATGCCCCCGGCCAGCGCGATCATCATGGCCGTATGGACTGTTTCTTCCAGATCCTTCCACTTCTGCGCTCCGGAATACTGGGCAACCAGGACATTCGCGCCAATGGAAAGTCCCACAAACACATTGATCATCAGATTGATGAGCGCTGTGGTAGAACCCACTGCCGCAAGGGATTCCCTGCCGGCAAAATGCCCCACCACAATGATATCTGCCGCGTTAAACAACAGCTGCAGAATACCGGAAAGAATCAGCGGAACCGCAAAAGCTACAATTTTTGGAAAAAGCGGTCCGTTGCACATATCCATTTCATAGGTTTTCCCCGTTTTTTTTGCTGTCTGCTCCATGATTCTTCTCCTATTCCCCTCCATATAAGCCGGTTACAGATAACGATAAATCAAAAGCGCAATTGCCACGCCAATAATACTGGCCATGGTAATGCGAATGGTCAGTCCAAAGGTGATGACCAGTACCCCGAGATTCAGTACGAGCGGAGTGTCTAACCCGAAGGACTGTCCGAAATTCAGCCAGGACAGCAGGCTGATGCTTTTGGTCGCCTCCCCCAGAAAACCGCCGAACACAATTCCTGCCAGAAGCAGTAAAAGCAGAATCCAGAAATTTTTGTTTTTCATCGTTTGTTGCCCTCCATGACATCTTACATCTGTTTGCGTACGATCATGTATTCATCGCCCAGCCGGTAATAGGGACAGTCATAGAAACGGTCCTCCATAAAACGCGCCATCTCATCCTCATCCAGATTGACTTCGCAGACATAGCACTCATAATCCTCATCATACTCATAGTACATACAGCTTTCACAGCTTCCCTGCTGCTTTTTCTTTTTCATGAATCTTTATTCCTTTCACGCAAAGGTCTTCTCCAAACGCTTTGTTACATTGCGATTACACCATAATGACAGGACGCTTCCCACACTCCATCCAAACGGCCAGGACAGCCAGACTCCGGTCACACCCAGGAAAGAGGCAAACACGAAGGAAAGGACTACACGCAGAATCAGGTCGGAAAAGGTTGCCAGCATTATATAAGAACAGAAATACATGGGAATCGTAAAGCGCCACAGAAGGCTTTGCGGATTTCCCTCGGTCAGGTCTTTCATCATAATACATTATCCTCACATTCCTCAAAATCTAAGGCGGCGCATCCTGACAGACGCGCCGCGCCTTTAGAATGCTACCACTTTTTGGAGAATTATGCAATGCGGATTTTTCTTTTCAGCACGGAATGGCCCGCTGCATCGTCAGGGAATAGATCCATTTTTCCCGGACTTTTTTTCCGGTCAGCTGATTCAGCGCCCGTTCGTAATAATCCAGCTGGCGTTTGTAATGGTCCAGGAGAACCTGGCTGCTCCAGGTCCGGTCTGTCTTATAGTCTACCAGAATCAGTTCGCCGTCTTCCTCAAAATACGCGTCAATGATACCCTGGATCACGACCAGTTCATCACTGTCCACCGGACCAACCGCCCTCGCCGGAATCCCCATGACAAACTGCTGTTCCTTGTGAAGCCTTCCTTCTGCCTGAGCTGCTGCCATCCGGTGCCCGGTTTCTGAGCAAAGGAAGTTCCAGATTACAGTACTGTCCACCATCTTAAGACTTTCCGCTGTGTACTGCTTTTCCTCCACAAACCGCTCCAGCCAGGCTTCCACATCGGACCGGCTCCGAATCTGGTCAAATGGAAGGAGTTCCAGCGCGCGGTGATACGCTGTGCCGCGGTCGGCTCCGGCACCGGAATCTGCAGGCATACCTGACATTTCCTGCGCAGATTCTGTCGCATGCCCGCCACACATCTCACAGATGATTTCTGCTGCGTCTATTCCTAAAGCATCCAGACTTGCGTCCACCGTTTCTTCCGGCCACAAAAGCACTGACTCAAACGGCATTTCCGCCTCCCCATCATCGGTAAGCTGTCCCATTTTTTTCAGTTCTGATACCGACATCTTGCTATGCAGTGTAACGTCTGCCGCATAAGGGTACACAAAATCCAGATGTTCTTTCAGACGTTTTCCAAAGCTGCTGTCGTATTCCTGATCCAGATCCAGTTCCGTCAGAGTATCCTTCGCACTCTTCTTCTGAAGCTGACGTCCCAGTTCTTCCCCGATAAATTCCATAACCGGAATTTCTTTTACCTGAATTCGCAGGCCATTTCCGGTCTGTCCGGTACACATAAGAACCCAGTCCAGATAGGAAGCTGCTCCGGAAAGAATGGTGTAGGGAATCTGCCCGCCCGCAAGCGGGATCTGACTGTACTTTTCCAGGGTTTTCCCAAGATTACGATCCGTTCCGGTCATGATCAGCTTTTCTTTTGCACGGGTCATGGCAACATAAAGCACACGCAGCTCCTCACCAAGACTGTCCAGCTCCATCTTTCGGCGCAGTACGTTTTTCTTGATGGTAGAAGCCTTTACCCGGTGTTCTGCATCCAGATAATCTGTGGCAATGCCCAGTACCGGGTCAATCAGCACCTTTCCGTACACATCCTGTTTGTTGAATTTCTTTCCCATTCCGGCCAGAAAAACAATGGGGAATTCCAGGCCCTTACTTTTATGGATACTCATGATCCGCACAGTGTTATCTTCCTCTCCCACTGTGGAAGCCTCGCCAAAATCGGAGTTGTACTTTTTCAGGTTCTCAATGTAACGAATGAAGTGAAACAGCCCCTTATAACTCGTCTTTTCATATTCTGCTGCCTTCTCAACCAGCATATCCAGATTGGCCCGCCTGGTCTCCCCTGCCGGCATGGCCGAGACATAATCGTAGTAACCGGTTTCCTCGTAAAGCCGATAGATCAGTTCATGAATGGGAAGATAGGAAGCCAGCAGCCGGAACCGGTCCAGCTTCTCAAAAAAGTGGTTCAGATGTTCCCAGCGCACAGCAGCCGCATAAATTCCCCGGTCCTGCCCTTTGTCAGCGCAGTTCCGGTAATCTGCCATCATTTCAGCCAGCTCCCGGTCACTCATGCCCACCACCGGAGATTTTAACACCGCCGCCAGCGGAATATCCTGCATGGGATTGTCGATCACCGCCAGCAGGCTTAAGACCGTTTCCACCTCCAGTGTATTGAAGTATCCCATGCGGGACTCCGCGTAGGCCGGAATCCCTTCATTTAACAGAATCTGCAGCAGCGTCTCCGTCCATCCGGTAGTGCTGCGCAGCAGGATGACCATATCGCGGTACTGGGCCGTGCGGTAACCGCCGCTCTCTCCCAGTTTTTTATCCCAGACAAGAAAGCCGTATTCCGGGTCGGTCATCTCCCGGATCTTCGCCGCAATCAGTTTTGCCTCCAGTTCTTTTGCCGTGTAATCCGCAGCATCCTCATCCAGTCCGGACAGCGCCTCATCTCCGGTATTTACCATAAGAAGCTCCGGCAGTCCGCCCACCCGATCCGGCTCCTTTGCTTCCGCAAAGACTGCGCCGGGATGCAGGGCCGCATCCTCCGTGTAGCGGATGTTCCCAAGATTTTCCGTCATAATCCGGTAAAAGATATCGTTAATGCCAGTCAGAACCGTATCTCTGCTTCGGAAGTTCTGATGAAGCTCGATTTTCAGATTCGGTCCGTCTTCCCCAGGTTCAGACGGGTAGGCATGATATTTCTCCAGAAACAGCTCCGGTCTGGCCAGGCGGAACCGATAAATGCTCTGTTTTACATCACCCACCATAAACACATTGTGCTGGCCAAAGCGCTCTCGGGATACCGCTTTTAACAGTTCCTCCTGCACCAGATTGCTGTCCTGGTACTCGTCCACCAGCACCTCCCGGTACTGCATGCTCAGCTCATCCGCCGCATCTGTATAGGCACGTGCTCCATCCTCTTCCACGCGGATCAGCACCTTTAAGGCCTCATGCTCCAGATCATTAAAGTCCACAAGATTCTTGTCACGCTTTTTCGCCTGAAACCGCTCTGCAAAGCCCTCTGCCAGATCCAGCAGCACCCCAGCTGCCTCCCGGGTCCCCTCCAGATCAGCAAACATGTGCTCCAACGTGTCAAAGGCGTACAGTTCCTTCATTTTTTTGATAGCTGTCTTGACCCGGTCACGACAGCCGGTCACATAGGCCTTCTTTTCCGGGTCCACCTCTTTGCTGCGCACCGTGGCCAGACGGCCAAATCCGGCACCAGCAAGAATCTCATAAAAAGCCGGAAAATCTTCCGCCTCCGAAAGCCGTTTTAACAGAAATACATCCTCCGAAAAAGCCGGCTCATAGGCACAGAGGAACTCGTCGTTCCGGCAGGTATCACAGGCATCCTCCATCTGAACACGCAGTTCTGCGGCCTGGCGTTTCAAATCCTGCAAAAGAAACTCCATCCACGGGCCAGACTGTTCATCAGCCAGTTCCCTGCGGCAGTCTGCAAGCCACTGGTTCGGATATGGATTACTCTGGGAAAAGTGATAGACCTGCATGATGTAATCTTCGATTCCCGCATCAGTCTTTCCCTGGGCAAAGGTTTCCACAAACTTTTCAAAGCGGCTGTCTCCGGACGCATAGGAATCCTCTAAAAGCTCCGCCATAACATCCGCCCGCATGAGAAGCAGCTCGCCCTCATCTCCGATCCGGAATGCCGGATCCAGGTCCAGCTGGTTAAAATGTTCCCGGATCACATTCAGACAGAAGCTGTCGATGGTGGTGATCTGGGCATGGTGAACCAGCGTTGTCTGCATCTGAAGATGCTCGTTTTGCGGATCTCCCTTTAATTTCTGTTCAATTGCGGAGGCAATCCGTTCCCGCATTTCTGCCGCGGCCGCATTGGTGAAGGTCATCACCAGAAGTTCATCGATTCCGGGTGGATTTTCTCCCTCCGTCACCATACGGATGATGCGCTCTACCAGAACTGCTGTTTTTCCGCTTCCTGCCGCCGCGCTGACAAGCAGGTTCTTTCTGCGGCTCTCAATGACCTGGCTCTGCTCCCTGGTCCAGTTTACTGCTGCTCTTTGCATATTTCCTCCCAGATTTCCTCTGTTTTCCGGTTCTTCCACCGGCTGAATTCATATCCGGATGTTTTCCGGTCAAACCCGCACACCGCATGGTACGGACAGTAATCGCAGGCGGTGCGCTGTCCATTTTTGTATGGCTCCACACCAATCTCACCATCCAGAATTTCCTGTCCGGCTTCCTTTAATTTCCGGTGCACAAACTGGCTTAACCGCGCAAACCGCTCCCGGTTGGCCACGGAAGACCTTCCCGCCTGCACCTCTCCGTCCTTTAAGACGACCGGAATCACGTCAGATTCCTTCTCGATGGTCCGGTCCAGATGCCGTACCGCCTCCAGTTCGCTGTTCACAAGGCCATTCATGCGAAGCTTCTTTAAGATTTCCGCATCAATCTGGTCCGGATCCGGATCACCTTTTTTCTCTGCCAGCGGGTCTGCGATGTTGTAATACAGAATGCCTGCCGGAACGATTTCTTTTCCCGGATAATGGTTCTGTGCCATCTCTGACACCGCGTCCATGTAGACCACCAGCTGAAGCTGCAGGCCATAGTACAGAGCCAGCAGGTCAAAGGAGGTACTGCCGGATTTATAATCTATAATCTTGACATAGACCCTTCCCCCATCCTCACAGACATCCATACGGTCAATCCGCCCCCGCAAATGGAGCGCTTCTTTTTCTGACAGCGCGATCTTCATGGCACTTAAGTTATCGGCCGCAGAGAAAGATATCTCAAAGCCTGCCGGGACAAAGTCTCCTTTTTTGATCTGCTGCTGCAGGGCCCATATCGTCCGTTTGGTAATCTGCCCAACACGCTGGGCCAGATAGCGGTTTCGTGCCGAACTTCCAAGGATCGTATTTCCATAATTTTCTGCCACCGCAGCCACGCATTCCTCCACCAGCGCATCCCGCGTCTCATCAGTCATGGTGTGCCAGTCATACTGCTTCTCCTTCGCCTGCCGGAAGCACAGATCGATGGACTCATGAAACAGCGTTCCTATGTCAGAGGAAGCCAGCTCGTAGCGTTTCCTCTCCAGAAGCTCCAGACCGTATTTGAGAAAATGCCCGTAGGCACAGGCGGCATACTGCTCCAGACGGGTCACACTGCCGCTTAAGATTTCTCCATATAATGCGTTTGCCACCGCATGGGAAATGCCCTGCTTCTCATAGACAAAAAAGGCAGCGTCCGTCAGATGACTCAGGGTCTCCTGATAGTCGTTCGAGGACGCAAACCAGCGGTACAGTTCCAGAAACTGCGCAACACCCGCATCCCGTCCAATCTGTGTTTTAGAAGCAGAAGTGTCCGAATTCCCACCTGAAATGTCTGCTTCCACAGATACGCCAAGCTGTCCGTCCCGGTATCTTCCCAGCTCCGCAGACAGTTTCCGCTTCGCTTCTGCCACCGAGTAAATTTCCGAATCGTCCTGTGTCTCCTGATCCGCCAGAAGCGCGTTCGGGAACATAGCCCGCAGTTCTCCAATCAGGAAAGACGGGCGGCGGCTCTTTCCATCCGCGCCAGTACGGCACCAGGACAAAACCAGCTGCTTTGATGGTTTCGTCATCATCAGATACAGATAGAACCGCTGCTGGAAGCTTTCTTCCTTTGCGGTAGGCGCCAGCTCCATGTGATGCTCTCCTAAAAATTCCCGGTCACGGTCCGAAAGCAGGCTTCCCTTTTCTTTTCTGGCCGGAACAATTCCATCATTGACCCCGGCAAAAAAAAGCACCTTAATATGAGCCAGACGGGTTCGGGTAATATCTCCCACCACAACGCGGTCTGCCACCGCCGGGATCACACCCACCTTCAGCTCCGCAAAACCTGCATCCAGAATCTCCAGATACTCTTTCCGGCTCACGCACTCTTCGCCCAGAAGATCGGACAGCCGTTTTAACAGTTCTGTCACAAGACCGTATACCTGTCCATATTCCTTTGCCAGACGGTGCTCCCCGATCCTTGCAAAATACTCCTGATAGCTGCCAAGCTTCTCCTCGGTCCGGCAGTCTGTGAGCAGTGCCAGCACGGCATCTGTCATGCCTGCAATGGTCAGATGTTCCTGTCGGAAGGTCTCCTGCATGGCAAAAAGCGGTGCCAGAGCCCGCTCCTTAAAAGCATTCAGTTCTGTTATATTCAAATCCCCGGCTCCCCGGTAGGTCTGCTCCCAGGTCGCCCGAAAACGCTTTCCGCCGCGGATTCCCATGGCAAAAATATAGTTTTCCAGACGGTCCATCATGGTGCGGTCCTGGCTCACCAGACCGGTACGCAGAAAACGCATGACACTCTCGTAAGAAAAGTCCTGCCGAACCGCTTCCAGGGAAGCCCGGATCAGCTCCACAAGACAGTTGTCCAACACATTTTTCTTATCATCCAGGAAGTGAGGAATCTGATTCTGGGTAAACTGATGGGTGATTTCTTTTCCATAACCCGGAAGATCTCCCGTGATCACGGCAATCTCGCGGTAGCGAACCCTTCCTTCCTGCACCAGTCTCTGGATCTCATGGACAATGTGGCTGATCTCTCCAGAAGGATTCGATGCCTGAAAAAAGGAGATACTTTCTGTCTGTTCCCCATTGTACGTGTTTTTCGTTCCATAGCGGAACAGATTCTGTTCCAGCCAGGCAAGTTCCGGATGCTGTGCGAAACAGCGGTTTTTCTGATCGTTCAGCACAATGTCCGGCAGTTTTTTTATCTGGTTTTTCTCCGCGATTTCAGACAGGCGCACTGCCATCTGGCGACTCATATAAAAGAGATTCTGCATCCCCATTCTTCCGTACACACCCGCCGCCTCGTCTGCCGTCACAGTCACAAACACCTGTTTTGCGTAAACAAGAAACAATTCAGCCAGACGGTACTGAACCGGCGTAAAGCCCGTATAGCCATCCAGGGCAATGACGCTGTTCCGGATCAGCTTTGACTCCGGTATTAAGCGGCAGAGCACATCCAGTACCTGCTCAGTCGTAATATAGTGCCCCTCAATGTATTCCTGAAAGCTCTGCTCCACCAGTGCCAGATCGTTTAGTTTCTGCTGCAGCAGCGGAGATTTGGCGGAAGGTGCCATCTCCCGAAGATTCTCCGGCGTAATGCCGTACTGGTAAAATTCGGAAAGCATGGATTTTAACTGCCCCACAAACCCCGGCTTGTTCAACTGCCCGCCAAATAACACCATCTGCCGTTTCTGAGCCGCTGCCACCTTGCGCAGCACCATGGATTTTCCCATATCATCCAGTACGGAGAGATTCTCCACCGCCAGTTCTTCAAAAATACGGTAAGCCAAACGGGCAAAGCTTACAATGTCAATGTTCATGGTGCCGTGGTTTGGATGTCTTGTCACAATGTCTTTCTGGGTCTGCATGGTAAACTGCTCCGGCACGATCAGAAAGTACTGCTCCTGTGGGTGTTCCATGGAAAGGCGGATCACCTCATCGTGCAGATACGTGGTTTTTCCCGCACCGGAACCGCCCAAAATCAGCTGCAATGCCATATTGTAATTCCTTTCCTGTATCTCATGTTCTGCTCTGAATACGTTCCCTTAAGTATAGCATAAAAGAGAATCCCTGAGAATAGATTATAACAAACATCCCCGGAGGTCTCCCATGAGTTCCAAAACCAAGATCGTCGTCCTGCGAATGAAAGAGATCATCTACACCGCAATCTTTATCGGCTTCGGGATCCTTCTGATCCTGCTTCTGCTGGTTATGTTCCGCCCAGGAAAAGGCGATACGCCTGCCTCCGCAAACACGCAGTACATACCGGGTATCTACACCTCCTCCATCAGCCTGGGATCCCAGGAGGTCAATGTAGAGGTGACAGTAGACGCGGACCGGATCACTTCCATTACCATGACCCCTTTAAGTGATGCCGTGGAGACCATGTACCCCCTCATGCAGCCATCCTTAAGCAATCTCACCGATCAGATCTTAAGCAGCCAGTCTCTGGAAAACTTAAACTACCCGGAAGAAACCCGCTATACTTCCCAGGTACTTCTAAATGCTGTGAAAAAAGCACTGAAAAAAGCTGCGCCCACAGCCTGACCACTCATCTGGTCAGACTGCAGGCGCAGCTTTCTGATTCTTTCAAAGCCTTATGCTTCATTCTGATTCTTTTTTTCCTCTGTATCATGTTCTATGTCAGTCTCTGGTTCTCCAGCCTTCTCCACATCCTGGACAGTTTCTGCATCTGCCTCCTCCGGCTCCGGAATTCCTTTGCAGCGGCGGAAGATCTGCATGAACTCTTTTCCGGTGATGGTCTCCTTCTCAATCAGGAAAGCCGCAATCTGATCCAGCACATCTCGGTTTTCTGAGAGCAGGCGCTTTGCCTCCTCATAAGAATCCTTTAAGATCCGCATAACCTCTTCATCTACCGCGGCAGCTGTTGCCTCACCGCAGTCCATTACTGTGCGGCCGGATAAGTACTGATCCTGGCGCGTTGCCAGTCCCATAAGCCCAAATTTATCAGACATGCCATACTGGGTTACCATGGCACGGGCGATGCTGGTTGCCTTCTCAATATCATTTGCGGCTCCGGTTGTCACAGACTGGAATACAATTTCTTCTGCCGCACGTCCGGCCAGAAATACAATAATCTGGGTTTCCAGTTCTTTCTTACTATTTAAGTACTTTTCCTCTTCCGGCACATTCAGTACATAGCCAAGGGCACCCATGGTTCTTGGCACAATGGTAATCTTCTGAACCGGCTCTGCGTCCTTTTGCAGGGCACTGACCAGGGCATGGCCCACCTCATGGTAAGAAACAATACTGCGCTCCTCTTTGCTGAGAACCCGGTCCTTCTTCTCTTTGCCCACCAGAACCACTTCCACTGCCTCAAACAGATCCTTCTGGCTCACGGCGTTCCGGCCGTTCTTAACAGCCAAAATGGCAGCCTCGTTGATCATATTCGCAAGGTCGGAGCCAACGGCACCAGCGGTTGCCAGCGCAATAGCCTGTAAATCTACCGTCTCATCCAGAGCAACATTCTTCGCGTGTACCTTCAAAATTTCCACGCGTCCCTTCAGATCCGGACGGTCTACAATGACACGGCGGTCAAAACGGCCCGGACGTAAAAGCGCCGGATCCAGTACCTCCGGGCGGTTGGTGGCCGCCAGAATCAGAAGGCCCTTGGAGGTATCCATACCATCCATCTCGGAAAGCAGCTGGTTTAAGGTCTGCTGCTGTTCGGATTCTCCGCCTCCGCTGACACCACTTCTGCTGCGGCCGATGGAGTCGATCTCATCGATAAAGATGATGCATGGAGAATTCTGCTGTGCCTGCTTGAACAGACTGCGGACACGGGACGCGCCCACACCCACATACATTTCCATAAAATCGGAACCGGACAGGAAGAAGAATGGTACCTCCGCTTCTCCGGCTACGGCCTTGGCAAGCAATGTCTTACCAGTTCCAGGAGGGCCAACAAGCAGGGCTCCCTTCGGAAGCTTTGCTCCGATGTGGGTATATTTTCCCGGATTGTGCAGGAAATCCACCAGTTCTACCAGGGACTCCTTTGCCTCATCCTCACCGGCTACATCCGCGAAAGTCACACCGGTCTCTTTCTGCATATACATCTTGGCGGTGCTTTTTCCCACACCACCCACGCGTTTCATCATGAAGTTCATCATGATCACGATCAGGATAAACGGCAGCACAAAGCTGACCAGAGACTCGATCATGGCCATGCTGTCCTGGCGCTCCCTGCGGATTTCCACACCGCCCGCAAGCAGGCGGTCTGCCAGTTTGTAGTCCCGTTCCACCGGGACCGTATAAGTTTTTAAGATCGGGTTAAACTTCTCAGAGTCTTCCTTATACTCAATGTCAATCTGGGAATTTTTGATAGTGACGGCTTTTACATCCCCATGTTCTACCTCAGATACGAATTCATCGTAGGTAATTTCCTTCTGGCTCTTGTCCGTCATATAGCCCCGCATGAATCCCGCGATGGCAAAGGTAATAAAGGCCGCGATCAGCACGATGAAAAGCTGGTTTTTGGGGAATTTGCCGTTATTTCCCTGATTTCCGTTCTCACCGCCCTGCGGCTGATTGTTATTCTGCTGGTTATCCATAAAAGGTCTTTTCTCCTGTTTTTTGCGTTTATGAACCATTATAATGGTAGTTTTCCCATAAATCAAGAATAGTCCACTTAAAAAAATAAAGTTTTGAAAAAACATCTGGATTTTAGAATAGCTGCGCTGTATAATAATTCCGTTATTTTTTCGAGAGTTATTATGTTACACACCCCACATTATATAAGGAGGTTTTACCATGCCTGTTAAGTATGTCTTCGTTACCGGCGGCGTTGTTTCCGGCCTCGGTAAAGGTATCACCGCAGCATCCCTCGGTCGTCTGCTGAAAGCACGCGGTTACAAAGTAACCATGCAGAAATTCGACCCCTACATCAATATTGACCCGGGTACCATGAACCCTGTTCAACACGGCGAGGTATTTGTCACCGATGACGGCGCAGAGACCGATCTGGACCTTGGCCACTATGAGCGTTTCATCGATGAGAGCCTGACCAAGAATTCCAACGTCACCACCGGTAAGGTATACTGGAGCGTGCTCCAGAAAGAGCGCCGCGGCGACTTTGGCGGAGGCACAGTTCAGGTGATCCCCCACATCACCAACGAGATCAAGAGCCGCTTCCACCGCAACTACTCCACCACCGATACCGAGATTGCCATCATTGAGGTAGGCGGAACCGTCGGCGATATCGAGAGCCAGCCATTTTTAGAGGCTATCCGTCAGTTCCAGCATGAAGTAGGACATGAGAATGCCATTCTCATCCATGTCACCCTCATTCCTTATTTAAAAGCTTCCGGTGAATTGAAAACCAAGCCGACCCAGGCCAGCGTAAAAGACCTGCAGGCTATGGGAATCTGGCCGGATATCCTGGTATGCCGCAGCGAGCATCCGTTAGATGACGGCCTGCGCAGCAAGATTGCCCTCTTCTGCAACGTTCCGAAGACTCATGTACTCCAGAACCTGGATGTAGAGGTTCTCTACGAAGCACCCCTTGCCATGGAGGACGAGCACCTGGCTGAGGTTGCCTGCCAGTGCTTAAACCTTCCTTGTCCGGAACCAGATCTGGCTGAGTGGCGTGCCATGATCGATGCCTGGAAACATCCTGAAAAAGAGGTCACCGTGGCTCTGGTCGGCAAATATATTCAGCTGCACGATGCCTACATCTCCGTGGTGGAATCCTTAAAACACGGCGGCGTGGCAAGCCGTGCCAGCGTCAATATCAAATGGATCGACTCTGAGACTGTAACTGCTGAGAATGTCGGTGAGCTTCTCGGTGATGTCAGCGGCATCCTGGTACCGGGCGGCTTTGGCTCTCGCGGTATTGAGGGTAAGATTCAGGCTATCAAATACGCGCGTGAGCATCAGGTTCCGTTCCTGGGCCTGTGTCTTGGCATGCAGCTTTCCATCGTGGAATTTGCCCGCGATGTAGTTGGATACTCTGACGCCCACAGTGCCGAGCTGGATCCGTCCACCGCGCATCCGGTTATCCATTTAATGCCGGATCAGGATGGCATTGAGGACATCGGCGGAACCTTACGGCTTGGTTCCTATCCGTGTGTTCTGAACAAAGAATCCAAGGCTTACGCGCTCTATGGTGAAGAAACCATCCATGAACGCCACCGCCACCGTTATGAGGTCAACAACGATTACCGCACCGTACTGCAGGAACATGGCATGATGCTCTCCGGCATTTCCCCGGACGGCCGTATCGTCGAAATGATTGAGCTCCCGGATCACCCATGGTTCGTGGCTACCCAGGCTCACCCGGAGTTAAAATCCAGACCGAACCGTCCGCATCCGCTGTTCAAGGGCTTTATTGAAGCATCCCTGAAGTATCAGGAAAAACATAACTAACAGCTTAAGCACCTCAGGAAGTTTTTAACATCCTGTGGTGCTTTTTTCATACCGATGCAGTTTCCGCCGGTATCTTACATTTTTCTGAATAATAATCAAAAACACTTGAATCCCCGTTTTTACAAGGTTATACTGAATGAAGAAAAATAATATGCTCATTACGAACCAAAGAAAGGATGTTTTACTATGAGAATAAAACGCTACGCTGTTGCAGCTGTGACTGCAGCTGTATTAGGAACTGTTACCCTGGCTACCGGAATTTCTTCCCTGGCAGCTACCGGCTGGGTGCAGAACGGAAATAACTATATGTACTACGATAACGACGGTTCTTTATACAAGGGCTGGATCCAGACGGATGACGGCTACTACTACATGGATCTTTCCACTGGCATCATGTGCACCGGCATCAAAAAGATCAACAACGCATTATACTTTTTTGATACCGACGGACTTATGCTGACCGGACTGATCCACGATGTATCAACCGACAAATACTACTATGCACAGTCTGACGGTACTCTGGTTATCGGCTGGCTGAACCTGGACGGCAGCTACTACCACATGGAGAACGACGGCTCCCTTGGCACCGGCTGGAAGACCATTGATGGTTCCAAATATTATTTTGATCCGACTTCCGGCATTTGTGCCCTGAACGTAGCTATGCCGGTTGATGGCAACTGGTACCTTTTCGGTGAGGACGGCAAGATGCAGACCGGTTTCCACAACGTCAACGGCGCAACTTACTACTTTGATCCGTCCAACGGTGTTATGGTAGCAGGCACCACCAAGACCATCAGCGGTGTAAGCTATACCTTCAACGCAGATGGAACCTGCACCACCACCCTTTCCGGCATTCCGTCCCACACTACCGGTTCTGAGAGCAGCAGCCAGCAGAACCAGCAGTCTTCCCAGGCAAGCGCTGCAGATGATGAAAACGGCAGACAGAATGTCGTTGTAGCCGGTTCTTCCAGAAGCTGACATTTATACTAACCCACATACATAAAAATACCAGATCCCGAGTTTTTTCCGGAATCTGGTATTTTTGTTTTCTGTTTCCTTGTCAGTCACTGTATGAATCCACCATTCCTGCGCATACTGCTGACAAAGGAGATGAATTTCATGAAAAACAACATGCTGCAAAATCTTGAAATCGTACGAAAAAAGGAGCTGCCTCCGATCAGACCGGCAGACAGCCCCGTAAAAATTCCCGTGCAGGACCCGTATGGAACCGATGATCCAGATACGCTGGATGTCCGGGCCGCATCCGTTACCGACTGTACGGGTCTGATTCCCTCCGGCACCGATTCCGACGAAGTTCTGGAATCTTATGCTGAGATTTATCATTATCCTGCAGATATCTTTCACGGATCATGATAAACCATACGGACTAATAATTTCCTTTTTTCAAAAGTTTCCGCAAATAAGAAAACGTTGTCTTTTCTCCGCGCTGCTTCAACATGATGAGGATCTTTTCCAGTTCTGCCCTTGTCTCAGTATGCATGGCACTGTTCAGATAAGGGCGTTCACGCTGATAATACTCCCACGCTGACGCATCGGTGTAATCTTTTCCCCGATACACCTTACAGGCCGCAATGCGGTCCATAACCATCTCCACCAGGTAATTGACCGGCATCTTTGCTCCGGCAATGCCCTGACTGGTTCTGGAAAAATCAATCCAGTATTCGAAATGATGCTTGTTCCGGCCCTTGTGGTGGAGCCATGCGGAAGAATATCCTTTTTCTTCCCGCTCTGCCGCATTTGGGCTGCGGTCCCCCTGATAATAATGGACTCCTGTCAGAAATTCTGCCGGACTGTACTTGGAAAGATCATGCAGCAGTCCCTGTTTAAACAGCCCTACTCTGAAACAATTCTGCATAACCAGAAGCTTATGCTGTGTAATCGTAAGAAAATGGTGCCATGCCTTATGCTCCATCCTTCCAAACCTCCTGATATCTCGTATAAACGTTTCCTCTGTTTATCGTACCGCTTTCTCCAGCAGCCCTTTCAGTTCTTCCACTGTCACCGGATAATGCTTATTACAGAAATGGCAATTCATCTCGATGGTCTTACCTTCATTGATCATCTCCTGCAGTTCTTTCTTTCCGATGCTGATCAGAGCCTTCTCGATGCGCTCTCTGGAGCAGTTACAGGCGAACTGAGTCGGGATCTTATCAAGAATTTCCAGACCGAAATCACCCAGAATGTGCTCTAAGATCATCTCCGGAGTATTGCCCGCATCCAGCAGGGATGTGATGGATGTAATCTCTTTTAGGCGGTTCTCCAAAGTGGAAATAACCTCCTCAGAAGCGCCCGGAAGCAGCTGTAAAATAAATCCGCCTGCCTGGCGTACGGTATTGTCCTTATTCATCAGCACGCCCAGGGCCACGCTGGAAGGAGTCTGCTCAGAGGTTGCAAAATAGTAGGTTAAATCCTCCGCGATTTCACTGGTCACGAGAATCGTCTGGCCTACATACGGCTCCTTTAAACCAATATCCTTGATGACACTTAACACGCCAATACCAAGGGCACCACCGACATCCAGTTTTCCTTTCTCATTCGGAGGAAGCATAACCTCCGGATTGTAAGCATAGCCCTTGACATCACCTTTAGAATCAGCGGTTACGGTTAAACCTCCGATCGGGCCGTCACCTTCGATCTTGATGGTGAGGATGTCATCTGCGCCCTTCATCATGACGCCCATCATAGTGCCTGCCGTCAGAAGACGTCCCAGAGCTGCCGTTGCCACCGGACTGGTGTTGTGCGCCTGACGCGCAAACTCAGTCAACTCTCTTGTTGTCGCGGCAAATGCACGAATCTGTCCCTCTGCCGCAGTTGCTCTGATAATATAGTCTGACATACTGTCGTTCCTCCTTTTGTTTTACTTGCCGCACTCCCGCACAATAAAATAAACCCGGTCGCTGGTTTCCTTCACCGGCTCTCTGGTGAACGCATCGTAAACCGCCACCAGTTCCATGCCGGCCTCTTTAACAGCCTCCAGCACTTCACGGATTTCAAATGCCTTCTGGTAATGGGTCTCTTCATATTTAGAATAGCGGCCGTCCTCTTCCCGGATGAACAGGGTGAGATCGTATTCGTTTACCATTTCATTTTCATCAAAATAATTCTCCCAGATGAAGCTGCTCTCTTCCCGGTTCTCCGCAATGGTCTGCTCCCCCAGCTGTTCCCGGTACTTATACACGGTGTTCATGTCAAAAACAAAAACACCCTTTGGATCCAGATAGTTGTTTGCCAGCTTTAAGACCTGCACCAGATCCTCATAGTCTTCCAGATAATTCATGGAATCGCAGATGCTGACAATAGCACGGACCGTGCCATACAGTTCAAATTCGCGCATGTCCTGCTGTAAATAAAGGATCTGCTTTGGATCTTCCATTTCATGCTCCAGAGCTACCTCCAGCATTTCTTCAGAAAGATCCACACCGATCATGTCATAGCCTTCCCCGGCCAGCAGCCGTGTGAGTTTTCCGGTACCGCAGCCAAGATCCAGTACCAGACCGTCCTCCACACCATACTCTTTCAAAAGACTGGTCACATAATCACACCAGGCCCTGTAGGGGATGTTATCCATGAACAGATCGTACACGGACGCAAAACCTGTATATGCCTCCACGTTTGAAACCTCCTTCCGAACTTTCCTGTGTAAGAAACAAAAGCAGGAACGTCCCAAAGACACTCCTGCTTACCGTTCATTTCCTTATGCGTTCTTACCACAGCACTTTTTGTACTTCTTGCCGCTTCCGCACGGACACGGATCGTTCGGGAAAATTTTCTTCTCCTTGCGGATGGTTCCGGAAGCCTTCTGCTGCTTGTACAGCTCTTTTCTCTTCTCCTCATTTAAGATGGAATCCCACTGTGGGAGGGTGTACAGCCACTCTGCCTTTGCCTCTACCATATTGTAGTAAAGCTTCTGCGGGTCAATCTCGATCTTCACCTGAGTGTTCTCATCCATGGTCTCGATCGGGTTCTCGTAGCCCTTTAAGCTCTCATTGATGCCATCCAGGAAACCGGTCATGATCAGGACCTCTGTCTGGTACTTGTCTGCCAGCTCTTTTACAGTGCCGGAAACAACCTCTGCCGGGTTGGTTAAGATCTGCTCGTAGATTCCTTTCTCGATGGTGAAATAGCCAGTCCACAGCTGTTCTCTCTGTTTATCATCCAGACCGTTGCCATAGGCAAGGTTTCTCCAGTTTTCTAATAAGGTTGCCATATTGTATATCCTTCCTTTTTCTATAATCCTATGCGCACATTAAGTCTTTCACGTGCATATTCCTGATAAGTATATAACATTTCTCTGCTTTTTGCAAATCTTTTATGCCATAAATCAGGCTTTCCGGTACAAATATTTCGGAATTCCGTCCTCCATGGGGCGTTTCGGCTCTCCTTTGATCAGCGGGCGTGCGTAATCGAGGAAGTCCTGACCTACATCACTACCATGTCTGGTAATCCACTCCAGAGGTACTTTTTTCTCCTGGTTGCAGACTTCATTTACATCCACCAGGCGGCATTCCATGTGATACGGTTCTGCCTGTACGCGTTCAAAGGCCACCATCTTTCCAGTCCCCCCCGCCAGGGCAGCATTTACACCTTCGTCTCCGGCCATCGCCGCCTCCAGAATATCCGTCTCCGATGCCAGCATTCCGCTGCAGCGCTGGTTTACATTCAGTTCCACGGAACGCACCTTCACACCAAAGCGGTGACGGATAAAGTTCTCCAGCACCTTGCCGCAGCCGGTAAGCATCTTATGGCCAAAGTTATCCACCATGGCCTCATCACCATACTCGCAGATGAGAGTCCCGGAAGCGTCAGAAATTCCCTCTGACACACAGACCACCACGCTGTTTCGCTTCTCCAGAGCCGCCTTTAAATCTTTTGCGAACTGCTCCAGTTCAAAATCTGCCTCCGGCAGATAGATGAGTACCGGATTATCCCCCTCAAACTTGCGGGCCAGGGCGCTGGCTGCCGTAAGCCATCCGGCATGGCGTCCCATGAGTTCCACAATGGTAACCGCCTTTTGCTGGTACACAGACGCATCCAGCGCAATCTCCCGTACGGAAGCTGCCACATACTTCGCCGCACTGCCGTAGCCCGGCGTGTGATCGGTCTGAATCAGGTCATTATCAATGGTCTTCGGAATACCGATAAACCGAATGTCGCTTCCGTGATGGGCCGCATAGCGGGAAAGCTTGCTGACCGTATCCATGGAATCATTGCCGCCGATGTACAGGAAATAGCCAATCTCCATCCGGCGGAATTTTTCAAAGATCGTCTCATAGAAAGCATCCGTCAGACTCTCCGGAAGCTTGTAACGGCAGGACCCCAGGTATGCCGCCGGGGTCAGCTTTAAAAGTTCCAATTCTTCTTCGGAAAGGCTCTCGCCCAGATCGATCGTATGATCCTGCAGCATGCCTTCGATGCCGTTCACCATGCCATATACATGGTCAATCTCAGATGACGCGAGTGCCGCCTTCACGACACCGTAAAGACTTGCATTGATCACAGCGGTAGGTCCGCCAGACTGTCCAACTAATAGATTTTTCATATCTGTCCTCATTTCTGTCTCAATCTGTAACTGGTTGCTGGTATTTCGTTTCATATGTTTCCCTATTATACGGACATTTGAAGATGATTGCAACCTTATTTCTTTTCGTCAAAAAAATAATTCGCTGACAGAAGTTCCTGAAAATGACAGGATTATCGCCACGAACGAGGGAATGATCATGGAAAATGTGTATGTTTTGGCAATTACAAATAATATGCTACTCACAGATTCTTGTACACTCCACAGTCGTTAATTCCCGAAATAGCCTTCGGTACAGACTTACGATTCCTCTTCCATCAATTTTCCCCATCCCCCACACCCCCTTATTTTAAGCCAAAAAATAAGCCCCAGCGCGTTCTCGCGCCGGAGCTTACTAAAAAGGGGAGGATAAGTATTTCTCTTTTCTTTGGTACTACTCTTATTATGTCCTCCAGTCCTGCTCTTATACATTGCCGAAAAAATTTTATTCTTTTTCTTCGATCGTTACACCATCGTAAAAGTATTTCAAAATTCCTTCGTATCCCATACCGGCCTTTGCCATGGCCTGGGCGCCATTCTGGCTCATGCCGACACCGTGACCATAGCCGCCGCCGTAAACGCGAAACTGAGCCACACCGTTTTCATCGGTTCCTGTCTCTTCTATGGTAAGGAACCCGCTTGGCAGCAAAGACCAGCCCTCAGAGGTTTTTCCATCCATGCGGTTCAGCGTCAGGGAGGAATCCCCCAGAGCACTGCGAATGGCATTCTGCCCGGATATGATGGTTTCGCCATCGCTTCCCTTTACCAGAAGCTTCATGGCAACGCCACCAGGCCCACGTTCTGTTACGGACACTCCAGTTACTGTTCCCACACCGCTCACATGGGAGGCGATAATGGTTCCATTGGTTTTAAAATTCCACCGGTATAACGGATAGGAGGCATCATATGCCGGAAAATCCTTATTTTTAATAAAGGAAGCAAATTCTTCCTCATCCGCAAAGCTCAGACGGCTTCTGGCCGTCTGCAGGCTTAAGCAGCGCAGATAGGGCGTATCTTCCGGGTCACTGTCCCAGATTGCCGCATTCGTCGTGGTTCCGCAGGAAGTGGAAAAGTAGTAAGCCGTGATCGGATTTCCGTCATAATACAGCATTTTTCCATAGGTTTCCTGTACTGCCTGTGCCGTTTTCTCATCCGGTTCTACGTTGTTGTATACCTGAAACTGGGTGCTGTCATCAATCTGGGCACCGTAAGCACTGTAAGTGTTGCTCTTTCTCTGCATAAACGCGTAGGTTCTGGCACAGACTGCCTGCGCCTTCAAAGCCTCTTTTTCATAGCTGGATGGCATCTCGCTGGGAATGACCTTCTTTAAGTAATCCTCCAGTTCCAGTTCATTCACCAGTACCAGGCCATCATCCGTATCCAGGATTTCCAGACGGCCGGCATAAGACGGCTGTCCCTGGGCACGGTTTAAACTGGTCACGGTAAGCTCACTTCCGTCCTGTGGTTCCAGGATCAGACGCTGTGCGCTGCAGGTTCCGTCTCCACTGGTCACAGAAACCACAGACCCTGGATCTAGCATGGTTTCCGAATCTCCCTGTACTTTCCTGACACTGCCCGGGCAGGTGATCTCAATACGCTCATGATACCGGCTCTGAAAGCCATCTCCCAGGAGCAGAACACGAATCTGATCAGCCGCATCCTCCCGTTCTTTGATCACCGCACAGATTTTCCCCTTTGCTACCACGAATTCCTGGCTGTCACTTCCCACCAGAATATCCGAAAGCTGCTGCCGTTTAATATCACCGTAGGTTTTTAATACCTTGTATTCCTCATCTAACGGCACGCTTCCGTAACCTTCCAGTTCAATCGCCGTATCCTGTACAGAAAGGACCTTTCCGCTGATCCGTTCTTTCTTCACAGACACCTTTGCGATTTTTCCGTGTTCCATAGTCAGATCTGCCAGGTTACCAATCAGCTCTTCTGTTTTTTTATAGCTCTTGCGAAACGGGATTTTTCGCTGAATATCTCCGATATATACCATAAGGCCCTGATTGTCTCCATCCAGAATCCATACATTTCGGTACAGCGTATTCTGCCCTTCATCCTTTTGTACATGGATCAGTTCTGTATCCCGCACCCAGACAGTCAGCTCATGGTCCACATAGGAGTCCAGAGACAGGCCATAAAAGGTAAGCGTTCCAAGACTGGTATACGCCGTCCAGGCCGGACAGCCCTGAATGTTTTCCGGAGTTCCGTATATGCGGATGCTTTCTGTATGTACCGTTTTCTCCGGATCCAGCTCTTTTAGCAGGGAGTCGTAAAGAAGCCACCAGTCTTCCTCCGGATATGCCTTTGTTCCATTGCGACGATTTTCGGACACAAGCCGTTTCAGACTGCCAGACGCCTGCTCTGCGATCCGGGCCGCCTCGCGGTATGTCAGGAGGCCCTCTGCACGTTCCCGGTCCGCCGGAGTCTCCGCTTCATCCAGATACCCGTCTTCATACAGGTAATCCAGATAGGGAACATACCACTCTCCTACCTCATCTGCTGCAAAATGCGACGCTCCATATTCTTTTTCCCAGTTTTTTAGTTCTTCCGGTGACAAAAGAGCAAGGGCGACTGACTTTGCAGCCGCCGCCCTGGTAATTCCTGATTTTTCCGGTTCACAGATTAAGATCACCAGGATTAATGTCAGGACGATCACCGGAATTCCAAGAATCCACCGGATCATATTCCATTTTTTCATAAAATCCTCTATTTTTTAATATAAGTCTGTTCTGTTTCGTCAATATAATTCAGCCTGTCGTATTCGTTAAGATTGCCCGACAATGCCTTTTTTCCAAGCCGCCAGGTGGTGAACTCCGTCACCAGACGGTACATGACCGCAAAAGTCGGAACACCAATGATCATGCCCACAAATCCCATCAGGCCGCCAAACAGCAGGATAGAAAACAATACCCAGAAGCTGGAAAGCCCGGTGGAATCTCCAAGGATCTTCGGTCCGAGGATATTGCCGTCAAACTGCTGCAGCAAAAGAACGAAGATCAGGAAATACAGACATTTCATCGGATCAGATAACAGGATCAGGAATGCGCTTGGAATGGCACCGATAAACGGTCCGAAAAATGGAATCACATTGGTCACACCGACAATCACGCTGACCAAAAGGACATATGGCATATTGGCAAAGCCAAGAAGCACAAAGCAGATCAGGCCGATGATCAGGGAATCCAGCAGCTTGCCAATGATGAATCCGCCAAATACCTGATGCACATACCGTCCTTCCTCTATCACTTTATTCGCGATTTTTAACGGAAATACCCCATAGATGATCATTTTGGCCTGAGCAAGCAGCTTTTCTTTCATATTCAGCAGATAAACCATGACAATGAGGCCAATGAGGATATCAAACACCGCCCGCACCACCAGTACCACGCCGCTCGACACACTGCCGATGATCCGGTAAATATTCGGCACTACCACATTCGTCAGCCAGTTCTGCAGATAATCTGCCGCCGCGCCGTAATGCTGCATCACCTGCTGCTCCAGGTCCGGATTGTCTGCCAGAATCTTTTCCAGCCAGATTTCCAGATTGTTAATACTGGATGGCAGGGTCTCCATGACACCACGGATGCTGCTGATGAGCTGCGGAATCAGCATGGAAATAAGGCCAACCACCACGGCAACCAGCAAGCACATGCTTGCCAGTGTGCCAAGAAAGCCTCCCAGCCTCTTCCGGCCCTTCTCATCCGGAATGATGTCCTTCGTCAGCTTCATAACCGCAGCCTGTACCCGGTTGTAAACCGGATTCAGCAAATAGGCAAACACTGCTCCGTAGATAACCGGCGCAAGGATGTGCGCGATTTTTGCGCCCAGTGCCGCAACCAGTGACCAGCGCATAACCACAAACACCGCCGCAACCAGAAGCAGCAGAACCGCCAGTGCGGTCACCCCCCAGTATATGTATGTGCGGTACTTATCATTCTTCATATTTGTGTTTCCTTTCATGGAATCAGTATTGCCTGAAAAAACAGACGCTAATCATATTTTCCTTTTATCTGCCACAAAACGGCAACACCGCATTGGTATTTATAGTTTAACACACAACGGCATAAAGATAAAGTTAAGATAAAATAAACTGTACCGAATGATATAGAAACAAGCATAATAATAATAAAAGCAGCGGGTTCTCCGCTGCTCTTTTCTCTTTTGTAATCCCGAATGTGCCGTTCTTACTTATTGACGCCTAGCAAAGCTAGGTGGGCAACCGCACGCTGGTTTCTGCCTTCCACTCAATGGAGGCCTGACATCTGCCGGCAGATATAGGAATCCCTTAGTCAGTAATGTAGGTTCAAAATGGGTAAGGTTGTCGAACACTTCAGGAATTACTTACTGTCTCGTTTGTTCTGAACTGATTATACAACATGTAGTGTCCTTTTTCAAGTTCCTTTTCAAAACATCCTTGAGTTTCCAGTTCATCTGTGTTTTCTTGCTTTTTCGCGCAGGTTCTTGTATACTGAAAACCACATTCATATATCATTTCCAAGATTGGAGCACCATCATGTCAGACCAGACTTTATCCTATTTTCAGAAACAGATTCACCATTGCCAGCTCTGTCCCCGTATGTGCGGCATTGACCGCGGCATCCAGAGCGGTTTCTGCCAGGCTCCGTCCGGTGCGGTAGCTGCCAGAGCCGCACTGCACTACTGGGAAGAACCCTGCATCAGCGGCACCCGGGGAAGCGGCACTGTATTTTTCAGCGGATGTACTCTGCGCTGCTGCTTCTGCCAGAATCACAAGATCAGCCGCGACCTATACGGCAAAGCACTGACTGCACGCGAGCTGGCCGATGTCTTTTTGCGCCTTCAGGATCAGGGTGCCAACAATATAAGTCTGGTAACCGCCACCCATTTTCTGCCCTGGATCATCCCGGCACTGGATCTTGTCAAAGACCGGCTGAGCATTCCTGTTGTCTACAACTGCGGCGGTTATGAACGGACAGAAACGATCGAGGCGCTGAAGGATTATGTGGATATCTGGCTTCCGGATCTTAAATACGAAAGCTCTGAACTGTCTGCGCGCTACTCACAGGCGCCTTTCTATTTCCAGGCTGCTGCGAAGGCAATTGCGCAGATGATACGCCAGACCGGGAAACCGCACCTCAAAGAGGTACCAGGAGAAGTAGCTCCGGTCATGGACCGCGGAGTCATCATCCGGCATCTGGTGCTTCCCGGCAACAAAGAGGACTCCATCCGGCTGATGCACTGGATGGCAGAGCAGCTGCCAAAGGACAGCTTTTACATCAGCCTTATGAGCCAGTATACCCCCTATGAACAGAATCCGCAGTTTCCGGAACTGAACCGCCGCATCACCAGCTACGAATACCAGAAGGTTGTGGATGCCGCCCTGGATCTCGGACTCACACAGGGATTTATGCAGAAAAAAAGCAGCGCCAAAGAAGAATATACACCGGCCTTTGATCTGGAAGGTCTGTAATATCCTGCGCAGCTGCGCTGCCAGACACGCTGTTTCACACATAATTTAAGCGGATACCAAAGGTCTACATCTTTGATATCCGCTTTTAATTCACTTCGTCCACTGGACTGTACCTCACTTTTCAATTTATAGGTTTTCTTATTCAGTTTTTGTTTTCTTTGACCCTCTGACTGTTTCTTATCTGATGTTTGTTTCTTATTTTCTTCCTGTCCGATTCTGAAATCTATCACCCTAACTGCACTTTCTCGTCATACAGCTAAAATAATTCTTTTCAGTTTTTAACAGGTTTCTCAAATGAAGTTTGTCAGGTTTCGTTCTGGTCTGTCAGAAAACTTTTTAAATACTGTTAAGCTATTTCGGTGGTCCGTACCTCCTTTTCTTAGATTTTTTGAAATCCGTTTCGTTCCCGGATTTCTGATCTGGAGTTTTCTGCTCCTTTTTGTTTCTCTTTCTTTGTTGTCTTTATAATATCAGATTAATCCGGATATGTCAATACAATTTTTCAATCTTTTTCACATTATCTTTAAGTTATCAACCATCATTCAAAGTGATGGCTGATAACTCAGCAAATATAGATCATTTATGAAAAATGTCATTCTATATTTTTTTCATTACCTCATATTTCATCATCGGATTTTTCTTTCGCATCAGCGATAACGCTGTCCAAAAACCATCAGTACACCGCCGGCTCCTGCACCAGCAGCGTGGGATAACCTGCAGCCCGCAAGGTCTTTTCCATCCAGGCCGCATTATCCAGATTTAAGTAGGCACCTACCCGTACCTTATAAAGGCCATCCTGGTAAACAAGAAATGCCGGATAGCCGGCGGCCTGCAGCTGGCTGAGCAGTCCCTGGGCCAGATCTTTCTCTGCATATGCACCTACCTGGATCTGATAATACTCCTGCTGCCCTTCCGGACTTTGCAGCGTCATCAGGATCCCGCCCGCAATGGCTTGTGCTGTGTGTTCAAAGCACTCATCAAACCGCTGATTATCTGCCTCATTGTCCAGAAATCCCACCTCCACCAGAACTGCCGGCATCTCCGTTTCACGAAGAACAATCAGCCCCGGACGCTCTATGCTGCCAAGATCAGTCCAGCCGGCCTGCCCAAGCTCTGTATTGATATTGGCAGCCAGACGCTCTGCTTCCCCGCCTTTTGAAAAAATCAGGCTTTCTGTTCCAGAAGCGGTTCCGGGAACTGGCATGGCATTTCTGTGAAATGATACAAAGTAATCCGCGTCCCAGTTATTTGCCATCTGGGCCTTCTGGAGCGGACTCTGATACACATCCTGCACTCTGGTATACCCCACATCAACTCCATGATCATTCAGGATCTGTCCTACGGCCAATGCCATCCGCAAATTATCATTCTTCTCCTGGCGCCCCTGATAAACAGCGCCCGGATCTGTGGTTCCACCATGACCGGCATCTAAAATCACTTTCTTTGTCTCCGCCAAAACAAAAACTTCCCTTCCATATTGCTCTCTTACTACAATATGAGAGGGAAGTGTTGTCTGTGTCTGGCAGAATCCATCCACCTACTCTTCTACATCCACCCCACGCGGACCCACATGGGTGGAAAATACGATCTGGGTGCTGGTCTTTCCGAATTTCTGCAGCTGCCCAATGAAAATATCCAGTTCCATGGTACTCTGGAACGCAACCTTAAGCAGCATGGAATACTCTCCCGTCACACAGTTGCACTCCAGCACATTCGGAATGCTCTCCGCGTAAGCATAAAACTTTGGCTTATCCTCCGGTGTTACATCCAGATTGATAAAGGCAATGATATGATAACCAAGCTTCATTGGGTCAACCTGCGCGTGGTACCCGGCAATGACGCCGTCTTTCTCCAGCTTCTCAATGCGGGCTGATACAGCCGGAGAAGAAAGGAAAGTATTTTCCGCTATGGTCTTTAATGAAACCCGGGCATTATCCTGTAAAAGTTTTAAAATTTTTCTGTCGATATCATCCATAACCATATGTCTCCTCTCAAAATCAGTGGATGCGCCACTGGCGCTGCTCCAATATACACAGCAATGAAAAAGGCGCCCGAACCTGTTGTTCGAACGCCTTTGCTCTCATCACTTAATCTTATTCTGTATCATACCCTCTTATCGCCCGCTTGTCAATAAATAAATTTAAGATTTTAAACTATCCTATGAGAAACAGCAGAACGCTTCCCGCAAGAAAGAACCAAAAACCAGGCGCCTTCAGGCAGGTCAGCACCATGTTTTCTTCCCGGCGGACCCATCCGGAAAACCAGTGAATCTGGCGATAATGGGATGCAAGAATGATCACCGCGATCACCATGCTGACATAGGCAAAAATGTTCAGGCATCCATATCCAAGAAATGCGAACAGATTTCCCGCATCTGAGCTTCTGGATAATACCACAGGCAAAACTCCGCCCAGAAGATTGATCAGCATATGCATGGCAATATTGTAGCGGATGCGTCCGGTCGTGCTGTACATCCAGGCAAAGACCGCGCCAAGGATTGCCGCATAAAAAAACTGATAAAAATTTCCATGGAAAAGTCCGAAAAACAGACCGGAAAGCACAACTGCAGTTTTCTGTCCGTACGGTACCAGGCGATCCACCAGATACTTTCGGAATACCAGTTCTTCCATGACTGGGGCAATGATCACCGAGGTAAGAATGATCATGCCCACATCCATCTGTCCAATAACATCCGATACCGGATTGCTGTAGTCCGCCCCCTTAAGTTGGCCGGCCGCTTCCATCAGAAGGCCGCCAATCACATTCCCAAGATAGGTGAGTCCATAGCATAAAACCAGCATTCCAAAAAACTGTCCCACACGGATTTTCTTTTTTTCTTTCATTTCACAGGACGGAATTCGTCCCATCAGCCAGGCAAACAACGGAAATCCGATTCCGTACATAGCAAATTCTGACACCAGAAGAGCCGCACGCGTAAACGCACGGCTCTCCCCAAAGATCAGAACAAACAGCTCAAGCAGCGCTCCAAAAAGGAGCTGCGCTGCTGTGGAAGCCGCCAGGAATGCGGTATAGGCCCAGCATATCCTGGAAATCTGCCTTCTGGTATCCATAAATTATACATCCAGTTTGTCAACCTTGGCTGCTCTGGCCTCGACTTCCTTCTTCTGGATGTCGCCAGGAGCCTGCTCGTAACGGCTGAACTCATACTCGTATAAGCCGATGCCGCCGGTCATGGAGCGCAGGTCAGTATTATAGCCAAACAGCTCAGACATTGGGATATCAGCCTCGATCACCTGTTTGCCGTGATGATCGGAATTCATACCCAGAACACGTCCCCTTCTGCGGTTTAAGTCACCCATAACATCACCGGTAAATTTATCCGGGACTGTTACTTTTAAGGAAGCGATTGGCTCTAAGAGAACCGGGTTCGCATCCATAAAGCCCTTCTTAAATGCCATCATGGCAGCGGTCTTGAATGCCATCTCGGAGGAATCTACCGGATGATAAGAACCATCTACCAGAGTTGCCTTTACGCCAACTACCGGATATGCGGCCAGAGGACCTTTTACGCAGCTTTCTGCCACGCCCTTTTCAACTGCCGGGAAGTAGTTCTTCGGAACTGCGCCGCCGAATACCTTCTCCTCGAATACATACGGTTTTTCCAGGTCACCGGACGGTTCAAAGATCATCTTAACATCACCGTACTGGCCATGTCCGCCGGACTGCTTCTTATATTTGCCCTGAACCTCAACTTTCTTTCTTAAGGTTTCACGGAACGCAAATTTCGGTTTGCTGAGTTCAATCTCAACTTTGTAGCGGCCAAGAAGCTTGCTGACTACCACCTCTAACTGCTGGTCACCGATGCCGTATAACAGGAGCTGGCGATTCTCTTTATCATTGACAGACTTTAAGGTTAAATCCTCTTCCATGAGTTTTGCCAGCGCGCTGGAAACCTTATCCTCATCACCCTTGGTTACGGTCTTGTAACGCATGTATGTATACGGAGTGGAGGTCTGCGGTTTGTGGTATACGATCGGCGCGGAACGCAGGGCAATGGTATCACCAGTCTGGGTCACACCAAGTTTTGCAACTGCGCCAATATCACCCGCGCGCAGCTCCGGAACCTCAAGGGTGTCCTTGCCGCGAAGCAGATACAGCTTGCCGACTTTTTCTTCGGTGTCCTTATTGACGTTGTAGATAGTGCTGTCCGGCTTTAAGATACCGGTGCAGACCTTCATCAGGGAATATTTGCCGATGAACGGATCTACGATGGTTTTGAATACTCTTGCGGATAAGGAAACCTGATCGTTGTATTTTGCGGTGAAGCGCTCTCCGGTGGAGACATCAACACCGATACACTCGAATTTGTCCGGAGTCGGAAGGTAACGGTCAATGACCTGTAAGAGGGTCTTAAAGCCCTGGCAGTTCACGCCGGAACCCATCAGGACCGGAACGATAGAACCATCTATTACATGTTCCCGCAGAGCGCCCTGGATTTCTTCCAGTGTAAACTCCTCACCAGAGAAGTAACGCTCCATATACTCCTCGCTGGTCTCTGCCACTGCCTCTAAGAGAGCGTCTCTGGCAATACCCAGGTTTTTCTGGGAGTAATCAGGAATCTCGCATTCTTCGTAATCACTCAGATTGGTGAAACGTCTGCCGGCCATCTTGACTACGTTTACATATCCGACAAACTTTTCATTTTCACGGATCGGGAGCTGGAACGGAGCAATACTTCTTCCGAACCGTCTCTCTAATTTCAGTACAAGTTCTCGGAAGCTTGCATGGTCATCGTCCATGTTGGTGACGAAAATAACGCGTGGCAGTTTGAGCTTATCACACAGCTCCCATGCCTTTTCCGTGCCGACCTCGATGCCTGCCTTACAGTTTACAACGATGATCGCTGCGTCCGCCACACTGACTGCTTCTTCTACTTCGCCGACAAAGTCAAAGTAACCCGGAGTGTCCAGGATATTGATCTTCATCATGCCTTCATCGCCCTGATACTCTAACGGGATCAGAGACGTGGAGATGGAAAACTGACGTTTGATTTCTTCCTTGTCATAGTCACTGATGGTGTTACCGTCAGTAACCTTGCCCATGCGCTTGGTGACTCCGGTTACCAGGGCAAGCGCTTCTGCAACCGTCGTCTTGCCGGCCCCGCCGTGACCAAGTAAAACGACGTTTCGGATCTGTTTTGTACCATAAACGTTCATATAATTCCCTCCTGTACATCAAATTTAGTCTATGAGGATATTCTACTAAAAAAGTTTGAAAATTTCAAGTAGAATATACGATTTGCACAAATTATTTTTCGGTATTTTTTCGTATCGTCTGATACGTCCATGTTTTCGGTAATGCTTTTTGGCATTTATACTATCGCAGTTTAAAGCAATAAAGCATTGACAACATTTTCAGATTAGCATAGAATAGCAGATAGCATTGAAAGTAACCTATGACAGGAGAATTCTGATATGAAAGACACCACATTTGGTTTTATCGGTCTGGGGCTGATCGGCGGTTCCATTGCCAAAGGCATTAAGCGCGCCTGCCCGGATGCCCGGATCATGGCATATATGCGCACCCGCGCAAAACTGGAGCAGGCACAGGCGGACGGCATTGTCGACGTAATCCTGGACGGCATTGGAGAACCTTTACGGGAATGCGACATCATCTTTCTTTGCACCCCGGTAGAATACAATGCCCAGTATCTGACACAGATCCGTCCGTTCTTAAGGCCAGGCGCCCTGATCTCAGATGTCGGTTCCACCAAGGAGGATATCCACCGCGTTGTTACCAGTCTTGGTATGGAGGATGTGTTTGTGGGCGGACATCCTATGGCCGGTTCTGAAAAGACCGGATATGAGAACGCTACCGACCATCTTTTAGAAAATGCCTATTATATTGTAACACCCACTGCCCTCTCGTCTGAAACAGACGCAGACCGGATTGTGGCCGTGGCAAAGCTCATCGGTTCCATTCCCATCGTTCTGGACTATCACGAGCATGACCGGATCGTGGCTGCCATCAGCCATCTGCCGCATCTGATCGCTTCCAGTCTGGTAAACCTGGTGAAAGATTCCGACACTCATGACGAGCTCATGAAGCGTCTGGCTGCCGGCGGTTTTAAAGACATCACGCGCATTGCGTCCTCTTCCCCGGAAATGTGGGAGCAGATCTGCATGACCAATACCGGCAATATCATTGACATGATGGAAGATTACATTGCTTCCCTAAAGCAGATCCTGCATTCCTTAAAGGAGCGCCAGGGGCATGATATCTATGAGCTGTTCGAGACCTCCCGCACCTACCGCAATTCCATCTCGGAAAGCCGCCGCGGTTCCGTTACACCGGAGTATGCGTTCACGGTCGATATCGTGGACGAACCTGGCGCGATTTCCACTCTGTCCTGCATCTTAAGCGCCCGCGGCATCAGCATCTGCAATATCGGTATCAACCACAACCGGGAGCAGGGTGAAGGAGCCTTAAAGATCGTCTTTTATGATGAAGCCTCCATGCAGCAGGCATGGGCGCAGCTGAAAAAATACAATTACGAACTGATTCCGAAGCACTAGGGAGGTCCGGCATTCCGGTACTCCCGGCTTCTGTCAGGGAAATGGAGTATATTCTTATGAAATTTAACAAAATCAATGGTCTGCGCGGAGAAGTCTCCATTCCTGGTGACAAATCCATCTCTCACCGCAGTGTCATGTTCGGTTCCCTGGCCAAGGGCACCACAAGGATCACAGGCTTTCTGCAGGGTGCCGACTGTCTCTCCACCATCTCCTGCTTCCAGAAAATGGGTGTTTCCATTGAAAATCTCGGGGATACGGTTCTGGTACACGGAAACGGCCTGCACGCTTTAAAAAAACCGGATCGGGTTCTAGACTGCGGCAACAGCGGCACTACTACCCGCCTGATTTCCGGCATTCTCTCCGCCCAGGATTTTTCTGTAACCCTCACCGGTGATGCCTCTATCCAGAAACGTCCAATGAAGCGGATCATGGAGCCTTTAAGCCAGATGGGCGCTGACATTACAAGCGTAAACGGCAACGGCTGCGCGCCGCTTCTCATTCACGGGCAGAAACTTCACGGCATCCATTACCAGTCTCCGGTGGCATCCGCCCAGGTCAAATCCTCCATTCTTCTGGCTGGTCTTTACGCAGAAGGGGAAACAAAGGTGACAGAACCGTCCCTCTCCCGCAACCACACAGAACTGATGTTAAAGGAATTCGGCGCGGATGTCTGCACGGAAGGCACCACCGCCATCATCAAACCGGCTGGCGAACTCTTTGCCAAAGACATTGCAGTTCCGGGCGATATCTCTTCTGCTGCTTTCTTCCTGGCCGCAGGGCTGATCATCCCGAACTCGGAAATTCTGATCAAAAACGTGGGGATCAATCCGACCCGTGACGGCATGATCCGTGTCTGCCAGGCCATGGGCGGTGACCTGACCCTCTTAAATATCCGCGAGACCGGTGAATCGGTAGCCGACATTCTGGTTCGCGCCAGCAGCCTGCATGGCACCGACATCCACGGTGATATCATCCCGACCCTGATCGATGAGCTCCCCATGATCGCGGCCATGGCCTGCTTTGCAGAGGGTGACACCATCATCCGCGATGCTGCCGAATTAAAGGTCAAGGAATCCAACCGCATTGCCGTCATGGTCGAAAATCTAAGTGCCATGGGCGCTGACGTGGAGGAAACCAAAGATGGCATGATCATCCACGGCGGCAGACCTCTCCACGGTGCCGTCATCGACAGCCACTTAGACCACCGGATTGCCATGACCTTCGCCATCACTGCCGCCCTGGCCGACGGCGAAACCGAGATTCTCGGTGCCGAATGCGTCAACATCTCCTATCCGGATTTTTACCAGGACTTGGAAAAACTCGCTCATTAATTATACGGGACCGGGACGCCTGTGAACAGGCGTCCCTTTCTTTTTTAAGATTCTCTTACAACCTTTTTAAAGTCCTTGGCATCTTTTTCCCAATGGTCTATAATGAACACCATCGGGCATTTTCTGCCCTGCAGAAGGCCCTTTCAAATTTCTAACTTAGGAGATATCTGACTCATGAAGAAAACACGCATGAAAGCCCTGCTTCTCGGCTGCATCTGTGCGGTGACGACAGCCCTGTCTGCCGTGCCAGCCTCTGCTGCTACCGTTGTTGCAGGTGGTTCCTCATCCACAAACGATCCGGCCCGCACCGCAGCGCCCGGAACCTATAACGAACAGCAGTCCGGCGAAATTTCCGTAGACAAGCCGTCCGCACCACCCACCGTCTGGGTTGTAGGTGACTCCACCGCAGCCGCATTCAGCGACACCACCTATTACTCCCCACGTTACGGCTGGGGTACCCAGCTTGGCCTTTACCTGCAGGGCGTTAACATCCGAAATCTTGCCATCTCCGGCACCAGTTCCAAATCCTACTCCGACACTGACCAGTACCAGACTCTGCTTCAGAGTGTGCAGGCTGGTGACTATGTGCTGATCGGATTTGGCCATAACGATGAACGTACGGAGCAGGGCCGCTACTCAAACCCAACCGGTTCCGTTTCCACCAGCGGTTCTTTCCAGTACAATCTTTATGAGAAGTACATCAAACCGGTAAAGAGCAAACAGGCAAACCCAATCCTGGTAACTCCGATCGTACGCCGCAACGTAGCCAGCAACTACACCGGTGAGGACGGACACATCACCAACACCAAAAAGAACGAGGAGGGCACCTTCCAGGGCGGTGATTACGCCAAAGCCATCCGCCAGCTTGGTGTCGGCAAGAGCGTTCCGGTTCTGGACTTAACCGCCCGCACCAAAGATGTTTACGAGCGTCTGGGTGCTGATGGCGTAAAGAACCGCCATGCGCAGACCTCCAACCGGGATGTGAGCATCGACAACACCCACACCAATCTCTACGGTGCCCAGTGTAATGCCTGGTTCATCGCGGACGAGCTGTTAAAATCAAACTCCGGCCTGAAAAATTATGTAATTCCCAATCCACAGGTTCCGCAGTATGACAATAACTCATTAAACGCAAATTACCATGCTCAGAGCTTTACTCCTCCGGCAGGCACAAGCAGCATTTTCTCTCCCGCCGGGGACTGGAAGCCAACCGTATTCGGAAACATTGACGGATACGAGTACTTAAACAATATGTACTTCTGCCTCCAGGGCGGCGGTGACAATTCCTTCCATATGGCAGTCGGCACCAACTCCGGTGCCACCAGAGCACAGCAGGCGGGCGGCATCGAACAGGGCAGCGACGGTATCGCAATGTTCTACCGCGAGGTACCGGCTTCCGCGAACTTTACCTTATCCGCAGATATTACCATCAATGCCTACAACGCATCCGTCTTAAATTCCTTCGGACTGATGGTTCGTGATGACATCTACTTAGATACCGTAGTCAACGATACTCTGGGCGACTACGTGGCAGCCGGACAGCTTCAGCTCTCCTCCGCTTCCCCGTGGAACTGCTTCGCCAGAAAGAACGGCCAGCTGATTTCCGGCGGTAACGCCTCCCGCATCTACAAGGCCGGTGAAACCGTTCACGTAGAGATCCGCAAAGGTCCGGATGGCTATACCTGTGTATTCGGTGACAACGCACCGGTATCCGCCGGATTCGACTTCCCGCTTACTGCAGTCGATTCTGACCGTGTCTATGTTGGCATGTTCGTGGCACGCAGCGCGGATGTAACCTTCAGGAATGTAAATTTAATCTATCAGTAATTTTAAGGGGCATGCCTTCACCGGCGCGCCCCTTTTGTTTTCCATCCGGACAGAAAAAAGGCCGGAGCGTTTTATTTGCTCCAGCCCTTTTGACCGTTTCAGTATTCGATTATCTCTCGTCCGTATCCCAGTTGTGGTATACAGCCTGTACATCATCGTCATCATCCAGAAGATCTAACAGACGGTTCATGTACTTGATATCGTTCTCGTCAGTCAGTTCAACCCAGGTCTGCGGGATCATGGTAACATCAGCCTCCATCATCGGGATGCCCTCTTTCTCCAGGGTCTCACGAACGGCACTGAAGTCGTCCGGATCGGTGATGATCTCAAAGCTGTCCTCCTCCTCGGAGAAGTCCTCTGCGCCTGCGTCTAAAGCCATCATCATTAACTCGTCCGCATCAAGGTCGCACTCTTCCTTGTCAATGATGATCTGACCCTTCTTGTCGAACATAAAGGATACGCTGCCCTGAGTACCGATGTTGCCGTTGCCCTTGGTAAATGCGCTTCTTACGTTTGCTGCGGTACGATTCTTGTTGTCAGTTAAGGTGTCAACAATAACTGCAACGCCGCTCGGGCCGTAACCCTCGTAGGTCAGTACTTCGTAGTTTACGGAGTTTGCATCACCTGCTGCCTTCTTAATACCACGGTCGATGGTGTCGTTCGGCATGTTGTTTGCTTTTGCCTTCGCGATCACATCACGAAGCTTACTGTTGTTTGCCGGATCCGGACCGCCCTCTTTTACTGCTACGGCCAGCTCACGGCCGATAACGGTAAAGATTTTTCCCTTTGCTGCATCATTTTTTTCTTTTTTGTGTTTGATATTGGCAAATTTAGAATGTCCTGACATAAAATAACGCTCCTTACTTTATACTTTCTCTTTTCGTCCTGAAAAACATCTTTTCTATTTTAACACTATTTTTCTTCGCTTGCAAGAGCCTGCGGCAATTTCGTTACCCGAACTGAATGAATCATCTTGTTCTCCACCTTCAGTACGCAGAAACGGTAACCAAGATACTGGATTTCCGGCTGTTCATCATCTCCCGGAATTCGGTCAAGGCGTGAAATCAGAAGGCCATTGATGGTATCGTAATTCTCCAGGTCTTCCTCCGGAAAGCTGATGCCAAGCTCTTCCTGTGCTTCCTCAAGAGGTGTCATGCCGCTCATGATCAGGGCATCTCCCTCTCCCCGGACAATATACTGCTCATCCACATCATATTCATCCAGAATATTGCCCACAATTTCCTCCAGAATGTCCTCCATGGTAACGATTCCGGCGGTCTGGCCATACTCATCAATGACAATCTCCATATGGATCTTCTGTGACTGCATCTCCTTGAATAAAGAGTTGATGTTTCGGGTCTCCGGAATGAAATGCGCCGGCCGCAGAACTCCCGGTACATTGGCGATCTCCATCCTGGATTCCTGCAGATTTTCCGCATGGAACAACACGTCCCGCATATGTACAGTACCGATGATGTCATCCAGATCTTTTCCGTAGACCGGATATCTGGAATTTTTTGCCTCTTTCAAAACAAAATGGGCTGCTTCTCTTAAGGACATGGAACCGTCCAGAGCCACAATGTTCTTGCGGTGAGTCATGATATCACCGGCTTCTTTGTCATCAAATTCGAAGATATTGGTGATCATCTCGGCCTCGCTGGACTCCAGCACACCCTGCTCATGCCCCTCATTCACCATATCCATAATATCTTCTTCGGTTACATTTTCCTGCCTGGATTTTATAAACCTCCAGATTGCAACGCCTGCTGCCAGGAAAAACAAAACCACGCCTGCCAAAAGGATCAGGCGCGAATAGCCATCGTCCATACTGATCTTGTTATCTCCTTCTTTTCTCATTCTGTATACACCATACATTTTTGATTGTACGAAACTTCTGCGGCTTCGTCAAGAGAAAACAACGCATTTGCGCCATTTTCCTCGTGCAAGGGATGTTCTGTCATCGCATCGAACTATGTAGTCAGCTCCAGACTCACCCGAAGGGCCTGGTTCACCTGTTCTAACAGTTCATCGTCAATATGGCAGATCCGCTCTTTGAGACGCTGCTTGTCAATGGTACGCAGCTGCTCCAACAGGATCACAGAATCCTTGATCATGTCACTTTTTCGCGCGGACAGCTCCACATGGGTCGGCAATTTTGCCTTGTTCATGCGGGAAGTGATGGCAGCACAGATCACAGTGGGGCTGTGCCGGTTTCCCACATCATTCTGAATGATGAGCACCGGCCGCACGCCTCCCTGCTCCGAGCCTACCACCGGCCGCAGATCCGCGTAATAAATGTCTCCTCGTCTGATAATCACAGTCTCACACTCCGTCACTGGTTTTCAAAGGTATTATTCCCCTCTGCCAGGCGGCGTATACACGGCTGCCCGTTTTTCTATGATTATCTTATTCAGCGAAACAGTCCATGGTTCCCACGACCTTGCCGCCGCGGTAATAAACACGCGGTACGCGTTTGCCGATGTCACAGACCATCTCATAATGGAAACCGCCGCAAAGCTCTGCCAGGCGCTCCATGGTAATTTCTTCATCCCCGTCTTTTCCGATGAGGGTCACCGGTGTATCCACACAGACATCCGAAATATCAGTTACGTCTACCATAAACTGATCCATGCAGACACGGCCGAGGATCGGCGCGCGCTTTCCGCAGATCAGCACATAACCGCGGTTGGATAAGCTTCTCGGATAACCGTCTCCATAGCCTACCGGAACGGTAGCAATGCGCATGGTACGCTCCGTCACATAAGTTCCGCCGTAGCTGATTTCCTCTCCCGCTTCGATTTCTTTTACATAAGTAACAAAGGATTTCAACCCCAGTGCCGGCTTTAACGGCACACGCTCTTTCTCTACCTCATCTGACGGATACATACCGTAAATGGTGATGCCTGCCCGGACGTAATTTAAATTAGCCTCAGGCAGATCAATGATACCCGCGCTGTTAGAGCAGTGCTTCATGGGAATCTCGATCCCGCGTTCTTTCAAAAGTTCCACAAAATGCAGGTAACGGCCAAGCTGGCTCATAGCGGAAGTTTTTTCTTTCTCATCGGCCCTTGAAAAATGAGTAAACAGCCCCTCGATTTCAATGCCCGGGAGACTGTTAATTGCCGCCGCAAGGTCCGCTCCAGCTTCATCGGCCTCCATGCCAATGCGGCGCATTCCGGTATCCAGCGCCAGATGGATCTTCGCGGTTTTCTTCAGTCTTACTGCCATGTCAGACAGTGGCTTTGCCTGCTCCATGGTGAAGATGGTCGGGCGGATTTCTTCCTCAATGAGTTCCTGATAACGGGATGGATGGGTCACGCCCAGAATTAAAATCATCTTTTTGATGTCATTGCGGCGCAGCAGCACAGCCTCATCAGCCGTTGCTACTGCATAGCCGTCCACGTAATCCTCAATGGCCTCTGCCACCGGAACGGATCCATGTCCATAAGCATCCGTCTTGATCACGCCGATCATTCCTGTTTTCTGATCAATATTTTTGCGCATGGACTCCATGTTAAATGCGATGGCGTCCAGATCCACCGGTGCGTAAACCCGCGTATACTGCATGTGATTCATAATTTTACTCTGTTCCTCGTTTCTGTCTTTTTTACCATTTTCATAGTTCTTTTAAAATGCTGTCTGCCACATCTGTGGCCAGCACACTGTTCTCTCCATACGCTGCTGCCGCATACTGTCCGGCACGCCCATGCACATACACACCGAAGGCTGCTGCCTCTGTGCATTCCATGCCGCGAGCCAGAAGCCCTGCGATCACGCCGGTGAGCACATCTCCGGAACCGCCCTTTGCCATGGCACTGCAGCCACTCTGGTTGATCCAGGCAGCTCCGTCCTTATCGGTCACTACCGTAACTGCGTCCTTCAGCACACAGACCGTCCCATAGCGGGCGCTGTAGGCTCTTGCCTCTCCCAGCGGATCCTTCTTCAGATCCACAATAGGAACAGAAGTCAGGCGGCTCATCTCGCCCATATGCGGTGTAATGATGATATTTTCTGTAAAATACCGGGTCAGATACGGGTGGGCTGCCACACAGTTTAAGCCGTCCGCGTCCAGCACAACCGGAACGTAGGCATCTGACAACACCGTCTCCAGCAGATATTCCGTGTAGGATTCCTGTCCCAGTCCCGGTCCAATCACGATCACATCAGCCCAGGCACATTCCTGCTCCAGAATATTCTGCATAGCTTCCTCGTCTTCCGGGTCATAGCAGCTCACAATGGCCTCCGGAAGCTGAGTCTGCAGAACCTGCCGGTTCTCCGGTACCGTCAGGATTTTTACCAGACCGGCTCCGGTGCGGTAAGCCCCAAGGGCAGAAAAATACGCTGCCCCGCTCATACCACGGCTGCCCGCAATGACCAGAACTTTGCCGAAGGTGCCTTTATTGCCCTCCGGACGGCGCCTTGGAAGCCAGGTCAGATCCTTTGGCGTGATTAGCTTTGCGTCCCAGCCGCTCTTAAGCAGACTGGCTTCCGGGAATCCGATATCAGCCACCACAAGCTTCCCCGCATACTGTTTGCCCGGGTAAAGAAGCAGTCCGGTCTTTGCGTAACCAAACGTCACCGTAACATCGGCCTCCAGGGCAATCCCCATGATTTCGCCGGTAGTGCCGTGAATGCCGGATGGTGTGTCCACCGCAATGATTCCGGCTCCATACTGCTCCCGCATGGACTCAAGCATTTCCAGTACCTTCCGGTATTCTCCGCCGATTTCCCGGCCAAGGCCAATTCCAAACACCGCATCCAGTATGATGTCACACGGCGCTTCCCTGTATTCTGACACCTTACTCTGCGCAAGATTCAGATTTGCCGCAATCCGTTTCTGCGCCTTCATCTCTTCTGAATCATGTTCCGGATTTCCGGCAAATAAAAGGACTGTCTCATATCCGCGTCCCTGCAGGATACGTCCCGCGGCCACACCGTCCGCCCCGTTATTTCCGGTACCGCACACAGCCAGAATCCGGGCTTTCTTTCCCAGCTTCCGTTCTGCCGCCATACGCTCTGCGGCCTCTGCCACAGCCAGGGCTGCCCGCTCCATAAGTACCATGGATGGAATGCCGACCCCGTTTATGGTGTTCTGATCGATCGCCTTCATCTGCTGTGCCGTTACAGCGTAATCCATGTTCTGTCTCCTCTCCGAATCCGTCCGCTCTCCTGTAAAGGATGGATGGAAACTCAAAAAACCGGCAGGCAGGAGAACTGATCGTATCCCCGCCTGTCGGCTTTTACCTCTGTTACGCTCTGTCTCTAGGACTCTCTCTGAGCTTTCTTTTCCTCTTCCTCTTTCCGGTCCTGCATGCTGCATACCCGATAAGACAGGCGCATAAGACTCTCGGAAAGATGAACATTCTCTACCACAACATCCTCCGGAACATTCAGATCCAGATGGGCAAAGTTCCAGATTCCTTTAATTCCCGCATTGACCAGTCGGTCAGCCAGCTCCGGAGCTTTTGTTTTCGGAATGGTCAGTGCTGCCATCTGAACATCATTATCTTTGATAAACTGCTCCAGATCATCCACTCCGCGGATCTCAATTCCGCGTACCACAAGCCCGATCAGTCTCGGGTTAATGTCAAACATGCCTTTGATCATAAAACCGCGCTTTTCAAAATTTGCATAATTTGCAATGGCCTGGCCAAGATTTCCGGCACCGATAATGATCAGGTTATGCTGGCGGTCGATTCCAAGGATCTTTCCAATCTCTGTATACAGGTATTTTACATTATAGCCATAACCCTGCTGGCCGAATCCTCCAAAGTTATTTAAATCCTGACGAATCTGGGAAGCAGTCACCTTCATCCGGGTACTCAGTTCATTGGATGAGATACGCTCTACACCTGATTCCAAAAGCTCCCCGAGATAACGGTAATACCGCGGAAGCCTTGTAATAACTGCTTTGGATATCTCTCTGTTTTCCATGCTGCACATCTCCTATAAGTAAACTATTGTACTCTATTATAACCGTTTGCGAAATCTATGTCAATGTTCAAACAATTCCTAAACAAAAAACACACAGAAAGCTCTTTACAAGTGCCAAATTCCTATATTATACTTGATAAGTCTTATAGTAGAAAACGTAACGAAATGGAGTTATCTATGATTTTATCATGCAATCACATAAACAAAGCCTTCGGCACAGATGAGATCCTGTCCGAAGTATCTTTTCATATAGAAGATCAGGAAAAGGCTGCCATTGTCGGCATCAACGGAGCCGGAAAGTCCACCCTGTTAAAGATCATTGTAGGAGAGCTTGCCGCTGATTCCGGAGAAGTCGTTCTGGCAAAAGGCAAGACACTAGGCTACCTGGCGCAGCACCAGGACTTAGACAGCAGCCGCACCATCTACGAAGAATTAAAAGAAGTTAAGCAGCCCATCATCGATATGGAACAGCAGATCCGCGAGCTGGAAGTCAATATGCAGAACGCCTCCGGGGAAGAACTGGAGCAGATGCTTTCTGCCTACAGCCGTTTAAGCCACACCTTTGAGCTGGAGAACGGCTATGCGTGGAAAAGTGAGCTGACCGGCGTATTAAAAGGCCTTGGTTTTACCGAAGAGGAATTTGACAAAACTGTTTCCACCCTCTCCGGCGGCCAGAAGACCCGCGTGTCCTTAGGTAAGCTTCTGCTCTCCCGCCCGGACATCATCCTTTTAGATGAGCCGACCAACCATCTGGACATGGAATCCATTGCCTGGCTGGAAACCTATCTGTTAAATTACAACGGAGCCGTGATCATCGTTGCCCATGACCGGTATTTCCTAAACCGCGTGGTTACCAAAGTAGTAGAACTGGAACAGGGGCATGCATCTGTTTACCTTGGCAATTATACTGCCTACAGTGAAAAGAAGGCCATGATCCGCGCTGCCCAGATGAAAGCCTGGTTAAACCAGCAGCAGGAAATCAAACATCAGGAAGAGGTCATCACCAAGTTAAAATCCTTCAACCGCGAGAAGTCCATCAAGCGGGCGGAAAGCCGTGAGAAAATGCTCTCCAAGATCCAGGTGTTAGACAAGCCGGCTGAGATTCAGGATGAAATGCGCATCCGTCTCGAGCCCAACATCGTCAGCGGCAATGATGTGCTTACCATCCGGGACTTAAGCAAATCCTTTGGTACCACGCATCTGTTCTCCCATGTGGACATGGAAGTCAAGCGCGGCGAGCGGGTAGCCATCATCGGCAATAATGGAACCGGAAAGACCACCATCTTAAAAATCATCAACAGCATGCTTCCGGCAGATTCCGGCACCATCACCCTGGGTTCCAAAGTCCATATTGGTTATTACGATCAGGAGCACCATGTCCTCCACATGGAAAAGACCGTGTTTGAGGAAGTCCAGGATGCCTATCCGAATCTGACTAACACCCAGGTCCGCAACATTCTGGCCGCCTTCCTCTTCACCGGAGATGATGTATTCAAGCGCATTTCCGACTTAAGCGGAGGCGAGCGGGGACGTGTCTCCCTGGCCAAGCTCATGCTCTCCGAGGCCAATTTCCTGATCCTTGATGAGCCGACCAACCATCTGGATATCACCTCCAAGGAAATTCTGGAGAATGCGTTAAAGAACTACACAGGAACCGTGCTCTATGTCTCCCACGACCGTTACTTCATCAACCAGACAGCCACCCGCATACTGGAGCTGACCGGACAGACCTTCTTAAATTACATCGGAAACTACGACTATTATCTGGAGAAGAAAGATCTCATGAAAGAGCTCTATGTAGATTCCCAACACGCCGAGCGTGACCGCGCCATCGGAACCGCGGCAGCCAATGGCAGCTTAAAGGCCACCGGCGTGCCTGTCATGGCAAAATCTGCCGCTGAAACCGAGGTCAAGCTGGACTGGAAGGCCCAGAAAGAAGAACAGGCCCGCATCCGCAAACGCCAGAATGACTTAAAGAAGGTTGAAGACGAAATCCATAAATTGGAAACCCGAGACGGTGAAATTGATGAGCTTCTTTCACAGGAAGAAATATATACAGATGTAGCCCGTCTCGTAGAACTCAATAACGAAAAAGAGTCCCTCCAGAAAAAACTGGAAGAACTCTATGAAACCTGGGAGGAGCTGGCAGAATAACCTGCCGGCTCTTTTTTCTGTGCTGCTACTGCTCATTCTCAATCTCACGGAACACACGATCCAGCTCCGCGATCAGATCCTTCACATTCTCAATACCTACAGACATGCGCAGGGTTGCGTCGGTCAGGCCGTTTTTCTCCTGAATCTCCTTCGGAACATCTGCATGGGTCTGGGTCGTCGGATAGGTCAGAAGGGTCTCCACGCCGCCAAGGCTCTCGGCAAAGCGGATCATGCGCACTTTGCCGAGAATGCCCAGGGCAAAGTTTTTATTTTCCACCTGGAAGGTCAGCATTGCGCCGTATCCGCGGCTCTGGCGTTTCATGATCTCATGACCCGGATGGTCTTCAAAGCCCGGATAGATGACCTTTGTCACATGCTTCTGTGCTCTCAGCCATTTCGCGATCTCCATGGCATTCTCCTGGGAACGGTCCATACGAATGCCCAGAGTCTTGATTCCCCGCAGCACTAGCCAGCAGTCAAACGGCGCAAGCCCTGCTCCGGTGGTTTTGATCAGGAACCGGAGCTTCTCGCTGATATCGGTGCGTCCGGTCACCAGATAACCTGCCAGTGTATCGTTGTGACCGCCGAGATATTTGGTACCGCTGTGTACTACAATGTCGGCGCCCAGATCCAGCGGATTCTGTAAGTATGGAGATAAGAACGTATTATCCACTATGAGAAGAAAGCCATGGCGCTTCGCGATGGCAGAAAGGGCGGCAATGTCCACCACATTCATCATCGGATTCGTCGGGGTCTCCACATAAATAGCCTTTGTATTTTCCTGAACAAACGCTTCCACATCTTCTTTCGCGCAGTCAATTCTGGAAAAGCAGATGCCATTTTTGGTGGATACATGATCAAAAAGACGAATGCTGTCTCCGTAGAGATCGGAATCAATAATGAGATGGTCCCCCGGCGCAAACAGCTCCATCAGCATGGTAATAGCCGCCATACCGCTGGAAAATGCCAGCGCGTCCACGCCATTCTCAAGGGATGCAACCACCTTCTCCAGATGCTCTCTGGTCGGGTTCTGCAGCCTGCTGTAATCAAAACCGGTGCTCTGTCCCACTGCGGGATGCGCGTAGGTCGCAGTCTGGTAGATCGGATAGCTGATAGATCCGAAATGCTGAATGGAAGCCTCATCTTCTTCCAGATGAATACACTTTGTCTCAATCTCTCTTTCCATATGCTCTTTTGTATCTCCTATCTGTTTGATGGGTTTATTATCACTGACTCCGCCAGATTTGTCAATACCTGTTAATTTCCATCTTTCTGATGTAGAATCTTCTCCAGTTCCTCACATACTTCCGGAAATTTCCGGGCAAGCTCTTCTGTTTTCTCACCACTTACGTAATCTGAAAACAGCTTTCCAAAACAGAACGCCGTGTTTTCTGCGTAATAATCCGGAATTTCCAGAATATCCTGCAAAACCGATCCGGCTTTCCAGTACTCCAGCATCATGGTACTGTTTTCCCGGTAACACCCGGCTCGGTAGCCCACATACTCCCCAAAAGCCTGCAAAACAGAATCCGCGTCGCAGAACTTTACTTTCTTATAGCGCCGGTCCGTACTGTAGCGCACATAGTAAATGCCAGAGGACGTAGAAGGCGCGGAAAAATACTGTTTCTTCTTGTAAAAAAGAAACTCCCATCCATCTTCCACAAACTGTTTCTGCCACCCACGCGGAACCTCGTACAGATAATCGGTAATAAGATCTTTATCCATCGAATCCGGCCGCTCTGTGCCGATCACACGGATCGCGTGTTCCTTCTCTTCCTGACCGTTTTCCCCCAGAAATTTCAGATCCACATACTGGTTGTATGCCATATGACCGTTGCTGAAAAAGAAATAGCGGACTCCGTCTATGTCACGCTGGCCGCCGGTCTGAAGCCAGCCGCGCTCATCAAACCAGTACCACTCCCCTTTATCATACAGCCAGCCCGTATGAAGACTGCCATCTGCCTCCTGATAAGTCCAGTGGTGATCTTTTCCGTAATTCCAGTTTTTGCCTCCGTTTCCCGGAGCATCCATTCCAAAAGCAGGACAGGAAAAAAGAAGCAGAAAACCAGACAATAAAAAGGCTGTCTGAAATCGCGTCATGATGTTCCCCCTTCCGTTTGTTCTATGGAAAGAAATATAGAAAAAGAGGGGCGCCCGAAAGCGTCCCCCTTCTGAAGTCTTTTTATGAGCAAGACGATAAGCCGGGTTATGTCGTTGAATGGTCATCTATCTAGACCAGATGTCACCACCTGGTTCAAGCGACCTACCCGAAAGC
>ERZ791773.47-NODE-47-length-84838-cov-11.504606_pt1 | contig 84838 bp, 60 predicted proteins | sample MGYA00509948_ERZ791773 | MGnify/ENA primary metagenome ERZ791773 (study PRJEB30046, sample SAMN00791987) | human gut metagenome | study: EMG produced TPA metagenomics assembly of the A metagenome-wide association study of gut microbiota in type 2... | reverse complement strand
CTGGTGGCACCACTGATAATCAGAGAGTTACAGCAATGTAGCTCTTTTTTTATGGTCAAATATGGCTAAAACAGGGAAATGTTTTCTCCAATGTTTTACCTAAAATGACTACAGTAGATGTTATCTGTTACAAGTACAAACCCCTGAAAACAGGAGAGTTACCCCTAAAGATTAAAGTCTGCAAGGACAGAAAGACAAGGTATATCAATCTTGGTGTTTCTACCAAAGCAGAGTATTGGGATTTTGAGAAGAACCAGCCTAAGTCCACCTGCCCAGACAGAGAGTTACTTGAGAAGCTCATATCCAGTAAGATAAGTGAAGTAAAGAGCAAGATAGTGGAGTTAAAATCAGAGAATAAGGAGTTTTCAGCCACTACACTTGTTGATAAGGTTTCCAATCCTGTAAGGCTTGTGACTGTTGGAGAGCTGTTCAAGCAGTATCTGTCACGTCTTGAAGAAGAAAAGAGAACTGGTTACAGGCTCTCCATACAGCAAACTTATAACTCCCTAATCAAATTCAACAGGCATCTTGATATTCCTTTCTCTGAAATGGATTGCAACTGGCTGAGGAGATATGAGACTTGGCTGAGGAAGCAGAGCAAGTCAGAGAACACCATTGGCATAAGATTCAGAAACATCAGGACTATCTTCAACCTTGCAATAGACATGGAACTTGTCAAGCAGGAGGACTACCCTTTCAAGAAGTTCAAGGTATCAAAGCTGCACCAAGAAACAGCCAAGAGAGCTTTAAGCAAGGATGAGATACTTGCCGTGATAAATTATCCAACTAAAGGCAAGGACTTCTATACAAGGCTTGCAGTGGCTTTATTCACCTTTTCTTATTTTATGGGTGGAATTAACTTCGTGGATATGGCTTACCTGACAAGCAGGAATATCACAGAGGGAAGGCTCATCTATCACAGAAAGAAAACCTCAAAACTGATAAACCTGCCCTTACAGGATGAGGCTCTTATGGTCTTGAAGGGGTATAAGGATAACAGCAAAGGTTATTTGTTCCCTATTCTATCCAATGCCCACAAGACAGAACAGCAGAAGCTGAATAGGTTGCATAAGGTCATCACAAAGGTAAACAAGGTTCTGAAAGCCATTGGTGAGGAACTGAACATACCTATCAAGCTCACAACCTATTGTGCAAGACACTCTTATGCCACAGTCTTGAAGAGGGCTGGAGTGGCTACTTCAATCATCAGTGAATCATTGGGGCACAGCTCTGAGAAAGTCACTCAGATATATCTTGATAGTTTTGAAAATAATCAGATAGACAAGGCTTTGGAATTTTTAAAATGAGTATATTTGCACATCTAACTTGGAATTTTACTATATACATTTCGAGTTGGATGTGCAAATTAAAAATTTAAGACTATGGCTGAAGATATAAAATCACTTGCAGAAGCTTGTTATGAGTTGGACAGCAACTATCCATCACAGTTTTCCATGCTTAATGAAGCCCACTTCAATGATACTGATGGAGTAGAATTGGTCACACTTGATGAGGTAAAAGACTCTAAGGGAGAATATACAAAGTGGACTATAACAATTAAACAAGGAAAAAGAATAGGTGAAGTAATGGATAGAGTTCCTTTTGGAATTATCAATAAGACCATTACAGGTTTAGGAGCCACTACTTTGGAAATAATGAATCAAGAAAGGGATTCCATAATTGTAGTACCCACCAAATCTTTGGCATATAGCAAATGTAAATCTGCAAACCTAAGTAAAGGTGATGGGTATGCATTATATTTTGGAAGTCCCATAAAGGAAATTAAAAGTAATGTAACGCCACGTCAAGTACAGGCTTATTTGAATAGTAACAATCATTGGAAAAAGAAGTTTCTTGTAGTAGCAGACAGCTTGCCACGCTTAATTAAAATTCTTGAATCAAACGGGATAGATGTATATCACAATTATTTCTTAATGGTAGATGAGATTGATACCATGCAAGCTGATAGTGCCTATAGACCAAAATTGGAAGATGTAATGGACTACTACTTCAAATTTGATTGGAAGCATAGAAGTGCGGTATCTGCAACACTGAATGATTTTTCCAATCCCCTATTGGAGAATGAATCAAGAGTGACTACCCGTTGGAAAGATAATCCTAAGAGGAATATAGACCTTATCTATACCAACTATGTAGATGATACGACGGTTGAAATCATAAGGCAGAAGCTGACTGATAATCCAAATGACAAGATACTTGTAGCATATAATTCTTTGGATGGAATACTTAACATATTGGAACAACTAAGTAAAAAAGGTATTGTGGATGTAAACAAATCCAATTGTGGCATTCTATGCAGTGAAAGAAATAATGATAAGGTTAAGGAATATCTTGAAGATGCTGACAATGTCATTAATGAAGAAGCATATCTTCAGAAGAAGATTGTGTTTATGACTTGTGCTTATTTTGCAGGAATAGACATTCAAGACCAATGCCACCTTATTACAATTACATCGCGCTTGCAACCTTTTACCTACCTGTCCATAAGAAGAATGGAACAGATTGCAGGAAGATGTAGAAATGGGAATTTGTCTGAAACCATAATCTATGACATTCCACAAGAAGCACCTGACAGCAAATTTCAAAATAAAGAGGAATATCAGACCTCACTTCTTGACAGAGCTAAAACTTATGCTGAATTTATGAATAGCACAAAAGAAACCATAAAAAGGAATCCAGAATTGGAAGAATTGGGTAGCTTTATAGATTCCTTTGTTGACTATTCAGCCAAGGCAAAAGTGAACAATAATGATTATCCTATAAAAATAATAAGGATAGATTCTATTGAAAAGACTTTTAAGCCATCATTCTTCAATATAGATGCCTTGACTGAAAAATGGTATCTTGTACATTCTTTATATACACATAAAGATAATTTATATAAAGAACTTTTAGAACAAGGACATCATATAAATAAAAGCGTAAACCTTATCAAGCAAGAAAACCATGATACTTCCATATCTGATATTAAAGGACGCAATAAAGAACATAGAACAGAATATGTTGTTACAACGTTAAAGCCCCAATTATTAGCTTGGAGTAGAGAGGGAAAAGATGAAACTCAATACCAACAACTGTGTAAAGAGCAAGATAAGCAAGTAAAAAACTTATGCAAGGAGTTTAAGAAATTGTCCCCATATATTGACAATGAAATCCTTTTTGATGGACTTGCAGAGCATTTTCAGCATCAAAAAGAATTACGTAACTATGTCAATAAAGTAGTATTCCATATTATGCCATTTGACAATGCCTTTAAAGCTGATGTGCTGGCTAAATTTGACTATCATAACATTCAATCTCATTTAGGTGAAAGAAATATAGGGATTGTTAGCACGCAAGAGAAACTTGATAAGTTAAAAGAGGTATTTAGAGTCCAACTAAGAAAAACAGACATTTCTGATAATGTGCTGTCTGACTTTTTTAGCTGTTTCTTTAAGACATCAAGAACTGGTGCCAATGACAAGATATTAGGACTAAACCCGTTAGATTTGCCTGAGCCTATGCAGTACATTGCAGGAAGCATCAACCCATTAGACTTGTTTATATTTCCATAAGCAGAGTATCAAACCACTACCCCTGTTTTCACCCCAGAAAGCAGGGGATTATTCTATATGGACATCCTGTAACATTACTCTTTTTACTGTCTGTTGAGGTTATTTCTAAATTAATTTTTTTATTTTTCTGACTATAATATAGCCACAAAGAGAGTTTAACCACCACAACCTCCCTCCCCCTACTTTGGAGTGGGATATTCCCCTCCATAACAACTAAATGATTACAGATATGGAAAAGCTGAAATTTCTGGAAACTATGACTGTAGAAGAGTTTAAGTCCAAAATGAGTGTGAACAAGATTGAAGTGAAGCAGAATCCCCACACAGGAAAATGCTTCTTTGTGTATGGCTTTGAGACAGGGGCAGTGAGTGAGAAGTTCATTAATGGTGAAATATCACAGCCTGTCATATCACAAGTTTGCTCACCTGATACAGGTGATATGTTCTATATGCTCCATCAGAAAGGTGATGGTGGGGCACCTACGCTGGCTACTCTCTAAAACATAGTCAAGGTGGTCTTGAAGAGGTAGTAAGTCAAAGGCTTACTGCCTTTTTTATTTATCAAAGAGTTTAACTAATTGTCAATTTGATATGATGAATTTAAGAAAATCATCCAAGAAGCAGGCTAAAATCAAGTTAGCCTTGCAAGGTTGTGCAGGGTCAGGAAAGACCTACTCAGCCTTATTGTTGGCTTATGGACTTTGCAATGACTGGAGTAAGATTGCAGTCATTGACAGTGAAAATGGAAGTGCAGACCTCTATGCTCATTTAGGGGACTATAATGTGTTGCCTCTTCAAGATAATTTTACTCCTGAAACATACATTGAAGCCATAAAGGTATGTGAGGATGCAGGCATGGAAGTGATTATCATTGATTCCATTTCCCAATGCTGGGATAATTTGTTGGAGTATCATGCCAACCTGCAAGGAAACTCATTCACCAACTGGCAGAAGATTACTCCAAGGATGAATGCTTTCATGCAGAAGATACTGCAAAGTGAGAGGCACATCATCTGTACCATGAGGTGCAAGCAGGACTATGTGCTGAATGAGAAGAATGGCAAGATGGTGCCTGAAAAGGTAGGACTAAAGGCAGTCATGAGGGATGGAATAGACTATGAATTTACCATTGTCTTTGACATCAACATGAAGCATCAGTGTGTGGTGTCTAAGGACAGGACAAACCTTTTCATTAACAAACCAGACTTCATGATAACGCCCATTACAGGGAAAATCATCAATGACTGGTGCAATGATGGGGTCACTGTGGAAATGATTAGAAGTAAGATTACTCAAGCCAAAAGTATTGAAGAACTTACTTCCATCTACCACCAATATCCTGAGTGGTATCAGCAGCTAACATCTGACTTTATGAACAAGAAATCAGAGTTGCAGGAGATTAAGAACAAGAGTATTAACTATAACCCAAATTTCATAAGATATGGAAGCAATGCAGTTACAGCCTGTCAGGGCTAACATGGTTTATCCAAGTAGAGTGAAAAGAAGTTTGAAGTATGATGCGGAGGTCATTACTCCAATAGAGACAATAGAGCCAGAGGTGTTACAGTCAGGAAGAGGCAATAAGTTACCTTTCATTGAGGCTAACACTAAAGAAGTCACCATTGAGCATTTGAAGAATGACTGTGTGGTACCAGTATTCAGCAAGGACAATGAGATAACCATCAGCCATCCTGCTTTTATAGAATCAGTCTGGGAAGCTGCCAACAGGGTATTTCCCCATGAAACTATAGAAGAACCAGCCATAAGGGTAAGCCATGTAATCAAGGGAAGAACCCCAGAAGCCATCCATAAGCCAGTAAAGGACTTGTTGGAAACTGACAAGACCATCTACTATGAAAGAATGATGTTCTGTTTTGAGATACCCACCATTCATGAGGATATTGCAGGTAACAGATTGAACCTTACAATAGGTGGTGTAAGGGCATACAACCATGAGAATCTTTATAGCAGGAAAGGAATGGAGAAATTCAAGGTGTTCATTGGCTTCAAGAATATGGTATGCTGCAATATGTGTGTATCTACTGATGGTTACAAGTCAGAGCTAAAGGTGATGAGCATCAATGACCTGTTTGCATCAGCTATGTATCTGTTCCAAGATTATAATATCTCAAAGCATCTCTATTATATGTCAGCCTTCAAGGACAGTTACATGACAGAGCATCAGTTTGCACAGTTCTTGGGCAAGAGCAGATTATATCAATACCTGCCTAATGAACAGAAGAAAAGGCTTCCCCAGATGCTTATGACTGATACCCAAGTGAACCTTGTAGCTAAGGCATATTATCATGATGAAAACTTTGCCCTTCAAGACCCTAATAGTGGAATCAACATGTGGAATGTGTATAACCTGCTTACAGGTGCAAACAAAAGTAGCTATATTGATAATTTCTTGGATAGAGCCTACAATGCCACCCGACTTGCTGAGGGACTTAACAAGGCCCTCTATGGAGAAAATGAGTATTCCTGGTTTATCCAGTAATCACCTTGATTAGTAATCTTTTCCCTCTCCTTGCTTTTCTTATCCATTATGATAGGAAATTCTTGCTGTGTCGAAAAATACTGGACTGTCTTATAGGAATTAAGGTAAAAAATCGACATCTGCGCACTAAGCTATAGATATTATATATTGTAACATATAAGCTTTACAGCAGAGCAGGATTGTACTCTCTTCTCTTGTTTGATTTATAGGAAAGTGAGTACACCTGTTATAAGGACAAGGAGGGTAATCAAGAATTGCACATCCAACTTGAAAATTTTCTATATAAAAACAGAGTTAGATGTGCATTTAGTTATTAGACAAGTTGGCTATTATGGTCAGGAAGAGGTTTGTTTAAGGAAGTTTGGGGGGGGTATGTATTTTATTCCCTCATCCTTAACTTAGTCCTCTTCTTGACCATAAGAAGGCCACTTGTATTGAGTTTTGTTGAATAAATAACAGCTTTAAGAAATGGATATTGTATTAAGTATCTTAAGGGAGATAGCCATGTTCTTTATTGGTCTATTCATAATGGCTAAGGTATTGGACTGGTAACAGCCCATGTCTGTAGTTTAATGTTGTACAAGCTCCAACTTATTGCTGGTTGGAGCTTTGATGTACTATACCTATAATGAATGAATATTATCAGTAAAGTTCATTGTTGTATTGTTTGCAACAGAATTTTACTTAAACTATCCTACATTAATAACATGGAATAAGAGTACCTTTGTATGCAATAAGGTACAGCCCATGCCTATGGTGTCTGATATGTTGGAGTTTAACTTTGAAAAAGTGGCTTTTACATGATTGGTTCTTGCTGAAAAGTAGTATCTTTGTAGCAGGAATAATTAAAGTAATTGCCAATGAAGTAAAGGTTTAACAAAGACATATTGGAAAAAGAAGTGTTTGCTTCTTACTTGTGATAGTCCTAAAATCACCACTTAGAAGACTAACAATCACAGCAGTAAGCAAGTGAATGCTCATACCATAAGGTGTGGGCTTTCCCTGTTTGTGATTGTAGGTGTTGTGGTGATACCTTGGACTTGAACAGGAAAGTATCACACCTTCTTTTTTGTGGTATGGCAACAAAAAGAATATAGAAATGAAGATTGCAAGTTTCAAGCCCCCAAGAGTTATTCAAATTCATAACATAGAAAAAAGATATATTCTATCATTGTGCAGCTTGACTTTATTCACTCCTTTATATGCCTATGAGCCAAGAGGGAGAATACGTGATTTTCCAAACATAGGATTACCACAAGGAAGTGAAGTGGGTATTGGATTCATTGTTGCACTTATTGTTCTTCCGTTAGGATTCTGGATTATACGAAGTTCTAAAGATAGCTCTTATGGAGGTTGCTTGGGAATGATTCTAATGGGAGTTGGAATAATTGCATTATTACCATTACTTGCTTGGTTGTTCTCCATCATAAACCTTGTTGTTGGTATTGGTTTCTTAATATTTATTGCTCTTGCAATTATTGCTTTAGTGTATAACCTTTTAAATAAAAAATAAGATGAAAACAAGTATTATTCTCACGTTAGCTTTTTTGCTCTGCTCATGTCAATTCAAGACACAGACAAAAGAACATATGCATAATGCTCTACAGCAAACAGATACCACTTTGCTTGATTCTACTTATTCCTTTTCAGAAGATGAATATCAATATTTTCAAGTATGTGGCTTTGCTATTAAGGCTCCATGTAAATTAAAGGATGTGTCACAACATGTACATGGTAATTCCTTTATAAATTATGGAGGAATAATAAATGAGGATGACCCCAATAAAATGACAGCTTACCAAATTATAGTAAATCGCCTACCTGTTGGATATAAGGATTTATCCAAACAGGAATTAGCTCATGGCATTGAAAAACTTATGAAAGAGAGTATGGCTAATTTCTCTAATTATAAGCCTATTAGATTCAGCTATAATGAATACCCTGGATATGTGATGACATGCACCACAAAGGGATATGCCCAGAAAGGAGTAATGTTCTGGAAAGATAACTTTATCATTTGTCTGACTATAATAACCAATGATGGCTTGAATGAGAAATTCAATAAGTTTACTAATTCGTTCAAAAGTATAAAAGCTCAAGACACAGGCAATAAAGTATCTCAAAATATTGATAACAAAAGGGCTCAAAAAACATCAGATGCCAATAATGACAAGTTCATCAATATAAGACCGCAGATATTATCACCTACTGCAATAGACAGGACTAAGCCTCAAATGGTTAAGTCACCACTTGCAGATACAGGTACAGCTTGGGGTGAAAGTATGTGGGATGATGATAGTGCTAATGCTGCTGAATTTGAAAACTTAGGAAATAACTAACAGATATTCTGTCTTACCTAAAATGAGAAATTATGGTAGAAAAACATCATCACAATATACTTGAACTTCAAAAATTTCATACCCTGCTTAAGGTCGTTCCTTTTCTAATACTACTGGGAACTTAATTAAAAAACAAACTCTATCCCATTAAACAAATATGATTTATCATCTCAATTATGGATTGAATAAAACTCGGCTACCTATTATCCCTGTTGAAGTAGAGGGCAAGCACCTCTGCTTCATCATTGATACAGGAAGTACATGCAGTCTGATTGACAGTAATGTAAAAGAATATTTCAAAGAAATTATAACTCCTGTAGGGAATCGTAATATCAATGGAATAGATGGAATCAAGTATAAGGTGGATGTGATTACATTACCTTTCTCTTTTGAAGGTCAGTCATTTAATCCAAAATTCTGTGTAAAGCCACTTCTTGAAGCCTTTAAGGATATGGAAGTTGAAAGTGGGATACAAGTGCATGGAATACTCGGTACAGACTTTTTGATTGAGCATAAGTGGATTATAGACTTCAATGAAATGCAAATAATATTATAAATTTTAACTCAACAATAGTATGAAACATGAAGAATTAAAGTCATTAACCATTGAGAAACTTGATGGAATGACAGAAGAGGAACTTGATAAAGTTGCTCAAGAAGTAGTGAACTTTCTCACAGATAGTGAGATAAAAAAGCTACCACAAGAGGTGAAAGATAAACTCAAAATAGTAAAGGAGAAGAGTGCCATACTGACCAAAGAGTTTTGGATAACAGTTATAATTGCAGCACTCATAATGAGCTTGATACAAGCCATGTTAGGCAACTAAGCTATGCAGAAAATGCTATACACTGATGCAAGCACTTCATCAAACCTTTCACTAAGTTTGAAGATAATGGTTCTGTGATAGGTTCAAGAGGTAAGAAACATCAAAAGCCAAATACATGGGACAACCTTTCAACTGGGTGGAAAAGAATGCTTTGGAGCATTTCCCATTATAGATGAATACAATGACATAAAGCATATTGAGGATGAACTATGAAACAAGGCATGTAATCTTGGAATACCTTTCCTGAGAGCCAACAAGTGGATTATAGACTTTGATAAACTTAAAATTTATTTAGCTAAATGATAAAACACTCAGTTCTACCATCATTAAAGATAATAACTATTTTAGTGATGCTGCTGACCACAGTAGAGGTCAATGCTCAGTTCAATTACAGCAATAATACTCAATTCAAAGCTTTCAACTACGGAGATATGTTAGCACCACTGCAAATGGCAACAGAGGCTTATAAAAAAGCAGAACAAGAGTATGAAGAGTATCAACTTAAATTTACAAAGGAGGTGACATCCAAGTCTCCTAATTACCATATTGCGTCACTATATTGTGACAAATGTATTAAGTTAAATGCTGTGTTTAAAGGAGCTTTAGGGAAATGGAGTGATTTGATATATCAGAAAGGCTATTGTGCCTATTATTCAGAAGAATATGAGGAGGCTTATAAATTATTCGAGATGGCATATAGCAAACATGGCAATTCTAAAGCTCAAAAGGCTATGGAACAATGTAAGATTGCTATGGAAAAGACTACTACTGATAATGAAAGTATTATAGCTGAAAAAGAGGCTCAAAACTTATTTGAAATAGGCAAAAAACTATTTTTGGAAGCTAAGAGTAAAGAGGAGTATGCCGACGCTTATGGTTACTTGTCAAGAGCCGTAGAATTAGGATGCAAGGAGGCTGTAGAGTATAAAGAAGCCTGTAGCAAGAAAATGTAAATGTAAAACTTTATTTGGAAAGGAATCATCTGACACAGAGGAATCCTATATAAGCCCTAAAGAAGAGACTTTCAGCTATCAAAGGAATGGCAATGAAGTGGTACTGACCAATAGCAATAAGAAGTGGATAGGTACACTTGACACAGATGCTTGGACACTCTCATTTGTACAGATAGTACCAGATAAGAAAGAGCTACCTACATTCAGGTTAAAGTAGACTGGTGATGCCACAGTAGCTAACAATACCCCTCTTCTGGACTATATTGGCTATTGTACATGATAATAGAGTTGTAATACCTAAAGTAGTACAATACTCAACATACACTTAGCAAAGGTCTTATTGATTGTATATTAATAATTTAATATTAACTTTGAAAGCACTCTGTTTTATCCAGAGTTTTAACCATAGAGTTGGGATATATAGCTATTTAATTGATTATCAATTAGAAATAGATATATCAGTTAATTACTGAAAATCCTTGTGTCCCCGGTTCGATTCCTGGTGGCACCACTTAAAATCCTGATTCTCAAAAGAATCGGGATTTTTTATTTTTCTACCAATACGCCACTCCAAACCGAAAAAGTTAAAAAGGCATGTGAACTTTCTCAGTAACAAGCCTATTAAAAGTAGAGAGCAAATTCAGTTATAGCCAAATAACAAGACAAAAATACCTCGGCACGTTCGTGCGGAGACATCATCACGTACGTGCGGAGAATTCGACGCATTCGTGTCACGACCTCGTCACGTTCGTGTCGAGGTATTTTTAACTATATTTTTACACAAAAGCACGAAGTTATTTCGTAATTAATTCACTCTCACATGCACATTTCTTCAGCATCCTCTTTTTTATTTCCAATTAATATCTAACTTTGTAAAAAACCTCTAAAAGAAGTAATATATGAAGAAGTTATTATCTACACTGATGGTAATTGCCTGTCTGGCACTTGCCATTCCGGCGCAAGCCCAAATAAAATTTGGAGTAAAAGGCGGTTTGAATGTTTCCAAACTACATCTTTCTGAAGAAACATTCAAATCAGACAACAGAACCGGCTTCTTTATCGGTCCAACAGCAGAATTTACCCTGCCACTTTTAGGATTAGGTATTGATGCCTCCGCATTGTATAACCAATTTGGCGTAGATTCTGAAGAAGGAACGTCAACCAAGAAAAGTATAGAAATTCCTATCAATCTGAGATGGACTGTCGGATTCAGCAGTCTGATTGGCGCATACGTAGCTGTAGGTCCTCAGTTCGGATTTAATGTAGGCGACCGCTGGTTTGACAATGTATGTGAATTCAAGAAAAACACGACCAGCTTCAATGTCGGTGCCGGCTTGAAACTTCTTGGCCATTTGCAGGTAGGAGCCAACTATAACTTTGCATTAAAAGACAATGGAAAGATACATAGCGGCGACCCGGATGATTTAACTACTATCGGTTTCAAACAGAACACATGGCAGGTTTCTGTTGCTTATCTATTCTAAAGAAAGATACATAGAGAACCATAAAAAAACCTCCTTTCAGGTGACACTGGATATTCACTTGAAAGGAGGTTTCCTTTTTGTATTATATAAACCGTTTATTCGTTATCACAAGGATACACTACTCCCCATTCCCGGCGAAGGGCATCCATCTGCTGCATGATACGAAGAGTCTCGGCATGCGGCATATAAGGCGATTCCAGCCAGCCTTTTTCAATTGCTTCCAGTGAAGCGTACACCTGATACTCATAGCCTGTAATCTGTTGCGGAGCATCATACACGGCTACAGTCTGATAATTCGTATCCAGCACTTTGACCGATTGCGGATTATTGATGTTTTCCACTATCAAATGGCCTTTATCACCTGAAATGATTCCCATACGGTCGGTAGCGGCATGAATGCTTGCCTGTAAGGCAGCCATCCTGCCATCCTTAAACAACAACGTAATATTTTCCTGTGCATCCACTCCCGTATCCGTTTTCTGACAGACAGAATGCACGGAAGCCACTTCCTTTCCAAAACACATGGCGGCAAAATTGAGCAGGTACACACCCAAATCTAGCAAAGCACCCCCCGCCAATTCCGGACGCAGGATACGTTCCTTCCGGTCAATTACATACCCTAAATTGGCCGATAAGATATGAGGGGTACCGATTACTCCGTCTTCTAATAGCTCACGAATCTTCAACGAAAGTGGCATGTAACGGGTCCAGATAGCTTCGGTCAGAAATACTTTCTTTTCTTCAGCCTGTTTCAGCAGGTCGGCTGCCTGACGGGCATTGGCCGTAAAGGCCTTCTCACACAGCACCGGCTTACCCTTCTCAATACACAGACGAGTATTGTCATAGTGCATGGCATGAGGAGTGGCAATATAAATCAAATCCACTTCCGCATCGGAAACCAGTTCTTCATAACTTCCGTAAGCCTTTGCAAACTGCCATTTCTCGGCAAAAGCCTTTGCCTTTTCTACCGTGCGCGAAGCCACGGCATAGCGTTTCACCCCTTTCATTCCTCCAAGCGTAGCCGCCATTTTTGCCGCAATGCTACCACATCCGATGATTCCAATATTATAAATTTTCATTTTGAATTAAAGATTAAAAACAGCAGGTACAAATCTATAAAAGTTTCAGGAGGGAACCACCTATGTGAGGGGCTTTTTGTAACTTTGCAATATGAAAAAATTCGTGGATGTCATAGTACCCCTGCCTATTGCCAGCCAGTACACGTATTCGCTTCCGGAAAGTATGGAAGCAAGCATACAGCCTGGCTGCCGGGTCATTGTGCCTTTCGGACCTAAAAAGTTTTATACGGGCATTGTCACCAAGGTACACGAAACGGCTCCGGAGGCGTATGAAACCAAAGACATCTCGGAAGTACTCGATTCACGTCCGGTTTTGTTAGGACAGCAGTTTTCTTTCTGGAAATGGCTGGCCGACTATTACCTCTGCACCTTGGGAGACGTGTACAAGGCAGCCCTGCCTTCGGGTATGAAACTGGAAAGCGAAACATTGGTGGAATACAATCCGGACTTTGTGGCCTCGGAACCGCTCCCTCCTCGGGAACAGCGTATTCTGGACTTGCTCAGTGCCGACCCGGAGCAATGCGTCACCCAACTGGAGAAGGCCAGCGGCATGAAGAATTTGTTGCCGGTCATCAAATCGCTACTGGAGAAAGAGGCTATCTGCATCAAGGAAGAAATCAAACGAAGCTATAAACCGCGTACGGAAGTGCGGGTGCGACTGACAGAAGCGTTGCAGAACGAACATCACCTGCACATTCAGTTTGATTTACTGGCACGGGCCCCCAAGCAACAGGCCATTCTGATGAAATACCTTGAATTGTCGGGATGGAACACCGAAGGGAAAAATATCCGGGAAGTCAGCAAGAAGGAGTTGCTCGATGCCTCCGGACAGACGCAATCCGTCTTCAAGAACTTAGTAGACAAACAAATACTGGAGACGTACCTGCATGAGATTGGCCGACTTACGGGAGACCATGCGGAAACAGTTCCACTACACACCCTGAGCCCCGCACAGCAACGGGCGTTTTATGAAATCCTGACTTCCTTCCAGACCAAGAACGTATGTCTGCTCCACGGCGTGACGGCCAGCGGAAAAACAGAAATCTATATCCACCTGATAGAAGAAGTGCTGAAAGCTGGCAAGCAGGTGCTCTATCTTCTTCCGGAAATTGCCCTGACGACCCAGATTACCGAACGGTTACGAAGGGTATTCGGCAAACGTTTAGGAGTATATCACTCCAAGTTTCCGGATGCGGAACGGGTGGAAATCTGGCAAAAACAACTGACTGAACAAGGTTACGACGTAATATTGGGAGTCCGTTCCTCGGTATTCCTTCCGTTCCGGCGACTGGGACTGGTCATCGTGGACGAGGAACATGAAACGAGCTACAAGCAGCAGGACCCTGCTCCACGCTATCATGCACGGAATGCCGCCATCATGCTGGCTTCCATGTACGGGGCCAAAACCCTGTTAGGTACAGCCACTCCCAGCCTGGAGAGTTATTACCACGCCCGAAACGGGAAATACGGTCTGGTGGAACTGACCGAACGCCATCAGCAGATTCAGTTACCACATATTGAGTTAGTAGACATCAAGGAACTGGCACGTAAGAAACGGATGACGGCACAGTTCTCTCCACTTTTATTACAGAAAATACGGGAAGCACTGGAGCAGAAAGAACAAGTCATCTTGTTCCAGAACCGACGGGGTTTTGCCCCGATGATTGAATGCCGCACCTGCGGATGGGTACCACGCTGCAAGAACTGCGATGTGAGTCTGACCTATCACAAAGGGCTTCACCAGCTGACGTGTCACTATTGCGGCTATACCTACGCCGTGCCTACAGCCTGTCCGGCTTGTGGAGGAGTGGAACTTATGAACCGCGGATTCGGCACGGAAAAAATTGAAGACGACATCAAGCAGATTTTTCCGGAAGCCAAAGTGGCCCGAATGGATTTGGATACCACCCGTACCCGTACGGCCTACGAGCGTATCATCAACGACTTTGAAGAGGGGAAGACGGATATTCTGATTGGTACGCAGATGATTTCCAAAGGACTGGACTTCGACCGGGTAAGCGTGGTAGGTATCCTGAATGCCGACTCGATGATGAATTATCCTGATTTCCGCTCGTACGAACGGGCGTTCCAGCTCATGGCACAAGTGGCCGGAAGAGCCGGACGAAAGAACAAGCAGGGACTGGTGGTGCTTCAGACGAAGTCGCCGGAGAATCCGCTTATTCATCAGATTATGGCCAACGATTACACCCGTTTGTATCAGGAACAGATGGAAGAACGCAGCCTGTTCAAATACCCTCCCTTCTACCGGCTGATTTATGTATATTTGAAGCACCGCAAGGAAGACATCCTGAATCAGGCAGCCGACCTGATGGCCGCTCACCTGCGACAAGGCATGGGCGAACGGATATTAGGTCCGGACAAACCACCCGTGGCACGGATACAATCGCTTTTCATCCGGAAGATTGTCATCAAGATAGAGCAGGAAGCTTCCATGAGCAAGGTACGCCGCTACCTGACGCAGGTACAACGCATCCTCATAGAAGATGAGCGCTTCCGCTCACTGATGGTATATTATGATGTAGACCCTACCTAAACCCTATACACATGAAGATAGAATTAGATGTACATACACACACCATTGCCAGCGGACATGCTTTCAGTAGTCTGCAGGAAATGGCACGGGCAGCCGCCGACAAAGGCCTGAAGTTGCTCGGCATCACAGAACATACACCGGGCATTCCCGGAAGCTGTCACCTGATTTACTTCCGCAACCTGCACGTGGTACCGCGACAGATGTACGGCATCGAACTCCTGCTTGGGGCGGAAATCAATATCCTTGACACGCAAGGTACACTCGACCTGGATGAATTCCACATGAACTTGCTGGATTTGCGAATCGCAGGTATTCATTCCTTGTGCTACACACCGGGCACTCCCGAAGAAAATACGCAAGGGATGATTAAGGCCATCGAGAATCCTTACACCCACATCATCAGCCATCCGGGTGACGGTACGGCCAAGCTGCTTTTTGAACCGATTGTGCAGGCCGCAAAAGCCCATCACACCCTGTTGGAAATCAACAATAGCTCCTTGAAGCCTTGCCGCAACAAAGTGGAGGCACGGCCCAACAACTTAGAGATACTCCGTCTCTGCAAGCAATATGAGGTACCCGTTATCTTAGGAAGTGATGCACACATCTCATTCGACATTGCGACCTACAACCATGCCCTGGAGCTGGTCAAGGAAACCGAGTTTCCGGAAAGCCTCCTCCTGAATACGGATGTAGCACGTTTTAAACAGTATTTACACCTTGATAAATGATGAAACAAAGAATATTATTCGTCTGTCTTGGCAACATCTGCCGCTCCTCTTCTGCCGAAGAAATCATGCGTACGCTGGTGCGCCGGGCAGGAAGAGAAAAAGAGTTTGAAATTGATTCCGCAGGCATCAGCGGTTTTCACGAAGGAGAACTGCCCGATGAACGTATGCGGGCTCACGCCAGCCGCAGAGGCTACCAGCTGACCCACCGCTCGCGTCCGGTACGCACGGAAGATTTCTATCACTTCGACTGGATTGTAGGTATGGACGACCGCAACATCGATGCTCTGCGCGACAAAGCGCCCGACGTGGAAAGTGAACAGAAGATTCACCGCATGACTGATTTCTGCCGCACCAAGGTAATCGACTATGTGCCTGACCCCTATTATGGAGGCGCTCAAGGCTTCGAGAATGTGCTCGACATACTGGAAGATGCGTGTGAAGGACTGTTGGCGCATCTGTCCGATGAAAAGAAATAACTTGAAACTTATTAAACCCAATACCATGAGTCAAACCATTGCACCTTTTGCCCGTCCGCTATACGTGATGACAAAACCCGTTGGGGCAGTCTGCAACTTAGCTTGCGACTATTGCTACTACCTGGAAAAGGCAAATTTATACAAGGACATCTCCAAGCACGTGATGAGCGACGAGCTGTTAGAGAAATTTATCCGTGAATACATCGGCTCGCAGACCATGCCGCAGGTACTCTTTACCTGGCACGGCGGAGAAACATTGATGCGTCCGCTCAGCTTCTACAAGCGAGTGATGGAACTGCAACAGAAATATGCCGGGGGACGTACCATCGACAACTGTATCCAGACCAACGGTACCTTGCTGACGGATGAGTGGTGCGAATTCTTCAAAAAGAACAACTGGCTGGTAGGCGTATCCATCGACGGGCCGCAGGAGTTCCACGATGAATACCGCAAGAACCGTCAGGGACGTCCGTCGTTCACCAAGGTAATGCAAGGCATCCACTTGCTGAAAAAGCACGGGGTGGAATGGAACGCCCTGGCCGTAGTGAATGACTTCAACGCAGACTATCCGCTGGACTTCTATCATTTCTTCAAGGAAATTGACTGCCACTACATCCAGTTTACACCGATTGTAGAGCGTATCAGCCCCCATGCCGACGGCCGTCACCTGGCCAGTCCGTTACAGAAAGACGAAAAATTAGCCGATTTCTCCGTATCACCGGAACAATGGGGTAACTTCCTCTGCACCTTGTTTGACGAATGGGTACGCCAGGATGTGGGAAATTTCTTCATCCAGTTGTTCGACTCCACCCTGGCCAACTGGGTAGGTGCGCAGCCAGGCGTCTGCACCATGGCCAAGACTTGCGGACATGCCGGCGTCATGGAATTCAACGGCGACGTATATTCCTGCGACCACTTTGTATTTCCGGAATACAAACTGGGCAACATTCATGAAAAGACACTGGTGGAAATGATGTACAGCGAACGCCAGATGAAGTTCGGACAAATGAAACAAGACTCCCTTCCCCGCCAGTGCAAGGAATGTGAATTCCTCTTTGCCTGCAACGGTGAATGCCCGAAAAACCGTTTCGCCCGCACAGCCGACGGTGAGCCGGGACTGAACTACCTGTGCAAGGGGTACCATCAGTTCTTCCAGCACGTAGCTCCTTACATGGATTATATGAAAAAAGAATTGCTGGCCGAACGTGCTCCGGCCAACATCATGGAAGCTATAAAAAAAGGAGAGCTCTAAAGCCCTCCTTTTTTTATAGCTGTCTGAATATATCACACCTCAATCGTTCTTCAACAACACATTCTGAATGGCATCCTTCAGGTTCTTCTTAGGCAAGGCTCCCTGTGCCATCTGCGGAGTTCCGTTCATCGGCACAAACAGCAGGGAAGGCACGCTGCGGATACCAAACAAGGCTGCCAGTTCTTCCTCTTCGTCTACATTCACCTTATAGATGTCTACCTGTCCGGCATATTCATCGGCCAGTTCATCCAATACCGGAGCCAGCATCTTGCACGGACCACACCAGGTGGCATAAAAATCAATCAAGGCCGGACGCTCACCCAGGAATTTCCATTCGTTCGGATTCGCTTCATAGTTTGCTACTCTTGTCAAAAAATCTGCTTTGGTTAAATGTACTGCACTCATATTCTTCTGTTTTTAAATTTTTACTTACTTTCTTTTGTTGCCTGATAAGGTTTCACAAAATCCTTATACAACGCTTTGTTCCCGGACGAGATGCCACATCCTCCTGCCGCACAGCAGGACCAGTTCACCATAGCCATCAGCATCAACAACCCGCCCAATACTATCATCAGGGAGTCTGAGGCATAGATGCCATAAGCGGCAAACACTGCTCCCGAAAGGAGGCGTATCACCCGGAGAACATCCCAATTACGAAATAACCTTTTCATTGTCAACACCTTTTTTGTTTGTTTCTGATGCAAATGTAGATGGAAATGCGCAGTGGCACAACAGATTTTATTTATCTTTGTATTGATAAAATCTATTGAACCATGACATTACAACAGATGGAATATATCGTGGCACTGGACAAGTACCGCCACTTTGTGCTTGCAGCCGAGGCATGCGGCGTAACACAGCCTACCCTCAGCGCAATGATTCAAAAGCTGGAAGAAGAACTGGATGTCAAGATTTTCAACCGCGACCGGAAGAATATCACCCCTACCCGCATCGGCGAAAAAATCATCCGTCAGGCACAGATTGTGCTGAATGAAACCCAGTGCATAAAGGAAGTGGTAGCCGACGAAACGGACAGCATGAACGGTAACCTGCGTATCGGTATTCTGCCCACCATTGCTCCCTACCTCGTGCCCGACTTTATCCATCATTTCCGGAAAACCTACCCGCACGTAAGCCTGTTCATTGATGAGAAAGAAAGCAAGTCATTGCTACAGGAGCTGCACTATGGCAACCTGGACATTATCCTGACCAACCCGCCGGAGGACTTGAACGGCCTGTTAGAGATTCCGGTCTATACCGAGAAGTTCGTGGCCTACTTTTCTGAAGCATGCGACCTGGCCAAAAGCTGCATCGCCAACGGCACCCTCCCTCCCGAACAAATGTGGATTCTGAAAGAAGGTCATTGTGTGCCCAACGGCGGAATGAATTTCTGCAAGAACAAAGACATCGGCAATCACATCTATGAGGCCGGAAGCATCGAGACCCTCATAAAAATCGTGGACCGGAACGGTGGATATACCATCATCCCCGAGCTTCATATTGCGTCGCTAACCGAGAAACAGAAAGCCCATGTCCTGCCTCTTCAGGCAAATCCTCCGGCACAACGCCATGTATCCATTCTTATCAAAGAAGATTTTATCCGCGAAAGAATGGTCAATGCGGTCATAGATACTCTTAAATCCATCATTCCTGCACCGATGCTGGAAAAGCGTTTGTCTTCACATTCCATCAGATTACGACATTCAAAGAGTGAATAAATGACAATATGTCACAGAATAAGACTTTTTGTCTTTATAATTCAAATATAAACTGACAATTTGCTATAACCAATTCCATCAGACAGCTAATATAGTTTGCAAAGGTTTAAAAATCGGCATAGAAGGTTTAAAATAAAGGTACTACATTAAAAATGGAAGCCACAATGACCTCCATTCAAGATTTGTGGTACACTGTTTGCAAAAGAGTAAGTGAACTTGAATTTCAAAAGGGTTCGGGTTCAGAAACAAAATTGATTAACAACTAAAAATAGGAGATTACAACTATGATGCCGACTAGAAAATATTACAATCAGAACTGGTTACCAAGTATCTTTAATGACTTCTTCGATAACAACTGGATGGAAAAAGCAAACGCTACCGCACCTGCAATCAATGTGGTGGAAAGCGACAAGGATTACAAAGTAGAAGTAGCCGTTCCGGGAATGACTAAAGAAGATTTCAATATCCACTTGGGTGATGAAAACGAACTGGTCATCTCCATGGAAAAGAAAGTTGAAAACGAAGACAAGGAAAACAAAAAATACTTACGACGTGAGTTCTCTTACACCAAGTTCCAGCAGTCACTTTACTTGCCCGACAATGTCGATAAGGAAAAGATTACTGCCAATGTAGCAAATGGTGTATTGACTATTGAGCTGCCAAAGTATTCTCAGGAAGAAAAAGCAAAAATTAATCGTGTGATTGAAATACATTAATCATCACAAATAACGGAAAACTCTCGTCTGCATCCATTGTGGGCGAGAGTTTTTATTTTGGAACTAACTTAAAACGATTGATATATGGCATTTATTGATTACTATAAGATTTTGGGAGTAGACCGTAATGCCACTCAGGATGAAATCAAGCAGGCATACCGGAAGCTGGCCAAGAAATATCATCCTGACCTGAACAAGGATGACCCGTCGGCAGAAGGAAAGTTCCAGCAAGTGAATGAAGCCAACGAAGTATTGAGCGATCCGGAAAAGCGTAAGAAATACGACGAATATGGCGAACACTGGAAACATGCCGATGAGTTTAAGCAGGAACGTGAGGCATACAGCAGGGCACAGCAACAGCACGGTGGCTCCGGCTACTGGTACTCCATGAACGACGGTGAATTTACGGAAGGATTTGGAGGAACAGGGGCAAGCGGCTTCTCCGACTTCTTCGAACAGCTTTTCGGCCACGGAAGAGGTGGACGAGGAGGATACCACACCATGTCGAGGGGACAGGATATAGAAGCACAGATGCACTTGTCGCTCAATGAAGCCTACGTCACCCACAAACAGACTTTCAGCATCAACGGTGAAAATATCCGTATCACTGTGCCGGCAGGAGTGGCCGACGGACAGACCATCCGTCTGAAAGGCTACGGCCAGAAAGCCATGAACGGAGGAGAAAACGGAGACTTGTACATCACCTTTGTCATCGATAAGGATGATACCTTCGAACGGAAGGGAGATGACCTCTACACCCACGTCAATATCGACTTGTACACAGCCGTATTAGGTGGAGAAGTACAGGTGAAGACCATGGACGGAATGGTCAAATTGAAAGTAAAACCGGGTACACAGAACGACACGAAGGTCCGTTTGAGAGGAAAAGGATTCCCGGTGTACAAACAGACCGGCCAGTTCGGCGATATGATTGTATCGTACCACATCAATATCCCGACCTCCCTGACCGAAAAGCAGAAGGATTTGTTCAACCAGCTGCGCGCTGCCAGCTGATAAGATATAAGTAACCCCGTAGGAGGTTTCCGCAAATGCGGAGGCCTCCTACGTTTTTTTGTGTGGCTATACATAGCAAACCTTCCCTAAATTATCAAGTTAAAACTGCAATGATAAAGATGCGCAATTCCATTTTTTATATCACATAATATTTCATATATTTGCAATTATACATAAATATCCCTCTTTATTTTATGAATCGTATCAAACAAATACTTGAAGAAAAGGGAATCACGCAAATCTGGCAAGATGAGAAAATAGATGAAAGTTTTAGCCAAACTAATGCGTATGTATGCAACCGTCGACAACCAAGGATAGAATGGCTATATGAAATTGCTTCTTTATTGGATGTTGAAACGAAAAATTTATTAGTCAATAATCAAGAAATAAAGAAGTAATCAATGATAGAAGTCAATCAGATAATCAAGAACTTAATCCCAACGGAACCTGTCACCATCATCAAGTTACAGCCTCTCGGGAATATGTATTCCATTAAATACACAGGAGTAAATACTCACAAAACTAGTACCAAAGTAATTAGTAAAGCTCAATTTGAGTCTTTGGAAGTATTGACAGCAGAAGGCGAATTTAATTTTAAAGGAGCTCCAGAGAAGTTTGTCATGTTTGCAGAAGCAGAACGCATCCATTCAGCTTATCAGTTTGACCCATTATTTGCCATTAACTGCAGTGTGGTCGACCCTCTTCCTCATCAAGTTGAAGCGGTTTACAAATACTTATTACCTCAGCCCAAAATTCGTTTTCTTTTGGCTGATGATACAGGTGCCGGGAAAACCATCATGACAGGGCTTTTACTGAAAGAGCTGATTATGCGTGGTATCATTGAACGCATTCTGATTGTAACCCCAGGTGGTTTGACAAAACAATGGCAAGAAGATGAAATGGGAGTCAAATTCAATATACCTTTCACTTTAGTCAACCGCAGTCTGTTTACAGCAGATCCTAACATTTTCCGTACAGCCAATAAAGTCGTCACATCGATTGACTTTATAAGTCGGGAAGATATCTTGTCTGTGGTCAGCAATACAAGTTGGGATATGGTCATTTTTGATGAGGCCCATAAATTATCAGCATACGAATACGGACAAAAAACATACAAATCCAAACGTTATGAGGCAGCTTATGTCTTATCGCAACAATGCGAACACTTACTTTTATTAACAGCGACTCCTCATCGTGGAAGAACAGATACGTTTAAAAAGTTACTGCAATTATTGGATGAAGATATTTTTGCTACAGATGATGTAGCTTCCGACAGAGTCAAAGAATTAAGTAAAGAAGGGTTGAATAAATTCTTCATCCGACGTTTAAAAGAAGACATGAAAGATTGGGATGGCCATCCATTATACAAAAACCGTTTTACAAAGACCATTTCCTACCAACTTACACCTGAAGAGAAATACCTTTACGACCAAGTGACTAACTATCTGACTAGACGAAAAGAAGAAGCTACTGAAGAAAAAAATATTCATGTCAGTTTAGCATTAGCCGTCATGCAACGCCGTTTGGTCAGCTCCATTTATGCCATTAAAAACACGCTGTACAAACGTTGGAATGCCTTACAAGGTATTGTTGATGAAGTAAATAAGAATCCTAACATATGGAAACAGCGTCAGAAACTAGAACTGATTGATGTAGACAATATAGACCAATATGATGATTTGGAAGATGACGAAAAAGATGCACTCGATAACATCCTTTCCGATCCAAAAAAATTTAAGTTATTCACAACCTCCAAAAGTCTGGCAGAAATAGCCAATGAAGCACAAGAAGTTAAACGCCTATACGACATTGCCAACCACCTTTATAATCAGAATCAAGAAGAAAAGAAGTACATTCAACTCAAAGAATTACTTAAAAGCCAAGGAGTGATTAATGGACAGAAACTGGTGATTTTTACTGAACATAAAGATACTCTTACCTATCTACAAGAACGGCTAACCAATAATGGATATAAAGTGTCTGTCATTCACGGTGGCCTGTCGGTGGACGAACGCCGGGCTGCCCAATGGGAATTTATGTCTCCAGAAACTCAAATTTTGATTGCGACCGATGCTGCAGGTGAAGGTATTAATCTGCAGTTCTGCAGACTACTCATCAACTGGGATATCCCCTGGAACCCGAACAGATTAGAGCAACGAATGGGACGTATTCATCGTTACGGTCAAAAAGAAGATGTGCTTGTCTTCAACTTGGTAGCAGACAATACCCGCGAAGGACAAGTATTAGCCAAACTACTCAATAAACTGGATATCATTCGGGAAAGCATGGGGGATGACCGTGTTTACGATGTCATTCAAGATGTGCTGAAAGATGTCAGTCTGGAAGCAATCATTGCCTCTGTATTTGACGGAAAAGAATCAGACTTAGATCGCTTCCTGGCTCAAAACAACCAAGAGATTGAAAAAGAGTTCAAATGTCAGATTGAAGCACAACAAAAAGCTATTGCCCATAGTCCGGTAGATTATAAGAATGCCAGACTTTTAAAAGAAGACTCTGATGAAAAGCGTCTGCAACCTATCTACATTCAATTATTCTTTGAACGGACATTCAAATATTTAGGAGGACGTTACGAAAATGTACAGAAAGGAATTTATAAAATTACAACCATCCCTGAGATTCTTAGCAAGCAGTTAAAAGAAAACTATAATATACTTGCCGATAATCTGAATCAACTCTTATTTTGTTTCGACAAACAAATATTTCTTGATTACCAGAATACAGCCGCTATTTTAGGAAAAGTACATTACATAAATCCTGGTAATGCATTGTTCGACGCTCTGACAGATTGCGTGCGTAAAGACTTCAAAGAAGAAATGCTGAAAGGGACGATATTGGTTTCACCGGAAGATACGGAAGAGTACTTTGCATTTTTCGTAAAGAACCAAATTACCGATAATCGTCCTAATAAAGGAGATGATAGCATTGCCAACGAGCAGTTGAGTTTCATTTTTCAGACAGCTGATGGAACTTATCACAATACTTCTCCTGCCAAATTCCTAGACCTTCATGCTCCATCGCAATTTGCCAAGGAAATACTTCCACCTGCTACCATTCAAAGTCAGGAAGTAATGGGTTGGGCTTTCGAACATATTACCCTTCCATTATTCGAGGAAACCAAAGTAAAAGTAGAAGAAGATGTAGCCAAGCGGAAAGAATATTTGCAAACAGCTTTCAGCCAGATCATTATGGACTTGGATATCGCCATCAATGATATGCAGATGAAGGTCTTCATGGGCGATGTAAAACTACAAGAAAAATTATCGTACAAGATGGTACGTAAAGCTGAACTGATGCAAAGACGTGAAGAACGGATTGCCGACATGGAACAAATGATGGAGATATCACCTAAAGAACCTGAAATCATAGGCTGTGCTTATGTCGTTCCACTGACACAAATGGAATACAAACAACATTTCCACATGACACGTGATGAGGAAGTGGAAGAAATCGCAATGCAAGTTGCAATGAATTATGAAACAGGCCAGGACAGAACTCCGGAGGATGTTTCCCACCAAAATTTAGGCTATGATATAAAAAGTATAGATAAATTCGAGCTGAAACGGTATATTGAAGTGAAAGGACGTGCCGGTACCGATGGAGTCATGCTGTCGGAAAACGAATGGAACCGCTTGGCACAATTAGGTGACAAAGCATGGCTCTATATAGTTATAAACTGCAAAACCGCGCCTGAACTTTACAGAATACAGAACCCCGCCATTCGTCTTACCTTTGAAAAGGTATCAAAAGGAGTACAATATTACTTGCCTTTAAAAGAATGGCAACAGAAATATGAACAATAAAAAAGACTATCATGTATATCAGTGAAGACTTACAACAAGAACTTGATTTCTTTAAAAGAACTAATGAGCATTTTGAGATTGAGGCTGGAAAAAGTTCCACCGAAGTGAAGAATGCAACGAATGAGATTCTTTACATGGCCATGTCTGCATCATTAGTCATGGATTATTCAGAAGATGGTTTCTTTGAAAATTTCGTCATCACCGACAAAAGTATTTCAGGACGTTCTGAATTGCAAATTGATGCGTATGCTCTTATTGAAACCGAAAGTTCAAAAGTAAAACAGCTTCATATTTTCCAATATAAGCTATACGCAAACGATTCCAAAAGCGCGTCTCCCGTGGAGTTACTCAATTTTGCGACTTTTGTGAACAATAATTTTGTACACCCGGAGTTTCTGGAAAAACCTTCGGACAATGAAGTAGTAGCTGAAATAAAAACAAAATGTGATGAGTTTCTGAAAGGAAGAAGAGATCGTCGCATCATCGTATATTGCCATTATATCAACAATGCTACAGGTATCTATCGCAATAATGAAAAAGAAATAAATAATGTCTTAGCCCGCTTCAACGCAGACCGGCAATTATTAGGATTTTCCATTCAGGTATATGGAGTGAAAGAAATTTTGGAACTGGCCAGAGAAGGAAAAATCCAAGTAGGAAGTGAATCCCTAGAATTAGTTAATGAAGGAATGTATTCTTACCGACTTGAAGATAACTCCAAACGCGAAAGTCTTGGATTACCTAAGAAAGTGATTGTGGGGATGTGCAATGTCAATGAATTCATCCGGCTGCAGAATAAATATCACCACAACCAACTGTATGCAGAAAACATCAGATTATACCTGGGTGACCGCGGAAATGTTAACAAGGATATCATTGCAACCATTACCAGCAGTGAAAGTCTTTGGTTTCCTTATATGAACAACGGGATTAGTATCATTTGTGATTCCTTGGCCATTGGCAACACAAATGCAGCAAAACATGTGCAAACTTTTACCTTGGAGAACATGCAGATTATCAATGGATGCCAGACAGTCAATGCGTTATATAGTGCAAAATACGGTGAAAACACGCGGGATAATTTCAGACCGGCCAATGTAATGGTGCGAATTTATGAAATTAATCCGTCACAGACCGACTTCAAAATGAATATTATCAAAGCAACAAATAATCAGAATTCTGTAAAAAGTTATTCGTTGATGGCTAATGACCCTATACAAATACGCATTGCTGAGGTCCTCAGAAAGTTCAACATCATTTATGACCGAAAAGGAGAAGGCAAGAATATACAGGGTAATCAAATGATTATAAGCATGGTCAATGTAGCATTGGCTTACAGAGCAGTTTACCTTTTCATGGCACGTTCATTACGCTCCGGTTTAGGCAAATCACGTGTATTCCAAAAAGCCGAATATGATAAAATATTCAATGGCAACTTGCTGGAAGAAGGGAATGAAAAACAACTGGATGAATTATGTTTTAAATTTATCATTGCCAATGGTATACTCGATGCCATAAGAGAGCAAATCCAACAAGATAATGCAAAGTATCTGGGAAAACTTCCTATCTTCAAAAAAAGTACCTATTACTTAGCCGGATATATGTATGCTTCTCGGAAAACGGATTTCGATACTTTACAAAAAAATATGACAGAAGTCTTCCAATCAGACAATGAGCAAAAACTGAGAGGAATGAATTTCCCGAATAAGGTAACCGAAATCGTAAGAACGTACTTTGACGCAATGATTACCAGCTTCATCGCATTTTATAACAACTTAAAGGACATTGACAAAACAGACATTGACAACCTTCTGAAGAACAAATCTTTTGATGAAGCCTACAAAAAAGAACTTGAAACAATGATTGGTAAACTTCCGGATATAGAAGATTAATTATGACAAAAGCAAAGAAGCTCATAGAAATAGCAATGCCGATTAAGGAAATCTCGGCAGAAAGTGTACGCGACAAATCCATCCGTCATGGACATATTTCCACCTTGCATCTGTGGTGGGCCCGTCGGCCATTGCCTGTATGCCGGGCGGTAATATTTGCAAGTCTGGTACCCGATCCGCTGGATCCTGAGTGTCCGCAAGCATTCTGTGATGCCGTGCAAGACCTGCTGGCCAATAATCCGCTTTATGCCCCTTATCCAGATATTCCCTATACATCTATCTATGACCCGATGCCTGACAACCTTCGCAACCGACTGTTGATGTTTATCGGAAAATTTTCACCTGCCTGCCAGAAAAATATGCTGGCCGGAAAAACAACTTCTTCCAAGGACCAAGTGCAAGAAGGATGCCTGATAAAATGGGAAAGTAAAAATGACCCTACAGTGCTTCGTCTGGCTCGTTTGCTGATATGGGTAGCCTACAATTCCGAACTACGTCCTGAAGCCACATACACAGACTTGACTGTAGAATTTGATGAAGCTTCTAAAGCTATCACGAATGCTGAAACTGCATTGTATCATGCACCGAACCGACATCTCGCTTCTCCAGAAGTAACAGCCAAAGAAGCCGCCTTACAAAAGGCTATCGAGAAATTCCAGAACCGGATGCCCAGCGTATTCGATCCTTTTGCCGGTGGTGGCGCCATACCCTTGGAAGCAGCCCGTTTGGGGTGTCGTTCTTTCGGTAACGACATCAACCCTGTAGCGCATATCATTGAAAAAGGTTCGGTAGAGTTTCCTCAAAAATACGGTAAACCTATCACCTACACTCACGAGGAATTTATGACTTTATATGGCAAAGAAGGAGTAAAGTTGTATACCGAAAATTTTGGAGGAATGCCTACGGGCAATGTAGAAATACCCAATAGATTGTCTTTTGATGTAGAATATTATGCCAAAAAGTTACTAGCCATGACTGAGGCCGAAGTGGGTCATCTTTATCCTGCGGACGAAAAAGGAAACAAACCTATAGCCTATTATTGGGCACGAACAGCTACGTGTTCTAATCCTTCTTGCAGAGCAGAAGTTCCTCTGCTAAAGCAGTTTTATTTGGCAAATACAAAATCGAAAAAGGTGTATCTGAATCCTATCATCCATGGTACTGATATTCAGTTCGAGATAAAAGAAGGAAGTTATGACGAGAAAGCCTTGCCCGGATGGAATAACCGAGGAAATATGACTTGTCCCTGCTGCGGAAATATCACACCAGTCAAAGTAATTAAAGAACAAGCCAATAAATCATCAGGTTTATCACAACAATTAATCGCTATTATTTCCGAAACAAAGAATGGGAAAAAATATATTTTACCTAATGATTACATCAAAACAATAATAAGCCAAACCCTTCCATCATGTGAAAAGCCAATAGAAGCTATGGAACGAAATTCCAACGGTGGAGACACTTTCACTTGGGGAATAACCAAATGGGGTGACATGTTTTCCTGTAGACAATTGTATATGCTATTTACACTCATTAAAAATCTATCTCAATTAAAGTCTGAAATAAATACATCCGAATACCACCAAGCTCTGCTCACTTTCCTTGCCATCTGGTTTGACCGTATAGCCGTGGCAAATACCTCATTAGGCAGATGGCATATAAGCGGAGAAAAACTAGAACACCCTTTCAGCCGCCAAGCCATTGCCATGGTTTTCGATTACCCGGAATCCAACCCTTTCTGCAACAGTTCGGGTAGTGCCCTCAACCAACTGGAGTGGATAACCCGTTACATCGAGTCGGAAAGCAATTCTCCTTTTGCTGCACTGTTTGCAAATGCTTCCAGTGGAGAAAAAGGACAATTCGCTGCCAAAACGCTGACTGCTGTCGTAACAGACCCACCCTATTATGACGCCATAGCCTATGCGGATATCTCAGACTTCTTTTATGTATGGATGAAGCGCACATTGGGAGACATCTACCCCATCAACTTTGCTACTCCCCAAACACCAAAGACAGAAGAGTGTACGGCATTGAAACACCATCATCACAACAGTGAGGCAGAAGCCAAAAAACATTTCGAAAACAAACTGACGGCTATTTTTGATGCTATCGAATACCAAACTTCTGAGATTGTCAGCATTATGTTTGCCCATCAAAGTACCGAAGCTTGGACTACACTCTGTAATTCAATATTAGGAGCAAGAATGAACATTACCGGCAGTTGGCCCATGGATACAGAAATGGCCAATAGAAGTTTAGGATTGGCTGGAGCTGCCCTCGAATCGTCTGTAACCGTTTCATGTCGCCCCTCTGAGCGTAACGGATTCGAAAGTTTCAAACGAGTGAAACGAGCCATTGAAACCAAAGTCACAGAAGAAGTCAATGCCCTCTACGAATTGGGGTTTCGGGGAGCAGACCTCTTGACAGCCTGCTTTGGACAAGCTGTCAGTGAATTTGGGAAATACGAAACAGTGGAAAAAGCAGATGGTAGCGAAGTAACCGTAGGTGAGCTTTTAGAGTTAGCCCGGACTGCGGCATTTAACGCCTTACTAAGCGGTTTTGACGGAGATGAATATACCCGTTTCTATATCGGCTGGTTGCAGATGAACGGCATGGGAGATACCGACTTTGACGATGCAGCCAAATTTGCCCGCGTGGGAATGAGCGTCAACATCAGTGACATTTTCGCTCACAATCTACTTATCCGTACCGGTAACAAACAACATCTGGCTACTTACGCCGAACGAACGGTAAATGAAAAATTAGGTATGAGTGCCAGTGACCCGCTGATAGACCAAGTACACCGGGCCATGGCCAATTGGCGGGATGGCGACCGTGGAAAAATCCTTCATCACATACATATAGTAGGAAAAGAAGCCAACAATCCTTTCTGGCGTGTGTTGGCATCCTTGAAAGAACTGTTGCCGGAAGGAGATGACTTAACACAAGTACAGGAGCTAATTTCTAATTCGGCCGACCTGATACAGCATTGCGGAGAAATCATGACCTACACCCAAGGCACATTATTTAATTAACCTGTCAATACCAATAGAATTATAGATATGAACGATAAGATACATAAAGCCCTCGGCATCTTTCTAGATGCCATGCGTCCATTTGTAATAGGTTTCCTGCAACAACATTTTCCGAATGAGCCATGGGAAGGATTATATTTTTCCAGATTGAAAGTTCCCAAACGGGCCACCTGGAATCAGGCTCTGAAAGCACAAGGTGAAAATCAATCATGCATCAGCCTGATTGATTACAATAACTTAACGGATTTTGCACTCGGTTTTAAGCAAGAACTGGGTATAGAATTCGGAACGCCGGATAAGGCAAATAAGTTCATCAGTTATCTGCAAGAACTGAAAGATATCCGCAACAAGTGTAACCATTATCAAGTTTTGGATAACGAAGAAATAGACGGTGCTTATCTCTATATTAAACAGGCAGCCAAACTGATGAAAATGGATGAACTAGTCAGTGAAATAGACAAAATTAAGGATCAAGAACAACCAATGGCACAGCCCGTTCAAGCAATGGCTCCTCCAATGCAAACAACCGTCGTAACCATGCGAGAAGATGCTCCTATTCCTGCATGGTTCACTAACGTATATCCTCATTACGACATTCGCAACGGCGTACTGGATGAATCAGTTTTCGCAGCCAATCTGGGAGAAGTAGCCTTGGGTATCGGACAGGAAGTTTATAACAATCCGACGATGTTCTTCGAGAAAACCTATATCACTGCCGGACTTCGGGACATTGCCAACCGGGTGGTTCGTGCATTGAATGGTAAAGAAAGTGAGAACCGAGTCATCTCATTGCAAACAGGATTTGGTGGTGGTAAAACCCACACCTTGATCTCATTATATCATATAGCCAAAGCTGGACGTTCATTATTAAATTCTGCTTATACAGCCCATCTGTTAAATGAAAACATACGCCCTGAATACAATGACGCAAAGGTTGCCGTCTTTACCAACAACACAACCGATGTCGCACAAGGACGTACTACCGAAGAAGGTATAACCATTCATACCCTATGGGGCGAATTAGCCTATCAATTAGGAGGAGCAGAAGGCTACAATAAGGTACGTGCCAACGATGAAAGTCGGACAGCACCTTCTTCTTCTATATTCAAGCCTATTCTGGCTCAAAACACACCTTCTCTAATCCTGATTGATGAGTTGGCTGATTACTGTAATAAAGCCAATGGAATAATGGTAGGTAAAGGCACCCTTTATACACAAACAGTAAGTTTTCTGCAAACACTGACCGAATCAGTCGCTGCAGTGCCTCAATGTGTATTGATAGCCACTCTTCCTGCCAGTGCAACAGAAGTAGCTTCATCAGAAATTGGCCAACAGATACTCTCTTCTTTGGAGAACCGTATTGTACGTGTGGGTACTGGTATCAAACCAGTAGATGATGAAGAAATATTCGAAGTGGTTCGCCGTAGGTTATTTGAAAATGTCGGCAATCCAGATACAATAGAACAAGTTCTGACACGGTACAAAAATACCTACCACAACCGACGTTCCGACTTACCAGCTGAAGCAGACCGCATAGAGTATATCAATAAAATGCGTAAAGCTTACCCATTCCACCCCGAACTAATAGATATGTTCCGATTAAAATGGGGAAATGACCCTCATTTTCAACGCACACGAGGCGTATTACGTTTGTTAGCCTCCATTGTCAAGGATTTATGGAGTCGCCGCGGTTCTTTAAGCGGGTCACAAGCTCTGATACACACTTCAGATGTCAACCTTGCCAATTTACCAACTTTAACAGGAACTATCACCAGCCTAATGGGCAGCCAATGGGAAACGGTGATGCATGCCGATATTATAGGCACCTCAAGCAATGCTTATAAAATAGATAACGAAGACCCACAAAGCAATAGCTGTAAATACAGTTTGGCACAAGGAATAGCCACTACACTGTTAATGAGTAGTATAGGTGGATCGCAGAACAAAGGATTAAACATAGAACAATTAAAACTTTGTATGCTTCGCCCATCTGCATTCCAGCATAGCGAAATCAACAATGCCCTGAACAAATTGGAGCAGGTTGCATATTACCTTTATTCAACCAATGTTGGAGCCAAAACTTATTGGTTTCAAGCAAAGCCTAACATTAATATTCTAATTAATAGTGCCAAATCAGAAATATCAGCAGCCGATGTCAAAGCTGAAATACTAAAACGTCTAAATAATCAAATAAACAGCAACGGACAACTGCGCATATTAATCAACCCATCAGGTGATGTTCCCGAGCAGAAAACATTGACCTTAGTCATATTAAGTCCGGACTATGCTACCCAAATCAACTCAATTAACAAGAAAGTTGAAAATTATGTAGAACAGATTGCTACTAAAAAAGGAAGCACACAGCGCGTTTTCCGGAATACAATATTCTATCTGACTTGCTCTGAAAGCCAGCTTGGGTTATTACAATCTAAACTGACAGAGTACTTAGCATGTGAAAGAGTACAACATGAATATAGCGGACAATTGGACACAGACCAAAAAAAGGATATTATTGATAAGAAGAATGATGCAAACGAACAAGCTAATACCCAGTTGATTTCTGTGTATAACATAGCTATGCGTTACTCTGCAACCGATGGTTTAGAAGCCTTGGAATTACATGACTTTGCCCGCGATATGCAGACGCAAATTACGGACAAATTAATGGAAGCTATCATTGAAGAAGAATGGTTGATACGCTCGATTGGCATTGGAACATTGAAAGCAAACCGCTTGTATCCTACTCTCGAAAATCCTATTAATGTAACGACACTGTATGAAGCCTTTCTGCAATATGATGACAAACCTATGATTACAGGAGCAGATGCTGTAACCAGCACCATCCAAAAATATTGCTACAACGGTGAATTCAATGTGGCTTTCGGAGAAGAAGGAAATTATTCACGTATCTATCATCGTGAAAACATCTTTGGCCTTGATGTCACTGAACGTCAATATTGGCTGATAGATAAGAACGTCATGCCTCAAGATAAGGTAGAAACGGAATCTGAAGATAACAAGACAAAATCAGAAAACAATTCCCATACACCACCAGATAATTCTCCGCATAAACCGGATGATGTTTCATCACAACCAGTACGTCATTTTAAATCTATCAAAATTTCCGGTAAGATTCCAGTAGACCAATGGACTCAATTATTCTCTAGTTTCATTGTGCCACTAAATCAAAACAATCTAGAGATTGAAGTTTCTTTTAAGGCTAGTTCCACTCTTGCTAAACCACTTGACGAATCAGCTCAGATTTATAAAATAGTGAAGGAATCAGTTCAACAATTAGGATTAAAATTAGAAGAGATAGAATAATAGGAATAAAATCAGACATTTAGAATCCATTTAAAAGGTTACTCTTTCAGAATGGATTCTATTTTTTTCTATTGCTGTCCGATAAAATCGATTACATATAAAAAATCCCGCTCGACCATTGTTATATTCAATGGTCGAGTCTTGTTTTGTCATTCTAAGCCCCTTCAAAAGATAGACAGCTGATAATCTTCTTTCCGATCTACGCTTAAGAGCGTTTCCCAGTCTTTCCCGGGTGATTAAACAGACTGTAGAAGTCCACATAATACATAAGCGTAATCCGTATCATGGTTGCAAGTCCGGAGAAACTCCATGAACGTATGAGTTTCCTTTTCATTATCATAAGCAGCAGATTAGCTATAAGGGTCACCCAAATCTGTTTCTTGATGGCATTTGCACTTTCTCCATAGAAGTATTTCAAGGGGAAGTTCTGCTTTATCTGCTTGAACAACAGTTCTATCTCCCAGCGTTTACGGTAAATTTCTATAATCTCGTTCGGATCTGATTCCATGTCGTTCGTGAGCAATGAAAACAGTTTGTACTTTCGGGTATCGGCATAAGTAATGATACGGGCATGGTGAGTCAGGGTTTCGCCACCCTTCAGTACTTTTGAGAACGTAACATGTTGTATCCGTACTTCCATAAATCCTTCTGTAGTCTGGTACATGCACTCCTCCAGAACAGAGTATTTCAGGTTTCTCTTCATTTTTGTCACATACAGAACTCCTCTCATCGGAGAAAGTAATAATCTACTGCCTTATGGAACATCCGTCAGCGAATCTACCTTGAAATAGGGAACTCCACCTATCAAATCCGTCTTACTGGCGAACATTACTATAACCAGCTAGACGAAAACCATCACCAGCATGTATGGCTAGCCGATGCCGAAGCTTCATACATCAAGGACAAATGGCGGTTTTCCATGACTCTGTGTAACTTGTTCAACCAAAAAGAATATCGATATACGACTTATTCGGCTATCCAACAATATACATCATGGATAAAAATGCGACCAAGAGAAATCTTAGTTTCAATTCAATATCAATTATAACGTAAAGTAAAAGCAAAGACAAAGTTAAAGCTTGGTTTAACTTTCGGTTTAACTTAGAGCCTCAGAAACACATAAACTGAATATAATTAAGATAAAAGTACAGTGTCGTGTACATAAAGAAAAAGCTCCGTAAACCATTGATTTACAGAGCTTCAATCCTGTACTCGAAGCGGGACTTGAACCCGCACAGCCGCAATGGCCAAGGGATTTTAAGTCCCTCGTGTCTACCGATTCCACCATTCGAGCATCCTTTCAAAGAAAGAGCGGAAAACGAGACTCGAACTCGCGACCCTAACCTTGGCAAGGTTATGCTCTACCAACTGAGCTATTTCCGCGTTTACGGGTGCAAATGTAGGGAGTTTTGCGATATACTCCAAACTTTTCACCCGTTTTCTTTTTAATTTTATGCAATTATCTTCCTAAAAGTGAGTTTTCAGCTTGAACCACTTTCTCGAAATTGAAGCCACTTACCACTTGCTGCATCAGTTCTTCAATCTTGTCATTACACAAGTTACCGATACTTCCGGCATGCGTGTGATGTACGGTCTTATCGTGTGAGAAGTTTCCAGCCTCAATGTCCAGCCCTACTTTCTTATATGCATCACGGAACGGCATTCCTTCTGAAGCCAGGCGGTTCACCTCTTCCACACTGAACATATACAGGTATTTGTCATCATCTAGAATATGTTCGTTGATTTTGATTTTCTCCATGATGTAAGTAGCCATCTGCAAGCAGTCTTCCAGTTCCTCAAAGGCAGGAAGGAACACTTCCTTGATAATCTGAAGGTCACGGAAATAACCGGAAGGAAGATTATTCATAATCATCATAATCTGCTGCGGAAGAGCCTGAATCTTGTTGCATTTGGCACGGGTCAGCTCAAACACATCGGGATTCTTCTTGTGCGGCATGATGCTGGAACCGGTGGTACATTCATCGGGCAACTTCACGAAGCCGAAGTTCTGACAACTGAACATGCAGGCATCAAACGCCATCTTCGACAGTGTTCCGGCAATAGAAGCCAGCGCAAACGATACGTTGCGTTCCACCTTGCCACGGCCCATCTGGGCATACACCACATTGTAATTCATTGAATCGAATCCCAACAGACGAGTGGTCATCTCACGGTCCAACGGGAAAGAAGAGCCATACCCTGCTGCCGAGCCCAATGGATTACGGTTACAAGTCTTATAAGCAGCCTGAAGGAACATCATATCGTCCACCAAGCTTTCTGCATAAGCTCCAAACCACAGACCGAAAGAAGAAGGCATGGCGATCTGCAGGTGGGTATATCCCGGCATAAGCACATCCTTGTAACGGTTGCTCTGAGAAATAAGTACATGGAACAAACGTTCTACAGCTTCTGCCACCGATTTCAACTGAGCACGGATAAACAGCTTCAAGTCGACCAGCACCTGGTCATTGCGCGAACGTCCACTGTGGATTTTCTTTCCCACATCCCCCAGGCGGCGTGTCAGCATCAGCTCCACCTGTGAATGTACATCCTCTATTCCGTCTTCAATCACAAACTCCCCGCGTTCTACGGAAGCGTATATATTTTTCAGTTCTTCCAGCAAAATCTTCAGTTCGTCCGAGGTCAGCAGGCCGATACTTTCCAACATGGTAATATGCGCCATCGAACCCAACACGTCGTACTTTGCCAGATACATGTCCATTTCGCGGTCACGTCCCACGGTAAAGCGGTCAATTTCCGCATTTACCTGTACATTTTTTTCCCAAAGTTTTTGAGCCATAATTTCAGTTTTTATCTCCGGCATCTGCCGGTCATTTCAATTAATAAGGAAGCATGGCCAGCATGTCAGCCAGTTTCTCTACTCCCTCCTGCAGGGGCTTTGACACCATGGCTTTCATGAACATGTTCACTTCCGCACGGATAGTCACTTTCATTTTAGCCTCTTCCTGTGTTACAGGCAGAATCTGAATCCACAGATTCAAAGGTATGGGCGATTTGTCACCTTCAAACTTGATGCACTTCAAAGGTTCACGCTCAATGATGCGCAATGTAAGACTGATGCCCTGTACTTTCAAGGTAATGGAATCACGGTCGAACGACATATCTTCCAGTTTCCCGTCCAGCTTGTCCTTCACCATGTCCAGGCGTTCCCGAACTCCTTCCAGGTTATTCAGGTCGGACAGTTTGTTATATACTCGTTCCTGACTATAAGGAACATGCTTCACATTGCTTTCAAATTGTACAGCCATATTTTTTCAATCTTCAGGAAAATTCTCCCGTCATCGCATAAAAAAATGTCATCTTGAGCAGAGTGGACTCGCTCAGGATGACATCTCCTATTTACAATCCGAGACTGCTTTCCCAGTTACAGAATCTATTATTTTCCAGTCCAGTGAGAAGGATCCTCTCTCCATGCCTGCAGCACAGGGATATCCTCTTCATTGATATAATCGGTCTTCAAAGCTACTTCCAGCACCGCATTGTAGTTGGTCAGTGTAACCAGTTCTACTTTTGCTTTCTTGAAGGCTTCTACTGATACATCGAAACCGTAAGTGAAAGAAGCAATCATTCCAATTACTTCACAACCGTCGCGACGGATAGCCTCTACCGCTTTCAAACTGCTTCCACCGGTTGAAATCAGGTCTTCTACGACAACCACTTTCATACCCGGACGCAATTCACCTTCAATCAAATTTTCCAAGCCATGGTCTTTCGGGCTTGAACGAACATATACGAACGGCAAGTTCAACTCTTCTGCCACCAGCGCACCCTGTGCAATCGCACCTGTAGCTACACCTGCAATGGCGTCTACTTCACCGAATTTTTCAAGAATAACACGACAAATCTCTAACTTTACGAAGTTACGAAGTGCAGGATATGACAACGTCTTACGATTGTCACAATAAATCGGCGATTTCCAACCTGATGCCCAAGTAAACGGGTTAGCCGGCTGAATCTTCACAGCCTTCACCTTCAGCAACTTTTCTGCAAATAATCTTTCCAAAGCTTTCATAACTTTTTAATTCTCTGATAAATGTTTTTGCAAAATTATAGAAATACATCGGGAATAGAAAATTTAAGAGCATTAATTTTACTAAAACCCGTCAGATTGTTTTATTTCGTCCACGCCAGCGTAACAATGCTGATGCTTATTCCCTCAATATCAGCCAATACATCTGCACAGGCACCTAACGTGGCTCCTGTGGTCAGCACATCATCCACCAGCATCACATGTTTACCTTGCAGCATACGGGTATCGTCGACCAAATGAAAAAGATGAACCGTGTTTTCCTGTCGTTCCAGCACGGATTTATGGGTCTGGGTCTGGTTGTTTCGCACCCGACAGAGCAACCCGTCGCACACCGGAATGCCTGTCTGCTCAGAAATGCCCTCTGCCAGCAGACTACTCTGGTTATATCCCCTGGTACGCAGACGGTCGGGATGCAAGGGAACCGGCAACAAATAATCTACTCCCTCAAAGAAACCCGTCGGGAGCAATTCATGCGCCAGCATCTCTCCCATCTGCCGGCAGACTTTCTGACGGCCATAGTATTTCATGCCGGCCAATATATGGGCAACTTTCCCTCCACGGGCATAATAAAACAAAGCCGACGCCCGCTGTATCGGGAAACGACCCCAGAAAATCTTTTCCATTTCATTGCCCGGTGTATTTCCTAAGTGCGTATGAGGGAGCTGTGACAGACAATCACAGCAAAGAGCCTGTTCGGAGACCTGCAACTTCCGTCCGCAAGCCATGCAGAGACGGGGGAACAGAAAATCCCGGATGTCAGTCAAAATATTCATCCGGCTCTACCTGATTGACAAAACGACGTACTTCTTCCAGTGTAAAGCCCCGACCTACGGCAAAACGAATCAGCTTCATACTCCGTTCATAGTCATTGGCAGCTTTTATCCCTTTCATTTTCTGCTTCAGCATCTTCTTCAGGATTCCGTCGTATTCTTCGGTATCGATTTCCTCCAGTCCGGCACGTATGTCTTCGTCCGACAGGCGTTTCATACGGAGCATCTGTGCAATCTTCATCCGCCCCCACTGATTGAAACGGTACTTATCGCGCACATAAAACCGGCAAAAACGAGCCGCATCCAAGTAGCGCTCCTTCTGCAAATGGGCCATAATCCGTTCTGTCACTTCCTCCGAAGCCCCCCACTTGCGAATTTTCTCCTCCACGTCCGACGGGCAACGCTCCACCGACGAACAATACACTTCGGCCTTACTTTTTATCTCTGCTTCACTATATTCTTTCATGGTCTGATTGCTTTTATCATCCGGTCGTTTCCCGACAAGTCTTTCCGTAATTCAATCTGGCAGTATCCAAGTTCTTCCAGCATCCGCACAGTCTCAGCCCCGTAAGCGCGATTGATTTCAAAATACAATGCTCCTCCTTCCGAAAGCCAGTCAAGTCCCTTCCGGGCTATCCTCCGGTAAAACCGCAACGGGTCTGAATCGGGCACAAACAAGGCCAGTTCAGGTTCCCAATCGAGTACATTCGCCTCCATATCCATCCGCTCGCTTTCCGTAATGTAAGGAGGGTTGCTCACCAGCACGTCTACCTGACATTCAGGAAGTTCCTCTTTCAGAATATCGGCACAGAACAAAGTCACCTTGTCTCCATAACGCTTTACATTCATAGCCGCAATGCGCAAAGCCTCAGCCGACACATCGCACGAAGAAACCTGCGCTTCCGGCAACAGCTGCGCCAGCGATACGGGAATGCAGCCGCTTCCGGTGCCAATATCCAGAATACGCACCTGCCCTGCCTCCCGATAATCGGAGACAATCCATTCCACCAGCTCTTCCGTTTCCGGACGAGGAATCAGTACCCCTTGTTCCACATGAAAAGACATTCCACAAAAAGAGGCTTCCTGCAAAATATACTGAAGGGGTTCCCGCTGCTTCAAGCGCCGAAGAATATCCTCCAGTTCCGCCCACTCTTTCGTGGAAAAATTCATATCTTTGCCTGTATAAAGTTCAAGAGTAGAGAGATGCAGAATATCCGAAGATATCCACTTTGCCATGGCTGAAGCCTCTTCTTCTGCATAAAAAGGACTCAGCTCTTTTTTGATATGTACATAAACCGGATGCATAGTTGCAAAAGTAACGATAAAAAACGAAGAATATGACGATAGACGAAAAATATATGCGGCGCTGCATACAACTGGCCCGAAACGGTATCTGCCATGCTGCTCCCAACCCCATGGTGGGAGCCGTTATTGCACGCGACGGAAAAATCATCGGTGAAGGTTATCACGTGCGCTGCGGGGAAGGCCATGCCGAGGTGAATGCCATCGCCTCAGTCAAAGATGAAAGCCTGCTGAAAGATGCTACCATTTATGTAAGCTTAGAACCCTGTTCTCACTATGGGAAAACTCCTCCCTGTGCTGACTTAATCATACGGAAAGGGATTCCGAGAGTCGTAGTAGGCTGTGTGGACCCGTTTTCTTTGGTAGCCGGAAGAGGAATCCAGAAGTTACGGGATGCCGGCATTGAAGTGACGGTCGGTGTACTGGAAAAAGAATGCCGGGAACTGATTCGTGCTTTCGTGACATTCAACCTGAAAAAGCGTCCTTACATCACCCTGAAATGGGCACAGTCGGCCGACGGTTTTCTGGACATCCGACGTGAAGGCGGAAACGCGGTACGCCTTTCCACTCCTCTCTCCACCTTGGCGGTTCACAAGATGCGGGCCGAACAGAAAGCCATTCTCGTAGGACGGCGCACAGCCCTGCTCGACAACCCGTCGCTCACGGTACGCGAATGGTACGGACAGAACCCGCTCCGACTGGTCATCGACCGGCAGCTGACTTTGCCGCCTCATCTGCACCTGTTCGACGGCAGTACTCCTACCCTCGTCTTTACGGAAAAAGAAAAGGCCGCTACCCAGAACCTCACTTACGTGACACTGGATTTCGGCCAGAATATTCTCCCGCAAATCATGCAGGTGCTTTATGAACAAAAAATACAAACATTACTGGTAGAAGGCGGAAGCCAGACGCTCCAGGCTTTTCTGGAACAAGGGCTATGGGACGAAGCATTCATAGAACATGCCCGCGTGACCTTGCACGACGGTATTCCTGCTCCCCTCCTTCCCCACGGACAAGAAAGCCGTTTCTTTTTCCGTGACGGCGCACTGATTCAGCACTGCCGCCACGCAGAATAAATTTAGAAACGGCAGCTGATGCCTGCCATGAAATGAAGACCTTCCACCGGATAACCTGCTTCAGTAGCGTATACCTTATTGAGCAGGTTATTCAGGCGGCCAAACACGTTGATGCGGTTCAGCAACTCATACTCTGCTCCTACAGACAGGTTATTGATGGCATCCGCACGCCCAAAATCACCCATCTTCTGACGACGTTCGTAGTTGTAGTTCAACAAGGCATGGCAATTCTTGATCACCTTGGCACGCACACTGAAATCGGCCTTCAATTCGGGCTTCAACTGTAACAAGCCTTCGTTTCCTTCCGTCACGTTCCAGCTATAATACGTACCGTTTACAGAAAAGTCTACCCAGTCACGGTAGGCATAGCTCACAGAAACACCTCCATAACCGACTTTCCCCTTATCCTGCAGGATACCTGTATAGAACACATTCTGCTCATCCGTATAAAATCCTCCCGGTACGGCAAACAGTTCATTCTTGGTAATACGGTAACCTCCATAAAGTTCAAAACCTAATCCGATAACCGGAGAAGCCTTCAAACCGATTTTCGCATCCAGCGGTGTATAGGACGTACGCATCTGCTGTGCAATCGTCCAGTAAGGTGAGAAGTCATTCAACCGACGGAAGTCATTCAGACGTGTTCCGCCCAATACATTGAGGTAAGCCACATACGTATCGGCAAACGTATATTCCAGTTTGACATCCGGTGCCACCTTCAGTCCACTGCCATAAGCTGTCTGCAAATCCACATGGGCACCCACCCGCAACTTCACGGATTCACCCTGATAAGTGTAGTACGGATTCAGCTGCAACAGCGTATAATCCTGCTGCGACACATCGTGAATCAGGTTGTCCATCTCCAGACCGACGCCCACCTGCTGTTCCTCATTGATATTTCCAGCCATGAAACCTTCGGTATGGAAAATATTTTCAGAGCCATACCCCATGTAATAATTATCATAACGCAAGCTAAAGCTACGCAAGCCAGTCTGGAAAGCAAACTGTATAGGCAAGTCCTTGTCGCGAGACACCACTCCTACATATCCTTCACCCAACGTATAACGCTGTGTGGTGGGCCAGTTCTCCACCCCTTCATTCATAGACGGCATATAATTAAATACCTGCGAAGCAAAGGCTCCTCCCAGTTTCAGCGCCACTTTCCGGAAATCATGTCGGTAGTCCAGCGACACATCCGTACGGTAAAAACGCGATTTCCACTCCTCTCCTTCCATGAAATGCGGAATATCCCCGTTCAGCCCGTACAAAGAAGCCATGATTCCCAGACGGTCTTTCGAAGAAATATCCCACAGATAACTTCCTTTCAGGTCCACATTGTTCAGCGTACCGTAAGCCGCACGGACATAGCCCCTGTCGGCTCCCTTCTGAGCCAGTTCTCTGGACATCGCCTCCATAGGAGTGGTTTTCCAGGCTCCCAACGGACGCAAGTCCGTCGCATAATTAATGGCCTGTTTCGGAGCCGCCGGCTCCTCCACCTCGGGCATGACATTCACCTTAAAGGCATCCATCACCTCGGGGTTGTACTGATTTTCCACTACCACCGTCCGGTTCAGTGTAGAATCTTTCTCCCCTCCATTCTGCGCACATACCGTAGCTGCGGGCCACAGACCGGCGCAAACCAATATCGTACTTATGTATTTCATCTTACTTTACACTTTTAAGTTTTTCCAGGCGACTTTCAATCATTCCGGCGATGTCATCATCGGCCTGATAATTCTGCTGCAAAGACAACAAATACTGTTTAGCCTCCATCTTGCGGTCCAGCTTCACGTACACATCCGACAACAGGACGAAACTTCTTGCCAGCCAGTATGCATGCGGTGTGCTGACTTCGATGTATTCCAGCACCTCCTTCTCCGCCTTGGCAGTTTCTCCCTCATCGAAGTAAGTCTGTGCCACCAGGTATTTGGCTTCTGCTCCGTACACATTACGCGTATCCTTAGCCAGTTCGGTCAAGTCGGCCAGTGCGGCCTTCTTCTGCCCTTCTGCCAACAACGCCTTGGCACGGAAATACAAGGCCTCGCTACGTACCTCCGGAGTCAGCTTGCTCTGCTTGAGCAGCGCCGAAGCAGTCGTTACGGTTTCGGCCCGGTCGCCCAAGGCACAAGCGCTTCGCAGAGCACCCACTTCCGCCTGCAGACGCTCTTCCTGCACAGCCGAGCGGTCGGCCAAACGCTTATAAAGATTCAATGCCTTGGCATATTCCTTCTGGTTATAGGCCATATCGGCACAAAGCGCCAAAGCCTTTCCTTCGTACTTGCTTCCTGAAAAGCGCAACACTTCTTCCAGACGGGCTGACGCTGCCGCATAATCCTTCTGGTTATAATCAATCAAACCTAAATAATAAGACGCATCCACACTGAAAGCTCCCTGCGGGAACGACTGAAGATAGCGGGTCAGGCTGGTCTTCGCTCCGGCAATATCCCCACGCATGTAAGCACGTTCGGCTGCCGTATACGTCAAAGAATCACGCTCGCTCACGTTGAAGGTCGCACCACCAGGCACTGTAGAAGCAAACGCCATATAGTCATCCACCTTATTCAAATCCACATAAATGGACTTCAGGTCACGCTGTGCCAGGCGCGCCTCCGCACTACCCGGATACTTCGTAATGACCTGTTTGTAAGCCGCAATGGCTTCCTCGTAGCGGTCGTTCTGATAATAAAGCAAACCTATTTCATTGGCTGCCTTACGTGAAAGTTCACTTTCCGGATAACGCTGCACCAGCAATGAGTAACGCTTGATGGCATTCTCACTATCCTCCATCTGCACAAAGGCACGTCCCTGCTCATACAGGGCATCGTCCAGATAAGCCGACGACGGATAATCCGTAATCAATTTGTTAAGTACCTGAATCTTTCCGGCATAATCACGCTGCAGTCCTTTCACAATACCCTCCTGGAACAACGAATAATCTCCCAGCGAAGGAGAAGTGACGACAGCCTGCGCATATTGCTGGCGGGCTTCTTCAAAACGGCGCTCATAAAAATAGCAGTCACCGATACGGTTGTACGCGTCGCCTGCTACAGAAGCTTCCTGCGTCCTTCCGTTCTGCACACAGCGGACAAACCAGTCGCGTGCGGAATTATATTGTTTCTGCTTGAACAGACTGTATCCCAAACAGTAAAGAGCCAGTCCGTACTCCTGTGAATTCTTGTCGGTAGCAAACTCCAGATACAGCCGCATGTCATTGGCGGCCTCCGGATAACGCTCCAGACGGTATTTCGATTCTCCACGCCAATAATAAGCATCGGCCTTGGTCTTCTGATTATACTGGCCCAACTGCAAAGAACGAGTAAAATAATCAATGGCATTCCGATAGTCGGCCTGCGCAAACAGCTGTGTTCCCATACGGAAAAGCAGTTTCTGTTTCGCTTCCAGAATGCGGGCACTCGGATGCGTGATTTTCTCGATAGAACGTAACGCCACTTCATAACTGCGGGTATTCATATACACCTCTACCAGATAATCGTTTACCTTTTCAGCATATACCGATGACGGATATTCGTTCAGGAACCGTTCGAACACCGTTACCGACTCGGCAAAAGGAGAATAAGACGTTTCATGAATGCAGAGTGCATAATTGAACAAAGCCTGTTCCTGGATACTACGGTCGAAGTCCATGCGCGAAGCCTGCTCGAACGCCATACGTGCCTGATTGCGTTCCTTCAACTGCAGCCCGGCCAATCCCATGTGCAGGTAAGCATTCTGAGCCAGCGCATCCTGCGCACCGGTTGCCTCACCCAAACGCGACAACGCCTTGGAATAGACTCCCGTATTAAAATAACTCATACCCAACTTATACATGGCCAGACGGGCAGGCACCTCCTCCGCTTCGTGGTAGCGTTCCAGCGACTGGATGGCAGCCGCATAGTCTTTCTGTCCGTAAGCCGCCTCACCGGAGATACGGCTCATCTGAGCGGCATGCTTCTCTTCCGGATACAAAGCCAGATAAGCATCTGCCACCTTACGGGCCTGTGCATAATTTCCCTGAATCAGGTAAATGTCGGCAATATAATAAGGTGCCAGTTTCTGGAACTTCCGGTCATCCTGCACCTCACGGAATCCCTGCAAGGCGGTATCATATTTCTGCTGTACGTAATCAATATAAGCCAGGTTGTACACCGCATCGTTATGGAAGTCCTTACTCGTCTCTTTCAACACGGCGAACCAGAAAGCCGCATCCTGCAATTTACCGACTTTCAGGTACGACGTACCCATACGCAAGGCACTGGCATCGCGTTCTTCATCGGATAAAAGAGAAATGTCACAGCCCTTCAGCGTAGCAATGGTTTCCATGTATTTCTCTTCCGAAAAATAGCTGGCCCCTATCAGTGCCTGCACCCGATTGCGGTAACGCGACTCCGGATGTGCTTCCAGGTAATCCGACAGTACTTCCCGGCAATCCGGCATTTTCAATTCATAGGCCGTGCAAGCCAGCATATAATCCACTTCATCGGCCCAGGCCTTTTCCCCCGCCTGACGGGTATAGCGCACCAAGGTCTGTCGGGCTGCCGCATAATCCTGACGCAAGAACAGCTCCCGTCCCTCGTTGAACAAACGGTCTGCCCCGGTCAGCGGCTCCACCTGCTGCCCGGAAACCGTCAACGGCAAGGCACAACACAGCCCCGCCATCCATATATATTTCTTATATTTACCCATAATCCATTTTATTTTTTGCTCCGACAGGTTTCCAAAAAGCGTGCGACTCCCTTACGTACAGAGTCCAGCCCGAAATCATCCGGATTCACTTTGTCCAGCGGCATCCACCATGCATCGGCCACATCGTCCATGGCTTTTATCAGATGGTCATCTTCCACCTGACACAAGAAGAACTGGTCGAGTGTATGTACCAGGAAACCAGAGTACAGATACGTGTTGGGCAAGGAAAACAGATATTTCGCTTCCGTCACTACCAGACCCGTTTCCTCTTTTACCTCGCGTGCCACCCCTTCTTCGCCAGTCTCGAACATATCAATAAATCCGCCCGACAAATCCAGCGTGCCCTTGGCAGGTTCCTTCCCCCGCCGGCAAACCAGCAGTTCCCCTTTTCCGTTCAGGATAAAAGCCACCGTAGCCGCACTTGAGTTAAAATAATACACAAACCCGCAGTCCGCACATTTCTTGGACTTCTCATTATGTATTTCAAAATGAGGAGAACCACATACCGGACAAAACTTAAACAATTCCAATGGATGCATAGTTCTTGAGTTTAATAAATAATAAGTCTTACAAAGATAGTGAAAGGTGAGAGAAGTACGAACGAAAAACATGTTTTTCGGTTCTACTTCCCAACCGTATCCTATCTTCGGGAAATCAAAGATAGTCAAATAGGACCGAACGACTTACACAATTTTCCCACAATTTGTTCTTTCGCCAAAAATAATCACGTTTTTTTCGGCAAAATAGCATATAGATAAAAAAGTTTTTCTACATTTGCTTACAATATGATAAAAACAAGAACCATTTAGTAATATGGAAAAAATTGATAAACTTGACAAACAGATTCTGGAAATCATCTCACAGAATGCCAGAATCCCGTTCAAAGACGTTGCAGCAGAATGTGGCGTGTCACGTGCTGCCATTCACCAACGCGTTCAGCGCCTGATTGACCTTGGCGTAATTATCGGTTCAGGTTACCATGTAAATCCCAAGAGCCTGGGATATAGCACCTGCACATACGTAGGAATCAAGCTGGAAAAAGGCTCTATGTACAAGAGCGTAGTGGCAGAACTGAAGAAGATTCCGGAAATCGTGGAATGCCATTTCACCACTGGTCCGTACACCATGCTGACCAAGCTGTATTCTACCGATAACGAGCATCTGATGGATTTGCTGAACTCCAAGATTCAGGAAATTCCGGGTGTAACTGCTACGGAAACCTTGATTTCACTGGAACAGAGCATCAAGAAAGAAATTCCCATTCGTAAAGAATTAGAAGATTGATGGAATGGATTGACAGCCTTCATTGGGAAGGAATCCTCATTGGCATCTGCACATTCCTGATTATCGGTCTGTTTCATCCGATAGTAGTCAAAGCGGAATATTATTTGGGAACGCGCTGCTGGTGGATTTTTCTGCTATTAGGCATCGCCGGCCTCATCGGTTCCGTACTGGTAAGTCAGATTCTGCTGTCGACCCTGTTGGGAGTTTTCTCATTCTCTTCTTTCTGGACCATCAAGGAGGTCTTCGAACAGCGCGAACGCGTACTGAAAGGCTGGTTCCCGATGAATCCGAAGCGGAAGAAGGAATATGAACAGTAATTATACTTCAAATAAAAATAGAATCAGAAAGAAAATCTAATATTCTTTCTGATTCTATTTTTATTATATAACTCCTAATCTCAAAACATACATATCTACGACCAACATATTATTGTATAATACTCATCTCCAACGCTTCCCCACTATCAGGAACAAGCACATTTAAAATTTGCATTTCCTTGTCATAACTCCATATTACAGCATCAGCAAATATATTTTCCTGGTCATGTAATTTTTCAGGCTTTACTTTTTTTTGTTTTTTCCCAGCAATTACAACTTTCTGAGGAGATTTTTCTACATAAAATCGGAAAATCATATTCCGCTTAGATGGTAACTGGTAGTTACTACCCTCACGTGGGGAAATAGCAATTTCAAACCCTTCAACTGTTGTTTTCACATTAATCGGAGTCTTCAAGAACTCGTCTTTTAAATATCCCAAGTCGGTCCCTTCATCTTCATACAAAAGGAAAGAAGCACTCTGACCTTCTACTGCTGGAAAGACTTCAAATATAACAGGATATTCGGGATGTTCACCAATATAATTCATCACTGGCATAGTAGGAATGATTGATCCTTGCTTTACAAACATTGGGATACATGACAATGGTGCATCCACTGTCAACCACTGTTCTCCCGAGTAAAGCGTCCTTTTATCATTATAGTTCAACCAGTTACCCTCTGGTAAATACAAGTTCTTGGTTTTCGCATTTTTCTTTACGACTGGAGCTATAAGCAATTCTTTACCAAACATAAACTGTGCATCTGTATCAAATGTTTCCAAATCATAAGGATATTCAAGAAACATTGGACGCATAATTGGCAATCCTGCATCATGAGCTTCGCGAGCATACGTATAGATATAAGGAATCAATGAATATTTCAATTCTATAGCTTTTTTCACATTCTGTTCTGCTTCTTCCCCAAAAAGCCATGGTTCAACTGCATTGTTACCTTCATGATGAATACGACTTAACGGATTAAAAGCCCCCATCTGTACCCAACGTGTATAAAGTTCAGCCATTGCTGAATAATCTTTAATATCTCCACAATATCCTGATATATCAGTTGTAGTAAAAGGTATCAAGCCTAATCCTGCAGAAAGCAATACAGGGATCTGATTAGCCATCTGCGCCCATCCCTGCGTTACATCGTCACAGTTTCCACTATCACCAGTCCAACCAAAAGTATAACGCTGCAATCCTGCATAAGCAGCACGAGTCATTTGAAATACACGACGATTGGGATTACGTTTCTCAAACTGCTCTTTCACAACTTTGTCCCAAGTTAACCCATACACATTGTGAATCTCACTATGCATTCCTAAATGATGTTTCATCACCAAACGATCCACATCCTCTTCATTACTCCAAGCAGGCTCACCCATATCCGTCCAAAATCCACTGATACCGTCATTTATAGGCTTTTGCTGATATGCTCCCCACCAATCTGCTACCTCAGGCTTTGTAAAATCTACCACACCACAGTTTCCACCCCATGGCCAAGGCATATCATAAGTTTTGCCTGTTGTTGAATCAGTTACAAAATAACCAAGACTATCAGCCTCCTGCCACTGTTTTTTATTAGATTGAGAAATAACAGGATCTTGTGATACTACAACCTTAAAACCTTGTGATTTCAAATCTGCCAGCATCTGTTTAGGATTCTCATAATTACCTTTACGCCATTCAAAATCTTGCAGGTTCTGAGTCCAACCAATATCTTGATAAATAATATCGCAAGGAATACCACGCTTTCTATATCCAGTCGCAATCTCCCGTGTTAAATCCTCACGAGTGAGCATTCCACGACATTGAGCAAATCCCAAAGCCCATTTGGGTGGCATAATTGGCTTTCCTGTCAGTCCTATATAATGCCCCATAATTTCCTTATAGTCCTTGCCAAACATGAAATAATATATCATTTCACCACCTAGAGCTTCAAAACTATAATAATCTCGACTCTCTGTTCCAAACTTAAACTCTGTTTTATAAGTATTATCTAAAAATATACCATAACGATAATTACTCATAAAAAACGGAATACTCTTATATAAAGGATCATCAGCTACACCATAGCAAGGCCGATCACTATTCCACATTTTATATGTTTCCCCTCGTCGATCTAATTTACCGGTTTTTTCTCCCAATCCAAAAAAATGCTCATCACGCCTCAGCATTTTATATTCTACCTTCTTTTCACCTTCACAAGTCCGGCCATCACCATAATCACTAAAAATAAGCTTTTGATATTTATCAAAAACCTGGAGCTTCAAGGGGGATTTATTAACGCGTATTCTCAATACAGGTGTAAAAATCTCATAACAAGACGCTTCCTCATTCACATTGACTACTCCCACATCTTCCAGTTCTTCATTAATAACAGCAAACGAAGAATTTAACCGTTGTAATTTCCCATCTGGAGAATACCATATCCGAACTACGGATTGCCCACACAATTTCAATTGAAAAGCTGCTCCATTATCCAAATGAAATGTTACTTCACGCCCTTGTTGCGAAAATGACTTACAAACAGGCACTGCAGCTTGCACTACGACTGACACAGCTAGAAACAACCATCCAACAATATATCTAAACATAGGCTTATGATTTATAGTTATAATCCTCTAACCTTACAATCTATTCCAATACACAATTAATTTATATCATATAGAGTAAAGTTCTTCATCTTAAAAAAGAATAAGCACCTCTGTAAATCTAACCTCACAGAGGTGCTAACATCAAAGTTCTAATTAATTATTATAATAAAATATTATTTTATAGGCGATACAGATAGCTTTTTCAACCCCTTCATTTCGTCTGAAGTTGTAACTTCAAATAGACTTATAGCATATCCACCTGCTTCTACTGTATTTATTTTTAGTTTGTTCTTAGAGTTAACGAGCCCTTTTACAATCTGATATGATTGAGGATTTGACTTATAATCAGTATCTTTTGTATCAGCATATATGGTAGCTATATAATTCTTCCCTTTTTCCAAGAAATCAAGCGAAATAACTGATTGATGATTAGCATCACCTGTAGCACTACCAATAAACCAATTATTCGTTCCTTTTTCTTTTCGAGCCACAGTTACATATTTCCCTGGTTCTGCTTCAAGATAAATACTATTATCCCAATCAACCGGTACATCTTTTATAAATTGAAAAGCATCCATAAAACGCTCATAATTTTCTGGAAGATCTGCAGCCATCTGAAGAGGGCTATACATCGTTACATACAATGCTAATTGGTTTGCCAATGTAGCATTTACGTGTGAGCTATTATTTGGATTTAATTTGGAAATATTCATTTCAAAAATACCTGGTGTATAATCCATCGGCCCTCCTTGAAGTCTCGTAAAAGGCAAGACTGTCGTATGAAATGTTTTACTGCCACCAAAAGCCTGATACTCCGTTCCACGTGCAGATTCATTTCCAATCAGATTAGGATATGTACGACAAAGTCCTGTAGGACGAACTGCTTCGTGAGCATTCACCATTATTTTATGTTTAGCAGCCTCTACAACACAATACAAATAATGATTATTCATCCACTGCCCATAATGGTGTTCACCATAAGGCAAGATATTTCCCACATACCCACTTTTTACGGCTGTATAGCCATATTTATTCATTAACTGATAAGCCTGTTCAAGATGTCTCTCATAATTACGAGATGAACCAGATGTTTCATGATGCATCATCAATCTTATTCCTTTATCATGTGCGTATCTATTCAACTGTTCAATATCAAAATCAGGATAAGGAGTCACAAAATCAAAAACATAATCTTTTTGATTTCCAAACCAATCTTCCCAACCAACATTCCATCCTTCTACCAACAACTGATCGAATCCATGTTTCGCAGCAAAATCAATATACTTCTTCACATTTCTTGTATTAGCAGGATGATTACCATTAGATTTTACTTTCCGATAATCCGTTTCTCCAAGCTTCACGGACGGAATATCATTAGTATAGCTCCATGGCTTCCCTCCAGCAATCATCTCCCACCATACACCCATATATTTTACAGGTTTAATCCAAGAAGTATCCTCAATTTTACATGGCTCATTCAAATTCAAAATCAAATGAGATGACAAAATATCACGTGCATCATCAGAGACCATAACCGTACGCCATGGAGAATGACATGGAGCCTGTAAACGACCTTTAAATCCGTCTGCATCAGGAGTAAGCCATGACTCAAATACTAAATTTTTATCATCCAGATTTAAATGCATACATGAATAATCAACCAAAGCTGCTTCATGCAAATTAATATACAACCCCTCATCTGTTTTCATCTGCAATGATGTTTGCACTCCTGTTGGGGAAAATACAGTTTGAGAGGCATTGGAAGTTACTGCATTTGGCAACAATGAACGTATTTCAGATAACTTCGACTCCGTATAGTCATACTCCTGAGTATCATAATCCCCAGGAATCCACCAAGCCGTATGATCACCAGTCATAGCAAATTGACTATGCTCCTCTTTTATTACAAAATAAACTAAATTTTTTTGCTGGGGAAATTCATAACGGAATCCAACCCCATCATCATATACCCGAAAACGAATATTCATATAACGATCTGTTGATGGCTGCTTCAACTCTGCAAGAAGTTCATTATAATGATTACGTATTTCTTTGACCTCACCCCATACAGGCTGCCAAGTTTCATCAAAAGTAGATGTAGTAGCATTAAGTTGTTCAAAGCCATCCATCAAATTCTTTCCATCACGTAATTCCAGACCTAATCTACTTTCTTTAATTACAGGTTTACCTTTGTAATCTACTTTATAAGTAGGTATCCCATTCTTTAACTGGAAATCAATTGAAACGATTCCATTAGGTGATGTTACCACATCAGCATCAACATTTAATGCTGAAAATAATAATGCAGATATAATTAATTTTAGCTTCATACTGTTTTTTATTCTTATTTATATTCAACAACCAACATGTTCCAATATTTTAATGAAGGCAAAGTAAACTCTAAACGGTTCCCATTTACCTTAAATGCAATTGGGATTACGGCTCCTCCGGCATAATCAGGTGATGCCATCCAAAGACCTTTCACAGAACGTGAAGGACAAATACTAAAGGAAGGGTTTTCAATTGTATTTGGTTCCGGCATAGTTCCATAATCATCACGCCATTCATCACTATCAGCTTGTGATAAATTCAACAAATGAATAACATCCTGATTTTCCAGACTACGCCCTATCGTACATAACTTTCCTTTAACCGGTGGCCAGGATTGCACCTCAAATTTACCGTCAACAGATACAATATCGACATTAGTTGTCAATGAACCACCATCACGCAGCACATTCTGATAAGCAGTCATAAAATCATAATAATGAATTATATCCTTTTTTAAAGCCTCCGTCATTTTCAAATTGTCATTAGGGAAATACTCCTTGCACAACATGTGAGGACCAAGTTCCAGATGTGAGCCTCCCAATGCAAACATCACCGCATCGGTCAACAAGACCCCAGGAGTATTAAATTCACCTACATTTTCAGCCAACCAATAGTTCATATAGGCTGCAAATACGGTATTCAACTGATTGCCAGAGTATTCATTATTCTCATCTATAATTGTTTTCAGATGACTAAATTTCGCCTCAGTACGGTCATTATCTTTACCCCATACCTCATTATACAAAAAATCGACCTTTCCTGTTTGGGCTATCTGTTCTGCGCCATAGCGGCTGACAGCATTCATAATCAACCTCTTATCTGGATGTGCCTGCTTCATTGCCTTTATAAATGACGCATAACCTTGTGGCAAATCAACTTCCTTACCATATACATTAAATACGGTTCCTCTGTTTCCCAACTGGTCTATCTGATAACCATCAAAAGCAAAATGATTATATACGTCTGTATTACGTTGTATCAAATAGTCCTGCCATGCCTTATTCCCCGGATCTGTCAAATAAATATTACTTTTCCAACTATCAGGCAATTCATGGCAATCACGCGTTTTTGCCTTATAATCTTTGAAAAGCCCCCAGCTATCTTTCACACCATCCAAATTCGCATCATCCAAAGCACCAAAACAAAGATTATAAAAAATGGACTTCATCCCCAAAGCATGCTGCACCTCAATATACTTTTCCACAGTTTCCGTATATACATCACGATTGGCAATATCCTTATACACAGGCATAATCTGTCCATCACGAGTACTTCCTAAAGGCCAATGATGCTTATTATGCCAGTCTTGGAATTGTACACCATTAATGTGGCAACGGCTCAAATAAGACATCTCATCCTTTATATCTTCATCCGATTTCTGACCAAACTCTGCCACAAATCCATACCTAGGAAATCGTTTCCAATCGCTAGAAGCATCAACCGCAATTGTTCCGTAAATTATTTCCTTATCATCCGATGATGCATAAATATCAACCATATAACCTGTAAAATCTACAGTTGGAAGAGTCCACGTCCATGACGAACCAGCCAAAGGTTGTTCTTCAATTACTTCATCCAAATGACGATAACGAATTTTTGCGTTCGACGGAATGTCACCTAAAATTCCAAAACTTACTGTTTCTCCTGGTGCATAACAAGCTTTATCTGTAAATAAAGAAATACCAGTTCCTTCCTCTATTTTAACAGAAACTTCCCCTCCTTCATATTCCAAATTTGCCATTCCTGCTCCGTCATCGTTCTTACATGCAGTAAAAAGGAGAAAAATTCCTGCCAAGTAAATTATTTTTTTCATGATAAACAATTCTAATTTAATCAATTCTTCTGTACTAAGAGTTTTTCTGTATCTTGATTCAGGGTAATCGTATAGTTTCCCGGATCAGTCACAACCCATTTATTATCTAAGCTTCCATAACCATAATCTGGATTCGTTTTATCAATCCAGTACATATCATATTCACCTGCTTCAAATGTAAGACCATTTTCTACAGCCATAAACCAAGCTCCCATCCAATCAGACTGGTTATCACAGGTAAACTTAATTTCACCTGCTGTCAGATTTCCAGTCCACTGATAAGTATATTCGTCAATCTTTGTCATTGGAGCAGAAGAAGGCAAAGTCCAACCTGCAGGAGTAGCATCACCTATCAAAGAAATTTTCGTATAAGGTTCAAAAGGAGCCATCACCATTTTTTCCTGGCCTGTTGTTATGTCCAAACGAATCTTATAAGCCTTTCCGCATTCTTCTTCTTTCAAAACCCATTTCTGATCTGTACCACCCAATTTTACATTAGTATCCGTATACGGAGCTTTATCTTGAGTTGCCATATACATATTATCCCAACTTCCATCCATGGTTCCAAACTTAAACTCACCACCAGGAGTCCATGTAAATACATCACCATATAAAAATACGAACGGATTCACAGGATCTTGCTTCATCGGTTTAAAAGTCCAATTAGTAAAGTTACCGACAAAATACAAAGTATTAAAAGCTGGAGCCGCTGGAGTACTCTTGACTATATTCAGAGTATTATTCAACAAATCAATCGTAAGCTTATAGGTTCCGGTTTCTGTTACCTGAAATTTCAAGTCATCTACCGTATCATCAACTTTTTGAATAATATTTGTGGTCATACCATCACTTAATATTTGTTCTCCATCAGGAGCACAAACATAAGCAATAGAAGAAAAGTCCATTTGAGTAAAGAACTTAAAATCCTTACCCTCGGTCAATGTTGCAGTAATATTAAAAATACCAGGTTGCTGGTTATCAACCAGACTGCACACTCCCATTTGTTCTACATACCATCCACCTTCCGTCGCATCACCACAAATATATAATGTCTCAGAAACCGGTTCATAAGTAGTCACTTTAAAAGAAACAGAAGAATTTTGCTCATAGTCTTCATAACCAACGACCTCTGCAATCACAGTTGCTTCAACTTCCACTGTTTCACCGTATGTCAAACTAATTCCAGCAGCATGCAAATAATCATTTAATTCTCTAACTGTAAAAGCATAAGAAAGTTCCTGATCATTAAATCGCTTATTTAACAATGGTTCTGTTGGTTCAGTACTTCCTTTCTCCCGCAGCTCCAACTTATAATTCAACCGTGCTCCTGTCCCATAATTTGTACCACTAGTCCACTTTAATGTTAGAGCTGTCAAAGCTGCATCATTTTCATTAAGATTAATCACCTCCTTATCAGCAGTCAATGTCAGCACATCATAGCCTTTATTTGTTTCAGTCAAATCCTCTGAACAAGAACTTAACGTAAAAACACAACAAAGCAATACGGATAAATAAAAAAATATATTTTGAACTCTCATAATCTATAAGTTTAAGTTATTAATAACCGGGGTTCTGTACCATCAATGCATTCGCATCCATTTCTACTTGTGGAATAGGTAGTAACATACGGTCTTTAGTTGCATTTACCTTGCCAATAGAATTAAAGAACTTCAAGGCATAATCTCCCCCATCAATACGGATTAAATCAAACCAGCGATGACCTTCGAATGCAAGTTCCATCCGGCGCTCATGAATGATTTTCTCCTTCATTTCCTCCTTATTAGTTGACAGAAAGTCTCCTAATCCGGCGCGACGTCGTACTATATTCAATGGAGTTTGCGCCTGAACCGTTTCACCCAATTCATTCAAAGCCTCCGCCTTCATCAATAATACATCCGCATAACGGTAAGCTATAAAGTTCTGAGGACTTGTCTCTGCATCCTGATATAAATTTAAAGAAATAGGAATAATAAATTTACGCACATTACGCCCAGTCATAAAAGCATAACTTGCCTTATAGGACTTTCCATCAAAATCCGGACATCCTTCATAAAATACGGTAATATCTTTACGTTTATCACCTTCTTCATACGATTCAAAGAATTCATCAGTAGGTTGATTCCACCCATAAGAGCCATAAGTAAATCCAGAGTTACGAGGCCCCATAAATGTTGAACACCAGGATGACTGTCCATCATTTGCCCAAAAACCGCCCGTTCCTGCATTCTCTCCAGAATATTGTATTTCAAAAATAGATTCTGCACTATTCTTATTTTTAATTAAATTCTCATTCCATAAAGAAGCATAATCACAAGCTGCCAAATCATATCCCATCGTAGCGATCTCATCACATAAATCAACAACTGCTTGATAAAATCCTTCTTCGGGTGCTAAAGATGCATAGGTATGACCGTATGAAGCAAGAGTCAAATAAACTTTTGCTAACTGAGTGCAAGCGGCATCCTTAGTAGCACGTCCTAAGTCAGCTGGAGCTAACTCATTTTTTTGAGGTAAGCGTTCTATAGCCTCCTTACAATCTTTTATAATCAGGTCATAGACTTCTGTTACTGTATTACGGGCAATGTCTTTAGGGTCACTAACTTTAGCCGGTTCTGTACGAATAGGAACTCCTCCAAAACAACGAGCCAAGATAAAATAATAATGCGCACGTAAAAAATAAGCCTCACCCAAAGAACGGGTCAATATTTCCGGAGAAATATTATCCGCATTAGCTGATAAAGACTGAATGGCTGTATTGCAATTACCAATACCAGTATATCCTCCTCTCCATAATCCAACTGCAAGATTATTACTTGGAGTTGCATAGAAATTAGCAACTTCTTTTGTTTCAACTCCATCAGTACCTGTAGAAGGATCTCCCCCCGCTTCGCTATCACCGGCACAAATATCCATACTCCAGATACGCTGATTATAAAGATTCATAGACTGTAAAGACTGATAACATCCGTTAGTCATAGCTACAGCCAAATCATCGCTCATAGGAATAGTAGTACTAGGAGAATCCTTAGGATACTTTTCCAAAAAATCACTGCAAGAAGAACAAGTCAGCAAAGCAGATGCCAATATTATATAAGTAATATGTTTCATAATAATTGTTTTTTCAGATTAGAAATTAAAGTTGACTCCTAAACTAAGAGTTCGTGAAATAGGATAACGATTATTATCTATCCCATTAATATCTACTTCTGGGTCAAAACCAGAATATCCAGTAATAGTAGCCACATTATCGCAAGAAACAAACAGACGTGCATTCTCCAAGGTTAACTTCTTTATCCATTTTTTGGGGAAATTATATCCTAACGTAATATTCTTTATACGCAAATAAGAGCCGTCCTCAACCCAACGGTCAGAAACACGATTATTCTTAGCTGGGTCATTTAGTACCGCACGAGGCATAACATAACTTGTTCCTTCCCCTGTCCAACGGTTCAAAACTGCCGTAGTCTGGTTCGCAGCCCCAGCCATTCCCTCATTCGTTATATTATTTGCATTAAAAATATCATTTCCACTCACTCCCTGCAAATAAATAGACAAATCAAATCCTTTATAACTCAGGTTATTATTCATTGAGAATATCCACTTAGGAGATGGATTACCGATAACAGTACGGTCATCTTCATTAATTTTTCCATCATTATTCAAATCTTTAAAACGAATATCACCCGGACTAGTTTCCGTACTTTGGAATGCATGTGAATTAACTTCCTCCCAATTTTGGAAAATACCATCAGTCACATACCCATAAAAAGTATTTATCGGAAATCCATTAGCCAAACGAATTACATTTTCACCGGCAATCTCATTACGGAACATCGGTATGTTGCTATTTAAATCTACAATCTCATTGGTATTATAAGTCAAATTCAAACTAGTATCCCAGTTAAAATCCCCTCCAACAAAGTTATAAGTATGTAAAGCCAACTCAACACCTTTATTACGGACCTTTCCAGCATTAGTCTGACAACTTGAGACTGTTTCATCAAATCCGGCAGTAATAGGAACTGAAGCTGAAACTAACATATCCTTTGTATTCTTTACATAAGCATCCAAAGATAGGTTTACACGCGAATTAAACAAACTTAAGTCAACTCCGATATTGGCCTGATGAATAGCCTCCCAACGGATATCAGGATTATACAAACTTGTTGTAGTCAACGCATCGACAACCTCCCCTCCAAAAGCATATTTACGGATATCAAACAATGCTGCAAAATCATAATTACCAATTGAAGCCTGATTACCAGTTACTCCATATCCTGCACGTAATTTTAAATCGGACACGACCTCACTTTGTGGAAACCAAGATTCTTTGGATATACGCCATGCTAATGACACAGAAGGGAATGTACCCCAACGATTATTTTCTCCAAAACGTGAAGAACCATCACGTCGTACAGTTGCCGTAACTAAGTATTTATCATCAAATGAATAGTTGACACGAGCCATATACGAAAGTAAAGCCCATTCGCTCATGGAACCCGTCAAGCTTGTTATTTCCTTCGCATTGGTCAACTGACTAAATTCATTAAATAAAAAGCCAGATACATTACCATTCATGTAATTATATTTATTCCACTGTGCAGAACTACCTACCATAGCATCTAAATGGTGCTTTCCAAAATCTTTATTAAAAGTAAAATAGTTATCCCACAAGTAAGTAAAAGATTTATCACTACTTTGGTACTTACTTGTTTCACCAGCTTCTCCAGAAGCAGTCCAGTCATACTTTGGATATAGGTCCTCATTAAACCAAAATTTAGCATCATAGCCAAATGTTGACTTAAATTGCAACCAGTCACAAAACTTTATTTCTGCTGAAATATTAGCCAAGAAATTATATCCATCCGTCCGCTTGCTATCATTGTATATAGGCCCAATAGGATTACGCATCGTTCCGTACCAGTTAGCCTGTGAACGATTGTCGTAGTCCGGATAACCAGGATAGCTCCAGTCACCCTCATCTGTTTTAACTGGCTGTGTAGGAAGTGCCTTCATTGCACCTGCCACATCATAGCTTCCTGAAGTTTTAGTATCAGTAGAAAATGTCAGGTTATTTGAGAACTTCAACCAATTCAAAACCTGAGAGTCCGTGTTGGCTTGAAACGTAAAACGGCGATATTTAACGCTCTCTACCACACCTTTTTGCTCTAAAAATCCACCAGAAACATAATAATGAGACTTTTCATTCCCTCCAGAGTAACTAACTGTATAATTTTGTGATAGTCCTGTACGGAACATTTCATCAAGCCAATCAGTACTTGAAGTCAATGAAGAAGGATCTGCCCACAAAGGATTTGTTGTTTGCCCAGCCGCAGAAAGCATATCATTGCTATAAGCTGCATACTGGCTCGCATTCAACATCTCTGGTTGATTCGTAACATTCTGTACAGCCCAATTAGCACTGAAAGAAAGCTTACCTTTCCCACTTTCTCCCTTTCTCGTAGTAACCATTACTACACCATTAGCACCGCGAGAACCATAAATAGCTGTGGCAGAAGCATCTTTTAGAACATCAACACGCTCGACATCTGCCATATTGATAGAATTAAGTCCTAAATCTGTAGGTACTCCATCAATTACTATCAACGGATTACTATCATTGATAGAACCAATACCACGTACTCGAATAGTAACATTATCTCCGGGCTTACCACTATCTATAATCTGCAATCCTGCAACTTTACCTTGCAGTGCCTGACCTACGTTAGATATTGGAGAGTTCTTCATATCCTTCGCTCCGACAGAACCTACTGCTCCTGTCAGGTCACTCTTTTTCATCGTACCATATCCCACAACAACTACCTCGTCCAATAGTTCCGTGTCATCTTTCAAAGTAATAACAAGCGGCTGGTTACCTGTCACTGTTACATTCTGACTTGCGTATCCTATATAAGAAATCACCAAAACCGATCCTTTAGGAATACTTAAAGAGAATTTTCCATCAATATCCGTTATAGAACCATTCGACGTTCCTTCCTGGATAACATTTGCCCCAATAACAGGTTCTCCTGTAACATCCTTTACAGTACCTGTTACCGTAAGATTCTGACCAAATACACTCGCTGTAATAAATAGCCCTCCTAAAAGAGAAAGCGCTCGCTTCTTTTGTAGAAACCTTGAAGTGTTGTTTTGCATAAATTAGACTTTTAATTAATAAATTAGATGTAATATTACTACATCTTTTTCCAACAATGCAAAAGTATTATGCTAATATAAAAGCTTCAAGGCAACCAAGTATAAAAGTAGTAACTTAAGATACTCAAATAATCATAACATTCTAATTATTATAATATTAGAGAATGATTCCAATGTCAAAAAAGTAGTAATCCAATAAATGAAAAGCAAGACGCTACTGCTCTAAACTACCAATTTGCATGACATATTTTTCAAATTCATCCCGATTGCAAGCCGCCTTATTCCGTGCCTTAGTTCGATAATTATAAATGGTAGTAACCGAATAACGAAGGAACTGAGCTATTTTTACACTATCTGTAATACCTAACCGAATCAATGCAAAAATACGCAACTCTGTATTAAGCCGTTCATTCGGCTTTAAATGAACTTTTTCACTTTCAATTAATAGTTTATTAAAATCATCAACAAAAGTCGGAAACAGCAACAAAAAGGTATCATCAAAACTCGCATAAAAATCTTTTAATTCTTTATCAACCAGTCGAGAAGACTTCAACTGATGATACAATTCCTCAACCTTTCCAACCGCAGCTAACTTAGCTAAACTTTTACGGTATTCATCCAACTTCTCAATATACGTTGAGCATTGATCAAGATAACGTCCTATGTAAATCTCCTTTAAATAAGTATTCTCACTCAATGCGTGATTCAACTCCTTCAACTTAGCATTTGACAGGCACAAGTCATTGTTTAAATCCTGTAATTTCCGGTTCGCATCTATTACTTGACGTCGTGCTACCGCCAGACGTTTCATCTGGTAATACATATAATAAACTCCTCCCAATAAAATAAATGACAAGATACAAATACAAATAAACATTATTTGTAACTTATGCTGCCGCCTTGCTTTTTCTAAATGATAAGCCTCATTTATCACCGGAAATATTTTCAAGGTTTCTATAATCCGTAAACGGGCATTACACATAGCTGCATCTTCCATACAAAGTTTCAAATAAGAATAAGCACGATCGAGGTCTCCCTCTTGATAAAGTAACACAGCCAGTTCTCTCAAGGAAGCATATTCTCTAACTCCCGATTTCATATCAGCTATAGCAGAAAGCAACAAACAGCGTTTCTGGTTCTCTTTATCTCCAATTAAAGAATAAGAGTTTGATAATGTATAATAAAGTATAGCCTCATCATGAACTTCCATTTTATGTTTATTAGTATAATCTTCAAGCATTGCAATAGCTTCCTTACATTGACCATGAACATTATAACGATCAGCCTTAACAATTTGATAAGTAACAGACTCCTGATTATTTACCAGCAAAATAGAATCTCTATAAGAATCCGTTAATCTATTATATTGGCCTTTTTGGGCAACAGAAACCGTATAATCAGCCATATTCCCATAAACAGTACGATAAACATGATAATAATAAGGTCGCAAATAATCAGGCAACCGTTCCCGATTAACCTTTTTCATCAAATCCAGAGATTCTTTAAACATACCAGCAACTCCAGAAATCTCCGCCATATTCATTAAAGCATTTATCTGGTAATCCTCATTCTGGATACGTTGAGCAACTTCATAAATAGCACGAGCCACATGCGATGAAGAGTCAGCATTAAAAGAAGAATATCCAGAATATAACTCTCCTAATATATGATAACGTTGTTCATTAGTTTCTGAATTATCTAACATTTTATTCAAACGCTCCAAGTATTCCAAACGCTTCTTTATATACAAAGGACGTTCTTTAATTGCTTTATCAAGCTCTGATAACAACATAGGCATCTCATCAGCCATAGAAACAATAGCAAAAAAAAGCAGAAACAACGAAATCAAGAATTTCTTCATTCTAGATACAATAACTATAAGTTAAACCAAATTCAAATCTATCGTATGAACACAAAATTAATCAATTAAATGAAACAATAAATATTTCTTTCTCAAATTATAACTGATTTGAATATACCATAAAAAATTTATTTCAATGCTCCAGCCGCCTTCTGTCCATAATAAGATAAATTACTGAAATATAGGTCATCTATTACATACTGGTAAGTCAGATTCTGCTGTCGACCCTGTTGGGAGTTTTCTCATTCTCTTCTTTCTGGACCATCAAGGAGGTCTTCGAACAGCGCGAACGCGTGCTGAAAGGCTGGTTTCCGATGAATCCGAAACGGAAGAAGGAATATGAACAGTAAGAAAACGGGTTCTAGAAGCAATATGACAACTTCCAGAACCCGTTTTTTACAGACATAGTAATGAAGCCATGATATGCTCCATGAAGGACTGAGCCTAATAATTAAACGTAATTGAAAATTACCTTATGAAAAAATAGAATGCAATAAAAAAAGGCTTTTCAAACTCTTACACTCACTAATTTTCCGTAAAGGCTTCCATAATGGCGGTAGGGTGTCCATCGGCAGTAAATGCACCCAATACGTAAGGAGTGGGTTTACATTCGGGTTCCCAATAAAACACACCCCGGCATTTTCCTTCGGTTTCCATACGGGCTTGGCGGATGATACGGGCAAGCTGCGCTTTCCCTTCTTCCGGTTTTGCCGACTCCATTCCCGTTTCAACAATCATGACGGGGCAGTTATATTTTCGGCTCATCCGACGAATATTATCCATACACCGCGTTATCGCTTCATCAGCATTTTTAACGTGTTTGTACATAATCGACCAGTACGGATAAAGCGACATACCTATCATGTCCCATTTCCCTCCGTTAGCCTTCAGTCCGTCAAAGATATAATTATACAATTCGTTGTTAAACCCGTTGTCAAGGTGGACGATGACAGTCGTTTCCGGGAAAATATCTTTTACGGCATCATAACCTGCAGTGGTCAAGGCAGCATATTGCGGCATATTAGTGCTGGCGCGTCCCACCTCCCAAAGGAAACCGTCGCTGGTTTCGTTGCCCACCTGTACCCAGCGAGGTTTGATGCCGCTATTTTTAAGTAGCAACAAGACATCGCGTGTATGTGTGGCCACAGCTACCTTCAAATCTTCGAACGACAGGTTCTGCCAAGCACGTGGAATGGTTTGATGTGCAGGGTCTGCCCAAAAATCGCTATAATGAAAGTCTACCATCAGCTCCATGTCGTTTGCTTGAGCGCGCTTAGCCAGTGTAAGCATATCTTCCTTGCTGCTCCATCCGTCTTCAGGGTCTACCCACACGCGCAGACGGATGGCGTTAAGCCCTAATTCTTTCATCAGGGCAGTACATTCACGTTCTTCGCCTTTCTGATTATAAAACCGGTGCCCTTCTGCTTCGAGTTGGGTAGTCCAACTGATGTCGGCACCTTTGTAGAACGTAGTGTCTGTTTGTCCATACGCGTGGAAGGAACAAAGAGCCATCCACGCAAGATATATTATCTTCTTCATACCCAGTTATTTTACAGGTTTCACGTTAATCCGGATACTTCCGCTTTTTACGCCTTTAGCTGTAGCTTGCAGTTCCAATGTGCCGGCTTCTTCGCCCGCCTGGAGGATAACCGTCAACATTCCGTTAAAAACGTGCATCCGGGGCAGATGGAAAAGATCGAGGCAAGTGGGGTCGCCATTGGCTGAAGCACGGTAAGTTCCGGCTCCTTTTACCCTAAAGTTAACCAAGCGCCCGTCGGTAGGACAGAGATTGCCGTCTTTATCTACGATGCGCAAGGTTACATAAGCAAGCTCTTTTCCATCGGCATTTAGTGTATGGTGAGGGGTGGAAAGTTCGATATGATGCGGCTTTCCGGCAGTACGGACTGTCTGTTCTGCCACCGCTTTTCCTGCTTCGTCATAAGCCACTACTCTTACTTCGCCCGGCTCGTAAACCACGTCTGTCCACATCAGGCGGTAGCGGCGTTGCAGCCAGAGCGAATCTTTTCCCTGTAATGCCCTGCTTTCCTCGACCGTAAGTTTGCACTGCCTGCCATAACTTTTTCCGTTGACAAAAAGTTCGGCTTCGGGATAGCTGGTATAAACAAACACAGGCGTATTTTTTCCTTCTCTCCCATGCCAAGTCCAGTGGGGCAATATATATAATGTAGGCGACTGTTTATTCCAGATGCTACGATATAAGTAATAACGATCTTTAGGCAAGCTTGCCAAATCAATGATACCGAACAATGAGCTGTGACTGGGCCAAGCATCAGTATCGTAAGGCGAGGGTTCGCCCAGATAATCGAAGCCGGTCCATACGAACTGCCCGATTGTCCACGGATAATCATCAGCTAATGCAAAATCTTCATCGGGTACATTACTCCATGAACAATATTCCAAATCATATCCGGTAGACTGGTGGTCGTCATACATCGCTGTGTGGCGTTTAACGACCGGGAACTTATATACTCCACGCGAGCTGACCGTAGAAGCGGTTTCTGAACCCAGCACGATATTTTGCGGCAGGCGGTTATATGCTTCCGTATAGAGGTGGGTACGATAATTGAAACCGGGAACATCCAACAAGGCAGCAAATCCATTGTCTAACACACTCAAAACCTGATCCATGCCGCAAGTGACAGGACGTGTAGAATCTTCTCGATGGCAAATTTCCTGTAAGAATGCAGCAACTTTGCAACCTTCTGGTTTCCATTGGGTAGGAACCTCGTTGCCGATGCTCCACATCACCACGCTGGGATTGTTGCGGTAATGGCGAACCATGTTTACAATGTCTTTTTCCGCCCATTCATTGAAAAAGCGGTGGTATCCGTTCTCACACTTGGCTATATCCCATTCATCGAACGATTCAACCATCAGCATGATACCCATCTCGTCGCAAAGTTCCACCAGCTCAGGGGCAGGCATGGTATGTCCGGTACGGATGGCATCACATCCCATGTCTTTCAGTAAAATCAGCTGATGGCGCAAGGCAGATACATTGATAGCCGCTCCCAACGGCCCTAAATCGTGATGATTGCATACTCCTTGAAATTTGCGGTGCTTGCCGTTCAGAAAAAATCCTTTGTCGGCTACAAACTCCAGACTGCGAATGCCGAAACGGGTGGTATATTCATCAACAAGCCGGTTGTCTGCATAGACTTTAGAAACGGCTTTGTACAATGAAGGACTTTCGGGCGACCACAACATCGGGGAATTTACCAGAAAGTTTTGTTCGAAAGACATTCCGTTAGTGATTTTGCGCGTATTGTCTTTGGCGGCAACTATCTTTCCTTCGGGCGAAACAATCTCGGTTACGATACGGACATCTTTATTGTCGGCATTTGCTACCGTTGTAAGTAATTTTACCGAAGCATAATCAACACTTACGTGTGGGGTAGTCAGTTTCGTACCCCAAACGGGTACGTGTATGTCGTCTGTAGCAATGACATGCACATTCCGGTAAAGTCCGGCTCCGGGATACCAGCGCGAAGACTGCGGACGGTTTTCCAAGCGTACTGCCAGCGTGTTTGCTTGTCCATCTTTATTGACATACGGTGTTACATCAAAATAGAAAGAATTATATCCCCAGGGCCAAAAGCCTATTTCTTTTCCATTTACGTAGATACGGGCTTCGCTCATCGCGCCGTCGAACATCAGCGTAATCTGTTTGCCGGCAGGTGCATGGAAAGTAGTACGATACCAGCCTACACCCACGTATGGCAATCCGCCCGTCCGTCCGGTTTTCACCGAAGCCTCCGTTTCAAAATTCTGGGTAACAGCTACGTTCTGTAAATCATGGCTGCGGTCGAACGGACCAAAGATAGCCCAGTCGTGAGGAATCGTAACAGCCTCCCACTCCGAATCATCAAATCCGGGAGTCTCGGCCCCTTTCACGTCTCCTTTTGTGAACCGCCATCCTTTTTCTAACAGTTGCTCGCTGCGTTGTGCCCATACAGAGCCCGACGTGATAACACATACAAAGAAGAAGATGAGTTTAAATAGGTTTGTATGTTTCATATTGTTGGTTTTTGAATAGTTAGATTTGAATAATCTATTCAGGAGGGAAGTCTTTTCACTACTCCCCTCCTGATAACAAATTTTAGTTACGAGCGAAAGCATTCAGTGAGGCAGTAGGTTTTCCGCTGTCATCAAATAAGCCCTTTTGGTATCCGTTCCATCCTCCATAACATTCCGGTTCCCAAACAAATACCCCCAAGCATCCCTCTACCTGTTTAGCTTTGGTCATGAAATCGGAATAAAAGGCTTCAGCTTGTTCGTAGTTCCACGGGATACCTATCTCGCAAACCATGATTTGGGTATGATACGTACTGATAAGCGATTGCATATTGGCAATGCAAGCATCGTTTTGTGCCTTCCATGTCTGCCCGTTTTCATCTACCGGACTCCATTCAGCCAGTCCATTGTTTTCATCAGGGTCTTCGCCCGGATAAAGCGACATTCCGATAATATCCCATTTCGCTCCGTTCCCTTGCAAGCCATTAAATATCCATGCATAATGCGTCAACTCGTTACCCCGGTCTAAATGAACAATAACCTGAGCTTCAGGATAAACCGTTTTTACAGCATCGTAACCCGAATTGACCAATGCCGCAAAGTTTGCCATATCCGTGCTTGCCTTGCCTTCGTCAAACAACATGCCGTTGCTGGTTTCGTTTCCTACTTGTACCCATTCCACGTCGATACCTTGATTTTTAAGCGTAGTCAATACTTCAGTCGTATGGTTGGCGACAGCCTGACGCAGTTCATCAAACGAATAATCCTCCCAAGCCGCCGGTTTGGTTTGATTTCCCGGATCCGCCCATGTATCGCTGTAATGAAAATCAATCATCAGCCGGTATCCCAAGTTATGTGCCCGCCATGCTTTGGCAACTACGTCGGCTTGGTTACACCAGCCGTCGACAGGATTCACCCACACACGTAAACGGATAGCATTCATCCCAAGTTCGCGGAGCAGAGACATACATTCCCGTTCTTTTCCGTCGGCATCATAAAATTTCCTTCCGTTAGCTTCCATTTCGGTCAGCCAGCTTACATCGGCACCGCGGGCAAATCCCGTCATATCGTATGTCTCTTCCGGAATTTCGGGGAATACCGGTTTATCATCGTCGTTGCAGGAAGTGATGGCAACCCCCGCCAATAGGAGTAAGCCCATCCACCAGTTTTTTATCTTTTTCATGGTTGTTTCGTTTTTTAATTTGCTGTGTAATTCCAAGTCATGTTAGTAAGGTCAACGGTAAGGGTAACCGCTCCGGTTCCGTCGAACCATATATTCCATTTGTCGTCTTGTGAAGACAGTTGCGAGTTTTCATCCGGGTCGCATCCATACCATACCGAGTTCGTCCGGTCTACGATGTTGATTTGGTCTCTTACTTCTCCGGAATAAGTGCCTGTGTACACACCGCTTTCGCTGCCGGTAGGGTAGAGTGTAGTCAGGATGACTTCGGAACCGGTAGAATAAGAAACCACGTCGAGCGATTCGGGAAGCGTGACGGGAGTCTCTTCACCGGAGTCTCCTCCGCCCGGCAGTTCGGCTGCTCCTGCCTCTACGCTGACCGTGCAGTTTGTCGGATCATACAGATTCAGTCGGACGGTACATTCTCCTGCCTGCGGCACATCAACCGTAATGTTTCCGGCAGTTTCGGCTAAAGCGACATGCTCTCCATCGGCGGCAAACGCAATGCCGGTGGCTGTGCCCGAGCCGTCTCCGGTTTCCACATTATACTGTTCTCCCTGCCCGTTGATGGTTATCGTGCGGCTTCCGGCAGCGTCGGCAGTAAATGTGGCAACCCATTGGTTTGTGGCTTGGTCTAACGTAAGGTCGATGCTTTCGCTTGTCAGTCCGCTGACAGAGAGCGAACTGATATGAAGCGCACTCCATTCTGCCGCTTGCGTATTGACGATAACATAGTAACATCCAGCTGTTCCAGGAAACCACATATTCTGGAGCGAGTTGTTCGGGTCGTCTGTAAGATGGAATGCCCCTTCGCTTCCTGATGTTCCCCATATCGAGCCGTCTCCTTCTTTAAGAAGGATATGATACCATGCTTCAGGTATAGAGATAAATCCGCTGTATATACCGTCGGCATCCGGTGAGTAAAAAGTAACACCTGTTTCACCCAAATTCTCCGTCTGATCATTTGACAGGATGACAGTACCGGTGTTCATATCCATTTTGTATGGTGTGACATCGATACTTACCACATTGCTGTATACCGGAGGAATATTTGTTCCGGTAGTTCCTGCCAGACGGAAATAAATCTTATTATTCCGTCCCGTAACAGCTCCAATCTCGCTTGCTAATGAGTTCAGTTCCAGCCCTGTGAATGCGATGGAAAGTGAAGTCGTTGCAGTCTTGCTGACGGTGGTAGAAAAATCCTCCGACAGCGATGCTTCCACATAGGTTGTAACGGTGACAGTTGTTCCTACCGCAGGGTCACTTATCTGAATCGTGCGGTCTGTCCACGCCAGTGAAACCACTATCTCTTGAGCCAAGTCAGCATTCAGTTCAACCCTGTCGGTGGTAGCCATTAAGTTATTGCTTTCCAGGCTCTGCAAATATATTTTGTCGCCATCTTTCTCGCAAGCCGAAAAAGCAAGCAATGCGAACAATACGGCAAACAGGCTTTTTATCGTTTTCATAACAAAAGAGTTTAAGTATTAATAGTTCTCATTATATAAATTCGGATTGGCAGTCAGTTCGGTAGACGGAATAGGATAAATGTTATATTTGCTGTCTACCCCTGTTCCTGCCAGTGTTCCTCCTTTCCACTCCCATACGTATGTATTAGAAGTAAAACGGTTAAAGCGAATCAAGTCAGTACGCCGTGTGCCTTCCCAATACAGTTCGCGCAAGCGTTCGGCAAGGAAAAAGATACAATTGTCATTGGTCATGGCAGCCCAGTTCGGAATCGGTTCAGCTCCCACACGGTCCCTCAGTTCGTTTACATACTTGTAAGCCTGATCCATGCTGCCTCCTTGCCCGCCCCGTGCCGTAGCTTCGGCATACATCAAGTAAACATCTGCCAGACGGAATAACGGGAAGTCCGTATTCACACCCGATTGTGCCGTATTGGATGCCGTTTCTCCCGCATCGGTTACGTTTGACCATTTAGTTACCACATAACCTTCCTTCTCGTTAGTCATGTCTGTAATATTGAGGGTTTGCCCTTCGGTGATAAACATACCTCTGGGGTCATTATTGAATTGGGCAGAGGCAGCACCGCGCATTCTCATAGACCCCCATCCGCTGGCTACTCCGACTGAGTTTTGTGCCATGCCGGCAGGTACCGCCGCACATACCACATACGTGGAAGCTCCCCATGAAACAGTAGTGGTAGCATCAACAGGAAGTGTAAAAATAATTTCGTTGGTACGTTTATCGTTATCAGCATTAAACAGCTTGGCATAATCCTGTTCAAGCGTATAGCCTTGTTCGATGGCATGGTTACAAGCAGTGATACATTCAGTATAGCGAGCCTCGCCGATATAGGTTTCAGCGTTCAGATACATTCTTGCCAGCAGCGTGTAAGCCGCTCCTTTCGAAGCACGTCCGTAAGGGCATTCGTCGCGGTTCAGCAATCCGTTCTCTGTTCCTGTAATTTCATTTAATTCCGTCTCAATAAAATCGAAAATCTGTTGGGCTGTATAGCGTGGGGGAATGTAACTGCCCACAGGGTCGTTTTCAGAGACAAATGGAATATCATGGAAAAAGTCGAGTGCGTGGTAATAAAACAGTGCGCGGAGGAAACGGGCTTCCGCACGATATGTACGCAGGGTAGACTGTGTTTGTCCGTCGAATGCAGCGATTGCATCGTCTGTAGTATGACGGAGAAACTCATTACAAAGCGCAATGTTATAATAGATACGATAGTACATATCCGAAACCCATACATCGGTAGCATCCCAAGAGAGGTTGCTGATGTCGCTCAGCGTTTCACCGGATAACCATGTATAGGCCACTTCATCGGTACCGACTTCTTGCAGGTTAAAATAACAGCGCATGTAATCGAATCCTTTGTTGCTTGAGAGGTCTTGACTGCCGTTCTGTTCCTGGCCGGTAGTGACCATTGCCGTATATAATTTTGCTAATACCTGATAATAACTTTCTGCACTGTTATAAATATTTTCGGAAGTGATTTCCGTATGCGGGAACTGATCCAAATCTCCTACGCAGGAAGGAGTAAGAAAACATCCGCAGCAAATCATTGCTGTATATAATATTCGTTTCATAGCTTGGTACTGGATTGAAGATTAAAAATTAAGTCCGATATTCAAAGAATAAGTACGCGGACGCGGATAAAACGTATTGTCCACACCATTAGGTACTTCCGGGTCTACGCCACTGTATCTGGTGATACAGAATACGTTTTGAACCATCGCACTGACATTGAGGTTGCATCTCTTGAAGATTTCTCCGAAGTTATAACCCAATGTAAGATTGTCCATCTTTAAGAAAGAAGCATTTTCAACGTAATGGTCGGATAAATGCTGGCGGGTCTGGAATCCGGTTTCCAGATAGCTGGTTGAAAGATTGTTCAACTGATAAGCATTGTAGCTCATTGTTTCAAAGGCTCCGGTAGTCATAGCCATGCCATTGTAAACATAGTTACCGATATTGGCACGGAAACTCATGCCCAGGTTCCATCGTTTCCATTGTAGTGAAGTACTTAATCCCATGATAAAATCCGGGGCAGGCGAATGGTAGCGGTATAAGTCGCCTTCGTTGATAGTACCGTCATTGTTTAAATCGGCATAAACACCTTCAATAGGCTTTCCGGTTTTTTCATCGTACAGCTGCTTATATACATAAAACATATAGGGTTCATATCCTTCGGAAAGGGTTTGCACATATTGTCCGTCTACCGCCGGCCCTACTTGTGTGTTGGTAGCTTGTCCTCCTTCCACAATCGACAAATTCTTAACCTTCATTTTCTGCCAAGTCATATTAAAGCTGACATCCCATGTTAAATCTTTGGTTTGAACCGGTGTAGCGTTTAAAGACAATTCAATACCTTGGCTGTCTACGTTACCGACATTGGTTGTGATGTTGCGGTCGAACGTAGAACCTGCGGCGGCAGGAACCGTGGCAATCAAATCTTTTGTTTTCCGAGTATAATAATCCAAGCTACCCGTGATGCGGTCTTTCAAGAAACCAAAGTCGAATCCAAAGTTCCACGAGGTAGTTGTTTCCCATTTCAAGTCTGATACGTATGCTTCCGGGCGGTATGTATAAATAGGAGTACCTCCTACGATACCTTGTGCCCCATCTTGGCTGATGGTATAAACAGGCAGGTAATTATAATTGCCAATACCGTCTTGCTGGCCAGTGACTCCATAACTTGCACGCAGTTTCAGGTTACTTAATACTTGTTGGTCTTTCATAAACGATTCTTCCGTAACTCTCCATCCTAAAGCAACAGAAGGGAATGTACCCCAGCGCTGCGATTGTGCAAAGCGGGAGGTGGCATCACGGCGAACAGTAGCCGTCAGCATATAGCGCGAACCGTAAGAATAATTCAGACGTCCGTAGTACGAAAGCAACACATGACGTTGGTCGGATGTCCTGTATTGAGTTTGTATTTCTCCGGCGGCATTCATTTGTGTAGTAGCCGGAGTGGCGGATTTCCAATATTGGTAATCATATCCTACGGTTGCATCGAAACTGCTGTTGAGGGTATCAACAAACTTATTGTAGTTAGCATACAGGGTCAGCAGCCTGTTCTCGTTTTTCTGCGGTCCATACGGATAATAATATCCCCCGGTAGTATAATATTGAGCAGCTTCGGGCGATACGTATTCCGATCCTTTTCCTTCGGCATAGTCGTATCCCAATGTGGCATGGAGTTTCAAGTCAGGGAAGAAATGCAAACGGTAGTCAACATCGAAGTTACCGATAAAACGGACTACCTTGCTATGAGCATCGCGTTGTTCCAGTAAACCAACCGGATTCCTTACTCCGCCCGTCACCGGACTCCCATCGCCCGTAATGGCTTCTGTAAAGCCTCCAAATGCGTCAGTCCCAGAATAAACAGGTATAGTGGGATTCATGGTAGAAGCTCCCCAGATGGCCGAAGTGTTGGCAAACTGGTTCTTATTGAGCGAACCTTTGGCATTGATAGTCAATTTCAGATGGTCATCAAAAAAAGACGGAGACAACGAAAGGCTACCGGTAAAGCGTTCGGCATTGTCTGTTTTAAGCAAACCATCCTGGTTATAATAACCTACCGATACGCGGATTGGCCAGTTCGGGGCGATACGTCCTGCCAAACTCAGGTTGTTATCTGTTCCGAAAGCGTTATGATAAACCTGGTCGTTCCAGTCGGTGTTTGCCGTTCCCAATAAAGCTTGCTGGGCAGCACTTCCTTGCGTTTTTACTACGTTTACAAACTGGTCATAGCTCAGCATGTCTGCCATTCTTGTGCGGGTCTGAATGGAATTGGTTGTACTGAACGTTACTTTCAACTTGTCGGAGTTCCCTTTTTTAGTAGTGATGATGATAACACCATTTGAAGCACGTGAGCCATAGATTGCCGTAGAAGAAGCATCTTTCAGAATGGTCATGCTTTCAATGTCATTCGGATTAATCAGACTGAGGAAGTTTCCATCGTTTCCGCTGATACCTCCTTGTTCCAATGGCACACCATCCAGCACGATAAGCGGGTCGTTGCTGGCGTTCAGCGAAGCACCTCCACGTACACGGATGGTACTACCTGCCGTAGGCGAACCACTGTTCGACATAATCTGTACACCGGAGATTTTCCCATTGATAAGCTGCTCCGGCGAGCTGACCAGTCCCGTATTGAAATCTTCGCTCGACACGTTGGTAACCGAGCCGGTCAAATCGCTTTTACGCTGTGTACCGTAACCGATGACTACCACGTCGCTCAGCATTTCTGTATCCGATTTCAGTCGAATGTTTAATACGTTGGCAGACACATTTACTGTTTGAGAAGCGTATCCGATGTACGAAAATTGAAGTTGCTTGCTTCCTGCCGGAAGTTCTACTGAGTAGTTTCCATCGAAATCGGTGATAGTCCCGGTTGTGGTACCTACTACCAATACACTGACTCCGATAAGAGGTTCTTGATTTTCATCATCGATGACTTGTCCGGTAATGATTCTTTTTCCGCTTTGTTGCGCGGAAAGTGTGATTGTGTTTCCGCCTCCTGTTATTATCAGAAAGAACAGGAACACTTTCAGCAGATTAAAAATGTTGTTTTTCATGTTACGTATTATGTTTTTTTGTTCGTGGCAAAGGTAGAATACAACCTGCTACTTCAAAGAAACATATCGGACATATAACAAAAGAAATCGGACAACTGTTGTAAAACAGCTTTTTTCAGTCTTCTGAAGCGTATTGTTTGGGGGTTTTACCAAATACTCCCTGAAAACATTTCGAGAAATAAGACGCATTAGAATAACCTACCATGTACATGATCTCCGATACGGTAAATTTCCGCTGCTGTAACAGCATTGCGGCTTTCTTCATTCGGATGGATTTGATATATTCCACCGGAGACATGCCCGTGAGCTGTTTTACTTTCCGGTAGATTTGTTTGCTTCCTACACCGGAAAGATTGCAAAGCGCATTGACATTCAAGTCGGAGTCAGATATATGGTCCTCGATAAGCTGGGTTATAGCTGTCAAAAACTTTTCGTCCTGCGAGGCTATTTCTTCAATTGGCTTAGGGGAAGAAATCTTTTCCATCCGTGCCTTCGTTTCGTAGGCAACCCTGTTATGCAACAGCTGGGAAACTTTGAAGTAAAGAATCTCAGCATCGAAAGGTTTGGCGATGAAAGCATCTATCTGCGACTGCAAGCTCTTGCGTTCTGTTTGTTTATCATCTTTTGCGGTCAGCATGATGATAGGAATCACGGCAGTAGTCAGGTTTTTCTTTAATATGCGACTCATTTCAATGCCGTCCATGACGGGCATCATCAAGTCGGAAATAATTAAGTCGGGCTGCTGGTTGTTTACAACCTCCAGCCCTTCTTTCCCATTGGCTGCGAATACACACCGGTAACCATCAGCCAGGATGGTTTGGATGACATTGCGCATTTCCGGATTGTCATCTACAATCAGAATCAACGGCTTGAGTTCGTGGCTATCTGCTTCTTCTCTGGTTTCCGGCTCCTGGGTTGAGGATACGGACAAGTTGAGCGATTCATCTACGGGAAAAGTCACGGTGAAAGTTGTTCCTTTTTGGATAGTTGATGCTACTTCAACTTTTCCGTGATGTAGTTCCGTATAAGTTTTTACCAGGTAAAGTCCGATTCCGGTGCCTTCGTATTGCTGTTTAGTGCGTGAAGACTGATAAAAACGCTGGAAGACATAAGGCAGCTCATTTTCGGCAATGCCTATTCCGGTGTCAGCGATACGGATGCTTACAGCCTGCAAATCTTCATGATATTCAATTACAATACTGATAGTGCCGCCCCGCGGCGTATATTTAGTTGCATTCGAAAGCAGGTTGTTTATTATTGACTTAAGTTTGATGACATCCATGTCCATAAACAAAGAATTGGTGTTGCAGGAAAGATTCCATTGATATTTTTCTTCCACATCCGCTTCTTTATAAACGGCATATATGTTCTTGACAAACGAAACCAGTTCGATACGCGACACGATAAGCATAGAGTCTTCTTTCCGGTCTATACGGTTAAATTCCAACAGCTTATGAATCATTTCATTCAGACTGACCGCATTTCGGTAAACCACTTCCAACATTGATTTTTGATGATAGTCTTTCACATCAATCAGTAATTTGCTTATCGGAGTGACAATCATGCTGATCGGGTTTTTCAGGTCGTGGGAAATATTTGATAAGAAATCTAATTTTTGCTGCGACTGTTCCATTATCTGGCGTTTTTCCATCTGTTCCAGTTTCAGACGGTTTTTTACCATGAAAAAGTTGATTATCCATCCGACCAATCCTCCGATAATAAGGAAATAAGCCATTTTTGCCCACAAAGTTTGATACCACGGCGAAAGAATGGTAACCGAAAGCATGGAAGCAGTTTTTTGTCTGTCCCCGGCATGCCGTATGAACAGGGTATATTTACCGTGAGGAATATTGGTATAGGAAATGCGGTTAGAACGTTCGTCCACCTGATGCCAATCCTTGTCCAATCCTTCTAATTTATATACAAAGTTACCTTTCTTTATATGGTCATACGAGTAATCAGAAAATTCGAACGACAGATTATTTTCTTTGTAACTTAATTCGATGTTTTGTGTGTACCGCACACTGCTGTCGGTAGTTATCTTTTGGTTGTTGGCTGTTATTGCAGTGATGTGGACAGGAAGATACTTTGCTGCTTTGCTAGCGGCCGAAGGAGTACACAGCCCGATACCATCATAACCTCCCAAAAATACACGCCGGTCAGTCTTATCGTAGCAGACGCATGTAAACATCTGGTCACCGACAGGGATGCGTGATACCGCATTGTTCTTTTTGTCAATTCCCCATAATCCTTTGGTTGTAGAAACCCAAATGCTGCTTTCAACTTCTGCCATGGAAAGAATATTACAATTCTTCTGGTTCAAATTGATTTCCGTGACTGTCTCCGTGACGGGATTGATACGCAACACTTTATTGTGGCATCCTGCCCAAAGATATCCTTCGCTGTCGCTCATCAGAAAATCGGTAGTGATTTCTTCATTTGTTCTTGGCAGGCGGAATGCGGTGAATTTCCCACTCTTCGGATTCAGTTTCTGAATCCCGTTATTATATAACATAATCCACACGTTGCCGCTACGGTCTTCTACCACTTGGTTGATAAACATACTTTTCAGTCCGTCTTGGGTCGTATAGTTCTTGTCGGCCACACAATAACCCGATGCGGAATGTAACAATTTATCTTTCCGGATAACAAAAAGTCCGCCCAGACAAGTGCTTATCCAGAAATTCCCGTCAAGGTCTTCAAACATATAGTAAGCCCAATTCGCGTTATACGAACGCGTCCGGTCAACGATTGTATATGGAATGAATTGTTGAGTCGATTCATCATACCGCTCTATGCCACCGTCTGTGGCAATCCATAAATTACCTGTTCGGTCTTCACAAATATGGCGTATACGGTTATGGGATAATGGGTAATCTTTTTTGTTCATCTTATACCATCGTGTTTTCGGATTACTATTTATCAAGCCGCGCTCTACGAATAATAATCCGTCTGTACCTCCCAGCCAGTAATTACCTTTACTGTCGCGGAAAATGGAATGGAATAAATTTCCCTCACTACTGTGCGTCAGTTGCCATACAGGTATGAATAAATAAGGATGAGTATTGCGGGCAAGGGATACGCCATTATCTGTACCCAACCAGATGTTAGAATCTTTGTCAGAAAAGATACTCCAAACGATATTATTTGATAGCGAGTGACTATTACGTGAATCGTGGAACAAATGGTTATGTTTTCCGGTAGCAGGATTATAAATGTATAGTCCGTTATCTGTTCCTATCAGTAAGTTTCTATCGACATCAAAAGCCAGTGATTTCACCGAATTGTCCTGAAAGAGAGGAATACTTTCTGCCCGTCCGTATCGCAGACAAATCAACTCGCCTTCTGTTCCTATCCATAAACATTTACGCTCTTTATCCTCCAGCATTATATTGGCAAAAAAATTCTTTTCGCGTCGAGCAGCAGGAATACCGATGAGGTAGAAATCATTACCAGTTTCATCCAACCGACATACCCCGTCATAGGTCCCGATATACAGTTCTCCATCAGACGTATGCAATAGTGAGTAAACAGCAACATGGGGAAGACGGCTGTTATAGGGCGTAAAAGCTTTCAGTTCGTGTGTATTAAGCGTATATCGGTAAAGTCCGTTTAATGTTCCTATCCAAAGGTTATTTTTGTAGAAAGCAAGACTACGCACATCGTTTGGGAAAGAGACTTCAGCAGTAACGTAATGGTCAGTCTTGTAATTATATATCAATAATCCGTTGTCTGCTCCAAGAAAGATAGAGTCTCCTGCAACAACACCGCAATAGATACGTACGTTACTGTTTTTTCCGTATTCAAAGTGAGATTGTATGGTATATCCGTCATAACTAAGCAAGCCAGCATTCGACCCCATCCAAATAAGACCACTTTGATCTTGCAAAATACAACTGATAGTTGAAGCATCGGCTTGTAAAGGAATACGGTCTAATTGGAGGTAAGACATTTGCTGCCCGTACAATCCCTGTATTGCCGACACAAGCATGTATAGGATGAGAAGAAAGTACTTTTTCATGTTACACAAGATAAAGAGATGAAACAGACACGAAAACAAAGATATGAATTCTTACCGAATCATGCAAAGGCAGATAAACATAACAAAAAATCTATGCTGATATATAGCACCTAATTTACCCTTTCACCAAGGATATACAAAATATGAATATACACCTATGAGACGTTTTTGTGGCAGTAAGTGTTCAATAGAAAAAAGTTATGAGGCTCTGAAATACGAATAATAACCGCTTGCAAACGTCTATCCTATATAAAAGTTGCTTCACTCTAAAAGCTAACAATATCATTACAAACGCATTAAAAATATTCAAACCAAGATAATTTTCTTTCAAACGTCAAGACAAATTCTCTGTTTCACACTGTGGGATACAAAAACCACAGTGTGGGATACATATTTCACACTGTGAAATACAAATCCCGCACTGTGGAACAGAGAATATACAAAGGGATTTCAAAAAATACTTACCCGAACTTCAATTAATTCTGCCGACAAATCAAATTAATCCTGAATCACTGTCATATTATACAGATAGTAATCAAATCAATCCGATGAAGTTTCCGGCGCATACTCCTGCAAAGTCAATTCTCCTCGCAGCACTCCCAAGGCATTCATGGCCAATGCTCCCATTTCATCCTCACCAGGAATTACCACAATCGGAGCCAGGCCTTCCAGCCATTCACGCAACCCCTGGATGCAATAGTCATTGAAAGCGATACCTCCAGTCAGAATCACAGCATCAGTCTGTCCGTGAAGTGCGATGTGCATGGCACCGACCTGCTTGGCTACCGTATAAAGCATGGCATCCAGCACCAGCTTGTGCTTTTCGGCTCCGGCATGTGCCCAACGGATAATACTCTGCACATCGGTGGTACCCAAATGAGCCACCAGGCCTCCCCGACCGTTTATCATCTTACGGATTTCGGCATAGGTATATTTCCCACTGAAACACATATCTACCAACTGCCGGGCCGGCAACGTTCCTGCCCGCTCCGGACTGAAAGGCCCCTCTCCATTCAAAGCATTATTGACATCGACCACCTTCCCATAATGATGGGCACTGACCGAGATGCCTCCTCCCAAATGGGCTACAATCAGATTTAGTTCTTCATACTTTCGTCCGATACGAGCTGCATAACTACGGGAAACAGCCCGACTGTTCAGTGCATGGAAAATGGAGATGCGCGGCAATTCCGGAATACCGGAGATACGGGCCAAATCGCGCAACTCATCAGTCACCACCGGATCGGCCAAATAAGAAGGACAACCGGCACAATGCGCAATCTCATCGGCAATCCAGGCCGCCAGATTCGATGCGTGTTCCATATCGGCATGCCATAAATCATGCTTGATTCGCTCGTTAATCTGATACACTCCACCGGGAGTGGGTTTCAACAAGCCTCCACGGGCAATCACGGCATCAAAGACAAGCGGAATGCCAGCCTTTTCCAGCGTATCGTGCACACACTTGCGACGGTACTCATATTGTTCATTGATATGGTGAAAGCCGGCCAACTCCTTGGAAGGATGCGCAATGCTTTCACGCCAGATGGGATTCTCATTCTCGTAGACTGCCAGCTTCGTAGAAGTGGAGCCCGGATTGATGACAAGTATCTTCATAAGGTCTAGTTTTATTCTTTTCGTGTCCCTGCCAGACATGCCAGTACCAGACTGTAGTATTTGGAGTTTCCGGAGTCACTCCGCGAAGGCACTACTACCGGTGCAATGGTACCGGTCAGCATACCTGCCATATTCGCATCGCCAAACAGAGACAGGGTTTTGTAAAACGTATTGCCCGCTTCGATATTAGGGAAAATCAGAATATCTGCATTGCCTACCACTGGCGAGGAAAGTCCTTTTATCTCCCCGCTGTGCTTGTCGCAGGCGGTCTTGGCATCCATCGGCCCGTCGATAAAGACTTTTCCGAAACGACCTTCCTGCGCTTCTTTTTTCAGTTCCACGTAGCTCAGGGTATGGGGAAATTTCTCGTTGATTTTCTCCGTGCAGTGTATCAGTGCCACCCGGGGTTCTTCGCATCCCAACGTACGACACAAAGCCAGGTCATTGGCAATCATTGAGCGGTATTGTTCCAAAGTAGGACGGGGAATTACTGCCGCATCCGAGAAAAACAGCAGTTTATGATACAAAGGTACCTGCGCCACGGCCACATGGCTTAGCACCCCTCCTTCGGGTAACAGTCCCTCTCCTTTTTTCAGGACTGCACGCAGCAGGTTGTCGGTGTTAATAAGTCCCTTCATCAGGACTTCCGCCTCGCCCGTGCGTACCAGTTGTACAGCCAGCGCAGCCGCTTCATCCGGTGTTCCAGCCTCGTAAATGCGTACAAAATCGGGAGAAGCTGCCCGCAAGTCGAGCGCTTCTTTCAAGTGAGCAGAATCTGTGACCAGCAGATATTCAGCAATCTCCTCTCTCAGGCTACGGATAATGACATATTCCGTGTGCGGATCGTTCGGGCAAACCACCGCCACTTTCCGTCGTATGCCGCGCGAACGCAGGCAGTTGACCATCTGAGAAAGGGTTCGAATCAGTTCCATATCATTAGATTTTAAACAAATATGAGAAAATAATTCGAATAAATATCTATTTGGGATGCTAATTAATGCTATAGAGCCGGAGGAGGAAAAATCCTCCCAACGTCAATTTGTCGATAAAATCCTACGAAGTACGTATTATATGCTACAACCGTGCAAGGAGATATACCTACTTTTGCAAGAAATTATACATAATACTTACCATGAAAAATATATTCTGCTTTTTAACCTTATTGCTCAGTCTCTGTGCAAATGCTCAAATCACAGAGCGTACATTACCTGCCGAATGGAAAAACCTTATTGATGGAGGACGGTTTAAAGACCGGTTTCTGCCTATGCCCGATGGAAAATCCGACGAAAATGTGTGGGGAACTGACTCGGTACGTTTCCGGTATGTTGACAACGGAATTGAAAATCCGGAACTTTCTTTCTGGGGAGGAAACATTCTTAAAGGCAAGGACAATAAATACCATCTCTTTGTCTGCGGATGGCCGGAAAACTCACCTAAGGGGCACATGACATGGCCCAAATCTACCGTATTCCATACAACAAGTGACCATTTGAGCGGACCTTATATCATCTGCGACACAATTGGGAAGGGACATAATCCAGAAGCATTTATACTAAAAGACGGACGTCCCGTGGTGTACGTTATCGACGGATATTACATTGCAGACAGCCTGAATGGGCCGTGGACGTACAGTCATTTCACCTTCGACAAGAGAAACAGAAAAATCATTGAGGGGCTGTCTAACCTGACTTTTGCCAGAAGAAGTGACGGTTCTTATCTGATGGTATGCCGCGGAGGAGGTGTGTGGATCAGTGAAAATGGTATCTCTCCCTATCAACAGGTAAGTGACAGAAGTGTGTATCCGGACGTAAACGGGGAATTTGAGGACCCGGTTATCTGGAAAGACAGCTTGCAATATCACCTTATCGTCAACGACTGGCTGGGAAGAATCGCCTACTACCAGCGCTCCATTGACGGTATCCACTGGATTACGGAGGAGGGCGAAGCTTACACTCCGGGAATAGCCGCTCACAAGGATGGCTACAAGGAAAACTGGTTTAAGTATGAGCGTATGAAAGTGTTTCAGGATGAATACGGACGCCCCATTCAGGCCAACTTTGCCGTTATCGATACCATCAAATGGGAAGACCATCCCAACGACCGGCACAGTTCAAAGAATATATGCATCCCTCTGAACAAAGGATTGCGCTTGTCTGTCCTGAACGAAGATACGATTACCGCCCAGACCAAGGAAATTAAGGTACTGGTGAAAGCGGAGGAAGGAGTTGACTTCAAGGATTTCGACATGAAATCGCTGAGATTCGGCAGCTCCTCGGACGTAAATTACGGAAAGGGATGCAAGGCTGTCAAACGTATCGCTTCGGGCAAGGACCTGATTATCGTATTCGATGGCAGAAACAATACCATCAGAAAAGATGAATTTGCTCCCAAACTGCTCGGAAAGACGAAAAAAGGAGAATTGCTGTACGGATATGCCAAACTGCCTTACGTCAATTATCATCCGGCATGCCTGTCGGCGGCATATCCTATGGCGTATGACAAGCAATTGGAACTGGAAGTGAAGAATTTCGGTTTGTCCACCTCAGAAGAAACAGACCTGACCGTACTGGTCAATGGAGTAAAACTGGCAGAAGGACGGGTGAAAGCGCTTTCACCGTATGAAAGTGTAAAACTTAGCCTGCCTTGCATACACGCGGCCAAGATTGACAACCAGACTTTATTTACGATTGTGTACAGCCAGCACGGTAAGGAAATCCGCAAAGAGACCATACAGAACTTCGACTGATAACACGTTATCTTATACACACGAATGGGGAATACGAGCTCCTTTTTTAGAAGGTATTGTATTCCCTTTTTTATGAGACTCTATCTCTTTTGTCAATTATTTACTTTATTCCTTCTTTTCTTGTGCACATAATTCGCAAGTTCTCTCTATATTTGCCTTACTTGGTAAATAAAGAAGGAACACATGAAAACAAATTTTTCTTTCGATATGCAGGCCCTCGACGAGGGCATTCACAGCCGCTTCCCCAATCATAAGGAAGCACCGCTTATCGGACTTACCGGGAACTTCAGCGACGGTAATCTGACATTGGCTCCGGGGTATTATCAGTCTATCATTCAGGCCGGAGGGGTACCGGTGGTCATTCCTCCCTACGAGGATACGAACTTGCTGATTAATACGCTTGAGCAGCTTGACGGGCTGTTGCTCACCGGAGGAGGCGACTTGAATCCGTTATTCCTGCACGAAGATCCTATCCGGGAACTTCACAGCATCAATCCGTACCGCGACCGCCAAGAACTGCTTCTGACACGTCTGGCTGCCAACCGACAGATTCCGATATTAGGTATCTGCCGAGGGATGCAGGTCATCAATGCGGCATTGGGAGGCACACTCTATCAGGACATCTATGCACAGAAGGATACCCCATCGATTAAACACAGCCAGGATTTGGAACGGAGTTTCCCATCGCACAAGGTAGAGTTAGCAGAAGGCAGTCTGTTGGCTCGTATCTTAAACGCCAAGGAGGTAGCTGTAAATTCTTTCCACCATCAGGCCGTGAAAGAAGCTGCTCCGGGTTTCCGTGTATCGGCCACGGCATCCGATGGAGTAATAGAGGCGATTGAAAGCACAGAGTACAAATCTATTATAGGGGTGCAATGGCATCCAGAATGTTTCATTCTGAATCAAGACAAGTGTATGATGCCGTTGTTCGGATGGCTCATCCGTGAAGCTGGTTCATTCCAGAAGGCCAAGAAGCTGCATGAGCGTCTGCTGATTCTCGACACACACTGCGATACTCCGATGTTCTTCGACCAGCACATCCGCTTCCACGAACGGGACCCGAAGATTAAAGTGGACCTACATAAAATGACGGAAGGACGGCAGGATGCGACCATCATGGTGGCTTACCTGGAACAGAAGGAACGTACGGACGAGGCACTGCTGGCTACAACGGCCAAGGCAGACCGTCTGCTGAATGAGATTGAGGAGATGGTAGCTATGAACTGTACGGCTGTAGACATCGCTTATTCCCCCAACGACTTATACCGTCTGAAACGGGAAGGAAAGAAGGCCATTATGTTGGGCATTGAAAACGGATATGCCATCGGAAAGGATTTAAGCCGGGTAGCACATTTCCGGAAACGGGGAGTAGTGTATATGACGCTCTGCCACAATGGAAACAATGACATCTGTGGTTCTGCACGCTACAATGAAGAAAACTTGGGAGTTACTCCGTTTGGGGAGCAGGTTATTCAGGAGATGAACCGCCTGGGAATGATGGTAGATTTGTCACACAGTGGAGAACGGACATTCTACGAGACACTGGACATCAGCAGCCAACCGGTGGTTTGTTCGCATTCTTCCAGCCGTGCGCTCTGCGACCATCCCCGTAACCTGACCGACGACCAGCTTCGTGCCATAGCCCGCAAGGGAGGCGTGGTACAGGTATGCTTGTATAGCGGCTTCCTCCGTAAAGAGCGTCCGGCTCATATCTTGGATGCCATCGAACACCTGAATCACATGGTGAACGTGATGGGTATCGAACATGTGGGAATCGGCAGTGACTTTGACGGTGACGGAGGTATTATCGGATGCAACGACTCTTCGGAAATGATCAATCTGACTCGTCAGTTGCTTCATGAACGGTACAACGAGGAAGACATCCGGCGCATTTGGGGAGGTAACTTCTTGCGTGTCATGCAGCAAGTACAGGAGAATGGTTCCTACAAATAAAGTTTAAAACCCGATTGCCGTTGCAAGGCGTGTACAAAAATAAGTTTACCTTTGCACCACAATCAAAACAAATGAATTATGATTTCAATAAAGAATCTGCTGGCAGTAACTGCTTTAATGACAGGAGGGGCCTTCATCTCTTGCGGGAACAGTCAGAAGAACAGCCAGCAAATAGAAGAATCTGAAGCGGCTATAGTGCAGGCACCGGCATTCAATGCGGATAGTGCATACGCTTACATTGCCGCACAGGTGCAATTCGGACCTCGTGTTCCTAATACGGAAGCTCACCGGAGATGCGGCGATTACCTGGCCGCACAACTGGAGAAATTCGGTGCGAAGGTGTACAACCAGCATGCAGATTTGGTGGCATACAATGGTACCATCCTGAAATCGCGCAACATCATCGGGGCTTACCAGCCGGAAAACAAAAAGCGAGTGATGCTGTGTGCGCATTGGGATAGCCGTCCATACGCTGACCAGGATGAAAAGTCTAATCACCAGAAACCGATAGATGGAGCCAACGATGGTGCCAGTGGTGTAGGTGTATTGCTCGAAATTGCCCGCCAGATCCAACAACAGGCACCACAAATCGGTATCGACCTGATATTCTTCGATTCAGAAGATTACGGCACACCGGATTTCTACGAAGGTACTTATAAACCAGATACCTGGTGTCTGGGTTCGCAGTACTGGGGCCGCATTCCTCACGTACCTGATTACAAGGCTCGGTTTGGTATCTTGCTCGATATGGTAGGCGGAAAGAATGCCACATTCTACTACGAAGCGTTCTCCAAGCAGACGGCAAACAATGCCATGAAGAAAATCTGGAAAATGGCCGACCATCTGGGTTACAGCAATTACTTCATCAAGGAAGACGGCGGTCAGGTTACCGACGACCATGTGTATGTAAACCAGTACCGCCAGATTCCGTGCGTAGATATTATTCACTACGACACGCAAAGCAACACTGGCTTTAACCCGACCTGGCACACACTGGACGACAGCTTAGAGAATATTGACAAAGCCACTCTTCAAGCCGTAGGACAAACGGTGATGGGGGTAATTTATAACGAAAAATAATTAAACACTACCGCAATGAAAACTATCAATGAACTCCAGGACGAAGTGATCGAAGAATTCAGCGACTTCGACGATTGGATGGACAAATATCAGCTGCTGATTGATTTAGGCAATGACCAGCAGCCGCTTGACCCGAAATATAAAACCGAACAGAACCTGATTGACGGCTGTCAGAGCCGCGTTTGGTTACAAGCTGATCTGGTAGACGGCAAGGTGGTATTTCAGGCAGAGAGCGACGCATTAATCGTAAAAGGTATCATATCTTTACTTATCCAGGTGGTATCTGGACACACACCTGACGAAATTCTGGAATCCGACCTTTACTTCATCGAGAAGATTGGACTGAAAGAACACCTCTCACCAACCCGTAGTAATGGTCTGCTTGCCATGGTAAAACAAATGCGCATGTATGCCTTAGCATTCAAAGCCAAAATGCAAGAAGCATAATCTCACAAAAGATTATCAAGGTAATCACATAAAAAGCTCGTGAAGCAGGTTTAAATCTGATTTCACGAGCCTTTTTTATTGACAATGTTTTCCCAAGACCTTGATGTTTTTCAATCCCAATAGAGCATAAAAAAGAGGCTGTCTCAAAATAGAGTTGAGATGGCCTCTTTTGTTTTATTTCAA
>ERZ791773.44-NODE-44-length-87208-cov-25.756417_pt1 | contig 87208 bp, 87 predicted proteins | sample MGYA00509948_ERZ791773 | MGnify/ENA primary metagenome ERZ791773 (study PRJEB30046, sample SAMN00791987) | human gut metagenome | study: EMG produced TPA metagenomics assembly of the A metagenome-wide association study of gut microbiota in type 2... | reverse complement strand
CAGTGAGAATGTAATTCCACGATTTAAATTTTCATCATCTTCAACCACGAGTATATCTGGCATAGCATATGCACCTCTCTTTATTAACTATTTTTTCCAAGTATGATAGTATAGTTCTCTTCCCGACGCTGCAATCATTTGAGCGACCAGATTCTCATAAAGATATCCCAGATTTGCAGGTAAGTTATCAGAAAGCAATTTGGCATAAATATCATTTTCCGTCATTGGACGATCTATAAACATCAGAGTAATAAACAATCCTATATCTGAAAGATATAACTTGTAACTGTCAAAATCTTTCGTGTCCGTCAGGCTGACCCTTGGATTGGTAGAATTATAACATGGCAAAACTGTTTTCGAATCTATCAAATCATATAATAATTCTTCTGCCTTGGTATTATTTCTTTTTCCGATTGCTGTAGTAATTTATATCACAAAATATACATTCCTTCAATTTATATATTTTATATTATGTGCGTTTCTTCAATATTTATTGCAGTGGTTTTGTGCTTATATTCAAAAAGTTCTGTGGTTGTGGTAAATAATTTTTTTCTTTCTCGTTGTATTCTTTTTTCCATGCAAAAATAATTGTTGTATCATCCCTATAAACTTGAAGTTATCTATATTGCGATAGGTTTTAGTCCGTTTTTTCTTATGTTTTCTAATTCTTCTGCCGTTAAGCACTGAGACTCATAAAGCCGTAGATATTCTTTGGATACGTCTGAACCAAAGATTAATACATCATCCGAATTTATAGTAACATCGACACCGCTACGATACAGTTTTCTAATTGGATGCATGGACATATCTGCAACCCTTCCAAGCAAAATGTTACTTGTTGGTGTGATATTTAATCTGATTTTATTATCTGCCAAAAAACGACTTACTGATTCGTCACTAGCTGCCGCTATACCATGTTGAACCTCGTCAAGTTCTAATTCTTCTACTGCTGTTCTCACATCTTTCGCAGTCCCCCATTCCCCAACATGTGCTTTTAGTCTTAATCCTTCTTTTTTTGCCCGTCGATAAATTTCTTTAAAATTTTCAATAGGTTGTGCCAATTCATCACCATACAAATCAATAGAATAAAAATTTTTATTTCCCCAAAAATAGGATAAACAATCTTCTAAATAACTGATAGGACAATGTCTTGATAATCCAATTTGGAGTCTTAATTCTATATCAGGAGCAATTTCTTTTTGAGCACTTGTAAAAGCATGAACCAACTCATCAATATCATTATTAAAAAATTCCTTTAAGCCCCAAACGTCCTCACCAATTTCAAGCACAGTTACGCCATCTTCTCTGGCTTGTTGAAAGGCTGCTCTGATTAAAAGTTTTCTCATCTCTGTGCTGTTAAAATCTTGGCCAATATATTTTTGACTCCATTGATTCATCTCATCCATTGATGACAAAGGATGCGTCAATGGCTCAATTTTTTTACCGGTTACCTGATATAGAAACCTTCTATTTCCACCAAGTACAAAATGATTGTGCAAGTCTGCCTTAGGACACTTTCTTAATTCTTCCAGATTTCTTTGCTTCAATGCATATGTAAAACGATTCATAACTCAATTCTCTCCTAGCTGTTTGATTTTCTCCACAAATTTCGATTTTTCAATTCTGTCAACAAAAATTGTTCTATACAAATTCTGCACCCGCTTCATGTAACTTTTTAAAGTACTTATTCTTGTTTTTCTTATACATTGTTCCGATTGCAGCTTCATTCACGATTACTTTATATCCATTTTTTATAGCACCTAATGCTGTCAGTGCAACACAAGCCCCACCATCTACACCCACAACTTCAACATGTTCAATATTGTGTTTTTTCAGCAATATATCAAGTCCAGAATTAGTAAATGCATTACCTTCATATTTTATGAATATATTATCAGATACTATATGCAATTCTTTAGCAAAATCAACATCTTCTGTTCCTTCATATGCATGAAATGGTGCAAACTTATTTATCAGATTCTTCTTCATTACATTTTTTATATAAATAACCAAGTTGTTTTCATTAGCATCAATAATCTTATTAACCTCATGAAGTAAATCACTATTATTATATTGAAAGAACCTTGCATGTTTTTCTCCAACATATACATTTTGCATGTCAATTACCAATAGTGCTTTTTCACAGTTCTTTACCTCCATAAAATTTACTTTATCCTGACTATCAGACCACTGTTCTTTTGTAAGATAAGTAAAGTGCTCCGTTCTAACATCTCCCATAAGTGCACAGGGTTTATTTTCTTCCGTATGATGATATTTGAATCCACATTTTTCCTGACAGCGTTTTGATTTTTCATTTCCGTCATAATATCCGCACCACATAGCACTACAACCCAAATCTAAAAAAGCATGCTTCTGTAAAGCTCGAACCGCTTCGGGAATCAAGCCCTGCCCCCAGTATGGAACACCTATCCAATATCCAATTTCTATTTCATCATCAGCTGCTTTTGTGTGCGACTGCGCTGGCGGAGTCAATCCGATACTTCCAATTGCAACATTATCTTCTCTTAAACACACTGCATATGTTTCATCTGCTGCCAAAACACTTTTGATGATTTCTCTGCTATTCTCTACACTTGTATGTACTGGCCATCCTGCTATAGGCCCCACCTCTGGATTTTTTGCATATTTATATAAACTCTCTGCATCATCCTCTTTCCAGGGACGAAGTATTAATCTCTCAGTTTCTAATGTCATAACCTACTCCTTTACCAACTGCTTTCTAATATAATTTGTGATCGAATCAAATACGACCGGGGACATTTTAACAATCCGGCTCCACATTCGAATTCCCTGATAAGCATACAGAATTACATTAACAATCTCATCAATTTCCACTGTATTGAACTCATCTCTTGAAATACCATATGCAATAAGATCTGACCATTTCTGCACTCCAACTTGATTATAGTGATTCATCATATCGTTAGAACAAGTACAAGCATATTCATACATCATCTCATAAATTGTGATTCCGTCATCCCAACAAACAGGAATTGAGATTTCACCTGTTTTAAGAAATTTAATAACTGTTATATCCATATTTTTTACGAAACGCAGCTACTATATTTGAACCATCAAAAGCTTATCAACTCCGGAATATGGCAAAATGCATATTCGAAAAAAACGGTGATTTATTTGGGTATTACAGCACAATTATTAATTTGACCTCATATAATCTTAAAAATACCTCAATCTCTTATGCATTGAGTCAGACATTAATGGCATTTGAGGGATTGCAACAGTTTGGCGCAAGCCAGATTCATTTAGCAGCTAATAATCTTGGCATTTGTTATTTGATGGATGATAATTATATCGAAGCGATAAAGTATCTAACCTTGTCTATTGAAAGTGCAAAAACAATAATGCCAATTGGCTATGCCACATTTAATTTAGCGGCTATATATATAAAAACTGGAGAAATTCAAACGGCTTATGAGTTAGTTGTTAATTTAAAACAGCGTGTACTTTCCTCTGGTTTACCAAGATTAAAGGGACGATATTATCTTTTTATGGCAGTTATAGAATATGTACTTGGTAATTATGAGGATTCTCAAAAGCTCAGTCAACTTGCAATAGCGGAAGCGTATTTTGCTCCAGGTACAAAACCATACAGTGTAGTATCGTTCCTCAGTGAAAATATCAAATCATCGTGCCAATACAAACTTGAACAATGGGAGAAATTATATGCACCATGTTTTCTGGAATACTGGACAATTAATTCTATCGATATTTTAGCAGATGAGCTTTTGCCGCTTTAAACTGTTTCTTAGTATTTGTGTTACTAAATCAGCTTGCGATAATCCAACATTGTTTGCTGATATACAAAAAGCAGACTGTTGTCCGAGATTACAACATACATTAAATTCAATAAACTCAACTGTTTTGGATGTTACCATAAAATCAATTCTTGTATAGTCAATCGGCGTAATCAATTTTAAAAATGCGTCCGATTGACGTACAAGTTCAGTTTCGAGTGTTTTATCTAAATTAATTGTTCTAGTCAAACCAGAATCTAATTTTCTTTTCTGTCGGTACGTAACCACGTTTCCTTTCAAAATAGACTTTTCTTTAACTGATGGCAAATGAATAACCTCAGAATTATTAAAATAGATCGGAACACTGTAAAATATTCCATCTACAAATCTTTCAACAATAACATCTATGTTGTATTGTTATAATTCAATAATCTTTTTTCTGGCATCTTCCCAATAATTAGCAATGGAGCTTTCGTCAATATAAGCTGAAGATGCACCAAAACGTGGTTTTACAAAATAAGGACCGGCAAATGGTTCTTTCAATGAAACAGCATCATTAGTGTCGATAGTTATCCATTCTGGTGTGTTTAGACCTGCATATTTTGCAGCCATCTTGGCAAGATGTTTATCTTCTGCCAGTGCTCGTATATTAGGTCTAGCACCTAAATACGGAATGTTAAGGTATTCCTATAAAGCCGAAACAAATACTTCTGAGTTTCTATAGGGTGCACGGTTTAATAGTGTAAAAACATAATCATATGAATCAGATTTTTCAAAAAGGATATTAACATCATGGGAGCAAACTGTTTGAGGACAGATTCCTTTTAAAATTTGGTAAATATCATAGTGATATTGTGCGTATATCCCATCAGATTCTTCCGTTACTAACGGACAGTTCTCACCTGCATTCGGGGCAAATTTTGCCAGAAATAAAACTCGTAAATCCTTTTCTTGCATAAGTTTCTCCTCCGAGTTATGGATATTGCATTAAATTATCAGAAAACTATAGATAATTATATATTATCTTCAGTTTACTGAATGTTGGATAATTTGGTATTATCCTTGGATTTCATAGTATCAGATATATACAGAATTTACCATACTAACATATACGGTAGTACAAATTTTTTGTCTTTACTTACAAAAGATGCAAATAATCCATGTATCTCTGATAATCCCTCTAAATCTAACGCCAAAAAGACCACCCTTTTGGGCCGGTCAGATACAAACTTCAATATTCATTTAATTTCATGAAACCGTTAAGCCACATCTACAATAATACTCATATTATTTCTTGGATGCATTTCTCTAAGAATCTCTGCCTGTTTCTTTGCTGCTATGTGAATGTATATTTGGGTTGTCTTAATGGAACTGTGTCCTAAAATTTGTTGAACACAGCTTACATCTACACCTTCCTCAATTAAATAGGTAGCAAATGAATGACGGAACATATGAGGAGTAATGTTCCGCTCTATACCGGCCTGCTTCGCATACTTTTTTTGCATTGCTCGAATTGACTGTTCCGTATATCTATTTCCCCTGTTATTAATAAAAAAGCAACCACTTTTTTTGATTTCATTTTCATTCTCCATATAATATTTTTTTAAAATTGCAAGTACTGAGGAATTACTGATCTGGACGTATCTTTCTTTTCCACCCTTTCCCATAATTCTAATCTGACCAGAATTTAGGTTTACACTGTCTTCTCGTATGTTAGATATTTCATACTCTCTGGCGCCTGTAGCAAAAAGGACTTCCACAACTGCTATATCCCTCAATTTGTATTTATAACCTGTTAAACCATTCTCCTTTAGGCAATCATACATGTAATTTAATAACATCTCTATTTCTTCTCGCGGTATTACCCTCGGAAGAGTCAAGGTTTCTTTAAATTTAACTTTAATCTTCCTAAAAGGATTGCGCGATATAATCTCTTCTTCCTCCAAATAATTATAAAAGGCCTTTAAAGATGCGATTTTCCTCTTTACCGTCTTCTGCTTATATTTTTTATGTAATTCAGTAATATACTCTTCTATCTTTTCTCTATCCGGCTCATCACAACAAATAAATGCAAAGTACTGACGTAAATCAATCCGATATGCTTTGAGCGTTTTCTTATCAAGTTCTTTTCTGTATTCACAATATTCCAAATATGGCACCAATTTATCCTGTATCCTCATTTCATAAAACCTCCATTGTCTTTATTATATAAACAACATACTATCGTTTTCAGTACTATTTTCAATAGAAAGTTCTTCCAAAATAAGAAAAGTCAAGGTGTGATACTTTCTAACAGAAATCTGCTAATTTTCTATACTATATCAAATGCAGAAAACCCTGCGAGAACATTTCTGATCCTACGCGGGGTTTTTCACTCATTATAAAATTTCTACTTTTCTTCTGCTACCAATCGTGCATATTTTTACGGATAAATATTCAGCAGTTCTTCCGGAGAAAACAATGTAATCCCAAAGGAAAGAAAATCCTTTTTATTCCTCGTCACAATCGCATCACACTGATTAGCCTTCGCACAGGTTGCAAGCAGGCAGTCTTCAAAATCAGATGCTCTCTGCAAATAAGCATTCAACACATCTTCGTTCGTCACTGTTAGCACTTTTGCTATGTCCAAAACGGAGCCAAGCGCCTTATAAGCCAGATCAACGCTGTGCAACTGGCGACGAATCAGATAAAAAATATCTGTTGCACTGGATGCGGAAAGAAATCCTTGAACCCTTTTATTCTCGCACAGATCCAGAACAGCCTTTGAATCCTTAAAAAAGGGTTCCCTCTCTGCCAGTACATCCAGAAAAATATTAGTATCAATCATCAACCGCATATTTAGCAAGCCTCTCTTCTCTCAGCATCTTTGCATCATAGTCATCTGCCAGTTTCCCGGCAAGCATTCCGCTGATAGATTCCACTGCGGAAACATTCGGATTTACCATTTTTGCAACTGTTTTTCCGTTCCGGGTAATAAAAATATCCTCAGAACGCAACATATCAAGATATTTACCAAAATTGGTTTTAAATTCCGTAGCCGTTACGATCATCTGAAAACCTCCCTTGCCTTTTGATATTTATATTATACTCGATTCTTGCAGTTTTATCAATTCATATCGCTCGGTTTTTCGCATATTTTTGTATAAATCGTGCGATTATACTTAAAACATTCTTCTGTCCCTATAACCGCAAAAGATTCCTGCCAGATATATTCACTGCCTTATCGTGTAGATATCATCTACTAGAAATTCTACTCTTTTTTATCTGTATTAATCTTATTATGGGAGCCTTTCGTTAATCTGTGAATTGCACGGAATACAATATCTCCATTTTTTCCCAAAATATCACTTTTTATTGGAATCGTAACAGGATTGCAACCATTCACTCTGATATCCATTTCGGTAAAAGATACAGGTTTCTGTCAGGATTTCACCACTCTGTATAACCGGCCTTCCTACCATACATGATAACAACCGCTTGACAGATTCAGGTTCTCCAGCCATGCCTGCTGCTTTATTTCCGGTGTAATCGGATATGAGATTTCTCTCTCCAGATCATCCTCATGTGAATTTTTAAATAAATAATTTGTTGTCACATCAAAATAAACCTCTACTTTTTTGAACAGGTCCACTCTTTCATTGCTATAACATACAAGCAGAGGTATTAATTCGTAGAAGGTTTCCCTTCTATGAATCAATACCCCTGCAATGCTTCCTCATTCCAAGCAAAGAGCTAGCAACCATATTTTTAATACGAAATGTTGGTGCTTTAATCATTCATCAGATAACGACATTTCTTTTTGTACCATATATAACCGATAGTATAATCCATGATGCCTAAGAAGTTCTTCATGTATACCTATATCCTCAATTTCTCCATTTTCTAATACAATTATCTTATCTGCTCTTTCTAACATGCAATTAAATCTATGAATTATCAAAATTGCAATTTTATCCCGCATTTCCTCCCATATCATATTTAGCACGGCTTGTTCCGAAGCAATGTCAAGAGATGCATTGGGTTCATCAAAAATATACACTTCCGCTGGCTTAAACAAGGTTCTACCCAATGCCAATTTCTGCCACTGGCCAATAGATATTTGTATCCCATCAGTAAACTGATAGCCTAACGGTTGTTCAATATTATCTTTAAAATCTTCCAAGGTTACTTTATCCAGTATTTTATAAAGTTCACGATCATTTTCCACGCGATTATCACCATATCTTATATTATCTCGAATGCTACATAAAGTTTTACGCAACATCAGCGTTATGATGGTTTGCGTTAAAGGTTGCATCTCCGTGGCCTGTACAATCACAATTGCAGTTATAGAACGGATCCCACAATCCTCTTGTGCTCTTCCAACCTTCTGAGCATACACAACCAGCTCTTGGGGTTACCCCATTTGGAACTTCATTAACAACTTTCATTACAAGTCCTCCTTCCATTTATTTCTGATTCCCTATACATCACATATTTCCATTAACTACTTACGGATTGCGCACCTCCGTTTTTGCATCCAATATCCATATACAACGCAAGGGATATTCAGACAATTTTCAGAGCTGCCACCTCAATACCCGAATTCTGCATGAGTGTGTAATCAAAATTTTTCCTCAAAATTTTTGTATTCCATATTTGGAAAAGTTTTTGTACACAAGTGGCAGCAATATAATAGCCAGAATGCCATAAATAGACATGACAAACGGTATTTGTCGAACAACAATAGGTCCTATTTGAAAAATGATCGGTACTTTTGCATACTCTATAATATTCATAAATACGCTTGGCATGATATTAAAAAATGTTTCAAAAACCGGTACAGCACGCCCTATAAACGGCATCATACAATATAAAAAGAAAGGAATACAAATTGCCAAATTTGCCGAATGCATTTTTACAGTTACCAGCATTGTTATCGCCGCTGAAAACAAACTAGCAATATATCCACACAGTAATATTAAAAAGTAATACTCACCATATGTCATACTATAAATGCTATACGGCTGATCTATCTGATAAGGTGTCAAGAACCCACTTGTACCCATAACCCCAAAGGAAACAATTGACAGTATTCCCATTCCAGTCCAATAAACAACTGTTGTCATAACAATACCTGTCAAAAGTTTATTCCTAGTTGCTTTAGATCTCCCGTATTTTGTAGAAAAAAACACAGCTTCGGCTTTGGTACGAAATTCATCGGCAAATATGCCCGCAGCCAAAAAACCAATTACAACTGCAAGTATGATTCCATATGTCTGAGCATACATAGCCATTGTATCCCAAGAATCTTTTGCCGCATAATCAAGCGGCATTTCTATCTCTTCGTACTTTCTTTTCAAGAACTCTTGCTGCTTTGAGCTTTTTCCGTAAGACTGAACCATTTTTTGGATATTTTCCTCATACGTTGAATAAAAGTTCTCTAACTCCTCATCAGACAGACGATATAACACATTTTGATCATAACCAGAATCTGGTGTAATAACATAAATTATAAAAGATAAAATATCATCATACGACTGCGCCGTTTTCCCATACTCCGCATCCGGTATATCTTCGGGATAAATTTGTTCTAGGGTTTTCCGGTTCTCTACGACCTCTTTGATTTTTTCTACCGTCAATTTACCTTTCCACTTATTTCTATCAGCAGCAAGCCTACGTCCCGCTGTAATACCGGTATAAAGTTTTCCTTCTGCATCCCGATAACGCATACTACCGACAGCCAGGCAACTAATAATACTAGCAAGAAAAACCATAACAATAAGGATAATTTTATTGATTTTCTTGTGAAAAAACTTTTTTAATTCATATTTCATCATCATAATCTTCACCTGCTTTCTCTCCAAAATATAAAAGAAATGCATCTTCAAGGGTAGCATCCTGCCTTATTGCATTTCTTACAGGTGCTGTTTTAGAAATAATACGCAATTCTGCTCCCTCCGGAATAGTTTTTATATTCCCTACCAGATAATTCTGTAAATACCAATTAACTTCATTCTTTGGAACTACGCACTGGAAAACAGATTCATCCATAGATCGGACCAAATCTTCCGTACTCCCCGTATAAAAGAATTTCCCGCCTTTCATTAAAATGATTTCATTTGCTATAAACTCCACATCTGAAACAATATGTGTTGAAAGTAATACCAGACGGTTTTCTGATAATTCACTTATTAAATTTCGGAAGCGCACTCTTTCGTTTGGATCAAGCCCTGCCGTTGGCTCATCAAGCACTAATATTTTGGGATTATTCAGCATAGCCTGTGCAATTCCCACACGTCTTATCATTCCACCAGATAAAGTCCTCATTCTTCGTTTCTTATATTTAGACAATGCAACTTGCCGTAATAGCTGATCGATTCTCTGTTTTGCGACACTTTGGCGTATCCCTTTAATAGACGCAATATACATCAAATAATCATAAATACTCATATCCGGATAATATCCAAATTCCTGCGGAAGATAACCTAATATTCCTCGGTATGTCTCTCCTAATTCAAAAATATCCTTTCCATTCCATCTAATTTTTCCTTCTGTTGGCCTAATGATAGTACATAACATTCTCATCAGGGTTGTTTTTCCCGCCCCATTGACTCCTAAAAGACCATATACCCCTTTCTTCATAGTATAATTTACGCAATCTACTGCACGAAAAGACGAAAACTCTTTTGACACTTTATCAAATTCTAATCCCATTCGTTCGATCCTCCCAAACCAATTCATAATCTTGCTGCGATTTTCGTACACAAAAGACCAGATATCCAAAGGATATCAGAATCAGAACCAACCAAAGCGGTTCTACAATTGCATAATAGATAACATCATTCGCAACAATCATAGACCATACAATAACAAATGCCATACTTAAACATACTGAAACATATTCCATATCAAACCCTTTTTTACATAACAAGTGGAAGCAAACTCCACTTGAAATATTAAAGGGTATCAGAAAATTGATAGCAATACTGCTTAATGGAATTTGTATGGTAGCAAATACAAGTATAAAAAATACAGTAACCATCATCATATCCACAATCGCAAACAACAATAATCTTGCTGCGCATATCTGTCTTAAAGAATAGTAGGACGCCTTCTCTATTTCAAAGGCTGAAAATCTTCGGTTTTTCCAAATTTCTGGAATAATAAGAATAGAAAATAGTACTGAAAAAGCTCCCATAATCCTCCCTATGCTTTTCATACTTTCCAAATCATTTAATAAAATCCATAATATAAACAATGTTCCGCCTTGTAAAACCCACCACTTTTTCTTTATGAATTTACATTGTTCATATAAGAATTCAAAATAAGAAGAACATATACGTTGCTGGCATATATTTATTTTTTTACATTGACTAACTACATTCTGAACCGCTGGCTCTCTAACATAATGATCTTGTATAAGCTTTTTATAGTTTTTTATTTTTTTCTTATATAATTTCATTTTCACTACTCTCCCAGATATTCTGCCAATAATTTTTTTGCCTTACTTACTCGATACTTTACAAGCGATAGTTTTATATCTAATATTTGAGCAATCTCTTTCTGCTTTAGTCCTTGAAAGAAAAAAAGTATTGCTGTATCTTTAATTTCGTCCGGAAGATATTGTACAGCTTTTTCTATATCCAACCGGATTTCAACTCCCTTCATACTTTCTTCTATTATTTCTGGAAATTGTTCAACCAGAATTTCTTTCTTCTTAATGTAAAAGTTTTTTATTATATTTCCTGCAATTCGGTACAGATAATTTTTAGTTTTTCCATATTCTTTATATGTTTCTAAAGATGCAAAAAAATGTAAAAATGTTTCCTGGGTTAAATCTTCTGCATAATTTCTATCATGGGTGTGCAGAAGGCAATACTGATATATGGATGAATAATATTTTTTTATCAACTGTTCACTGGCATCACTTTTTCCATTTTTTATTTTCTGTAATAATAAGAAATCCGGTTCCGTCCCCGGTTTCATCCATCCCTTCCTCCCTTCATATGTGTTTCTATATAGTATAACAATCAACGGCAATAAAAAGTTAGTCTGGAATCATATTTTTTATTACCATTTAATTACTCCATATACTCTTCCAAACACATCCCAGTTTCTTTCATTTCGTTTGCAGCATCTTTTCCAACATAACGATAATGCCATGGTTCATTATTAATTCCAGTAATTTCTACTTTATCAGAAGGATATCTTTTGATAAATCCATACCTATATGCATTTTCATCAAGCCATTTATAAACTGATTCAGATGAACATTTCGTAGTGTCCGCATTAATATCAATACTTAATCCTAATTGATGCTCACTCGTACCTGGTTTTGCAACATATTTCTCTGCAAGGTTTCTTGCTTCCTTTTTCGAATATCCCTCCTCCATATAAGACATAATTTTTTCATCCATAATTTCCTGTTGTTCTTCTTGTGTCCGATATCCTTCTCTTACAAATAATGCCAAGCCATTAGCTCTTGCTGCGTTAAACATATCCTGCAAATCTGGATATATTCTTGAATCTACTTTTTCTCCATTCGATAATTCTGTAAGTTCTATATCATAATTATCTGGAATACGATAATTCTTATTAACGAGAATTAGATTCCAACCTTGAGAAGTATCTGCTTCGCTTGTACTGAAAAATTTCCACTTAGCATTTCCACTTAGCAACCAGATCTTACCTTGTTTTATAACGTTAATGCTACTTCCCAATGCTATAGATACCAACATAAGAAATAAGCTCAAAAATACAATTCTTTTTAAAGGACTTTTCCGATGTCTTTTCATTTGATTTTCCTCGTCTCAAATTTATCTTCTATTTTATATAACAAATGAAGTTCCCAAAAAGTTAGCAATCTCTAGTATTTTATCAAATTTAATTTTTACAAACTAAATCTTGATATCATTTTTCGTATTATTGATTCTCATTTCATATGTTCAAAATCCTTTTTCTACTATATAGCTTTCATTTATTGGTCTACAGCGCATGATTCTCTGCTATGCTGAATTTTAATCCCATGAATCTTTTAAATTGCTTTTGGATACCGAACCGGCTTTTCGGAGCATTGGTTTTTCATGACTCTTCTCCACAACGTATTTAAATCTAATAATAAGGAACCCACCCCCAAAAAGAAGTCAGGTTCCTGTCCAACACTACTCAGTATATTTTCCTGTAAATATTCGCTAATTTAAAATCCATTCATTTACCTTTTCAACAATTTCCTGCCGCCTCTCAAAATGCAGATAATGCCCTCCATCCAGGCGTATTACTTCACTCCTCCCCGTCTCTGTTATAACCTCTTTATGTAATGGTTCCCACAAATCCATAATTTCACAGTTTGAACTGGATATAAACTGTAATACCGGCAAATCTTCCGGAAATTTCATATCTCTTACAGTTTCCAAGGTTTCCTCCATATGCTTCAACTCGTTCATAACATCTTTATTATACATGTAGTCCATGCTTAAAATCCGATACACTTCCAATTGTTTTTCAGAATATCCATAGGACAGATCCGCATAGATTGCTTTTTCTGAATGAGCAACAGATTGTAAACGAGTAATACCAGTTATATTTTTCACTTTTTGCAAATAGGCAGACAATTTATTCAGTGCTATCATATTAATAGGAAACGGCTCCTCATCCGATTGCTTTGGCACAGACGGGTCAATTCCGATAAATCCCTGTACCTCCTGCGGATATACATTAGCCCAGTACAAAGAATATAGGCCGGAAAGAGAATGCGCCATTAAATAATATTGATTGTAGTCAAGTTCTTTTACGCATTCATGCAGTTCTTCTACTATTGTATCAATGTTTCTCTCTGTGCCAGCCACATCAGATAACCCATAACCAAACGGCTCTATTGTAATAACTATATATTCTTTTGATAATTGTTCTGCCAATGGTAAAAACTCTAATACAGGTGAAGGGCTGCCCCATCCTGGTAACAAGATAATCGTTGTTTCATTTTCTTCTCCATTTATATCCACAACCATATTCTTGCCCGCCACTTCTACGGATTGTCCATACGCATCTTTAACTTTACCTGCTTCATTTCTCTTGCAGGCATAATTCCATACCACTATTACTGCCAAAATAAGAATAAGCACCAGCAATATCCATTTTATGACTTTGAAAATAATTTTTCTCATAAATGCCTCTATTATAAGTAAAATATAATTATATTAAAAGCTGATCGTACCGCCAGTAATCTGAAGAGTACCAGACGACTGATTCGTTACATAGAATCTGTAATACCCCGTAAACGGAATCGTAAACGAGGTACTATGAGAGCTGCCGATCCCACTATAGGTTCTGGTTTTTATACCGCTATTATTGATATATCCCATCTGCACGGAGCCGGAAGTGCTTAACTTAACAGTAAAATTAACAGTTGTTCTGCCCAAGACGTAAAACATACCCCCCCCGCTACTATCCAAAAATAATATTGTTTTTCCACTTCCTGTACTCGTCTGCGGTACCCCCATTCTACTGCCTTGTTCTCCATTTTCCTCTACCCATACAGTTTCTAATATTGGTATCATATGCGAATTTTCTTCAGACGCTTCCACTCTGTTTGGCATCGCCATACAGAGTATCATTGCTACACCAACAAGTATTCTCCAATTTTTCTTTCCTTCCATATTCTCTTATTCCTCCTGTGTCTTCTTTATATTTATAGAACCATTCGTTATGATAATACGGTCACTGGATGCATTTCTCAAACAGATATAGTAATTTCCTTCTTCTAACAAAAGCTGTATATTGTTACTTATACTGTCTGTTACTTGGCACCACTTCACTCTGCCTTCATAGACATATCCCACTTCCAGGGTGCCGGCCATCTCCACTCCCTTCTTGTCAACTCTTTTCTGTTGGAAATTCAGTTGTAATGAAGTATCAGAGTCTACATACCATCCGCCATTATCAACACCGACAAAAATCAGCATTGCGCCGTTATCAACATAACACTCCGGTATCTTATTCTCTTCATCAACAGATACCTCTGCAATATACTTTGCAATAGGAGTGCCATTTTCATAGAGATTTTCCGATAAAATCAAATCCGTATGTAAATCAAACTTTGCTTTATAATCAGATGGTTCTATAGATAGCTATATACCAGATTGTGTGCGATGTTAATGCTGCCATGATTTGAGCAAGTAACATTCCGCCACTGATGCACGCTGTCACAATTTTCAATACATACACATATAAGCTGTAATATGGCTGTCCAATCAAACAATCCTGTGTTTCACCTTTATATTTCGAAGCAAGCTCATCCGGGGTTCCCAGTTCCGTTAGAACAACTTTGATATCACGCTCAGTTGGAATAACATCCTCACATCGTTCCTCCAACATATCTTGTATGATCGTCTCTAATTCCGCCGCCACGTCTTTTTTCATGGCAGATTTCATATGTTTCGTAACTGCATAAATGTATCTGTCGATCAAATCATTTTTTACCATCTATTCTTCCTCCATTAAAACATTGATTGACTGAGAAAACTTTTTCCAGTGCTCTTTAATCTTTTTATAAACCAGCTTCCCATCTTCTGTGATGATATAATACTTTCTTGGCTTCGTTGCCTCAGTTTCCCATTCACTTTTTAGCAGACCTTGACTCTCTAGTCTTCTCAGTAGAGGATATAATGTATTGCCTTCTATCGAAATACCTTTCCTTTCTAATTCCTTTACCAACGAATATCCATACATTGGTTTATTTAATTGTGCTAACACTACCATGATGAGTGTGCCTCTTCTAAATTCTAAAATTAATCCTGAAACAATTTCATCACAATTCATCCAATGTCCTCCCTTCCGTATTCTTTATTTAAATCCACTGTGTTTATTGCACTATATTGTGTTCCGCACACTATATGCTTTACAAAGTATACTGTGTATCGCACATTATGTCAATAAGTTTATCCTTTGCATTTTAAGGTATGGTTGCATGGGCAAAAGAAAATGTAGCTTCTTCCGGATTATCTGACAAGTCAATCGACTCCTTGTTATAATACCCATCAATACGCATATACTATCTATATCTCTATACTCATTGAATAAGACAACTTGTTTATAATATTGTCTTGTGCACAAGGCAATATTGATATATAATTATCTCATATAGAAAGAGGTGACATATATTATGAATCGAGATACTTTAAAACAAATCATGATTGATCAAAAAGATATTTATCTCAACAATCCATTAATAACAAGACAATATTTTCTAGAAGCCAATGTCAACTATTGCTTTGTTGGTATCAGAAGAACCGGAAAGTCATATATGATGTATCAACAAATAAAACAATTAGAAGCCGATGGAATTCCCCTATCCCAAATTATTTATGTAAATTTTGAAGATGAGCGTCTTTTGGAAATGACTGCTGAAGATTTAAATCTCATTTTAGAAATTGGATTAGAAATATCCGAAACTGATATCAAGCCATATTTATTTTTAGACGAGATTCAAAATATTAACGGATGGGAGAAGTTCGTTCGCAGAATTGCAGATATGAAGTATCGAATCAATATTACCGGCAGTAATAGTAAAATGCTAAGCAGCGAAATAGCTTCCACTTTAGGCGGGCGTTTTGTTATTATGAATATTTATCCATATTCTTTCTCTGAATATCTTATTGCAAATAATATGACAAAGAATTACCTGGATGTTATTAGCACCAAAGACAGGGCAGATGTCCAAAATCAATATAACAAATATGTAACCTATGGAGCATTTCCAGAATTAGTTGAGATAAGAAATAAACGAGCTTTTTTAAACAGCATCTATCAAACTGTGTATCTCGGTGATATTATAACCAGAAATAAAATCACCAATGATTTTGCAATAAGGCTAATCCTAAAGAAAATTGCAGAATCTGTCACAAAACCTTTATCGTATAACCGACTGACTAATATATTAAAAAGTAGTGGAATGTCTATCGGTAAACAAACCGTAATAAACTATGTCAGCTATATGACAGACTCCTACCTGCTCTTTACTCTGCAAAACTATGCCGCCAAACTTGTAGAAAAAGAGACTTCTCCTAAGTATTACTTTATGGATACCGGACTTCTAGGACTTATGCTGCTAGACTGCAAATCTGCTCAGCTGGAAAATCTTGTTGCAATCGAACTGATACGACGTTATGGTACCGAAAATGTCTATTTCTTTGAGAATAATGTAGAAATTGACTTTTATATACCATTAGACAATCTTGCTATTCAGGTCAGTATGCAGGTTCTGGATAACATAGATACAAGAGAACGTGAAACCAGAGCCTTTGTGAAGCTAAATAATTTTATCCCCAACGCCAAATGTATTCTCATTACTAATAGCGAAGAGGCGGTGATTGATTGCGATGGGATCAATATTGAGGTAATTCCTATTTGGAAATGGTTGTTGGATAACTAATCGAGTAGGAGGCTGTGATTAACCACCGTCCTCTCACAGCACCGTACGTACCGTTCGGTATACGGTGCTTTCAATAGTTGACGTGCACGGACTGGTAAGCTGTGGCTAAAAATCTTCATTTTAACCTTACTCCTTTACAATACTGTCTTATTTCTCAGACAGCATCCTCTCCAGCTTTTTCTTTCCGGTCTCATAGTCTGTAAACACTATTCCCTCCATGCCAAGCTTTCTGCCACCCTCGATATTCTCCAGTCTGTCATCTATGAACACACATTCTTCCGGATTCAGATTATATTTATCAAACAGACACTGATAGATACCGGCATCAGGCTTTATCATCCCAACCATAGCTGAAATGACTTTGCCGTCAACAAGTGACACAAAACTAAGTTCACTGTGTGTATGAAGCTCGAAATACTCCTTCGGATAATTCGATAACAAATACACTTTATAGCCTCTGCTCTTTAACTCCTTAATCCAGTCTGCTGCATAGTCGAATGCCTTTACAACCAAAGCCTTTCCCTCTTTAAAAAATCTCCTGATATCCGCCTCATACTGTGGAGCCACCTTAACCATCTCATCAATTATCTCGTTCTCAGGAATTACACCACGGTCCAGCTCAACCCAGACAGGGTTTTCATATGTTGCATGGGCTAAAGCTGCTATTTTATTTTCTTCAATGCCAATCTCACGCATTGCCTCGTCCGGCTGGAACCTGACAAGCACGTTTCCTATATCAAATATTATGTTTTTAATCATTTATGTTTTCTCCTACAACCCTGCACCTCTTCCTGCAAAAAGCAATACCATATGCTAAAATATCGCACCTGCCCTCATCGCGCAGAGCCTCATCATACCTCTTCTCCTTAATCTGCGCCATAGCAGCCTCACACGCTGCATCAAGGCTTATCATCTCTTTTGCATATTTCACTTCAATAACGATACCTGCATCCGGATCCTCCGGCTTGATTAAAATATCACTGAAACCGTCTCCCGACTCACGATTTGACTTAATAAGCCAGCCCGGATTGCTTCCGCGAAGCAGACCGAGGAGCAGACCGTGATAGAAGTTCTCCTTCATATCACTGGAGAACAAACACTTCACGCACCTCTTTATTTGGAATCACCAGCTTGTAGGCATAGCTCTCGCTGTCAGGCAGCCTGACCTCATCATCAGTAAAACCAAACTGTTCATCATGCGCGATATCTACAATGGAATTGATTTCAAAATTGTTGAGACCTGTAAAAATACTTATATAATAATTGAGATAAAATCTGCAGACTCGATACAAGCACTTTTTCATCCATTGCATTCGTTCCATCCTTCAATGCAATAATCGCCTTGTAGCGCTTTTTTTCATTTTCTGACAAATATTCACTATCTTCTAAAAAGCCGAATTTTTCTGCCTCTATTCCAATGAGCTCAGTAATACGATATCTAGCATCCTCATATTTCAATCCCTCCACGCTCTTTAATGACAGAAATATAACAGGATATTTTCCCATATGTTCTTCGCAAAGTGCCTTATTTTGCGCAATATATAAGCCATCAAACAATGACTCATCCGCACCGGTTTCAAAAAAGGCTTTAAGCATACGCATGTTCAGAGTTTTACCGAAACGACGTGGTCTCGTAAAAAGAGTGACCTCTCCACCGGTTTCAACCAATTGCTCTATGAGCTTTGTCTTGTCAATATAATAAAATCTGTTCCTTCTGATTTTTTCAAAACTATCAATTCCTACCGGCAGTTTTAAAGTGCATGCCATATGAACCTCCACAAAACGTATCAATCCGCTATACTTAGCTATAGTATAGCGGATTGATGGGCAAATTACAATTATTATTACCGTTGCAGCTTTTCCGTATTAATACCAAACTTGCTTGAAATCGTCGGAGAGACAGGGATTGACAATAAATCTTCCTGATTGCCAGCAAGGGAGGAATATATAATCTGTTTTCGTCCTTTCCGTTTTATTCCAGATAGGCGGTTGTGTTGATAAATTATTATATCTCCTAAAATTATCCTTTAAAACGGGAAACACAGGCTGTGCCCACCGTTATTTTTCTTGCAATCTTTACCAAATAGGGTATAATAATCTGAATAGTTGCATCTTTTATTAAGGGGGTTTTACAATGTTAAGCATTTTTATGAAAAAACTGACCGTCAACGAGGCCAAAAATAAAGTAACCACATCCGATAACGCAGTCCTCATTGACTGCCGTCCCAAAGAAGATTATGCGCACGGACATGTAGCCGGTGCCATCAATTTTCCAATCGAAAAAATCACGGAAGAACGTGTCTGCCGCCGGCTTCCGGACAAAACAACCGGACTGTATATTATCGGAAGTTATTACCACAAACCAAACGTTGCCATGAAGAAATTTAAAAAACTCGGTTACAAAAATCTTCACTTCAGCGGATTTATGGAAGAACATCACGGCATGCTGACACGTTAAGATAAACAGGAGACATAAAACACGTTAAGATAAACAGGAGACATAAAATGATAAAAACAAATGGATTTCGTGTTCTGGCGATAGTAATGACAACGCTATGGATGGTTACAATAATCCCGGTTACCGTTGTGCAGGCAGCAGACTTTCGTGGACAGGGATTTGATTTATCAAGCTATAATGGAACCGTAAACTGGGAACAGGTTGCAGAAGCAGACATGGATTTTGTAATGATCCGTACCGGAGAGGGCCGGGCACCGGATGTTGATACCCAATTTGCGGCAAATTATGATGGTGCTGTTTCTGCCGGGCTGAAAGTCGGTGTGTATCATGTGTGCTGCGTGCGGACTCCGAAAGAAGCCGTGGAAGAAGCAGAGTATTGTCTGGAGATTCTTGATGGAAGGGATCTGGATTATCCGGTTGCCTATGACATGGAGCGCAAGGGCACCTTTGCAGGTGGCAGGGAAAATACGACTGCGATTGCAAAGGCCTTTTGTGACACGATCGCCGATGCCGGTTACGTGCCGATGATTTATTCTTCCGCTTCCTTCCTGAACGAAAACTTTGACTGGAAAAAGTTGAAAAACTGTAAAGTCTGGGTTGCATCTTACAGTGATACCAGACCAAAGCTGCCGGTATCTGCAGACTTATGGCAGTATACAAAGAAAGGTTCACTGGAAGGTGCCAACACCGACAAAGGATATTGTGATCTGGTCTATTCCTATATGGAAGCAACAAGTATTAAGTTCACGAAACCCACACTTACCATGAAAAAAAATACGACCGCGCAGGCAACGGTCAAAATAAAACCGAATGGCTGCACGGATCGCAAATCTTTTACGTCTTCCAACCCAAAGGTTGTTGCGGTCAATAAAAAGACCGGTAAACTGACCGCCAAAAAAGCAGGTAAGGCCACGATTACGGTAACAACCGGAAGTGGCAGGAAAGCGAAAATGAAAGTTGTTGTGAAGTAAATATGCCTGATTGCCCCGTGTATCAAATGTGCGGATCATCCGGATCTTCTTCCCCGGATTCTGCCGGCAGTGCTTCGTTCTCCACAGTCTCTTCCGGCAGTGTCTCATCCCCTGCAGCCGTATCCGGCAACGTCTCGTCGGATACCTCTTCATCCACAATATCCTCACTCTTTTGAAACCGCTCCAGAAACTGTTGTTTCCATGTTTCCCATTTTTGCAGTCTCTTCCCCCGTTTTTCTAAGCGCACTTCCTGTTTCTGTTGGATTTTCAACAGTTTTTCGGACTCTTTTTTCTGCAGACGATCCTGTCGCAGCTCCTCTTTTGCCTGCTGCTTCTGATTCTTTTTCACCTGTTTCTTTGCAGACCGCTCGATACTGCGAATCATGCTTTTGGCATCTCCCACCCTGCGACGTGCACTGCGGTACGGATCGTATAAAAAGTAAGAAGCCGTTGTCAGTGCAAGCAGGAAAAGTCCGACAGCCAGACAATAGGGCAGTGCACGTTCGTAATAAGAATAGTGCAGTTCACAACCAATAAACAGGATCAGCATCCCCGGAAAAATCAACGCAGAAAACACATCACAGACAAACTGCCAGAACTTCGGGCACTGTTTTTTATGTACCAGAATGGCTGCCTGTACTCCGGTAAAAAACATAAGTACAAGGCATGTCTGGGAAGCGATGCCATGCAGATACCCGGCAAACACACACAACGCCAGTGAAAAGAAAACCATTGCCAGTGCATAGCCCCTGCGGTACGCATAGCCGTATTCCCGCATGCCCTCCCGTTTGTCTGCGCTCAGGTCATGCATTTCATACACGCGGTCGTCCACACGCGCTTTTATATCTTCCCGGTATCTCCGCCCCTCTTTTGCATGCGCCATATTCTGATCCATGTCTTCATCGAGTTCCTGCAGCATCTGCTGCTCCCGCAGGATCTGCTGCAAAAGCTGATCTTCCTGCGCCCGGCGTTTTTCCAGTTCCTCCCGGATCCATGCCGCTTTCTGTATCTGAAGACTGTTTTTCGTCAGGGATTCCTCTTCTATCTGCTGTTCTCTTTCGATCTGATCACTCATGGTATTGTCCACCTTTCTTTTTCCATCATAAATGGAATACATTTATTTGTAAAGTTTTGTTCCAGTATTTCATATATTACAGAACTTTTCTTCTCTTAATGTTATAAATATTCCATGTATTACAGAACTTTTCTTTCATATTTTGTTTTAATTTCCCTGTTTTTTGATATGCTAATGCATTAGAAAGATACTTTATAAAATACAAATTAGCAGGGAACTCTATGCATATAAATCTAAATGCCATGGGCACACGCATGAAAAGACGCAGAAAAGAATTAAAAATGAGTCAGGCAGAACTGGCAGAAAAAATAAATGTTTCCAACAATCATATTTCTTCGATTGAAACCGGAAAACAGATTCCAAGCCTGACAACATTTGTAAAAATCTGTGAGCAGCTGGATACCACTCCCGATTTTCTTTTACTGGGAAGCCTGCACACGGACAATCTCCCGAAAAATATTTATGATTCTCTTGCCTTGTGCAACAAAAAAGACCTTCCATTGATTCAGGATATTGTAGAAAATTTTGTTTCCAAGCGGGAGTAATAATTAAGGACTTTGCATGATGCAAAGCCCTCTTGCCACAGAGTCTTATTATCTGGCATAATCTGCTCCTGTCAGATAATAATGCTCCCAATCATATTTTCCATCCTCCGCCAGATCTTTTGCCGTCTCTGCAATATGATCTGCCCAAAGGCTCTCCGATAAATAATATTTATAATTTTCATATCCTCCGCCAACCGGATCATCCCAGGTACAATCAATATAATACCACTTTCCGTTAACCTTAACCTGATTCCATGCATGACCACCTCCATCTGCTGTACCGGACACAAACCTGCATTCAAGCCCGGCAGATATTGCCATCATATAAAAAGCAAACGCATAACTCTGGCAGACACCTTCTTTATGTAACAATACTCCACCAGCTCCATATGCCCAGTTTTCCGCGGTACTATAATCTCCATTATTGACATAATTGGCATGATAGATTAAATAATCATGAATGGCTTTTACTTTCTCTTCCTCGCCCATTCCGTCCTTCACTACCTGATCAACTGCTGCAAAGGCCGCATCAAATACAGCTTTTCCATCCTCTGTATATCCTCTTGCGTCTTTTTTTATCAGCGTATCTTTGACCGAATAACTGACACCAATTTTTTTGCTATATATCTCTTTTCCGGCAATAACAGTAAATGTATGATCTCCCGGAGTATAAACAATCTGATCCGGCAATGCACTGCCATCCATCTGAATTTCGATGCCTTTATTTTTTAACTGTTTATAATGGAATGATTTCCCCAAAAATTCCCATTGCAGAGAATCTGCATCATAGTTTACCCCAGCCTTTGAATTCTCTATTAATCCATCAAAAATCACATCTTTATCACAGATGTACATGGTAATATTTCTGGTAAACTGCCCATACGAATAATAAAGCGATCCACTTGCCTGATAACCATTATATTTCTTGAAATTACAATTTCCCCTGTGGTCAATTTCCTTAAAGGCACTATCAACATACAGCTTTACCTGACTTGTGTCATACTTATCGGATACTAACTTTAACTGAACCATCTGTCCGCCAAGAATCAGTTCCTGATTAAGTCTTACATCACTTTTCTTTTCCGGAACAACCGTGATCGTATAGCTTTTCTTTTTCGTACCGCTTTTTACCGTGATGGTTGTAACGCCCAGACGAAGGGCTTTTAATTTTCCCTTTGCATCTATGGAAGCCACCTTTGGATTCGTACTTGAATATTTACAATTTTTATATCCTGACGGTGCTTTCACCGCAACCGTCTTCCTGCATACAACCTTTGCTGACTTCGTAATATTTTGCACAGTGGCCGCATATGTCGTTTCCACTGTTGGTTTCACTGCGCTCATCGAAGTACACATAATTGTCAATGTAAATACAAATGCCATGCACCGTTTCGTCCACCTGTTCATCTTTAAACTCCTCCATCTTTTCCTTTATCTGTTTTTTTAATATTATTCTTGGGCTGATTTTATCGTCAGCCCAAGAAGTTCGTTAATGGAATCCGCTCCCTTTTAATTTACTCTAGTTTTTAATCCAGTAATTTTCCATCTCTGTATGACCATTCAAGGTAGTCCGGATTCTGATAATATAAATCCGTATTAAATTCTGAAATTTTATCACTGATAAAAGAAGAAAAAATATTAATTAATTCCTGTACTTCTTCTCCCTGTTTTGCACAGTCTTCAATCATAATACTATATAGTTTTCCAATATCAAGAAAACTTGGAATTGAATATTTACAATTCGATATCGTATCAAAATTTCCCTTTTTAATTTTATAATAAGAAATTACTTCATCACTGACCTGCTCAAAGCTAAGGCAATGATCCATTTCCGCATCATGTAGTAGTTTCTTAATACCTTCTTCACCGATGGCTTTAACGATATCACCTCTGTGATTCAAGGTCTCCCTTGCAATATACTCAATCAATGCACACACATAAAAATAATCATTTCTTTCTTTCGCTGTCATAAATTACCTCGCTTTTTATGAATGTCAAACAGTCAAGTGCAGACAATGTATGGAAACTGATCTGATGTGTGGGATACCTGAACTCAGCCAATGCCCAAAACTGCTTTCTGTTAATTCGTCCAGAGAGAAAATCATTTACATAATTCCAGACCGTATCATTCGCCATAGGTCCTTCCACAATATCATATATATGTGTTTTTCCACTCCTACATTTTGCAATAAAGTCCAACCACTCATCTGATATTTCTGAAAATTTTAAAATATTCAAATTTTTATTTGGCTTATATTCATAATAATTGATTATCGGTTCACCCATTCCTCGATTTGCCCATCTTATTGCCTGCTCCATATTATTGGTACAATAAAATCCCCATGAAAAATCTTTGGTATATTTTGCTTTTCTTATTTCAGGATATCTGACAATCTCCTTACTTGCATGATATAATTCCATACTTACTTACCTCATATAAAAATCTTCACGAAAAAATCGCTATACCGTTTATTACAGTATAACGATTTTTTATAAAAATTACAATTTTTGATTTTCTATCGCTGTGTATTTCCTGCATTCTGCTCTGAATCACTTAACATTGTAGCAATCCCGGAAATCTTAACCGTATCTACATCCGTATTTTCTATAAAAACACTCCGTATAAATTCTTTGTCGGATGTTTCAAATAACTGTCCCACCTCTCCATTTGCCTCAATATAGACCCGTTTATGCGCGGATGTCAGAATCCCCACACGAATTGTTTTGTCCGCGCGGATGGTATCGACCGTGATGCTGATTTTCTGTGGTTTTCCTTTAACCGCCCATTTGCACAACGTCTGTTTTGGAATCTTTGCGGAAAGTTTTATGCTATCCTCTGTAATATCCTCAGGAAATGCATCCATAACTGCCTGTTTATAAACATCATACGGTTCTTCCTTTACCATATAACTGTGTCCGGCATCCGTATTTGTCTCTATTTGCGTCGCATAGCAGACCTGATTGTCCATAACCTCCATCTGTACATTCACTTTTTTCTGCTGTACAGTCTTTGCATAGATTTTTTGTACAGCTTTTTGTGTACCGATGCCGGCTCCACAGGTAAAGCAGATACTGCCAAGAAAAACCAGAATAAAACTTGCCAAAACAGCCAGTGGTTTCATCTCTTTTTGTTTTCGGTACTGCTTCATCCGGCGGATACGCTCCTGTAAATGATTCTGCGCCCCAAACATGGAAAACGGAAATTCGAGAGGACGGGTCTCTTCCGTAAGCAGTTCAAGTGCTGCACGAAAATACTGTCCGACAGAAAAAACATTTTCGGAATCACGGCAGCATTCCATGTCGCATGCCATTTCCGACCAGAAATCCAGCCTGCGATTGAAAATATAGATCAGCGGATTATACCAGAATAAATCTTCCAGCACTCTGCCCACACATTTCAACGTCAGGATGTGCTGCCGCACATGTACAAACTCATGCGTAAGCACAATCTGCAGACTCTCCGGAGAAAAATCCCTCACCGGCAATACAATCCATTTATGAAATAGCCCCAACACCATCGGGGAAGAAATACCATAGCAGCAATACACTTCTACATTTCCCCGGATCTTTAAACGCTCCTTTGTCCCCGCTGCAACGAGCTGCAGCCGTTTTTCCGCCGGCATCCGGTGCTTTTTTATGTAATGTTCCACCCGGTAATAACGAACCAGATGAAGCACAAGAACCGTTGCTGCACCAAGCAGCCAGACCACTCCCGCCACACACTCTATGTGCGCAATCACAGGTGTCAGTTCAAACAGGTGTCCCTTGATAAACAGTGCCTCCCCCATTTTGCGGTAATGCGTAACATACAACAGGAGAAACAGCCCCGGAAACAGCCAGAACGGTAACACCACAAGCAACAGCCCATATATATATCGGTATTTTTTTAACCCATCCAAAACGCCTGCAACAACTGCATATACCGCAAATGCAATACTGCCTGTAAGTGCAGTAAACAGCCCCATGTAAAACAAATTATTGATCCAGTTCATCAATGCTCTTTCTCAACTCCTCTATTTCCTCTTTGGTAAGTTTATGATCTTTATAAAAAGCAGTTAAAAACTGTGCAACCGATCCACGGTTCCAAAATTTTACAAATTTGCGACTCTGCTCCTGCTGATAGGAAAGTTCCGGTATTATGATCTCATATGTGGCATTGCGTCCGCTCTGGTTCATCCTTAGAAAGCCCTTTTTCACCAGCTTTGCAATATAAGTTGATACGGTCTGGGGTTTCCAGTCTTTCCCGTATGTTTCGTTTGTCAGTTTCATAATTTCCTGTAGTGCCATTTCATGGGGATGATCCCAGATTGTTTTCATCACCATGGATTCCGCTGTAGTCAGTTCTTCCATATTTTCCCCTTTCATCGTTAACATTGATAATATTTTTTGAGCATAAACTAAGATTATAGTTTTAGGTTATAGTGGGATAATAACATAAAGATATATAAATTACAACTATTTTACGCAAATTTGCAGGACATCCCGTCTTTTCTTTTGTTGTTCTTTTTCTACTTTATTCCATTCATTCAAAACAGCTTCTATCTGTGCGATTAACTGCCCTTTATTTGGAATATAAGAAATATAGCGTGAAGCAAAAATATTGTTGGACAAACCCCCGAGAGCATATTCAGCAGCTATGCTGTCTTTATCCATACAAAAAATAATACCTTTTGAAAGCTGCTTTAAAGTCTGCTTTCCGTAATCTGCCCGGTCTTTATTTTCCTGCTCATGCCCAACAATAATCTTTCCGTTTCATCTATTTGATCTCTGTTTTATGATAAGTACAATAAATAATTGGCAATAACGTCACACTTAAAATGGGGTATATTACCATCATAATTGGAATTGAACCAACAATTTTCCCACCAATTTGATACAAATTAAAAATATTGATAATCTCATTAATCTGCAATAGTTGATCAGGAAATACTCCTAATGTGCCCTTTAAGAAATGGAAATTTGATAAAAATAATGGTAAAAGCAAAATGGCGAATGGAATTGTAACCGCCACTACTGCTGTGTGTGTTTTCGCTGATATAAGCATAGACAATAGCAAGCAAAACAATGTTCCAATATATCCCGATACAATCGTGAGTAAATATAATTGCATATAAGTAATATTGTAGAAGGACTTCCAGTACCAAAATCCCGTCTGTATCATAACATTTCCACCATCAAAACCAAGACAGCCTAATACAATGACTGAATATAAAGCAATAATCATCCAATAAATAGCCGTTACTACTATAAGCCCTGCTATAAGCTTAGCTCTCGTTCCCCTATCCCTTCCGTATTTTGTCGAGAAGAATATGGAATCCGCTTTCCAGCTAAATTCATTTGGAAAAATACCTGACACCAGGAATGCAGATACAAGCATAACTAACATAACAATTGTTTGCGCATAGTGTAATGCTGATTTCCAGCCATCATAATCTTCATAATATAATGGTGTTTTCATCTGATGATATCGTTCTAACAAAAAAGCTTTTTCTTTTTTATTAAATAAATCTTCGGTTTCTTCAGAACTTAGCCATTTTTCCAAACTTTTTTCTCGATTTTCATATAACTTACCAACCTCATCTTTCGATACAGAATCAATACGATAGTAGTTGAAATCTCGAAACTCACAAAATCCCATATTAATCATATCTTTAATTTCTGAAAAGCCTTGCACTTTGGAATCATGTAGCAAATTAGCTGTATAGTCCCCCTGACGAATTGGATATTCTTCATTTACCTTTCTGTATTCATCTATAACTGCCTGTAATGCTGCTTTATCCAAAACACCTTCCCATCTCTGCTTTTCTTTCCGCAGGTTTCTGGCTGCCGCCATTCCCGTGTGCGATACCCCTCGGTTGTCAATGTACGTGATATTTGTAATCGCAAAGTAACAGGATATAACAAGTGAGAATAACAACACGATCAGCGATATCCTGCTAATAGTTTTAGAAAAAATTTTTTTAATTTCAAAACATATCATTCCATCTCACCACCCTTTTCTCCAAAATAATATAGGAACACATCCTCTAATGTTGGCTCCACCACAGATGCTCCATGAATAGGCGGTTGATCAGCAATGATACGCAATTCCACCATTCCCCTCTCTGCCTTCATATTTGACACCTTAAATTGTTTCATCATTTTAGTTGCTTCTGCCTGCAATACTTCACACGCATATACATTTTCCTGCATAGAAGCAAGCATATGATCCAGATCTCCCTATTGTACAATCTGTCCTTCCTTCATCAGCCAAATCTCATTTGCAATATATTCTACATCTGAAACGATATGCGTTGACAAAATAACAATTCTCTCCTCTGACAGCTCACTAATCAGATTACGAAAACGCACTCTTTCCGTGGGATCAAGTCCGGCTGTAGGCTCATCCAAAATAAGAATCTTTGGATTGTTTAGCATTGCTTGAGCAATTCCTGCTCTACGTTTCATACCGCCTGAGAGTTTTTTCATCTTTTTATTAACACTTTTGGCAAGACCAACCTGTTCTAATAATTCTTTTACTCTTTTACCTGCTATCATAGAACGGATTCCCTTTAAACTGGCAATATACATTAGATAATCCTTTACTGTAAAATCCGGATAAAATCCAAATTCCTGTGGTAAATATCCAAGCAAATTTCTGTACTCTCCATCCATTTTGAAAATATCTTTTCCATCACATAAAATCTTGCCACTTGTCGGTGGCAATAAGGTACAAATCATTCTCATGAGTGTCGTCTTACCTGCACCGTTCACCCCCAATAGTCCATATACACCATTGGTTATCGTTAAATTCAAATCATCTACTGCACAAAAATCGCCAAACTTTCTTGTAACATTAACCATTTGTAATTTCATAACAACTTACCTCCAAAAAACGATTACAACCATGTATCGTCTTATATACTGCACAAAACAAAAAACATATTGCAAATACGAACAGCATAATCCATATAGGAACAACAATATTGCCATAAATAGCATTATTCATCGTAATCCCCCACCATATACCCCCCCATAAAAAACAACCTACTATAGATGTTGCTTCATTCAGCAGACTACAGTTTAACATTGCAAAACAGATACCCGCTGCAATAACCATAGGGAATAAAAACTGTACTAACAAATCTGTAAACTGCATTTTCATATTGATACAGGCTACTGTTAAAAAGATTGTGAGCATAACTATATCAACAATCCCTATCAGGAATATCCTTGCGGAATAAATCTGTCTTAAAGAGAACAAACAAGTTACCTCTATTTGACAAGAGTTACTCTCCTTATTTCTCCAAAACTCAGGAATAATCATCACTATAAAAAACACTGAAGCAACTCCCAGCATTCTCATAAAATAAGTTGTGTCCTTCAGAGATGGCATAATTAGAAATACCAAAACAAGCAACATCGCCTGTAACATCCACCATCTCTTTCGAATCAACCGAAACTGTGAAAAAAGGAATTCTGTATAACTCATTGTATTTTCAGACTGTACTTCCATCACAATCTCCTTGGATTTCTGTATCGTTTCTAAAATCTTTTCTTCCCTCGGAGTAACACTATTTTCTCTTTTATATGTTTCCATCATCTTTTCCAGGTTCATGAGAATCCTCCTCTCCCAATAATCTTTTTAATTCTTCTTTTGCCCTTTTGTGTCGATACTTTACAAGTGGTAATCCAATCTGTAATATGTCTGCAATTTCCTTTAACTTAAAGTCTTGAAAATAGAACATTATAATAATTTCTTTTAGTTCTGGATTCATCTGTTCAAGTGCTTGTTTCACATATATTTGCTTTTCCTGCTTTGGGATACCACCATCTGAAATCAGTTTTCTTTCCAATACTTCCTTCTCTACACAATCTGCCTTCCATTTCTTTACGTGATTTTTACAAAGATTACCTGCTATCACATAAAGATAATTCTTTGCTTTTCCAATATGCTGATAGGATTGTATATTATTCATAAAGCGAAGAAAGGTTTCCTGTGTTAAATCTTCCGCTTCTGTCTGATCTAAACAATGATATTTACAATAAGACAAAATATCTCCATAATACTTCCGCACAAACTTATCAAAGGCTTGTTCATCCCCTTGTTTCATTTGCAAGATTAAAATAACATCATTCAAGTTGCCATCCTTCCTCATTTTGTAATGCATAAACGTTTATTCTAATATATATAACAACTGACTGACCAAAAAAGATAGTACAAGATGGGTATCAGATGCTTCTGATTCAATAGTATAGTCTTATTTTCGTCACCACCACGCTTGAAATATGCCCTGACTTGAGCTCACGAAAACTGAAATGAAATTGATTGAATAATTATTCTCCTGAGAATTTCCTGATTATTTTATACTATATAGAAAACGAATATTTTTAGAATTGATTATGTAGATTGCGGTTTGAAATTTTCCAGATGGTTTACTGCATACCTACAACAGGGAACGCTCCCCGTTTGCAGTAATTCCACTGGAAAAGTAACCGCCTGTTTACTCCTCGATTCCGGCAAGTGCCGTCAGTTTTTCCTTTGTAAAATGATTAAAGACCGCAATCGTACGCCCTACAAGGATCACGGCAAGCACCGTTCCGATCCCGATCCCATGCAGCCGCCCGGTGCAGACCAGGCTGATCACAATCGTAATTGTCACGTTGAGCACATCAAAACAGTTCTTCGTAAATCCGACACTTCTGTGAATACAATCCGCAATCGCCTGTACGATTCCATCGCCAGAATTAATAATCCTGCAATATAGATCAATACACGATAGATCATTGATTTTTTCATAGAATAATTTCCCTTTCTTCTATAACCTATTATGCACTTTTTTATTTATTTTTCAATGCCTGAGATTCCTTCTTGTTTTACTTGACATTTTGTATTGTTTGTATTATTATAACTAATACAAAATATTGTATGATATTTATGGAAGGAGAAAACATGGTAATTTCCATCAATGATGCCTCCGAAATTCCGATCTACCAGCAGATCCGCAATCAGATCGTGCTCGGCATTTCGGACGGGCGGCTTGCTCCGGGCGAACAGCTTCCCACCGTGCGGGCACTGGCAGAGGAGATCGGTATCAACTCCATGACCGTCAGCAAAGCCTACACCCTCTTAAAGCAGGAGGGCTACATCTACACCGACCGCAGAAGCGGTGCCCGCGTGCGGCAGGAATTTGAAACGAATAAAGAATTGTCGGAAAAATCCCAGGAACTGCTGCGCCAGATCATTTCCGAAGCGAAAGTAAGCGGCATGACGCAGACAGAATTTTTCGACTTATGCAAACGCATCTATAAGGGGTGATTGTTATGATTATGAATATTATCTTTTTTGCAACCATGTATCCGATCGTCTTTATCATACTGTTTTTATTTTCCACACAAAACAAGTATGAGAACGGACGCCTGTTTGCCGTAAACATGAAAAAAGAATGGATAAAAGATGCCACCGTCGCAGACATCCGGCAAAAATTTAAAAAGGAAATGCGTTACTACGCCATTCTCCTTGCGATTGTTCCATTTGTAAGTCTGCTGACCTCCCATATGTCCATTCAGCTTACCATCTGGATGTTCTGGCTTCTGGCAGCGATTTTTCTGCTTTCCCTGCCGATCATGCGTGCGAATCACCGGCTGAAAACATGGAAAACGCAAAACCATCTGTACGAAGACCGGCAGCCGGAACATTATGTGGAATTAAAACAGGCAGGCTCCGTAAGAAAAGTCCGTTTTCTCCCGTTTTTCCTGCCAAATATCATCAGTATCGCAAGTGCCCTGTTGCTGCTTCCAAAGTCCAGCGGGCTTGGGATTTCCTGTCTGATCGGTGCCTCCTGTGGGCTGGTCTTCTGGCTTGCAGCTGTATGGATGGACCGCCAGCCGGTTTCCGTCATCAGTACGGACAGTGACGTGAATATCAATTATGCACGCGCAAAGAAAAACCTCTGGAAGAACTTCTGGCTGATCTCCTGCTGGCTGAACACGGCACTGATCCTGTTTCTGGAGATCCTTACCCTGTCTGCCAGACACATGGGAATATGTTCCATCGCCGGCATGATTGTTTATACACTGCTTTTACTCCTGCTGTGCATTTTCTGCATGATAAAGCTGAAAAAAATTGACCGAAGCTATGCACAGAAACGGAATCTGACCAGCGATGAAAATGATGACAGAAACTGGATCGGCGGCATCCTCTACTACAATCCATCCGATCCCCATACGATGGTAGAACAGCGCGTCGGCATCGGGACAACGGTAAATATGGCCACATCCCTCGGAAAAGGACTTACTATTTTCAGTGCCATTATGATGCTTTCCTTCCCTCTGTTATGCATATGGCTGATTCAGGAGGAATTTACTCCCATTGATCTGGTGATCCAAAACCACACACTATGCGCACAGCATCTGAAAACAGATTATCAGATTCCGCTTAGTGAAATCAAAGATCCCACACTTCTTACCGCAAGTGATCTGCCGGACTGGACCAGAACATACGGCACCAGCATGGATACATTGGAAAAAGGCACATTTACCATCTCCGGAGGGGAGGATGTCAATGTTTTCTTAAATCCAGAAAATGATGCGTTCATCCAATTTTCCGCAAATGGGAAAACTTACTATATGGGCGGTGTAGACGATACCCAGACAAAGGGGATTTATGAAGAACTGCTGACCCATTAGGTCCGCAGTCTTTATTGGAAGGTCGCAAGACTTTTTATATCATACGTCCCCTGTATGACTGGATTTACTGATAAAAGAAGACATCTCTGTTCCGAAAAATTTAATGAACCGGTATATTCACAAAACGTCTGTTTCAGAATCTGCAGATGAAGAACTTGAGGATGTGGGAGGTTTCCTTGCCTTTTTGGGCATATGTCCCACCTTCCATACAAATTCTGATCCCCGTTATTATATATTTACAACTGCAATTCTTACAGATCCCACCATTGTTTTCGCATTTTGATACAAACGCATAATAGTTTACAAAAATTTTACTGTAAATTCGTATATCCTCACAAATGCGTTATTATGTAGATGATGTTATAATACGTAGAATAAATACAGGAGAAATCTAAACATATGTCAAAAGTGGTTCACAGGAAGAAAAGACTTTCCTCCTTTAAATTAATTGTACTGGGCTTTGCCGCTGTCATTTTTGTCGGCGCACTGCTGCTGATGCTTCCGGTCTCTTCGGTTTCCGGAACACAGACTCCTTTTCATGAGGCACTATTCACCTCTGTTTCAGCGGTATGTGTCACAGGGCTTGTTGTACAGGACACCGGCAGTTACTGGTCTTCTTTTGGTCAGGCAGTTATTTTGCTGCTGATCCAGACCGGCGGGCTGGGTGTCATCACCGTTGCTGTTTCCTTTGCCATTTTATCCGGACGGAAAATTTCGCTCATGCAGCGCAGTACGATGCAGGATGCAATTTCTGCACCGAAAATCGGCGGTATTGTCCGCCTGACCAAATTCAGCGTACAGGGTACATTGTTTATTGAATTGCTCGGCATGACTGCCATGCTTCCGGTTTTCTTCCGTGATTATGGCATCAAAGGCATCTGGATGGCAGCCTTTCACTCTGTATCTGCATTTTGCAATGCCGGTTTTGACCTTCTGGGAACTTCCAGCCAGCCGTTTGTATCTCTGGGCAGATACATCGCAAACCCACTGATCAACCTCGTAATTATGCTTTTGATCATAATTGGTGGCATCGGCTTTCTGACGTGGGACGATATCTGCAGCCATAAATGGCATATCAGACGTTATCGCGTACAGAGCAAAGTCATTCTCTGGACATCGGCTTTACTTATTATAATTCCGGCCGTATTCTTTTTTGTTGTGGATTTTACGGGTTCATCAACCGGCACCAGACTGCTGGCCTCCACGTTTCAGTCTGTAACAACAAGAACTGCCGGTTTTAACACCGCAGATCTTACAGCAATGACACCGACATCAAAATCTGTTATGATTATGCTGATGCTGATCGGAGGATCTCCCGGCTCTACTGCCGGCGGCATGAAAACAACAACTTTTGCAGTCCTTATTTTAAATATGGTTGCCACGTTCCGCCAGAAAGAGGACATTGAAATTTTCGGTCGGCGGCTTGACAGTCATGCCATTAAAAATGCGGCCACCATCGTTGCTTTATATATCATTTTTTTCTTTATTGGAGGGATTGCCATCAGTTCCATCGAACACCTTCCGCTTCTGGACTGCCTGTTTGAAACGGCATCCGCTGTCGGAACCGTCGGACTTACACTTGGAATTACACCAACTCTCGGCATCCCGTCCCAGCTGATTCTGATCCTTCTGATGTTTTTCGGCAGAGTCGGTGGGCTTACCTTAATTTATGCGGCAATTTCCGTAAAGCAAAACGGAGTAAAACTGCCGCTCGAAAAGATAACAGTTGGTTAAAAAGGAGTTGAAAATACCATGAAAAATATATTATTAATTGGATTAGGAAGATTTGGAAGACATGTTGCCATACAGCTGAACAATCTCGGTCACGAAGTGATGGCAGTCGACAACAACGAAGAACGTGTCAATGAGGTTCTTCCGTTTGTCACCAATGCTCAGATCGGTGACAGTACCAATGCCGATTTCTTAAAATCCCTTGGCATTGGTAATTTTGATGTATGTATGGTAACGATAGGTGGAAATTTCCAGAATTCCCTTGAAACTACTTCCCTGCTCAAAGAACTCGGTGCAAAAACGGTTGTATCGCGTGCAGAACGGGATGTACAGAAAAAATTTCTTCTGCGAAACGGTGCAGACGAAGTTGTTTATCCGGAAAAACAGATTGCAGAGTGGGCTGCTATCCGGTATACTGCCGATCACATACGCGATTATATTCAGGTGGATGAGGCACATGCAATTTTTGAAGTGGAAGTTCCGGAAAACTGGATTTCCAAAACAATCGGTCAATTGGATATCCGGAAAAAATTCGGAATCAATATTGTTGCCATCCGGGAAGACGACAAAATTAATATGGCAATTTCTCCAAATACCATATTCCAGTCTGGTACCACATTGCTTGTTCTCGGTGAATATAAAGAACTTCAAAAATGTTTCCGTATGTAGTTTCTATTTCCATAACAGATTCCACAGGTTCTGATAAGCATCTGTTTCATACAGATTTATATAATTACATGCCGTACTTCTCTGCCGGAAAGCCGGATATAAAAATCCTGCTTCCGGCAGCCCCGGCTCATATTCTCCCTCAAGCGGTCCCACGGCACACAGAAGATAATTATATACTTCCTCGGAACCTTCCTGCCATTCCTTATCGGTTCCTTTCACTGGAACATCATACATTCCATGAAACAAAAAACAATAACTTTCTTTTCCCGGTGCAACACGTTCCCCGATCATTTCATAAAGCAGATCCAAAAACGCATCGTTCTGCAGCCCGGACTCTTTGATTCCATCCAGAAGCTGCCAGATACTTCCCGGTTTTCTCCCGGTTTCCGGAATCCGGTAATCCTTCAGCTGTTTGTTGGTCTCTGCCTGTAAAACTGCCTTCGCCAGTTCCAGATTTTTCGTTTTTTCTGCTGTGAAAAGTTTTAAAAAATGCGTGTTGAATGTACCATCTATATATCCTTCTGCATCATAATATGCACCGGCGATCCGGTCAATGTGTGACCGCGCCGGAGTCATGCGCCGTGTCAGTTCGAGCATGTCTTCCCGATTAATCATGATTTCCTTCTCCGATCTTCATTTAAGAAAATTATACTGGTATTTTCCAGATTTTCCAAGAGAATATCAGATTATAATTTACATAATCCTGTTATTTTGTATATTTAATCGCATAATAGTATGTAAGTGTGCTGTTTCTGCGGAAATAGTTGAGTCTGCAGGCATTCCTGTGATATGATACATTTACACGGGCAAACGTGTAATTAGAGGAGGGTACTGCATGGGAAATTATTTAAACCAGGATGGAAAAAAATTTTACGAAATTACACATTCTGATATCTACGTGGATAAGACAGAATTATTGACCTATACAAATTCTGTCTTACAGACTCTGCAGAAATATATATGTATCAGCCGTCCCCGCCGTTTTGGGAAATCAATAACCGCCAGCATGATTGCTGCCTACTACAGCCGTGGCTGTGATGCAAAAGAACTCTTTTCCCCATATAAAATTGCCCGGAATCTGGATTTTGACACCTATCGTAATAAATACAACACCCTGTTTTTAAATATGCAGGAATTTTTAAGCCGGACGAAAAACATCTATGAACTGCTTGATCGCATGAAACGGCTGGTACTGCGGGATTTAAAACGGGAATACCCGAATGTTGATTATTTTGATGATACAGATCTTATTGAATCCATGCAGGATGTATATCAGGAAACTAACTGTCCTTTTGTCGTAATCATTGATGAATGGGACTGTATTTTCCGGGAATACAAACAGGATAAAGAAGCCCAGGAAATCTATCTGGATTTTTTGAGGGATATGCTAAAAGATAAGTCCTGTATTGCACTCGCTTATATGACAGGAATTCTTCCGATCAAAAAATACGGAACCCATTCCGCTTTAAATATGTTTGATGAATTTTCCATGATAAATCCGGGACCTCTTGCATCCTATGTCGGCTTTACCGAACTGGAAGTCGCTGCCCTTTGTACAGATTATCATATGGATCTGGATGAAATAAAAGCATGGTATAATGGATACTCTTTTGAAAAAATACCATCCATCTATAATCCGAGGTCTGTTGTAAGCTGCATGCGTTTTGGGAAAATTGGAAATTACTGGAACCAGACAGAAACATTTGAAGCCCTGCAGATTTATATCGATATGAATTTTGAAGGATTAAAAGATGATGTTCTCAGTATGATAGCCGGGGAATCCGTTCCTGTCAATACCGGAAGTTTTACCAATGATATGACAACCTTTCGCACCGAAGATGATGTGTTGACTCTTTTAATCCATCTGGGCTATCTTAGCTATGACTACGAAAACAAAACCGTAAAAATACCAAACAATGAAGTGCGTGAAGAATACGTTAACAGTGTTTCCGTATCCGACTGGGGCGAAATCTCTAAAGCCCTGAAAAATTCAGCAGACACCCTGCAGGCAATTTGGCAGGGAAGACCAGAACAGGTAGCACTTGGGATTCAGCAGGCGCATTTTGAGACATCACATATCCAGTATAATGATGAAAATGCGTTAAGTTATACGGTTTCACTGGCACTCTATGCCGCACGCAATTTCTATACGATACACAGGGAATTTGCCGGCGGTAAGGGATTTGCGGATATGGTATTTCTTCCACGGAAGAAGTTTCCGGATAAACCAGCACTTGTTATCGAATTAAAATGGGATCATAGTGCACAGGGCGCAATCACGCAGATTAAACAAAAACAATATTGTGAAAGCCTGAAAGAGTATCATGGAAACCTTTTACTGGTCGGAATCAATTACGATACCAAAAGCAGGATTCATACATGTAAGATAGAACCATTTTCTTTGTAAGAAACGGGAGGGCACTGCCCTCCCATTTCTTATAGCATTTTTTCAATTTCTTCTTTCTCCGGCATCACGCGGAGCGCGCCTTTGCGCGTCGTGATCAGAGAAGCCGCCGCATTGGCAAAACGAAGCATCTCTTTCAAATTTTTCTCTTCAAGCCCCTCCAGTCCATGCTCCAGCACATAATGCAGAACACACGCACAGAACGTATCTCCCGCACCGGTCGTCTCAATCGTATTTGGCTGAAGAAACGGCTTTGCCTCCACAATTCTGTCTTTATAATACGCCCGGCTTCCCTCTTTTCCCATGGAAACCAGTATGAGCGGAACCGGATAGCGTTCCCGTATCCAGCGGACTCCATCCGTATAATCTTCTTTACCCGTCAGCCACTGGATTTCATTATCCGATATTTTTAAAATATCACATTGTCCCAGACCATATAACACCTGTTCCCTGGCATCTTCCATGGAGTCCCAGAGCGGTTTGCGGATATTCGGATCAAAGGAAATGAGCGCACCTGCTTCTTTTGCGACCGCGATCGCTTTTTTCGTTGCTGCGCGGACACCCGGATGCGTCATGGACAACGTTCCGAAATGAAAGATTTTCGTTCCGCGGATTATTTCCTCCGGCAGTTCTTCTTCCGTCAGCATCATGTCCGCGCCCGGATTGCGGTAAAAGGAAAAATCCCGGTCTCCATCCGGATACGTATGCACCAGTGCCAGCGTTGTGTGCACCTTGTCATCCTTTAAAAGTCCGGCTGCATCAATCCCGACTTCCGTGATCGCATCTTCCAGCTGCTTTCCGAAAAAATCGTTTCCTACTTTTCCGATAAAAGCCGTCCTGTGTCCTAAGCGCGACAGCATTGCCAGCACATTGCACGGTGCGCCTCCCGGATTTGCCTCAAACAGCGGATTGCCCTGCCCGCTGACTCCGTTTTCGGTAAAATCAATGAGCAGTTCCCCCAAAGCCACTACGTCCATGTTCTCTTCCTCCTGTTACTTTTTATAATATAATATCATACTTTTCGACCGTAATATACATCTTTTTATCGCTGAAAAACCGGATTCCCTCTGCCTCCAAAGGGGTACAAACCGCCGTTGTTGCCACCTGCTGCCCGTCATTGATAAAAAGCTCAATGGACTGACGGTCCAGAATAAACCGCATTTTTTTAAGTCCTTTTGGATCTGCAATTTTAATTTTGCGCACGCAGACCACATCTTTTGTCACACCACAGTATGTGCGGTCAATCTCCAATATTCCTGTTCCCTTATGATAAGTAAAAGCGGTCTCGTATTCCTCATCTGCGGCAAGCTGTATGGAAAAAACGTTAAAATCCTGTTCATCCATTGTAACAGTCAGATCCATCGTCCGTCCGCAAATGCCGGAAAGTGCTGTCTCACCATCAATCTCTGCATGCTCATAATGGCACGGATTCTTATGATACTGCGCAATCTCCCGAACCGGCTGCTGCCAGATCTGTCCGTCTTTTACTTCTAGCTCCCGCGGAAGAGTCATCATGCCCTGCCAGTCCTGCGTATCCGGCACCACACAGGCATCCCATGACTTCATCCATGCAATCATCACACGCCGCCCATCCGGGAGAAGTGTGGTCTGAGGTGCATAAAAGTCCAGTCCGTAGTCAATCGTATGCGGTTCTTCTTTTTCAAATATATGCGAATTTTTATCGTAATTTCCAAGAAAATAAACAGAATTATTTCCATTGTGGAATTCGTATTTTTCCGCTTTCATATTCTGTGGGGAACAGATCAGTACATGTTTATCTCCCAGTGGGAAAAAGTCCGGACATTCCCACATCGTTCCGACTTTTCCGGTACTGTTTGCCGCAAGAACGGTCTCAAATTTCCATTCTTTTAAATCTTTGCTGGAACAGAGCACGACCTGTCCGATCTGCCTGTTATCCTTGCTTCCGACAATCAGATAATAGGTGTCCTCTTCCTTCCAGATTTTCGGGTCACGGAAATCAATCCGGCTACAGTTTTCCGGCAGCATCTCCCCGGTCACAACCGGGTTGTTTTCATACTTTACATAATCCCTGCCATCCCCGAATGCGATGCACTGGTTCTGTCGTTCCTCTTCCCTGCCGTCCGGCAGTGTAATCTTTGTGACACCGGTATAGACCAGCACATGTTTGTTATCCGCTTCAATAGCACTTCCGGAAAAACATCCGTTCCGGTCATAGTCCTGATCCGGTGCAAGTGCTGCCGGAAGCTGTTCCCAGCTTATCATATCCGTTGTCACACTGTGCCCCCAGTGCATCGGTCCCCACTCCCTTGCATATGGATAATACTGGTAGAACAGATGGATTTTTCCATCGTAAACGGAAAAACCGTTCGGATCATTGATCCATCCGGCAGGTGCCGAGATATGAAACAACGGTCTGGTATTTTTATCGGTCTGTGCTGCTTTTTCTGCCTCATATGCTCTCGCTTTTTTTAACATCTCACTCATACAAATTCTCCTGTTTATTTTTCTTCTTTCAATGACTCCTGATACTGATCGAAATATTTCTGTTTGATTGCCAGATAATCGGAAAGCCCGTATTTCTCCATTTTCTTTAAATAGGAATCCCACTCTTTGTCGATTCCGCCATTTAAAATCCAGTCTGCTTTTTTCTGCTCCGCATATTTTTTAATATCGGTATCATACTGGGATACTTTATTGGTATCGTCAATACTCATAAACACATTCGGATATACATACTTGCTTTTCATATCCTTCAGATATGTTTCATGCATATTGTCCAGACGCCATTTAGCATCCGCCGGCTGTGTGACATACACATCATAATACTCATTGAGAACTGCAAGCGGACCGTTGACAGACTGCGCCTCACGTACCTCTACCGGTGACTGGTCGCCCAGATCCAGATGCTTCAACATTTCACCGCCATCTTTATTTGTGGACAGTTCAAAAATATTAAACGAATCCTTTTCCCCATAACTTCCCCAGTTATTCTGCGGGGACTGAAGCGGCGCATACATCTGATCAATCCAGGCTGCCGCCAGTGCCGTGTTCCGACAGCTGGATGTAAGCACACAGCGGCCTCTGTCAAAACCACTTGTTTCACTGTTATTCTGTCTTGTGATATTTCTGGCTCCCTCCGGACCGGTCAGTGCCGGAAGCATCACATAATCGGTATTATTGTCAATATTTGCAATATCCCAGGTAAAGCAGAGACCGTAACGGTGATTTTTACCTTTTGCCACATAGGTTGACCACTCCTGCGTAAATGCCTCCGGATCTACAAGATCCTCTGTTACCAGCTTATGCAGCCATTCGATGCCTTCTTTGTAACCTTCCTGCACGGTCGTATAAATCACGGTTCCGTCATCTTTTACGGCAAAATGATCGCCCGTATCTCCATATCCTTCGCCAAATCCGTTGATGAGAATCGCCGGATCCTGATCGCCATTGTTGATGATAAATGACATCGGAATCACATCTCCCTCGATATCAAACTGTTTTTTCAGATCATCCGCATGATCCCGGAACGCAATCAGCACCTGTTCCAGTTCATCGGTTGTCGTTGGAATATCCAGTCCCAGATAATCCAGCCACTTTTTATTGATATAAGGAATATCCCCGATTGCCTGAATGGCTTCTTTCCCTGCGCCAAGCTGCTCAATCCACGGAAATGAATAAATATGTCCGTCCGGTGCGGTACACATCGTCCGGTATTCCGGATATTTCTCAAAGACCGCCTGAAGGTTTGGCATATATTTGTCAATCAGATTTTCCAGCGGAATAATAATTCCCTGCTTTGCATAACGAAGCAGATCATAATCGCTCATTCCTGCATTAAACAAACCATCCGGAAGGTTTCCAAACTGTGCCAGTGCCAGATTCTTTTTATCGGAAAACTGGTCTGCCACAAAACAGGTCCAGTCAATATGTACATTCGTCTGTTTTTCGAGTCTCTTAAAAATAATCCGCTCGTTCGGATTCTGCGTAGAGGTTGCCGGAGCACTTGTGATAAATGATAATTCTGCCTGTTCTTTCAGTGGAAACTGCACTTCTGAAACCGGTATATCCGGATTGATCTCTGCCTCCAGATGCTGCTCTTTTCCGCATCCTGCCACGCCGGTCATCATAGCAAATGCCAGTCCGAGTGCCAGGCATTTTTTAATTTTTCTCTTCCACATATCTGTACCTGTCCTTTCTGCTTAACCTTTTACCGATCCAACCATAACACCTTTGTCAAAGTATTTCTGGAAAAATGGATACATAATAAGCAATGGTAAACTTGATACTACAATTGTTGCGTATTTTAACTGTTCGGCAACTTTTGCCATCTCCGCGGTACTCTGAATGTCCGCGATCATGCCCGGCTGCGGTGTATTCTGTACCAGAATGGAACGCAGAACCAGCTGCAGTGGCTGTAAGTTTGCATCATTTAAGTAAATCATCGCATCAAAATAACTGTTCCACATACCGACAAAAGACCACAGTGCCAGCACCGCGATAATCGGTTTGCACACCGGCATCATAATCTGGAAGAAATGCTGGATCTCATTTGCCCCGTCAATTGCGGATGCCTCCCGCAGTTCTTTGGGAATGGACTGATAGTACGTTCTTGCCAGAATCATATTCCAGACATTAAATGCTCCCGGAATGAGAATTGCCCACACGGTATTTACCATATGAAGCTGATTGATCAAAATAAACGTCGGGATCATTCCACCGCCGAAAAACATGGTGATCAGAAAAATCACGTTAAAAAATTTTCTTCCGACAAATTCTTTTTTCGACATCGGATACGCTGCTAACAATGTGACAAATACGGAAATTGCCGCAAATGCCAGTGAATACAAAAACGAATTTAAAAATCCGCGCCAGATCATTCCGTTTTCCAGCACACGCCGGTATGCATCCAGTGTCCAGTCCTTGATGTGAAAACTCAGTCCCTGATTATTCAATACCGTCGGGTCCATAAAAGATGCTAAAACAACATAGACCAGCGGAACAACAATTGAAAGAACAAACAGTCCAAGAATGGCATAACCGATTCCAAGCACCAGCCGGTCTGTCCGTGAATATTTCATTTTACTAACTGTTTCCATTTCACGTTCCTCCTATAATCCTTCTCCATCGTTTAATTTCTTTACCACCCAGTTCACAAATATAAGCAGGATCACATTGATCACCGAATTAAACAGTCCCACTGCCGTAGAATAACCGTAATCGCCATTCAAAAGACCTATCCGGTATACATAGGTTGATAAAATTTCAGAAGCCGGTAAGTTCATATCTGTCTGCAGGGCATATGCCTTTTCAAAGCCGATGCTCATAATGTTTCCGGCCTGTAAAATAAACTGGATCACGATAATATCCTTGATTGCCGGAAGTTCCACATACCAGATCTGCTGCAAAAGATTTGCACCGTCCACAATGGCTGCCTCTTCCAGTTCCTTGCTTGCATTGGATAATGCTGCAGTATACATGATGGATGCCCATCCTGCTCCCTGCCAGATTCCGCTTGCAATATAAATGGTACGGAATGCGGACGGCATGGTCATCCAGTTTGTATTCGTTCCCAGCAGACGGTTTAACGGTCCTACCGGAGATAAAAACATACGCACCATACCACAGAGCACGATGACGGAAATAAAATTCGGTGCATAGATCAGCAGCTGGATTTTTTTCTTAATCCCCGCCTTGCGGATACGGTTCAGTAAAAGTGCCAGAATAATTGGTATCGGAAAACTCCAGAGAAGTCCAAAGATACTCAGCTTTAATGTGTTCAGCAGGTAGTTCATAAAATCCGGTGATGATAAAAACCTCTGGAAATATTCCAGCCCCACCCACGGGCTTCCCAAAACTCCTTTAATGACATTGTAATCCTCAAATGCAATCAGAAGTCCTCCCATCGGAAGATACTTGAAAATGATTGTGAGTAACAGTGCCGGCATCAGAAAAAAAACATACAGCTGCCAGTTTTTCTTTATATAAGACAGCTTACTCCCCATGGTTTGTTTTTTCGCAGAGCCGACTTGTTTTGCCAGTTTTTTCATGCGATTGCTCCTCCCTTTTCATCGTATTACTCGTTCTGCTTTGATGTAACCGGTAAAGTAACCGGTTACTTTATATTCTGATAGTACTACAAAGTTTCCGATATGTCAACACTTTTATTCATTAAAGTAACCGATTACGTAACCAGTTTTTTTCATTGCTATTTTTCTTTCCGGTTGTTATACTATGGATAAAACAGATAAAGGAGACAGCTTTCAGATGGGAAAGAAACAGGTAACATTTGCAGATATTGCAGCATATACGAATTTTTCAAAGACAACCATTTCCAGATATTTTAATCATCCGGACTCCCTGACGCTTGAAAATCAGGAGAAAATTTCACAGGCTCTTGATACTCTGGGTTACAAAAAGAATAAGCTTGCAAAGGTTCTTGCCAATGGAAAGAGTGAATTTATCGGAATCATTATTCCGAACCTTTATCTGCACTATTATTCGGAAATGCTTACACAGATTCTTTCCAGCTACCGCGATTTTCATTATAAATTTCTCGTATTCGTCAGCGACAACGGACCGTCCGAGGAGGAACAGTACATTGATGAACTGATGGCATACCAGATTGAGGGCCTGATCGTGTTAAGTCACACTCTTTCTTCCGAAAAACTGGCTTCTTACCAGATCCCTGTCATTGCCATTGAGCGCGAAGCTGAACATATCTGTGGCGTAACCAGCGACAATTATATGGGTGCGCTCCAGGCGGCAACGCTTCTGATCCGAGACAAATGCGATGTACTGATTCACGTTAATGCGGATGTTCCAAAGTCCATCCCTGCCTATGACCGTATCCGTGCCTTTGAAGATACCTGTCAGGAATATCACGTTCCTTATGAACTGAATTTAAATGTAATAGGGGATTCTTATCAGGACATTTTTGCACAAATGAAGCACATTTTCTCTGATATTGATGAGAAGTATCCATGCAAAAAAAAGGGGATTTTCCTCGCCAATGATACCTATGCAAATATGTTTTTAAACCTGATTTTCCAAAAATACGGATGCTTTCCTGACAGTTATGAACTGGTCGGATTTGACAATTCCCCGATTGCAAGCGAGGCAATTCTGCCTATCACAACGGTCGGACAGCAGATCGACCTGATCGCCAAAACCGCAATAGAACTTCTGGTACAGCAGATGGAAGAACGCAAAAAAAGAAGACCGGTTCCTCTTTCGGAACCGATCCATAAACAGATTACACCGGTACTGATCCGCAGGGATACGACCAGCTGATTTTTTATAAATTTATGATTTTTCTTTCTGCTCCATCCCCGTATGCGTCAGATCCTTCACCCACTTATATTTCCGAAAATGATAGAGCGTCCACGGAATTTTTCCAACCTCATCAATACAGGTACACGCGTATACGACAATCACCGGCCAGTGGAACCGGTAAGTTCCAAGCGCAGCAAGTGGAATCGCGATTCCCCACATTGTTACGGCAAGGCTGTACACATCAAACATTGTATCACCGCCGGAACCAAACACGCCATTGATGGTAATTTCGTTGACGGAGCGGCCAATCATATAGACGCAGAGCACAACAAACATTCCCTTTAAATATACGGCTGCCTGCGGTGTCAGTTTGACAAAATGCAAAATAAACGGTGCCGAAATTCCCATGAGAACCATCATGGCAACTCCGCACACAAAGGAAATCTTCATCATCCGCGTACCATATAATTTCCCCCGTTTTAGGTTGCCGGCACCAAGCTCATTTCCGACCATAATCCCCGCCGCACCGGAAATTCCGGCACTCAGGCAGCAGATGATATCACGGACAACCGCCGCCACAGAATTGGCAGCGGCCGCGTCTACTCCCAGATGTCCCATAAAAGAAGAATACGAAGTAAATCCGACTCCCCAGAACAGGGACGCACCGAGAATCGGCATTGCGCATTTCCGGAAATCCCGTGCCAGTTCCCGGTTTCTTTGAAACAGACGGGTCAGATACGGACGGATGTAGCCCGGACGGCTGGAAATCAGGATACAACAGGCCAGTTCTATCATCCTTGCGCTTAATGTCGCTGTTGCTGCACCCCGGACACCCATCGGGGTAATACCCAGTTTTCCGTAGATCAAAATGGCATTCAGTGCAATATTGATCCCTACCGTAGCAGAACTGATCAGTGCCGTTGTCAATGCGTGCTCACTGATTTTCATAACCACCAGATAGCATTGGGAAATTCCTGTAAGCAGATAAGAAAATCCGGCAATCCGCAGATACTGCACGCCATAACCGATCAATACCGGTTCATCCGTAAAAAACAGCATCAGATACTGTGGGAAACAGATACAGGCAATGAAAAATGCAATCGACACCAGACCACAAAGCCGCAGTGCCATACAGAAAATATCATCCAGCGTTTTGATATTGCCCCTGCCCCAGTACTGTGCCCCGAGAATCGCCAGTCCTCCGGTTGCAGCAGAAAGAAGCATATTCTGGATAAACTGAATCTGCGTGGCAAGCGAAACTGCCGACATGTAATTCTGGTCCATCCCTCCGAGCATAAATGCATCTGCCACGGCAACCAGTGCCAGCATCAGGTTCTGCAGCATCATCGGAAGCATAAGACTCCAGAGTTTTTTATAAAAAATTGTATCTTTTGTAAACATAAAATTCTCTCTTTTTTCCTGTGTCATTTCATCTCAATTCATTTATTATATTGCCTTTTTCATCATTAAGCAACATCAATCATTGCCACCCGCCTCTATACCTGTATATAAAGTTTTGTTTCTTCGGAAAAAAGAATTGTGACGCGAAAAAAGCCGCCGCAGGAAAAATACCTGCAACGGCTCAAAAATCAGGGGATATTTATAAAGGATTACGCAATGGTAATATATTTCTTTTCTTCCGTCTTTGTCTTATCTTCCTTTGGAACAAACAGGGTAAGAATACCGTTCTGGAAACTTGCCCGGATATCTTCCTGACGGAGATACTCGCCCACATAGAATGATCTCTGGCAGCTTCCGGTATAACGCTCGCGGCGCAGATACTTACCTTCCACGGTCTCTTCTGCACTCTTGGCTGCACTGATCGTCAGATATCCTTTGTGCAATGCTGCCTGCACTTCTTCTTTCTTATAACCAGGCAGTTCCATCTGCAGCTCATATCCGTCTGCCAGTTCTCTGATATCTGTCTTCATCAGGTTCTGTGTATTCTGCGGTGCCTGCTGCTTCGGGGCTTTCTTGTTATATTCACTATCGTCATACCATGGGTTAAAAAATGTATCAAATAAATCGTACATAAGTCATTTCCTCCTGTAAACGTTTTGTTCTTTGTTTATGCCCCTATTATAGCACGTTATTAGCACTCGTCAAGTATGAGTGCTAATAAAATTTCTAAAAATTTTATTAAGTCCCGGTTTCAAAGGATTTCCGAATTTTTTCCACATCCGTTTTTCGCAGATCCCCATGAATATTGGATTCAAACGTTACATACTCATAATCTTTCTGATATTTCTTTAACTGTTTTACCAGCTTATCCGCCTGTTTTTCATATGCCTGCAGATCTATTTTTTCATATTCTGAAACCCCTGATTCCGCTTCGAAAACGGTCTGCCCTACTGCGGATCGGAGGAAGCATTAAAACAGATCATACAGATTTTTTACAACACCATCGACAGCAAATCCAAAAAGATTGAACAATGTCTAAAGGAACAATTAATAAAGGATTATACGATTGAAGTCCACGCATTAAAAAGTTCCGCATTGCTGATCGGTGCCCCCGGTCTGTCCGAAGCTGCAAAGGAACTGGAAATGTATGGAAATGCACAAAATCTTGCTGCACTTGAAGAAAAAACAGGACCGATGCTTGCCATGTACCGAAGTCTTAAGTCCCTCCTGCGTCCTTATGTGGAAGATAACGAAAGCAGCAAAAAGGAAGTTTCTTCTGATGACTGGATTACCGTTCTTGAGCAGATGCATCAGTGTGTAGAACAGTTTGACATGGATGGCGTGGATCATGCCATGGAAACCATGGATACGTTTCAGACACCTGATAAGCTCAAAGACCTGATGGAACAGCTGCGGGTCTGCGTTGCAGATGTGGAAATGGAAGAAATTATGAAATTAACTGATACAATGGTCAATTTATTACAATAAAAGGAGAGACATTATGCACGAAATAAAAAGCCCATTTCTCATCCTGATGGAGGAACAAAGTTATCTCGCACAATCATTAGAAAGTGCTTTTGAAAAACAAAATGTCAAAGTAAAAATTGTAACGATAGCAGAAGCCAGCAGCATTGTCATCTCGGAAAAACCAAGTGGTTACCTGATCTGCACAAGCCCGGAGCTTTTAAAAAAAGCGGTCAGCGTAAAAGTAATGGTTGACCAGGCGATAAAAAACAAGACTCCGGTATTTATTATGGGAAACATAGATGAACTGGAACTGCTGTGGGAGACCCTCCCACAGCAGATGGTCATGGATGTGTTCACCCGCCCGATTACGGTGGGCGATATGGTCGATAATGTCTGCACACAGATGAACGATTTCTATCAGCTGAAAAAACGCACGATTCTGGCTGTGGATGATTCCGGTATTATCCTGCGCAAAATCAAGGCACTGCTTGAAGACACCTATCAGGTTGTACTGGCAAACTCCGGTGCAATGGCGATCAAATACCTGACCTTAAACACCCCGGATCTGATTCTGTTGGATTATGCCATGCCAATCGTTGACGGCAGCCAGATCATGCAGATGCTCCTGGAAGATCCGGAATTTCACCATATTCCGATCATATTTCTGACTGGAAAAAATGATGCAGAAACCGTAAAAAATGTCATGTCTTTAAAACCAGATGGTTATTTATTAAAGATCATGAATCCTCAGAAACTGCACGCGGCAATTGATGACTTTTTTGCATCACGGGGCAAATAAACCGGTTACGATACCCATCGCTTTTTGCGGTGGGTATATTGATATCCCACAAAAATGCTCCCTGCAGGCGAACGTTTTCCCTGCTGAAAGAACCGCATCATTTTCTCTAACGCTTTTATCGCACGGATAAATTTCTAAAATACTATTCTGCTTTGTTACAGCAGGCAATTCCCAGCCCGTCCGGTCCAATATGACAGGACAGCCCCAGCGACAGATTATCGCACATGACATCCATACCCGGAAAGCTTTCTTTGATCTGCCGTATCCACTCTTCCGTTACTTCTGCGGTAGAACTTGATGCAGCCATAAGATATAGTTTTCCTGCTTCATAAGCCTCCTTAAAATTCGTCTCAAATTCTTTTTTCATTGCGTCTATCATTGCTTTTCTCGCATTTTTCATTCCACGGCACTTCTGATAGACATCTAACTTTCCCACACCAAATTTCATAACCGGCTTAATCTTCAGCACATCTGCTGCCACAGCTGCAACAGAACTGATCCGGCCACCCTTTTTCAGATATGTCAGCGTGCTGAGTCCCACATAAATGACCATATGCTGTCTGTTTTTTTCGAGAATGTCTTTAATTTTCTGTGCACGGTATCCTTTCTCTGCAAGCTCCACGGCATCGAGAACCGAACGGTGCATCGGCGTAGACACGCGTCCATTATCTACAACAAATACTCTTCCAGCATACGGCTCCTCCTGTGCCATTGCCTGTGCCGTCATGCAGGAACCGCTCAGACCGCTGCTGATCGGAATATAGACAAGTTCTTCATATTCCTGCAGCATGGCTGACCACATATGCATCACACTCTCCGGTGACGGCTGGGATGTTGCCACATCCGCACCTTTACGAAGCATTTCATAAAATTCCTCTCTGGAAATATCCACCCCTTCACGATATAATTTTTCATCAATATAAAAAGGCATTGGCAGTACGGCAATCCCCAGCTTAGATGCTTCGTTTTCTAAGATGCCACTGTGGCTGTCTGTCATGATTCCTGTTTTTTTCATAGAATGTCCTGTCCTTTATCTTTTTGTTTTAGTATAACACAAAGCAGGGGACAATTATACTGCTGGCGTAAACTGTAACAAATATTTCCCCAGTTCCTCCAAAATCATCTGCTGGCTCTCCCGAGTGTGAATCAGTGCATAATAATTTCTTCCGTATTTTGCCTGTCTCTCCTCTTCCCGGATTCCTACGGCTCTTCCCTTTTCCGTCACACGCTTTATCTTTTCTTCTCCCTGCACGGTTTCCTCAAGATATCCTTTTTCCACAAGCAGCTGATTGATAAATGAAGCGGTCAGTTTCTTTCGATCGTTCTCTTCCCAGAGCGCATTGATCCGGTTTGTCAGTTCTGAAAGCATACAGGTGTCGGTCAGTTCCACCTCATCAAGTTTTTCCGGAGCGATATAAAACGGCAGCTTCTTTTTTCTTGCCGGAGCTGCTGTCGTGGTGTCTACTGTCATGCCGGAAAATGCCTCCGCTGTGGCGGTATCTCCACCATGCTCGTTCAAAAATGCTGTGATAACCTGCGTAAAACGCGCACCGTAACTTTCGATTTTCTGTGCACCCATTCCGTACACGGCTGCCATCGCGGTGGAATCCACAGGACATTTGGCACACATATCTTTTAATGTCTTATCGGAACAGATAATATACGGTGGCACACCTTTTTCCACGGCAAGTTCCGTCCGGCATTTGCGAAGCTGCTCAAACAGTTCCTGCCCTTCCGGTGTCAGATCAGCAAGCTGCAATGCCTTTTTCTTCTCTTTTCCGGTCTGGATATAAGTTTCCTCCGCCTCATCTTCCACAACCACACAATTGCTGCATTTTTCGCAGGTACACGGACTGTTGTCCCCGAAATAGGACAGGATAAACTGGCGCAGACACTCATCGTTCTCGCAGTAACGGATCATCTCATTGAGTTTCCTCTGCTCATTCGCCCGCACCACGGGATCATCGGATACCTGCCCGGATGTGGATTTGTACTGCAACAGACGTTTGTTTATCATGATATCCTGTTTCGAGAAAAATAACACACACTCCGCTTCTTCCCCGTCGCGCCCGGCACGGCCAGCTTCCTGATAATAATATTCCAGACTCTGCGGCATATTGTAATGAAGCACATAGCGCACATTGGATTTGTCGATTCCCATGCCAAATGCATTGGTTGCAACCATCACACGGATTCTGTCATAAGTAAAATCATCCTGATTCCTTTTCCGTTCCTCTAAAGACAGACCTGCATGATAGCGCCCCGCCGCAATGCCATATTGCAGCAAAAGGGCATACACACTGTCCACATTCTTTTTCGTGGCACAGTAGATGATTCCACTCTCATCCTCATGCCTTTTCACATAATTTAAGATACTGTTGTCCGTCTCTTTTCCGCCCTTGCGGTTGACCACACGGAAGAACAGATTCGGACGGTCAAATCCTGTCACGACGGTCACCGGATTCTGCAAATGCAAACTTGCGGTAATATCCTGCTTGACGCGCTCTGTGGCGGTCGCGGTAAATGCACTGACAACCGGACGGTCTGGCAGTTTTGCAAGAAAATCTGCAATTTCAAGATAACTCGGCCGAAAATCCTGTCCCCACTGGGAAATACAGTGTGCCTCATCCACTGTCACCATGGAAATGTCGGCATAATATGCAAAGTCGAGAAAACGCGAGGTGTTGAGCCGCTCCGGTGCCACATAGATAATTTTGTATTTTCCCTGCGCTGCATAGGCAAGTGCCACGCGTATCTGGTTTTCTGTCAGAGAACTGTTGATGTAGGCTGCATGCACACCTGCCTGATTCAATGCCTTGACCTGATCTGACATGAGCGAAATCAGTGGGGAAATCACAAGCGTAATTCCCTCAAGCATCAGCGCCGGAACCTGATAACACAGGGATTTCCCCGCGCCTGTCGGCATAATGCCAAGGACATCCTTTCCCTGCAGGATTCCGTCCATCAGTTCCTGCTGGCCCGGCCTCAGGCTGTCGTATCCAAAATAGTGTTTTAATGTTTCGAGTAAATTCAATTGGTTCTCCTTGTTGTGTTTTTTGCTGCTATCCAGATGATCTTTTCTGTTTAGGTGCTAGGTGAACAGGAACCATCTGTATACAGTAAAATTTAAAAATTACTTGACTGTAAAATGAAATGGGGGTATTCTTTATTAAGAAATGGGTTTTTACCGGGTAGGGTTTATGCCTGACAGGACTTGCTCGTTTCTTTTTTTATATCTATTATTTTTCTGCAGCTCATCGTAATAGGCCTTATACCGGTACGCTGTCCTGCGGCTGATCTCCCCTTCTGCAACGATTTCCATAATTGTCATCCCACTCTCATATTTTACAGCAAAATCCCGGTAAGAAGTCATCCATGCTTCGTCATGCTTTTTCCTCCCGCCAGTATTGCGATTTTTATATACTTCGAGTTCCGCCCGAAGCTGTTCGTTTTCCTGTTCCAGTTGCGCAATTCGCTGCAATGCACTTTTCAATGATGTAATTGTCATATGCCTCCCGTGCCACTTTTGTTTTTGACACAATTATAATCAATTTGCTTTCATGTGTCAATATCCGTTTCTGGCACATTTTCAAAAAATAATTTATAATGAAAGTGTAACAAAACAAACAAAAATTCTATTTATATATAGATTGCGCAATACGAGGAGGTGAAACAGGAAAATGCAAAAGAATACTCCACTTGAAACGATGTACATGGAGTATGCAAATACCGTAAAACATTTTTTAATTTCCTTATGCGGCAATTTTGATCTGGCAGAAGACCTGACACAGGAGACCTTTTATCAGGCATACAAATCAGCGCACCGTTATAACGGAAACTGTAAAATTTCGGTCTGGTTATGTCAGATTGCAAAACACTTATATTTTGATTATCTGAAAAAAGAGAAACATAAAACCACAGTCGGAATCGAACATTTAGAATCTTTTGAAGCAGTAAACAATCAGGGGAATCTTGAGGACACGTATCTCATAAAAGAAGAAACCAAAGAATTGCTATCCGCTTTAAGACAGGTAAAGCACCCTTATGGACAAGTGTTCTGGCTGCGGGCATACGAGGAAATGAGTTTTAAAGAAATCGGAGAAATTTTTGACAAAAGTGAAAATTGGGCGCGCGTTAACTATTTCCGTGCAAAAACAAAGATCAGAAAGGTAATTGAAGATGAAAATAACATGTGATATCGTAAGAGATTTAATGCCATTATATGTTGATGACGTCTGTTCTGACGACAGCCGAAAACTTATTGAAGACCATATAAATCATTGCAGCAAATGTCAAAACGAACTGGCAGCCATGAAAGATCCGATCGAATGTCCCCCACTTAGTGAAATCGGAGACAGTAAGACTCCATTTTTTAAAATCAGAAAAAAAGTCCGGATCAAAATGATTGCTGCAATTATTTCTACCGCGTTTCTTGTAATGACTGCTATGTTTGCCATTCAGGAAGTAGGAGTACTTCACGACTTTTTTATGCCCATGGATATAGCATTCATAGATAACAACCATGGTTCGGATGAATGGTTTCAAGTACGCATAAATGACGGTGATTATTTGATTTTTTCATCTGTTTTTTATAAAAAAGAAGTAATAAATGACATAAACAATCCCTATGATATAACCATACGCATTCTAGATGAGAACCAAACAATTGTTTTAAAGGATACAACTATTAAACTTGGAGAATCCATAAATTTACATTGTTTGAAATACAATAAAAATTACATTGTGCAGGTAAAATGTAAACCCGGAAGATATAATTTAAATTTTACATAATCCATCATTTAATGATGATTTTAATGCTTTATGCTATTAAAATAAAAAATGGCATTGGTTAGGCTGCTCTAACTAATGCCATTTTTGAATGGAATATCCCCGTTTTGAAATTTTCCTCACTTACTGCATAACCATTGTTGTTTCGATTTATTTCTTCTCCAATACCTCTTGTGCCGTTTTTGCATCATAGCCCAATGCAGTGAGTTTTTCTACGGTATCATTTCCTCTGTTGATCGCATCCAGAATTCCAAGAATTGATTCGCGACCTTCGGTGTAGCCTGATTCATGCCCCTCAGTGTAACCTGATTCATGTCCCTCTTTCCATATGGACTTTGCAAATTTCTTTTCATCAAATTCTGTTAACAGCATATGACGCACCTCGCTTCGATTCTTGAGCAAAACATCCTTTAAAATGTCATGCCGGATACAATACGATATGGATTCATTCATTCGGCATTGTGTCCACTGTTTACATTAAGTATCCGGGTCTTGCATTCTAATGCTGGACATATAGACAAAAAGTTATTTGTTATGTCCCTCTTTCCTCTAACACCGGGACATATAGTGGAAAAGTCTCTTGTTATGTCCCCCTCTCCATCAGCACCGGGACATATAGACAAAAAATCATTTACGATGTCCCATTAGTACTGTCTTGCGGGACGTACAAAACAATTTTTTCTATATATGTCCCAACTATATAAAAAAGAAGGACATAATCAAGAACTTTTTCTATATATGTCCTTCAACCACTCCCCATTGCCCTCATTTTACCTGACCGTCAGTTGCCTTACCACTTCCTCAAACCGTTTCGTATGCTGCCTGATATCCTCCTGCGAAACGCCGTAATACCGATACACCTTTCGAAAATCCGCCCGATATCTGCGCATCACCCACGTCGAGCCGGATGCGGAGCCACTGAAACTTTCATATGTTTTTTCTATTGATATACTCATCTCAAAATCCCGGCCTGTTTTCCGGTACAGATGAAAATCAATATCAAACTCTGTCTTTGGAACTGCCCGCGCAGCCTCGGTTCTCTGTTCGATCTGCTTCATAAACTCCATCACGCTTTTTTCATCCCACTGTTGTGGTCTTTTGGGCTCCGTGAGATCTCCAAGCAGTTCCGGACGATATTGCAACAGAAACGATGCGCGCATATTGGAATATTCTGTCTGGTATGTTTCATCCGATGGACTTACTTCGGTATACCCCAGTTCCCTGACCACATAATCTGCCACCTCATCCACAGAGTGCGAATCTGCCCTCAGAAATTTGATTACACGCTTTCGCCGGAAGTCATACATGCTCTTTTCTATCTTCTGTCTTAACGTTTTCTTTTTGTCTTTTCCGGCAATAAAAACGGATGTCGGGCCATCGGATTTTCCTATTATACGAATATTATCTGCTGTTTTTTTCATATCAATTAATCTTTGAACCTTTTCTTATCCGGATACCAGATCACTTATTATAATGTCCGTTTAAAAAATGCAATGATCTGCTGCCATACTTCATCCTGGAAAAACATCAGGTCCGCATGCTCTGCACCATCAAGCGCAAGCAATGTCACATCACAGCCGGCTGCTTCTAACGCATCATACAATTCCTCACTCTGCGAAAAAGGCACGGTACTGTCTTTGGTTCCATGAATCAGCAGGAATGGCGGCGCATCCGGTGTCACTTTGGAAACCGGGGAATTCTCATAAGCTTCCTGCGGATGTGTCATAACATTAAATCCCATCAGCAGCGACTCTGAAGACATGGCTGCCTTTTCCACATCATCATATGGAAAATGGGACGCATCGGTCGGCGGATACCACGGACAGGCCGCCTGTACCTGACTGGAATACTCCAGATACTCACCTGTATCCAGTTTTTTATCCTGATCCAGTGCTGCCATACATGTCAGATATCCTCCTGCAGATTCTCCCATCACACCAAATTTTTCACTGTTAATCCGATATCTTTTTGCATATGCACGAAGATATCGGATTGCTGCCTTGATATCACACAGCTGCATCGGATGTGTTCCCTCGTTGGATGTCCGGTACTCTACGCTGGCAACAACAAACCCTTCCTGCGCCAGTGTGCCCAGATATGCCAGATGCGCTGCTTTGTCCATGCGCTGCCATGCGCCACCGCAAATCCATACAATACATGGATATGTCTTTCCTTCCCCGTCCTCCGGATAGATGAGATCCAGTTTGAGATCTCTCCGGCAATGACCGAACCAGGAATCAACCTGCGCATAAGTAATGTCTGTTGTCACAACATATTGTGGTTTTGTGGTTTCCGGTTTTAATATTTTCTTCATTATAATTTTCCTCGTTTCCGATGTAAAATTTCCTTTTCCTATATTTAAAGGGTTTCATATTAGTCTATACTAACCACGTCTTAACTTATCTTCGGACAATTATCAATCCAAATGAAACTGTGCGACAAAATCCCGGATCACATTGACGGACTGTGTGCACTCCTGCAGCTTGTCGTAACCCTCGGTTACAAGGTTCTGCGTACTGCCGGATTTCTCGGCAATACCGCTGATTCCATCTGTGGACTGTTCCACCATGGAGTTAATCTCTGATACGGTAGAAGAGATCTCTCCAATGTGCTGCTCTAATGCATCCACTGCTTCTTTTGTCTGCTGCATGATCTGCTGGAATGTGCCCGCATCGGCATGATACTGCTCCCCCACCTGTGCGAAATGCTCATAATCCCCAAGAACGGTCTGTTCCAGAAATTCCATAATCGTTGTGAGGCATTCGGTCATATTGGAGACCGAACTGTTGACCTCTCCTACAATCTCGTCAATTGTGGAAACGGTATCCAGTGTCTGCGTTGCCAGATCTCCGATTTCGGAAGCAACAACCGCAAATCCCCTGCCCGCTTCACCAGCCCTGGCTGCCTCAATATTGGCATTTAATGCCAGAAGGTTTGTCTGGGAAGAAATCTGTTTGATGTTGTCTGTCAGCGCATTGATCTTCTGTACGGATTTCGCCTGCTCCACAGCGGCATCCGTCTTCTGTTTCATGACCGCATACATCTGGTCTGTCTTATGGCGGGACTCCGTACTGATCCGCTCCATCTCTCCGGCACGCTCCTGAATCTGTCCGGAATTTTTCTCTCCATCCTCTGCAAGCCGCTGGATATTGTCGGAACTTTCTCTCATAATTCCAACGTTTTCCACAATGTGCGCCGCATTTGCACTGGTCTCTTCCATCCCTGCCGCCAGTTCCTGCGTAGCCGCCGAATTGTCCTCCGCATAAGCGCTGTTCTGTTTCATAAGCTGGTTTAAATTTCCAGTATTTGTTTCCAAAACCTGCTGCGTCTGCTGCAGGTTTTCCATCATCGCCCGGAGCTTCTTTCGCATATCGTGGATCTTTGTTGCCATATCCCCGATTTCATCCTTCTGCTTCCGCAGCTTTGCTCCAGCCTCTGTCGGGCGGAAATCCAATGCAGCGGTCTGCTCAATCACAGAAGTCAGCTGACGGATTGGCTTTGTTAAGCCGGTACCCATAACAATACCAATCACTGCCGAGAGAATAAATGCAACAATCATTGCAAGAATAATCATCTTTGCAAGTCCGTATGCCTCGGAATAAATCTCCGACACCGGTGCCGTAAGCACCAGCTTCATGCCATTGTCCAGATTATAAAAGGCCAGCTTCTTGTCTACATTTTTGTAAGTATACTCTAAGGTTTTCCCCTGATTGCCATCCTCTGCCAGAAAATCTGCACCCTTTTTCAAGGAGCTGTCCAGATCGGTAATGACTGTACCCTCATCCACATTTTTGTGATGCATGATGGAACCGGAAGCATCCGTCAGGAATGCATAACCGGACTGATATACGGTTGTCTCATCCACCAGATCAGTAATCTGTGAAAAATCAATATCCATACCGACAACACCGATAGATGTTCCGTCTTCCGCAAACAATGGTACAACGTATGAAATCATGTAAATATTGACATTTTCATTCATATATGGAGACATCCAGATAGCTTCCTTTGCCTGCACCGGAAGATAATACCAGCCGACATGCTCTACATCACTTTCATCATACATGGAAAAATCCGTCGGTGTCAGACACTGCAGATCACTGTCAAGTGACTGACGCTGTGCAAAGATACCGGACGTTGGATTGGAGTAATTCGGGTTATACCGCAGATATACCGTCACTGCTCCGTTCGTATGGTTTGCGAAATCAAGCACCGCCTGCTGTACAGTCTCGGTGTATGTATCCGCATAATCCTTGCTCTGCCGGAACGAATCATAGTCAAAATTACTCATTGCGACTTCACTGAGCGTATCCACCGACTGCTCAATCTTCTGAATCGTGGAATTGATCTCTTCGGTCTTCTTCTGCCCGGTAAGCTGCATCATGGTCATTGCATCTTTTCCGGCTGTCCGCACAGAATTTGAAATTGCAATCACCCCGATCAGAACCGATGTAAAAAGAGAACAGATCAAAATAGACGATATAAGCTTTGTCCGTACTGATTTCATAATCCTTTGCCTCCCAAACTCATTTTTTCTGTTGTTTTTAAAAGTGTTCCCCTTATGTATTCCGAAAATCATCCAATACCGGTATCTGCAGAACGGTATCCCGGTAATTTTCACTTTCCATTATAACATACCATGCTGAATCTTTTAGATGTAATCGGAAATATATGGAATTTTATGAAACAGTACATCATCCAGACGGTCTACCGCTTCCTGCTTTCCTTCAATGCGTTCAAGGGCATACAGACGCTCAGCCGTCTTGTATCCCAGTAAAAGGGTAGTCAGCGTACCTATCTCCATTTTTAACTTATACTCTGCCGGTTCATCGGTCAGCATACATGTTCCATCGGAAAAACAGAGCCGAAAACTGCGATTGTTCCACAAAAGCAGGTGATCCTCAATTTCAAGTTCGATATACAGTGTTCCGCCATCCGGATCACATGGATAATCCTGTAAAAAGCTCTCGATATCAATAATCCGTCCCATGGCATACGGCCGGATCGTTTCCTTGATATCCCCATCATCCATCTCAAACGCAATCGGTTCGCTGAAATAGGTATAGCCATGCACCGCATCGATCATGGAATCATGCGCGTGGATATACTCCCACAGCCCCTTTTTTGCCTCGCGGTTTAAGTAGATCATTTCCTTGATATGCATGATATCGTTTTTGATCAGATAGACCATAAATCCGCATGGCTTGTCCTTGGTGTTATAGTAAACTGCCACGTTCGTATCGTCCTCATCCCAGCGCCAGTATTCCTCCCACGCCAGTGCATTCCGGAACAGGCAGCCGTGTGTGATTGATGCAAAATGCGAATGCAGCTCATGAAAATCGGTATTGTCCCAGTCCACACGCCGTACATATCCGGGTGCTTTTACTTTCGTCGGAATCTGACGGTCCTTGATATTGAAAGAAATTTTATTGGATATAATCTCCCAGCCCAGATGATGATACAGCGGTATGGAATATGGATACAGAAGGGCAAACGATCTTCCCTGCTGTTTCATATGTTCCAGACTCCGATACATCAGTTTTTTCATAATGCCCTGCCCGGTATATTCCGGATATGTACAAACACTCGTAACAAATCCAACGGGAAATACCTCCCCGTATATATTCATTTTCAATGGATATACGGCAAACTGGGAAATCAGGGTATCCCCGTCAAAACATCCCAGCACATCCGCACGCTCCAGTACCGGGAACTTCGACTGTTTGATCTCTTCATCTTTCCATCCGGTTGCCGTCAGTTCATCCTCCGTTACCTGAAAGGTATAGCGCAACAGCGCATTATACTGGTCCAGATCCTTCACATCCTTTGGTTCTAAGTAGCGTATGGCATAATTTTCTACCGAATTCATTTTTCCTCCTTCGGAATTTCTTCTTTAATAATGAGTATTTCTTCTTGATTTATAAATTCTCTTAAAATTCCCTTAACACTATACTGTTCCCCTATATCAGTGACATCAATTTCATTTATACAAAGATATAACCATGGCAGCTTTTGGGAAAGCTTTTCCATAAGATCTACAATACCATATGTTGTAAGGCTATTCTTCGAAGTATAGACAGAATATTGTCTATGTTCAAATCCATTCATTTTCATAAACTGGCTTATGTCCCGATATGCCTTTTTATAAAACTTGGGATTGATGGTTATTTTAGGTCTCGGATAATTTATTGCCAAGTCCTTCTGGCTCAAATCAAAAGTAATTTGTTTTCGGCTTGAACCGTTTTTTGTTTTATTTTCCATATTATGCACTTATCATCTGTTTTCTCTTTATTTGCGCTAAAACATCTTCACTTTTATTATTTTCGTTCCATGTGCAGGATGTTGCATAATTCAAAAACCACTTAGAACGTGTCAGGCGCATAATAATCGTCCACATATCAGAAAAATCGTTTTTCTTTTCTCCAGCACCGAAAGAAAGGACTTCTCCTTCTGCCACACATGAAATATTTTTTTTATCAAATTCCATTTTTATAGTTTCATAAATATTTGACATTGTATATCCATTTTTTTCTATTATTTTTTTGTCAAATGTAAAATCTACTCTCAGCATAATCATTCCTCCCCGTATAATATTATTCTCCGATTTTCCATCATTTCTTTCAATTATATCATTGTATATATGCATCATCAATATCTTTCGCTGATTGTCCCTTTGGTTATGATCCGCAGATTGTCTGTCATACAGACCATAATTTTGTTCTGCTTCCTGTAGTATTATTTTTCTTTGACAGTTACTGTCATACGTACCTTCGTGCCATCTTCTTTCGCATAAATATATGCACGTCCCTTGCCGATGGCGGTGATCATGCCGGTTTCATTTACCGTGGCAACATTTGTGTTCGAACTGTAGTACTCCGGTTTGTTGCCGGAGGATACCGTTACCTTCGGCTGACATGTTTCGCTGGCCGTTAACGAAATCTGTTCCTGTCCGACGGTAATCTTTGGCTTCTTTACCGTGACCTCACAGGTTTTGCTGACACCGTCGACTGTGACCGTGATGATGGCTGTTCCGTTTTTTACAGCGGTAACTCTGCCCTCATTGTCCACCGTGGCTACGCTTTTTTTATTTGTTTTCCACCTGGGAATACTTTTGGATGTGGAAGAAACGGATAACCGGAGCGTCCCCTTCCGGTAAAGGGTTGCGGATGTCCGGTCCAGCCGGACCGTTGGCTGCTTTACCGTCACTTTACAGGTCTGGGAGGTTTTATCTGCCGTGACCGTGATGGTAGTTTCACCCGGTTTTTTCGCTGTGATCACGCCGTTTTCGTCCACCGAGGCGATGCTCGAGCGGGCGGATTTGTACGTGACCGGATGCCCGGTTGATGTCTCGGCTTTCAGCCTCGCCGTATATCCGTTCTCCAAGGATATGGATTTCTGACTTAATGTAATGACCGTTTTTTCAACTGTAACCCTGCAGCCTGCCTCCCCATTGGCAATTTTTGCAGTGATCGTAGCATTACCGGCCTTTTTCGCCGTGATCTTTCCATAAGTGTTCACGGACGCGACTGTGGAATCACTCGAAGAAAACTTTGGTTTCTTTCCGGTAGAAGTAATCGCAGTCAGATAATACTCGTCTCCAATTTTCATGGTCTTAGTGTATTTTGTCAGCAGAACGTATTCGTATCCGCTGACAGCATATACTGTTGTGAGTCCGTTGTAACTGGAGAATAAAAGCATGGAAACCATGCAGAAGACAGCCAGTGCTGACTTTAAGAAGTTCTTTTTTGTGTGTAACATATGCCCCCATTTCCGGTTGCAGAAACAAACGGGACAATCAGCTTGTATAAAAATCTAGCATATCTTCTGCGGTTTGTAAAGAGATTTTTGTTTTAAAAATAGAAATGAAAAACTCTGTATTTATGAATGCCGGAAACTATCTGGGCAGTCTTTCTTCACGTTCTGTAAGTCTTGCCTCAAAACCACAGGGTGAATCAAGATACCAGTATGCCACCGAACAAACATCGTCCTGTCTTTCAAACAGTCCATATGGAGAAAGACCTATTTGCTGCAATGTCACCCGGATATCCTTATCAAAGCATATCGGATCCAATATATGCCACCGGTAAAGGCCACGCATTGGAGGACAATCATCATTAAAATAAGCAGACTGATATAAAGAATCACTTTTTGAGTAAAAAGGATATCCTATAAATGGGGTACAGAAATTCTGTTCTTTAAATTTTCCATTTTCAGTGCCCGCATAACTCCAGGCACCTCCAAAATAATCCTCCGTTCCTGTACCACAGATTGTCGGGTATTCAACATCTCCGTCAAGGTAAAATTTCATTTCACCTTCTCCCCACCAATAACGTTCCAGGGCAGCAATTCCCACATAAGTTCCTATATATTGTCCTCTTCCTCTCACCTGATCAAGGATGGTATAATCTTTTTTCTTACCGGTTAGTGGCTCACGTCTCCATTGTGCGCAAAAATACCCGGCATTCTCAGGAACCGGTTTTAAGTTATAATCTATCTGATAAAAAAATCCACCAATATCTGCCGGGTGCTGGTTTTCTATTGTTATCTTTGCATGTTTCTTAAATGGCATTGGAAAATAACAATGGAATCCCCTTACAGGATTGACTACAACCGGCAGGGAATTTACCGCACAGTCTACCCCAAAACCACAACAGAAAAAATCTCCCACCGGACATTCTACGGATGGTTGTTCTTCCCCATCCCAGTAAATACGCAAAACCAGATCCCTTAAAACAAAACATCCTTTTTCTGTTTTATTTGTAACCGTGAAAAAAATATGCTGAATAATTCCCGGTCCTTCAATATCTGCCAGTACTGTCGTTTCTCCTGTCAGAAGAGATGTACACGGTGAACCTTTTCTTCCTTTTCCCAGTTCTCCTGATGCCTGCCCTCCGGCACCTTTTTTTCCTTCTTTGTTTTCTCCTGTAATTGATCTGGACTGACCACCGTCCAGAATCATAACCTGACTCATATCAAACATTATTTGTCCCTCCTATCATTGTGTCACGTTCAAAAGGGGAATTTTCCCATTTGAATTTTCCCTGAAACTTCATTGGAGATACCTCTGTTTCTTTGCGGATTCCATCATGTTTTATTCCAAGGAACTGTGTGATATACATTACTGCAAACACACCTGAAGCCCACGCACATTTTCCACATCCGTTGCTCCTGCTTACTTCCCCCCTGTGGCTTTCTACTCCATATGGCCACCACCACCAGCTTCCATCAACATCTGCCAGACGAAGTAATTCTGTCAGTCTGCCTTCTTTTCCTCTGAACTCTTCTTCGTTTTCCGCTACAGACAATGCGCTTATAAACCCCGGAAAAGTAGCTCCTGACATTGCCCCCCAGCGGATTCCTTTAATTTCCGCATCGTAAGTAGGATTTTCCGTTACTGTGAAATTCATAAAATTTCTGTACAGATCATCAAAATAATCACAATATCCATAAAATGGCATTAACGTTGTATCACTTTCTTCACCATCATGCATAAGAAGGTTAATTTTTCCATCTTCTACAACATCCTGTAAAAAGACAAGTGCCGTATCAAGAAACGGTTTTCTATAATTTTCTTCCCAAATCCACATTTTTTGTGAATTTCCCGTTCCCCCGATGCCCTCAAGGTACTGTCTCTTTCCGCCAACCGTAACCGTCATTTCTTCATCAATTGCCATTTTTAACTGTTCAGCCTTTTGGGTATAATGCGAATATTTTTTCACATCATGAAAAACCTCCCCACAGATCTCAGCCATGCTTTGAAAAGCTTTCCATACGCAAATATTACTTCCTGTATGATATTTCCCTAATGCCAGTGCATCCGAAATCCAAGTACATGGATATAAACAATCGTTATCATCCTCTGTACGCTCCACCTGATCCATAATATCCACAAGTTTTTGGAAAATTTCCGGTCTATTTTTTAAGATCTCCGCTTTTCCCGTATTTTCAAAAGTAATTCCTGCTAACAGGATTCCCGCCAACGAATTTCCCAGCGAATGTGTAACTCCGCCCCTGCACTTGTCCCCTTCAGGTCTGATCCCATAATTTATAAACCATTCCATTCCTTTCCATGCCAGATCCGGTTCCAGAATACAGAATGGAAGAAATGCATAATACATATCCTTCATCCATATCTGTCGTGTTGCAGGAAATGAACCCCAGTTTGATCCAGTCACTTCCCCCGATGCATTCATTGCAATCGCATGAAAGCACTGCATCACTGCTCTTTCAAACAAAGCACCTTCCACCGGATGATCTTCCACTACCAGTCTTCCTAACATATTTCTGAAATAGTTATGTGTCTGCTCAAACCAATAACTGCTGTTGTTTCTGATCTTTTCTGCCTCTTCATATCTTCCCGGAGCATAAATGACAGAAGGAATCCATATATGTTCCGCTGCCGGGAGTGAAAACTCTGTTGTTTCTCTCCCGCTCCCCTGTAAAATGCTTATCTCATTTTTCAGGAAATCGTCTTCTGCATCTGTTTCACCAATAATCCGGATTTCACCATTTACCGGATCCGGACCGGTATTTTCAATACACATGCCATATACAAAAGCATTGCTTCTCGTATCACCGTTTTCGCTTATAGGGGCATACAAAATAATAGAGACCTTTACATTTCCAAAGTACAAAAGTGTTCTCGGAAATATATTATCAACCAAATCCATTGTATATTCCGTGTTTTTGTCAATTTCCTGTTTTTGCCCATTTATAAAGATTTCATAAGATACTGCCACCGAAGAGAAATCTTTATGCATCCATACGCCGGGAATGTCATCTGCCGGATAACAATCCCGGTAGAAATTTGCTGCTTTGATTTTACCGGATTCTCCCATGTGGACAAGCACCTTATTGTTGGAAATATCAAAGGTGCACCTGTCATCCCGGGGAATTTTTCCGTAATAGCTTTCCTTATTTCCCGTCTCAGACCGTCCATCTTTTACTTTTATGTAAAAATATGGATTCAACTCTGAAAACAAAGCATTATATAGTTTATTTTTCATATTTATTTTATAGCTCCCGCTGTTAATCCTGATGTTATATGTTTCTGTGCCAGTATATATATGATTACAATAGGAATTAAAGACACGGTAAGACCGGCAATGAATAAATCCCATTCTGTATTTGTACTGCTCCGGAAAACATAAAGGTTCATGGTAATCGTTCTGAGTTCTTCTTTTCCAAGCATAATATTCGGGAAAACAAAATCATTCCAGCACCATAAAAAATATAGTACCCCTAAAGTAACGGTTGCAGGTTTCAGTAAAGGAAAAACAATCTGTACCATGCTTCGGAATACTCCACAGCCGTCAATCATTGCAGCTTCTTCCAATTCTGCCGGAACACTTTTAAGAAATCCCATATAAGTCATAATTCCAAATCCGCAGTTCAACCCACCATACATAAGTGCCAGACCAAACAGTGAATTATTTAAATGTGCTGTCTTCGCCATAATCGTAATGGCAATCATAACCGCATGAAACGGAATGACCTGACCTAAAATAAAAAAGATATAAAAGCCGGATGATAATTTTCCTTTCAGGTGAGAAATTCCATACGCTGCCAGATAGCTGACAATCAAAGATATAAATACCGTAAGAACCGTTAAAACTGCCGAATTCAGAAAAGAAGATGCATATCTCATTGTCTTCATTGCCTGAACAAAATTATCTAAATATAAAGATGTTGGAAAAGAAACAAAATTCGTAAGAATTTCTTTCCCCGTCTTAAAAGAATTCATCACAATCAGGAATACCGGGAGCATAAAAACAGTTCCCAATACCAGCATAATTATGCCTTTCCATATATTTCCTTTTGCTTTTGTCATGCCTGTACCTCCTTCTTTCTGGTCACATAAAGCTGTACAAGAGTTACCGCTGCTACCATAAGAAACAAAATAACCGATTTTGCGGATGCATATCCATACCGGAAAGATCCAAATGCATCATTATAAATATCAAGTGCAATTGTCTGTGTGCTTCCTCCCGGTCCGCCTCCTGTTAAAGCAAACGGTATATCAAACGCTTTAAAACTATTTGCAATGGATACAAACAAATTAACTGTAACCGTTGTCATTAATAATGGAATTTCAATATAACGAATTTTTTTTAAGCCAACACATCCATCCAATTTTGCAGCTTCCAGTACATCCTTTGGAATTGTCTGAAGGCCTGCAATATATAAAATCATCAAGAATCCTGTTCCCTGCCAGATACTTACAATAGATGTGGCAAAAAAAGCCCATCCCGGTGTTCCAAACCAGCTTATATTGGCCAGAAAATGGTTTGATAGCATTTTTCCAACATCCGGTATTGCTCTTGTAAAAATAAAATACCAGACATAGGAAACCATTACCCCACTGATGATGTTAGGTATGAAAAACATTGCTCTCGAAACACTTCCCCCAAATACTTTTTCACTAAGGAAAAACGCGGTGATAAATGCAAGTATATTAGTAAATATAATTGTAATGATTCCCAATATCAGTGTAAAAATAATTGCCTGTTGAAAATCCTTATCATGAAACAAACGCACATAATTGTCAAATGCCACAAACTCTTTTGTTCCCTTCATCAGATTCCAGTTGGTAAGAGAGTTCGGCAATGTTCCCCCCAGCAATGGAATAACCAATGTAAATGTATACAGGAGCAGTGCCGGGAGCATTAACAATAAATATCTTTTTCTATTTTTTTTATATATTGAATCGGTCATGATATCCCCCCTCATATAAGATAAAGAGGAACGCAATGTCCTCTTTATCTTTTTGGTTTACTATGGGTTAAGAAGTTCCTTATTACTTTCATCCAATTGCGTCAATGCCTGATCTTTGTTTACAGATCCCGCCATATATGCCTGAATAATATTGCCAATTTCCGTATTGCTCCCTGCTGGCAGCTGCTGATATACCCACGGTCGGTTCGTGCCATTATCCATATATGCTTTGTAATCATCCATATATTTTGCTGAATACTGTCCCTCATATGGCATACATGGAACAGCTTCTCCCATGGCATCATTTGTATTTGCGAACCAGCCGTCTTTACTTGTATCATCACTTAAATAATCCAGAACCTTTAAGCATGCCTCTTTATTTTTTGTATGACTATTAATGGCACATGCAACACCAACATCAACATCCAATTTTGCATCCGATGGGTCATCCGTGACAGGTGCAGCAAATAATCCGATTGGAAGATCCGGATCAATGGTGGATACATTCAATAATGAAAATTCTCCTGAAAACAGCATTGCCGCATCTCCATTCGCAAAAGCAGTAAATCCGGCTGTAGAATCTGAATCCATATAATTACCTCCAGAATTTTCTTTCATTAAGTCCAGAAAAGCGAATACATTATCAGACTTATCTGTTTTATAACTTCCAGATCCGTTGTTCATGGATTCTATCCAGCTTTCCATATTGTCGTTCTTATCAACTGCCGCTCCTTCCAGACAGCTGAATGCATGATTCAATGTCCAGGAATCTTTATAAGTAGCTGCAAAAGGTGTGATACCTGCATCCTGAAGCTTTTTACAGTCTTCTTTTAATTCGGAAAATGTAGTTGGTACTTCTTTGATTCCTGCTTTCGCAAACAAATCTGTATTGTAAAAGATTCCGAGGAATTCCTGTCTAAGTGGATATGCGTAAACTTTACCATCATCACTGGTAGCTTTCAACGAATAGTCATATACCTTTTTTGTGAATTCCTGATCACTCAAGTCCATAAGATACCCATTCTTTGCAAACTGTTGTACCTGTGCATATGGAGTCAGCCAAAACATATCCGGCAGATCATTGGAAGCTGCCCTTGCACCAAGATACTGATTGTAATCACCTGTTGCCGGCTGAATAGAAAGTTCTATTTCATCCTGCATTTCATTAAATTTAGCAGTAGCATTATCAAATGTATCCTGTCCGCCCCCACCAAAAATAACCATCGAAACTTTTGTCCTGTCCGAACTTCCTGTTTTTTCTGGTGATGATGCCCCACATCCTGCTAGTCCAGTTACCAGCACAGCTGCGAGTATTCCCGCCAGAATTTTTTTTGTTTTTCTCATCTTTTTTACCTCCCATGTCATTTAATTTTTGATGTAATTATGATAACATACACCATGTACGAAATGTACTGCACAATATTTTACATTTGATTCACAGATTTTGACATCATCTGGACTTTTCATTAGGGAAAATACATAATAGCCTTAACAAATATATAGACTACAGAGGAGGTCTGCAATGAAAGTTATAAAAAAGAAAGTCAGCAATTTTATAAAAATGCTCAGCATTAAACAATTATATTTTACAGCCGTACTTCCATTATCCATAATTGGATATATCCTTATTGCATTTTCCGTCCGGAATGTTTACTTTCACCAGATAAAAAACACACTTACCTCGGAAACGCAAAACGCTATTATGAATAAAACTGACAATTTTAACAGGTATTTTGATTCCCTTTATTATGCAACTGATTCCATCATTTATTCTGATGCCACACAGCAATTTCTTCGAAAGAACCTTGTGTCCCCATCGACAAATGATCAATTGCAGTTAGCAGAAATTTTAAATAACTTCATGAACCAGCCTTCAGATTCTTATATTATAAACAGTTGGACAACCTCTAATCCCATGATTACCATCTCCATTCAGAACGCAAACGAGGATCTTTTTTCAACAACCGCTGTTTATGAAACGGAACGGAAGCACACAAGCGCATTACTTAGTCTATTAAAAAATGATATTATTTCACTCCACGGACAGGGAGATCTATACTGGGATTCCCAAAGTAAAAGCTTATATTTTTTTCGCGCCATATACAACAGTCAGATATCTCAACCGAATCAATTTCTAGGTTTATTTTCGGTACGCCTAAGTAAACGGGTCTTTTCGGATGCTATAGGATATTACGCTCCATCAGCTTCGACCTCTTACTGTTTTGCCAATTTAAAGGGTGAAATTATCTCTAATTTTTCCCTTTTATCTGATTCTGACTGCCGTGAACTATTAAAAAAAAATAAACTGACCTTATATCATTACAATTACCATATAAGTTCTCCAAAATTAAAATATGGCAACTTTATACTTATGGGAATTGTAAATGATTCAAAATTATATGCCGGCTCCTATCGACTGCTACGGCACTTGCTTATCCTTACCACTATATCTCTGCTATTAATTACAGGTTCCATCACCCTGGCTTACGGAGTAATTGCAAACCGCTTTAATCAGTTTATTAAGAAATTAAATTCTACGGATTCTTTTGGAAAAGCATCTTTTATACATATGAATGTAAAGGGTGAATTTGAAGAACTTGAGGACGTGTATAACTCTATGCTTGTCAGAGTATCCCAACTTACTTCCTCCCTGCATGCTCAGGAGATTGCTACAAAGGATGCCGAATTGGCCTCTTTATATGCACAGATCAATCCTCATTTTTTATACAATACTCTTGACTGTATTAATGGTCTTATTTCTTTGCAGAAAAAAACGGAAGCACAGGAAGCTATTATTTCTTTGAGCAAATTATTAAGGTTTGCCATAAAAGAAAGAAATATTGTTCCCCTGAAAAAGGAATTAGAATACGTGAGAAATTATTTATTCATTGAGAAAATCCGCTATCAGAATAAACTGCTTGTTCTGATTGATGTACCAGAAGAACTGCATGCATATACCATTCCGAAATTGACACTGCAGCCTTTGATCGAAAACGCAATTATACACGGTTTTCATAATTCCCTAAACGAAGTCATCATTGCCGTTACCGCAGACTCTGATGAAAAATCTATTATTCTACACATAAAAGATAACAGCGGTGGAATTCCAGATGAAATTATGGATAACATCAATCATTGGAATCCATCGGATGATTCTGAGAAAAACCTTTCCGGATGCAGCGGTGTCGGTCTAGTGAATATACAAAAAAGACTCCGTCTTACATACGGAAATAATTATGGAATTACGATACAAAAAAATAACAAAGGTGGAACACATATTCTTATACAAATACCAAAAAGGAGCGATCTATGAAAATCTTAATTGTAGATGACGAAGAAATTCAACGCAGAAAACTTGCCCGGCTTATATCAGAAAGTTCTATTTCTTTTTCTGATATTTTATGTGCACCAGATGTTCCGGGAGCAATAGAAATTATTGAAAGCCAACATCCCAGTATCGTACTATCCGACATACGGATGCCAGTAAAAGACGGTCTTGAGCTGACACAATATATACAGGAATCTTATCCGGAAATACTCGTAATTTTGGTTACAGGATATTCTGAATTTGAATATGCCCAGGCCGCAATCCGTTATAATGTATTTGATTATATTTTAAAACCTATAGATCCGGAATCTACATTATCATGCATACGTCATGCTACTGCAAAACTTGAATCCATAAAACGGCGAGAAAATAATTATAAGGTATTACAAAATTATTTCAATGAAAATGTATCTTACATCAGGAATCAGTTTTTGCAAGAGTTGCTTTTCTGGCCCTCTCCACTGTCTGAGGAGCAACTGCTTGTGCAAAAAGATCTGTTGCACATAAACATCACCAATTTCAGACTTGTTGTTTTAAAATGTCATCTTCATACAGACGCTGTTTCCAATCAAATAGAAGAAAAATATTATTACTCACATCTGGCAGAACTGGCAATAAAAAAAAGAGATTCCGAGGCTCTGTTATATAATATTGGAGATATTCTATACTGGATTTATCCTTCAGATAATAATGGCATCTCAAATTATGCCATGATGAAAGATATGGAACTTCTATTAAATGAACTGGATGGAAATGATGTTATATTCCAGATCAGCATAAGCAGCCTTTCCAATAATTTTAACCAGTTAAATACTCTGAGGCGTCAGATAACCATATGCCAGTCCCATTATGAGAACCATTCCGATGATTTAATTATTTTCTATGACGATTTAAGCACACAATCATATGACCTGTTTAATGTTCACGAAAAGACGCAGTTTCTTTCAACACAAATTTTAGCCGGTAACACCAAAGAAGCCATAAAATGTCTGGATAGTTTTACATCTGATTTATCTGGGAATAAAATTATAAGTGAGGAAATCTTTTTTTTCCTGCTTTCCTCCATCTCCTTTACTTTGCGTGAAATATCGCAAAACGATGATTTAAAAGATGAAATCTATGATAAATTAAATACTCTAAAGAACTGCACGGAAAAGGATTTTTCTGTAACTAGATTTTTCCCGATTGTCACATCTATATGCAAACTGGTGAATACCCAATATAAGACAAACGGAAACACTATTGTTGAGCAGGTATTGAAATATATAAAATCCAATTACAATCAATCCATCAGTCTGACCAGTGTATCTGAATATGTACAGCGAAATCCTTCCTATGTCAGCCGTCTGATTCGTCAACACACAGGAAAAAACTTTACTATGATTTTAACAGAAAAAAGAGTGGAAGCATCCAAGCGCCTTCTGAAAGAAACCGACAAAAAAATAACAGATATTTCCGATTTAGTCGGATATCCAAATCAGCGGTATTTCAACCGGGTTTTTTCATCCTATGTGGGAATGGCTCCAAATGATTACAGAAAAATCACCCAGACATTTGACTGAAAAACCATTCGTAAAGACGATTTTTTCAAGAGTTTCCTTGATAGGAGACAACGCAACAGATTTAATAAACGTTTCCCATGATGCCATAGATGATTGTCTGGGAATATGCAAACAGCGAGGGGAAAGGAATCATGCTGTGTAGAAACCTCCCCCTTTCTTTTCCACAAAATAAGCTATAAGTAGTATAAACTATCCACAGCTTATTGAAGGGTTAACTGTTTATCCATGCATCCAATGTATTTATGAATACTTGGAAAAAAGAAAGTAACTGTTCAGAACCAATGTCACTTAGTTAGTGATACGAGTTGGGAATATTCATAGAAATATAGCATTAGTCATGTTCCTGTATCCACAAACCAGTTGAAAGCAGGAAAATTTCTTGCTGTTTATGGTACAACAAAAGGCTGATTGCGAATCTGCCTCTTAAAAAGTTATAATGATAATGATGTTTATGCAGCCTTACATATGAAATATCGTGGTTTTCCAGAAATGGGTTGCTTGAAGTCTTGAGTACTGAAGATCATTCCAGACAGGGATTAATTTCTTTGGCAATAAAGACATCACGTCATATTTGTCCTTCTCCATGTTCAGACAGAAAAAGACTCTGCAGATGCAGATATGTGCAGCTATTGTAAAATTGACTTTATACGCATGTTTTGTATCGTTTGTTTCCAACACTATATAGTTTATCACAGTTTCCATGATGTTATAAGTGATCAGTTTTGCCCATATCTCCTGTTCGATATACTGTGGTTTATAGGAATGAAAATTGCTCAGTCCAATCATGTATTTCAGCTTTCTAAAAAAGGATTCGACTCCCAACCCTGAAATGTAAGGCATTTCTATATCTAAAAAATAATTCCATATGTTTTCAGATTCTCCTTAACCACTTTCAAACATTCTTTTGCAGAAGCAAAGGTTCTAATATTTCCGTGCATTTTACAACCATCCATTAACTACTAAACATTTCCTGAATTTCCCTGTCCTATTCTCCAACCACAACCTTACAATCCTTCTTAAAGCACGCAATTCCATACTTAATAAAGTTCCTCATTCCGTCCTGTCTCAGCCTATCCACATAGTCTTTTTCCTCTATCTGCTCCAGTGCTTTGGCACATGCCGCATCCATATCTCCATTTTCTGCATATTTGAGTTCGATTACGATTCCTGTCCGGTTGTCCGGCACCTCAACCAAAATATCACTGTAGCCGGTTCCGGACTCGGCATTTGACTTTGTAAGCCAGGTTGCTTTATAGCCCAGCAGACCAAGCAGAATGCCATGATAGAAATTTTCTTTCTTTTCTTTTGCAACCGCTGTGTCTCTTATGCTGATCGTGTTCCACAGATAATCTCCAAAGATCTGCTCAATTTTTTCCGGATTTTTTTCCAAAAATGCATTGCTGAATTCTTCCAGTTTTTTACCGTCATTCCTGGACACATCGCTGAACCATTCCCTGATTTTCTTTATAAAAAGGTTTTTAATTTCCCTGTTTGGTATGGTCAGGCGGTATTTTCCGCTTTCTGTACGTCCCTGATGCGTCAGATATCCGGTGGTAAAAAGTACGCTCCACAGGTTTTCAATGCTTTTATCAAGCTCATCATACGTGAGTTCCAGCGAGATTTCTTTTTCAATACATTCTCCTGCAATCAGACGCTCGATTTCGTTTTTTGTCTGGACATCCGCTTTGTCTATAAATCTACGCACAATGGCATTGCCGCTTGAATTCGACCAGAAATCTTCTGGCATTGCGTTCGGATCTGCACACAGGCTTTTACAATACCGGATAACATCCCACGGACAGTAAATATCGGTGTTTCCGAAATGATAACCATCGTACCACTCCTTAACTTCCGGATAGTGGTCTGAAAACGTGTAATCATCCAGAAGTTTTTCAACCTCATTGTCCGTAAATCCAAAACTCTCATCATACGGAACATTTAAAACCGACAAAACCTCGAAATTGTTAAATCCTGTAAAAATACTTTCTTTGGAAATACGCAAGCATCCTGTTAAAACGGCAAACTGCAGACTATCATTGGTCTTTAAAGCCATTCCGAAAAGTCCCCTAATGAGTGAAACCATCTCCCGATAATAGCCATTCTGAAACGCTTTATCCAGTGGAACATCATATTCATCTATGAGGATTACGGTTTTTTGTCCATAATGCCTATGCAATAAATGTGACAGTATATATATGCTTGATGTCAGTATATTCTCATCCATAGAATATTTACCATTATGCAATGCGACAATTGCCTGATACTGCTCCTTTTCATTATCAGATAGTTTGTCACTCTCTGACAAAAATGAAAAACGTTGTGCCTCTCTTCCTGCCAGCTCTGTGATACGATACCTTGCATCCTCATAAGATAATCCTTCCACGCTCTTGAGTGAAAGAAATATGACCGGGTATTTTCCCATATATTGTTCGCAAATTTCCTTGTTTCCCGCAATATATAACCCGTCAAACAATGTCGTATCCGCGCCTGCCTCAAAAAAAGCCCGCAGCATACTCATATTTAATGTTTTTCCAAAGCGGCGGGGACGGGTAAAAAGAGTTACTTTGCTCCAATCTTTTCATTGTAATTCTCGACTTACATTGATTTAAGAGGCTTGTTCGGACAGGGAAATTTTAATGTTCGGATATCTCCGGATTTGCACAGAAAAGTCTTTGTATAAGCAATCACACACTAGATGTCCATGAATCGACATATCTGGGGAACCCTTAAAAAATCGCCTGCTGCCCAGGAACCATGCTGAGAAATTTATACCTAAGTTTATAAGTTGTTTCGAATTTTCATAAACTCTTTAGCATGTTGTCACAACCTGTTCATAATGCACTGGTAATATAAAACCATCAAAACAAAAGGGGCTGTTGTATTTTAACAAACGGTGTTGGGGTGCTGTCAGTTCCGACTAAAAACAATTCGCGAAAGCGATTTTTCTTATAGATCCGCCACAGAATATCTTTTCCTCCCTCTGTGGCGGGATTTTTTATGCACATTGCCTTCTGGATATTGGCATATGTATGAAAATCTGCTGACTGAATTTTTTTCTTCTCTCTTTCGGGACATATGTATAAAAACTTATTGGCTATGTCCCTCTTCTTTTGCTTGTGGGACATATGCACGGAAACTTATCGGCTATGTCCCTTTTCTTTTGCTCACTGGGACATATACATGAAAACTTACTCACTATGTCCCTTTTCTTTTGTTTACCGGGACATATATGCCAGAAAAAACGCTATATGTCCCATTGCCGCAGACATAAGGGACATAATGCAAAGGAATGATTCTATATGTCCCACTGTGCCAAAAAAGCGAGACATAACAGAGCAAAAATTTTCTATATGTCCCCAGGATCGCCTTGCTTATTACCGTTTTTTGTATGTCACGGTCTCCTCCCCGCTGACATGCGACTAGTTGCGCTTTTCGCGCATGAGGATTTCTGCAATCTCACGCTGTGCTGTTTTTGAAATTCCTTTTTCTTTATAATAAGGTGATGGCTTTTTGTCTTTGCCCGCACTGTTTCTGGCAACACTTATTTCGCGCGGTGCATCCACCAGCAGATGTATGTTGTTGGCAGAGCCTCCGGAAAAAACGATTTTAATGTTATCTCCCAATGTAATGTATTCGCCCGGTTTCAAGCTCAGTTTCAGCATAAGAACCTCCATGTTTATTCCCCTTCATCCAGAGGATGCAACTCTCCTTATAAGAATGTTGCATTTTTACGCTGTAATTTTATTATGTTCATTATCTGTAAAACTATGTGTTCTATTTTCTTTTCCAACCAGATCTTTGGACTCCATTTTTCTTAAAAGAACTGCTACCCGCACCGTGCTGATTCCAATCGTATTGCTGATTTTTCCTGCTATAGCCTGAATCTATGGAGAAATGCATCATTTATGTATTATACAGTTTTATTTTTTCCTGCTATAATCAGGGTAATTACAATAATTTTGAACGAAAGACGGTATTAAAATGAAAATTTCTGACGCATGTAATCATAAAAAAAGCTTATCTTTTGAGATATTTCCTCCGAAAAAGGACAGTGAACTGAAAAATATTGATGCGACACTTGATGTGCTGTGCGAACTGCAGCCGGATTTTATCAGCGTGACGTTTGGTGCGGGCGGCAGCTTAAACTGTAACCGCACGATTGAACTTGCCAAAAAGATCAAGCAGAACTACCATGTGGAGCCGGTTGTGCACCTGACCTGTCTACATTACAACCGGGCAGAAATTGATGAATTTGCCAGAATCCTTACCGCAGAAGGCATCCAGAATGTGCTGGCACTGCGCGGAGACCGAAATCCGGATCTTACCGAAAAAGATGATTTTAAGCATGCATCCGACCTCATTTCCTATCTGAAACCGAAGGGGGATTTCTGCTTTTTAGGTGCCTGCTACCCGGAATGTCATCCGGAATCTGCCAATAAGATTGAAGAGATCCGCCACTTGAAGGAAAAGGTAAATGCCGGAGCAGAAGTGCTGCTTTCCCAGTTGTTTTTTGACAACACACAGTTTTACCGTTTTGTGGAGGACTGCCGGATTGCGGATATCAATGTGCCAATTGTTCCTGGCATCATGCCGGTCATCAATGCCGCGCAGATCAAGCGAATGATTACGATGTGCGGAGCTTCTTTCCCGGAGCGTTTCCAGAAGATCATTCATAAATTTGAAGATAACAAGGCAGCTTTATTTGATGCGGGTATGTCGTATGCGTTAAGCCAGATCATTGATCTGCTGGCAAACGATACCGATGGAATTCACCTGTATACCATGAACAATCCGGTGGTTGCCCGCAGGATCTGTGAGGGAATTCAGCATATTATATGATGTTTATTGTGTCAGGCACTTTGTTCTTTTAGGCATTATCTGCAAAAAAGTGATTCCTTCAACTCAATATACCCAATGAGCATCGGTCCGGCCCAAAATAAAAGAACACCTTCCATCACCCTCACAAGAGAAATTTTTTGCGTAAAGCTCATGCTTCCGATCACGATCAGCATGGCAAATGCGCCAAATTTCCACACAAACTTCCAAAGATACTGCATCCTCACACGGATGTAGTTTTTTCCCGAAACCGGAACAAACCGAAGTATTTTTGAAACCGCATCCGATTTTTGCATCCTCCGGCTGAAGGCTTCATTGCTCCATTGATACGGTGCCAATACATAGTTATCCATAAAAACGACCATCCACACATAGCTCAGTATCAGCCACGCATCCCGATAAAATATTCCATCAAAAATCAGCGTCATCCCTAACACTAGCACAACAGCTGCAAACATCCAGTATAAAAACCATGCCAGCTGGTCCGTGCTCGCCTTTAAATTCCGGTCAAAATTCTTCAAATTTTCCTGTTGCTTCTTATCCTCTATCGTCATCCTCGACACTCCTATCTTTTACACATAATACCCATGTGTTTCGATTCAAGCACATTTTTCTGCACTTCACTCAACCCTTGCCGTCTCACCGCATAACCTTCACTGCCACAACGCCTTATGCATTCTCATAAAACGAAGTAAATTCCCCATGCTCAAACTGTCCGATATAATCAAATTCTTTCCGGATGTCATCCTCTAAGTGCGACGACATGATCACGGAACAGTCCAGCACTTCCAACTGCTGCCGGAGCAACCTGTAAAATTCCTTGCGGAAGATCGGATCCATCCCCGCAGTCGGCTCATCTAAAAGAAGAAGCCTCGGTTTGTGTGCGAGTGCAAATGCAAGCTGAAACTTCATATTCTCACCGCGCGACATCTTCTCCACGGTCCGTGCCGTGGTAAGATCCATCTGCTCCATCAGCGCAGCAAACTGATCCATATCAAAGGTATCATAGAAGCTGCCCAGCATCCTTGCATTCTCTCTTGCACTCTTCTGCCGCAAAAACAACCGCTCCTCAGAGACAAATCCGATCCGGTTCATCGACCACGCATGATCTTCCGCGATATCGGTTCCGTCCAGATAAAAGCTGCCGCGATAATGCTTCTTTTCCTCCATAATATAGCGGAAGAATGTCGTCTTTCCGGCACCGTTTTCCCCGATGATTCCCATAATATATCCACTTGGAAGTTCAAAATCCACATTTTGCAAAGCGAACCTGCCTTTGCCGAATAACGCTTTCTTCCCCTGTACCTGCTTCGCAGAAAAAATAATATCTTCCATCTTACAGCAATCCCTCCAGCATCTCACGAATATCCTCAGTTCCAAGTCCCGCCTGTTTTGCAAGCGTAATCCACTCCTGCAGGCGTTTTTCCAATTCCATCAGCTGCTTTTCGTGCAGATAATCCGTGTTGTATTTGCACACATAAAATCCTTTATTGGAAACGGAACGGATCAGTCCCTCCCTCTCCAGTTCCTCATACGCGTGCTTCGTCGTGATCACGCTGACGCCGATATCCGCTGCCAGTCCCCGAATGGACGGCAGCGCCTCGTCCGGCTGCAGTTCACCGGATATGATCTGATTCTTGATCTGATTGACAATCTGCTCGTAGATGGCATACGTTCCATGCGGTTCAATGACGATTACCAGTCCCATGTCTCCTCCTTCGTTGCAAGTTCATAGACGGCGAGTTTCTCTCTGATTCCACCCCAACGCTTGTGAAGCGCATAAGAAAGAGGTGCGTAAATGATGAGATAAATAACAAGCGCAACCCCAAATTCCACATTCGAAATCTCCGAAGAACAGATGCCAATCATCACGCAGCTTGCGATCACACTGAATACCGTGATCGGTCCGTTAAAATAACTTACCTGCCCATAAGCTGCCCGCGACGCATTATTCCGCCAGACCAGTCCGTCGTTTGTAATTCCCACACAATAGGACATAAAGAACACCGTTACCAGCTGCAGGATCACGCCTTTTATCATCATCGGCTGCACGATCAGCAGGATGATATCGATTACCGCACACAACGCAAGCGGCAGGCCAATCTTAACCTTTAACATTCTCCGGATATATTCCTCGCGCAGCTTTTTCGATCCGGGAACCAGATACAGCATCGTCGGCAGGGCACTCGTATGTGTGATTGCTGCAAACAGCGCAAGAGCCATCGGAAATGTGAGCCATATATACCCAAGCCCTTCCTTTGCACTGCCAAATACCAAAGGCGAAAACGATGCGCCAAACAGGATCACATAAAAGATACTTTTCAATACCTGATCACGGTTCTTATATTCCAGAAAATATTCTCTGATCACATTCTTATATTTGATTGCCTCTTCCATGCTCCGCTCCTTTCGCCAGATAATACATCAGTTCCTCCGTGTCCGGCTCCCACACCTTAAGTGCCCGGTCATACTCCGCGTGATCATGTTTGACCAGAGCACTGCAGCCCACCGGTGTCTCCTCCATATAGACCAGCCGCCCGCCAAAAGCCCTCAACGCATGACGCTCGCCTGCCACCATCCGGTATGCATCACGGACCGACTCGATATCTCCATACAACAGTTGTCTGCCTTTCTTAAGCAACAGCAGATAGTCCGCAAACCGGTCCACATCCGAAGTAATATGTGTCGAGAGGATCACACTCTTCGTTCCGTCCGCGGTAAATTCTCTTAAAATATGATGGAATTCTTCACGGAAGGTCTGATCAAAATTCGCCCCCGGCTCATCGAGCAGCAACAGTTTCGGATGATGCGCCAGCGCAAAAGCAAATGCAAACTTCAGCTTTTCTCCCTTGGACAGTTTCTTATATTTTTTCTTTCCATCCAACCGGAATCTCTTAAGATATTCCTTTAACAGTGTCTCATCATAATTTTTATAATATTTTCCATAATGTCTGCTGTTTGCGATCAGAGAACCCCAGTCATCGAACCATTCCTCATGAAACACAAATCCAATATCCTGCTGTAATTCCATCTGATTTGTACGGTACTCCTTCTCCTGTATAGAAATCGTTCCATCGTACTCATAAAGTCCCGCCAGAATTTTTAACAGTGTGGTTTTCCCCACACCATTCTCCCCGATCAGTCCGCAGATATAACCTGCCGGAAGTTCAAAATGGATGTCCTGTAATGCAAATGAACCGAATCTCTTGGATACGTTCTCGGTTTTGATCATTGTCTGTTCCATGCCTTTACCTCGTATTTTCATTCGTGCAAAGTTTTGTTCCGTCTGTGTATGTGTATATACACATATATACACCATGTTGTTTTAGTTGTCAACGTAAACTTACACCCATTCGACTTTTTCTATCTCTCCATCCGGTTTCAGGCGATTGTACGCCTAAACACGCTGGTAACCATTTTAATTTTTTCCGGATCCGCTCCAACAAAATTTGTTTTTAAAAATAAAGGCTTTGGGACATTCTTTCAATGCCCCAAAGCCTTTATTCTTTCTTAAATATCATATACACTTCTTACTTTTAGCCCGACCGGTTCTGCGCTTATGATCCGTACACGCTTCTCACCCGCATTCATATCAAAATAGTTATCCTCAAGAACCATATCCTCATTTTCATTTAAGATTTCCACGCTCTTTGCATATGCCTCTGCCGATACAATGATCTCATTACCCTCGACGCGCGCACGAAGCTTCGGATCCTGATAATGAAAATACTTGTGATACGAAAAGATTACACTTGACGCACCGATGCATTTGCCATCTTCCCATGCTTCGTAACTGACATATTCCTCAAAGCAATCAATAGATTAAATTCTTAAACGCAACATTCATACCGCCCGTGGAACCATCATAATTATCGCTGTCATAATTGTCATTAACTGCAATAACCCGTACCTGATAAAGTGGAAATATCTGCTCCAGAAGACTACCGACTTCAATATAATCCCTTCCGAGTCTGGATAAATCCTTTACAACAATGCAGGATATTTTATCAGCCCGGACATCCTCCATAAGCTTCATATAATCCGGTCTTTCAAATTTTGTTCCGGTAAATCCATCATCACAGTATTCCTGTACCTTCGTATCCTTAAGCCCGAATGATTGCCAATAAATGCTTCTAACAATTCCCTCTGACTGGATACACTGTTACTCTCCTCCTTCTGATTTAATGATACATCCTCATCTTCCATAGAAAGGCGAATATACATAGCAGTTATCTTACTCATACAAATCACCTTCTCTCTTATTCTTTACCTGTAACAGTTCTTCCAGACAATCATCATAAACCAGATTTACGGAAATTCTGCCATCTTCAAACACCTGTACCTTGTCAACAAATGCATCTGCCAGCTCTTTGTTAAGCTTTCTGCATTTCAGATATTTATTGATAAGGTTTTCCCAGTCTTCATCAATCTTATAATTCTTTGAATACAGGTTCTGAGATACTAAAAGATTATCAATCTCCTTCTTCAAAGCTTCGCTTTTTAAAAGATACTGCCATTCCTGTTTTCACACCGTACTTCTTGGCAATATAGTCGGCTGTTAAGACAATCCCATGTCTTGCCTCCGGGTCACCGCCTACTGCCAGTGGCTTTCCTGCAAGCTCCGGATGATGCAGATGCTCAATCGAAGCATAGCAACAGTTGATATCTGAATGAAGTATTACCCTGTCTCCCATCTGCATAACCTCCTGCATTTAATCTGTCACTACCATAACCTTTAGTCCAAGTATATGAGTAATGTTTCTTACAGGGCATAGTATAACCCCAAGAATAATCGACTGTCAACGGACACATGTGTCCTTTTTCTCATTATATTGGATTTTTAACTTGAATAATTGGCACTATTGCTATATACTATGGAGTGAAAAGAGACATTTGAAATCAACAAAATGAAAGAAAAGAGGCGTATGTATGTACTCAATCGGAGAAATCATTTCATCATATAGAAAAAAGAAAGGCTTGCTCCAACAGGATCTCGCTGATGAACTGGCAAAGGAAGGCATTGCCATTTCCTATAAAGCCATATCCAACTGGGAGAGAAATCTTGCTGAACCAAGCGTTACCATATTTTACAAAGTGTGTAGAATCCTTGGTATTACTAACATGTATGAGGCATATTTTGGAGTAAATCCTACTGATCCTTTCTCCTCACTTACTGATGAAGGCAGGGAAAAGGCTATGGATTATATCAATCTGCTCCACGCATCCGGAATGTATGAAAAGCAGACTGCTAAGATAATTCCATTCCGTAGCATTGATATTTTTGAAAATGCCGTATCAGCCGGAACCGGTAACTTCCTTGTAGACGGACCGAAAGAGACTGTACGCATAGATGAATCTATCCTGCCGGAAGATACTACTTTCGGTGTCCGCATTAGTGGTGACAGTATGGAACCTGAATTCCACGATGGTCAGATTGCATGGGTATTACAACAGGAATCTGTCGCTAATGGAGAAATCGGCATCTTCGCTCTAAACGGAGAAGCCTACATCAAGAAATTACAAAACGATAAAGACGGAATTTTCCTTATCTCGCTTAATGAAAAGTATGCACCTATCAAGGTTGGAGAAAACGACCGCTTAGACATATTTGGAAAAGTTCTTGGAAAATCTGATGCTTCTGCTATCACAGGACATTGCTGATAAAATTGCAAGTCCTTTTTATTGGACACATTATTTTGCATAATTGAAAATAAGAAAACCTAAAATGAAAAATTAAACCTGTACTTTGACAACTGAAAATGGCTATAAAAGGTCTAGTTTACTTTTTCTACAGCCCTTTCCAAGGCATGATATATTGGTTATATCGATTACTATCTGCTGGGAAAGGAGCAGATATGAATTATTACAATGCTAGCGGACAAATGGACCTGTCAGATCGAATAGCAATAGAAACTGGGATATGCATCGGGGAGTCATTCAAAAAAATAGCAAAAAGACTTCGCAGACATCCATCTACTATTGCACATGAAGTTAAAGAAAACAGAACCTTCATTAAAGGTAATTACCCGAATGGAAAAGATTGCCGCATGGCAAGACAATGCACAGTAAGGAATTTGTGCGGCTGTGATGAAGAAGCCTGTAATACAAAGTGTAGACTTTGCAGAGAAGTGGATTGTACCAAGGTATGCGATAGATATGTATCAGTTGCTTGCCATAAGTTTGATTCGCCTCCGTATGTTTGTAATAACTGTAAGGATAAAAAGCTTTGCAACAAAGATAAGTATATTTACAGTGCGAAATTCGCTGATGCAGCTGTAACTCGTCGTAGATCGGAGAGTCGACAAGGAGTTAGACTTTCTGATGAAAAGAAGGAAGAATTGGATGAACTTGTGACTCGACTTGTTAAGAAAGGCCAGCCTTTAACACACATATATGCAGAACATGAAAATGAAATGCCAGTGTGTTTGAGAACACTTTATAACTATATCGATGAAGGTGCCTTATCTATTAAAAACATAGATTTAAGAAGAAAGACAGGCTACAAACCACGAAAGAAAAAGTACAACGATATCAATGGATTTCACTCAATGGAGTATAGACAGTGTAGGACATATGAGGATTTTGAGTATGCGATGAAATTCAAATATTCAGAAGATGAAGTAACAGAAATGGATACTGTAAAAGGCGTTAGAGAATCTGGAAAGCGTTTGCTTACAATGATCTTTAGAAAGAACAACGTAATGCTACTATTCCTGATGCCAGATGGAAAAGCAGAATCCGTAAAAAGGGTTCTGGACTATCTCGAGACAGGATTGGGAATAGATGTTTTTAGACGGTTGTTTCCGGTTATATTGACTGACAACGGCAGCGAATTCAAGAAGGTAGATGAGTTAGAACTTACGCTGGATGAGGATGGCTTCCTAGTTTATAGAACAAGCCTTTATTACTGTGATCCAATGGCTTCATGGCAAAAAGGGTGTATCGAGAAGAATCATGAATTTATTCGTTATGCCGTGCCAAAAGGAAAAAGCTTAAACCCATACACGCAAGAAGATATGACTTTATTAATGAATCATATCAATAGTGTAAAACGTCCTGGACTTGGAAATAAAAGTCCATACGAGCTCGTAGAAGAGGATGATGAAGATTTCAAAGCATTAATGTCATTATTAAAAATGCACCTCATCCCGCCAGATGAAGTGCATTTAATGCCAGATTTATTCGTTAAAAAGTAATTAGACCGAAGCTGCAGATAGTAATCGATTTGTCAATAGGTATTAAATAGACGGGTCGCATTTACTTTTGCATAACAAGTAGCCAGCCGTCTGTTAATCATGCAAACAAATATATACCTGCTATCTGGAATGCCTTAATTATAGCATGATATTTGAATTTGAACATCCATTATTAGGGCTTTATTTGACCTCAGAACAGAATTTTGACTATTAGACGTATTTTCAGTTGGGTTTTAGTTTTTCATTCAAGGGAAAATAAGAAAATATCTATAGAACTGAAAGAAGGGATTTTTATGGCGGTTACTAATAATATCAGAGAAATCCGGGAACAGCGTGGCATTTACCAGGATGACCTTGCCGCTGCTATCGGATACAGCACCAAAACTGTCGGCAGGATAGAGCGTGGGGACAGTACCCCATCTGCCGAATTTATGCTGCGGATATCAAAGTACTTTAATATGCTGGTGGAAGATGTATTCCATGTGGAAGATTGAGCTGGGTATTTTATCCAGCTCAATCTTCCGCTTCCTGTAAATGAGAATTTGTCCGCTCCTTTATATAAAATAATTCCATTTTTCAGAACTACTAACTATTTTTCTTATCTAAATGACATTGATTATCTAATTAACTACATTATTTTCTGTCTAAAATATCCATAAATTCGTCACCTGTAATTGTTTCCTTCTCATACAGGTACATAGCCAGTTCGTCCAGTTTTTCCCTGTTTTCAGAAAGGATTTTTCTTGCTTTTTCATGCTCTGCTTTTACGAGCTGCACGACTTTTTCATCAATTTCCTTCTGTGTATCTGCAGAACAGGAAAGAGACGTATCGCCGCCAAGATACTGGTTGGTCACGTTTTCCATTGCCACCATGTCGAATTCATCTGTCATGCCGTAGCGGGTGATCATCGCTCTTGCAATTTTTGTTGCCTGTTCGATATCATTGGAGGCTCCGGTCGTGATCTCACCAAATACGATCTCCTCTGCCGCACGTCCGCCTGTAAATGTAGCAATCTTATTCTCAAGTTCTTTTTTCGTCATCAGATATTTATCACCCTGCTCAACCTGCATAGTGTAGCCGAGTGCACCTGAGGTACGTGGGATGATCGTAATCTTCTGGACCGGAGCTGAATGACTCTGCAATGCAGCTACCAGAGCGTGTCCTATCTCATGATATGCAACAACCTTCTTCTCCTGATCTGAAAGAACCGCATTCTTCTTCTGATATCCTGCAATAACCACTTCTATACTTTCTTCGAGATCAGATTCATTTACAACGGTCCTTCCACTACGGACAGCACGTAATGCTGCTTCATTTATAATATTAGCAAGCTCCGCACCGGATGCACCCGATGCCATACGTGCAATCGTATGCAGGTCAACATCATCAGATGCTTTTATCTTCTTGGCATGAACCTTTAAAATTGCTTCACGGCCTGCAAGATCCGGCAGTTCAACCGGCACACGCCTGTCAAAACGTCCCGGACGTGTAAGTGCCGGATCTAACGACTCCGGACGGTTCGTTGCAGCAAGAATGATGACACCATTATTTCCTTCAAATCCGTCCATCTCTGTAAGAAGCTGGTTTAAGGTCTGCTCCCTCTCATCATTTCCGCCCATTTGTCCGTCACGCTTTTTACCAATGGCATCAATTTCATCAATAAACACGATACATGGTGCCTTTTCCTTTGCCTGTCCGAAAAGATCTCGAACTTTGGAAGCTCCCATACCGACAAACATCTCAACAAATTCTGATCCGGACATTGAGAAAAATGGTACATTTGATTCACCCGCCACTGCTTTTGCAAGCATTGTTTTGCCGGTTCCCGGAGGTCCTACAAGAAGGACACCTTTTGGCATAGACGCACCTACATCGGTATACTTCTTCGGATTGTGAAGATAATCAACGATCTCTGAAAGGTTTTCTTTCGCCTCATCTTCTCCTGCAACGTCTGAAAAACGGATTCCCTCACTGGATTGCACATAAATCTTCGCATTGCTTTTTCCCATTCCAAAAGCCATCGAATTTTTTCCTCCGGCATGCTCCATCAGTTTCTTCGCCATATAATTTCCCAGTGCGATAAAAAGGATCAATGGCAAAACCCCTGTCAGCAGGAAGCTGATGATCGGTGACATCTGCTTATCGATATCTTTTGCGAATACTGCTCCACATCCATATAGCCTGTCCGTCAGGTTCGGATCGTTCATCAGACCTGTTTTATAAATATTTTTTTGATCTTTATCTGTAAAGATGATCTGATTGTCCTTAACTTCTACTTCACCGATATTCTTCTTCTCGATCATGCTCATAAAAGTTCCATAATCCGTTTCCTTTACCTGATGCTCCATAAGGATTGGTGTGACAACCAGATTAAATACGATCAGCACTATTAACACAATCCCATAATAATATGCCAGTGGTTTTTTCGGTGTTTTAACTTCTTTCATGGTCTTTCCTCCTGTTGTTCTGCGATATGCTTTCTCCGTGCATTTTCGTATTATTTATTCTGCCATCTGACTTCGCCCTTGGACAGAAGCGGATAACAGATCAGCTGATCTGAATCCAGATTTTCCGCATGCATGTCAACCGCTGTGATCTGATGATTATCATAAGTCGTATAATAATAAATACCTTTTGCTGTATTACAACAGGACGTGTATATCGTGATCTCATATTTGCCTTCTGTCACCTCACAACATCCACGCTGCTGATCTACAGATCCTAAGATATGGAAGAACTGGCTTACACTCTCACCCTCTTCTTCACCGGAGATCGAATTTAATTTTGTAAAGGCAACTTTCACAAATCTTGACTGGCTGGAAAGATCTCCAGGTATTCCCATTCCACCCATTCCTCTGCTATATGCATCAAGCTGTAATACTCCTGCAAAAGTACTCTCCGGCTGTTTTCTGGATACTCCGGCATAATTATTCAGTGCAAACATCTGACTCGGGAATGGTGGATTATTGGTAAGCACTCCTACCGGATTATCATATACATGCAGCCCATCTTTCATAGACTCAACAACGATACAGGAGTCTTTGTCTGCAATGATCCAGTGAAGCTGTGCTGTCGGCAGCTGTTCACTGAATGCTGTGCCTGTCAGTCTCATTGCTGCCAGCTTCTCTCTCGCCTCTGCTACAGTAGCACACTGTGTAAGGATCCATGGGATGAACTCGAACTGTGCCACCTGGCTGACTTCTGTTTCATCTTCCGGCAAAGCCTCTTCATATGCCGCATTGCCGACAAAATTAAGACCTGCCATTCCAAGGCCTTTTTCATTAACAGCATCATAATAAAGCGGATAACCTTCTGCAACAAATGCCATTCCGATCAAAGCATAATGGCTTTTTATCTTCCCGGCAAACCGGAAATCAAATTCGTAATTTCTTGGTGTTATCGTGATCTGTTCCCCATAGGAAAATTCATAATCAAGCGTTCTGCCCATATAAAAATCTTTTGTTTTGTAAGTTGCTGCTGTACACATATCGAACACCTCTTCTTTCTGCTATAATAGTCCTGCAAACAATCTCATAAACAACTGTCCGATCCGTAAATATGCACTCCGTCCTGTGCGGTACTTTTCGGTCACTTCCCTGCATTCATTCATGGTTGCTCCAAGATCATCTCTTATATCCAAAACTGTCTGACTACCATTATACTGCATTATAAGGCAGATAAGCAATCTGTCTTTTTGTCATAAAAAAACTTATCTAAATGACATTGAATGATTTATTTTCTATCTAAAATTTTATTAAACCGACTAAAGACTCCATAGTTTGTGTGTTTGACTTACTGTTTATATCTATCTTCTCCTAAATATTTTTCTAGTCATTGCAATATAAAATTGTTTATACAGTCTCTCCCTTAAGAGTCCTGGTATTCTGGATAATATACAGAGCGACCGATATGACCATCATTATAGCGCACAAACCAATCAACAGATCTGATACCATCGGTGTAATGTGGAACCATATAATATGCACCGCTGCAGTTCCATATAATAAAAAGGTTACTATCTTTCCATGCCAGTCTGCACCATGTACTTTTCCTGTCTTTCGTATCACAAGACATCCACTGACTACCATATACAGCTCCTTACCTGCCATTATTACGATTAAAAGAAGCATATGCGGAAAACGAGTAAACAGACA